>Ga0180431_10001008_pt1 | contig 39434 bp, 44 predicted proteins | sample SS_ome_11_FD_132459 | JGI IMG/M metagenome (GOLD analysis project Ga0180431, IMG submission 132459) | Hypersaline lake sediment archaeal communities from the Salton Sea, California, USA - SS_1_MS_1 metaG | ecosystem: Environmental > Aquatic > Non-marine Saline and Alkaline > Hypersaline >... | reverse complement strand
TGACCAGGTTGTTTCTTCTCAGGAAAAAGTTGATCCTAATCCTGGTAATCACATGCCCCTGGAATTTATTCCGGATGGTACATTTGTTTTCAATATTGAACTGGAACCGGGTCGTGGCGGCAGCATTGTCCGGTCAGCCGGCACGATGGCGCAGATAATGAGCAAAGAAGAAAAATATGTTCAGATAAAACTGCCTTCTGGTGAAATTCGCAATATTCTAAAGAAATCCCTGGCGACAGTCGGTCAGGCCAGTAATGTTGACCACGGCAATATTGTCATCGGCAAGGCCGGGCGCAAGCGTTGGCTGGGAGTTCGTCCGACAGTTCTTGGTAAAAGTATGAATCCGACTGACCACCCGCATGGTGGCGGTGAAGGGCACGCTCCGGTTGGTAAGAAAAAAGGCCCCCGCACCAAATGGGGCAAACCGGCCCTGGGAGTCAGTACTCGTAAGCGTAAAAAGTCTTCCGATAAATTGATAATCAAGGATAGAAAAGGCAATGTCAAGAAGTCTTAAAAAAGGTCCTTTTGTCGACCCCAAGCTACTTAAGAAAATCAAGAATCTTAAGGCGGGCGACAAAACGGTAATCAAAACCTGGTCCAGGCAATCTACTATTTTCCCGGAAATGGTTGGTTTCACTTTTGGTGTGCATAACGGCAAGGATCATATCGAGGTTTTTGTGACTGAAAATATGGTTGGTCATAAGTTAGGCGAATTTGCTCCCACCCGCAAGTTTCAAGCTCACGGTGGTCGCAAAGCCGCCGAGGAAGAAGCTGCAGCTAAGGAGTTGGAAGCTTCGCGCAGTGAAGCAGCCAAGGAAGCTGTCGGCAGCGAATCTACTGAAGAACCTAAGCAGGAATAAAAACGATGCCGGTCAAAGCTACTGCCAAACTTATTCGGATGTCGCCGCAAAAGGTACGCCTGGTTACCCGGATTTTGCCTGGCAAGGATGTCGGCTTGGCTGAGCAGGAGCTGAAGTTCCTACACAAAGGGGCAGCTGATCCGGTACTAGCCTTACTTCGTTCCGCTACGGCTAACGCCGAAAATAATTTTGACATGGAAAAGGGTAACCTCTTCGTCAAAGAGGTGATGGTGAATGAAGGCCCGACTTACAAGCGCTGGCGAGCTCGCTCCCGTGGCATGGCGGCTCAAATTGCCAAACGTACTAGCCATATTTCCATAGTTTTGGACGAAAAAGAGCCGGGCAAGAAAACCTCGGATAAGAAAAAGGCGACAGCCAAAAAGGCTGACCAGCCGAAGGTTGTTAAGCTTAAATCCCGGGATGAGATAAAGAAGCTGGGCAAAGAAGCCGCTGCCGACGACAAAGATAAGAAGGCCTCTGATCAGAAGCTTGATGAAAAGACCGGTTATTTCCAGAAGCGGCGAGAAGACCGGGAAAAGAAAGGTCAGCAGAAAAAGGGTATGCGCGGATTTGTAGATAAAATGTTCCGCCGTAAATCAGAAGGATAAATTAGGGCAATTAGTAATTAGTCATATATATGGGTCAGAAAGTTCATCCAAAAAGTTTCCGGCTAGGTGTCATCGGTTCATGGCGCTCTCGTTGGTTTGGTAAGAATAATTTCCACCAGATGCTCGAGGAAGATACCAAGATTCGAGATTTTTTGAAGCGCAAACTGAAAGATGCCGGGGTGGCGGATATTGTTATTCAGCGTTCACCGCGGCTGATTACGGTTGTTGTTCATACCTCTAGACCTGGTTTGATCATTGGGCGGGGAGGCTCCGGAGTCGAAGAACTGCGAGCTCAGATCAAGGAAATGGTACAAGCTCCAGGGAAGAAGATTGATGTCAAAGTTAATATTGAGGAAATCCGAAATCCCCACGCCAGTGCCGAGTTGGTTGCTCAAATCGTGGCGGAACAGCTCGAGAAACGGATTGCTTTTCGGCGCGTACTGAAGCAGACACTGGATAAGGTTATGGAAGCGCGTGGAGTCCAGGGCGCCAAGATTATGGTCGCCGGCCGCTTGAATGGAGCCGACATGGGGCGCCGCGAATGGCTGTCCCAAGGAAATATTCCTTTGCACACACTGCGAGCCGATGTTGATTTTGCCAGAGGTTCGGCCCACACCACTTATGGAATAGTCGGGATAAAAGTTTGGATATACAAGGGCGAGGTGTTTAGAGATAAATCTGAGAACAGCCAGTCTGCCAAAAAAAGTAAACGGTAATTTTGAGGACAAGAGATTATGTTAATGCCTAAGAAAGTTAAGCATCGCAAGCACAGCCGCGGACGTAACCGGGGTGTAGCTGGCCGTGGCAATCGGCTCAGTTTTGGTAGTCACGGTCTCAAGGCATTATCCGCGGCACCGGTCACATCACGACAGATAGAAGCCGCTCGCCGAGCAATGACACGTTTTATCCAGAGGGGCGGCAAAATTTGGATCAGAATATTTCCTGATAAGCCGGTAACTACCCACGGCTCCGAGAACCGCATGGGCGGGGGCAAGGGAGCAGTTGACCATTTTGTAGCTGTAGTTAAACCAGGACGGATTATGTTTGAGATCGACGGTGTCACTGACGAGATGGCCAACGAGGCTCTGCGTCTGGCTGCCCAAAAATTACCTGTCAAATCTAAGATCGTAACCGAATAGTATGGATAGCAAGGAACTAAAAGAGAAATCAACTGCTGAGTTGCAAAAGCAACTGGCTCAGCTTCGCGAGAAAGTCCGCGACTTGAATTTTCGGATTGCTAATAAGGAAGTGAAAAATCATCAAGAGTATAAGCAGATTCGTCGTGATATTGCTCGTGTAAAAACTTTGCTGCGGCAACGTGATATAGCTGCCGCCGAGAGTAAATAATAATCTTGTATGGCTGAATCCAAGCCCAAAATCAAGCGTACCCTGACCGGGGAAGTCGTCAGTGACAAAATGGCGAAGACTTTAGTTGTCGAGGTTCACCGCATGAAACAGCATCCGGTTTATAAGAAACGATATCGGGTGACCAAGCGTTACCATGTTCATGATGCCAAGGAAGAGTATAAAGTCGGTGACCGGGTTCGCTTCCGGGCCTGCCGGCCGCTATCGCGTACCAAGCGCTGGCATACTGTTCCTAAATCCGATAAGAAGAAGTAATTTAATATGGTTCAAGCCGAAAGCCAATTGAATGTTGCCGATAATACCGGGGCCAAAAAGCTCGAGGTTATTAAGATTTTGGGCGGCACCCGCAGTCGGTATGCCCGGCTCGGGGAGATTTTTGTCGGATCTGTCAAAGAAGCGATTCCTCGCGGCACAGTGAAATCAGGCGAAGTGGTCCGAGCGGTACTGGTACGGGCGAAAAAAGAACATCGTCGCCCGGACGGAAGTTATATTAGGTTTGACGAGAATGCTGCCGTTATTCTGGGTGAGGGCGGTGAGCCTAAAGGCACCAGGATTTTCGGTCCGGTGGCCCGTGAAGTACGCCAAGCCGGTTTCCAAAAAATTATTTCCTTAGCTCCAGAGGTTTTATAAAGTCATGAATATTAGATCAGGCGATAACGTCAAAGTTTTGAGCGGCAAAGACCGGGGTAAGACCGGCAAGGTTTTGCAAGTCATGAATAAGGAAAACCGGCTGGTAGTTGAGGGCATAAATATGATGAAAAAGAATGTCCGCCCGCGCAAGGAAGGCGAGAAAGGGCAGGTCGTGGAATATAATGCTCCTATCCAGGCTTCCAATGTGCAATTGCTTTGTCCCAAGTGCAACAAGCCGGTGCGCCTGAAGATAACCCGTGATGAGAAGGGTGAGAAAAGCCGGATTTGTCGTAAATGTGAAGCAACTATTTAGATATGAAAAGACTAAGCGAACAATATAAGCAGGATATCGTGCCGGTATTGCAGAAGGAATTTGGCTATACCAATAGTTTGGCAGTGCCTCGTTTAGATAAGGTCAAGATTAATGTTGGCATTAGTAAGGCTCTCAAGGATGACAAATATCTGGAGGTTATGGTCAAGACGCTGGAGAGAATAACCGGTCAGAAGCCGGTCAAAACTATTTCCCGCAAGGCTATTTCCGGTTTTGGTATCAGGCAGGGTATGGTGGTTGGTCTGGCCGTTACTTTGCGGCGCCAGCGCATGTATGATTTCTTGGAAAAACTCATCCGAGTAGCTCTGCCGCGTGTACGTGACTTCCAGGGAGTTCCTGAATACTCAGTTGATGAAAAGGGCAACCTGACCATAGGATTTACCGAGCATCTGGTTTTCCCTGAAATTAATTCTGATGAAGTTGAAAAACTGCACGGACTTGAGGTTACGATTGTCACCACAGCTGATAACAAGACGGAAGGTAAAAAACTTTTTCAACTACTGGGAATTCCATTCCGCGAGGGTAAGCGAACGACTAAGAAGAAGAAACGTCAGGGGCCTCCGGTCAAATCCAAGGCGGCTGATAAATCAGACGAAACTAAGGAATAATTAAATGGCTACCAAAGCTCAAGAATACAAGAGTAAGAAATCATTGCGCAAACCCAAGTATGCCACCCGGGTAGTCCGGCGTTGCTGGCGTTGCGGGCGGCAGAAAAGCTACATGCGCAAGTTCGGTTTATGCCGGATATGTTTTCGGGAAATGGCTAACAAGGGCGAAATTCCCGGTATTCGTAAGGCTAGCTGGTAAATAATATTAGAAGTAACTTTGTATGAACGATCCCATTGCTGACATGTTAACAAGAATCAGAAACTCCCTGCTTATGGCTCAGGACGAGGTTTTTGTTCCTTTTTCAAAAATGAAACTGCAGATTGCCCAAATCCTGAAAAGTGAAGGTTATATAGTTGATGTCGAAAAGCAGGAAGGTCCCAGCGGTGAGAAACTCCGCTTGCAGCTTAAATATGACTCGGGAGCTCCGGTCATTTCCAATCTGGAGAGAATCAGTAAGCCGGGCCGTCGGGTATATGTGAAACGCAACGAGTTGCCGCAGGTTTTATCCGGCATGGGAATTGCTATTGTTTCAACATCGCAAGGTGTGATGACAGATAAAGAGGCTCGCCAGCAGAAACTTGGCGGCGAGGTAATCTGTAATATTTGGTAATATCCATATGTCCAAGATTGGCCGCAAACCAGTAATCGTTCCTGACGGCGTCGAAATCAAAATCGACGGCGATGTGGTTAAAGTTAAGGGTGAAAAGGGAGAGCTGGAAAGGAAGCTTCATCCCGGGGTTAAGGTTGAGCAAAAGGATAATATGCTGGTGATCAGTCTGGGTGAAAGCACCGACAAAAGACTTTGGGGACTGGAACGATCACTTTTAAACAATCTGGTTATTGGTGTCAGCAAGGGTTTTGAAAAAAAATTGGAAGTCAATGGTGTTGGATACCGAGCGGCGGTAGCTGGAAAAAAGGTCAATCTAGAGCTCGGTTATTCGCACTCAATTGAAATGGATATTCCGGAGGGAGTGGAGGTCGAGGTTAAGAAAAATTTGATTACTGTCAGAGGTATAAATAAGCAGATAGTCGGTCAGTTTGCTGCTAACCTGCGTAGTCTGCGCCCGCCTGAACCTTACAAAGGCAAGGGTATCAAGTATGTGGATGAGCATATTATCCGTAAGGAAGGTAAGAAAGCTGCCGCTACTGAAGGCGCAGAATAATATTTGAGATATGAAAAGACTTAAGGAAAAATCCAGAAAGAGACGGCGCCGTGCTCACCGGGTGCGGGCCCAAATCAGGGGAACTGCCAAGCGGCCGCGCCTGAGTGTTTTTCGCAGTCTCAAACATATCCGGGTGCAACTGATTGATGATGATAAGGGCATTTCCCTGGTAAGCAGTTCTGATCAGGATATAAAGGAAAAGAAATCTGGTTCCGAAATGGCCGAGGCGGTCGGAAAGAAGCTGGCGGAAAAAGCGGCTAAGAAAAAAATAACTACAGTGATATTTGATCGCGGACCCTATGCCTATCATGGGCGGGTCAAAGCTCTGGCCGAAGGGGCCAGAGCTGGCGGTTTAAAATTTTAATTATTTTATGGATAAGCAGAATAGAAAAAACCGACCCCGAGGACGACGCCGGCGCAAGAAGGACCGGGAATTTGATCAGGTGCTGGTTGATGTTGCCCGGGTAGCACGGGTCATGAAAGGCGGACGTCGTTTTGGTTTCCGTGCTACAGTAGTAATCGGAGACCGCAAAGGCAAAGTTGCTATGGGAGTTGCCAAGGGGGCGGATGTCACCCTGGCAATCAATAAAGCAGTTGCCAAAGCTAAGAAGGTTATGAAACCGGTGCCGATCATCAGTGGCACGATTCCACATGAAATCACTGTCAAGTACGGCGGGGCCCAGGTTTTTCTAAAACCAGCTCCCCCCGGTACAGGAATAATTGCGGGTGGTGGGGTTCGGGCCGTGGCCGAACTGGCTGGTATCAAGGATCTTTTGAGCAAGATGCAGGGTTCAGCCAACAAGGTCAATAATGTCCGGGCAACCTTGCTGGCCCTGGAGCGGTTAAAAATGCCGGGGCAGATTGCCAAATCGCGTGGCAAGGATCTTAAGGAAATCATGCCGGCAAGGTTTCAGAAAGCGGAAACTGCAGCTCCCAAAGTTGTTACTAAGGGGAAGCCGGCAGAAAAGAAGGTTGATTCTAAAACCGAAAAATAGACATGCTTTTACATAAACTGAAAAGCAACAGAAAACGCAAGCGTCCCCGTCGGGGTCGTGGTATTGGTAGTCGCCGCGGGGCCAAGTCCGGGCGTGGCCAGAAGGGCCAGCGCTCCCGATCCGGAGGCAGACTCAGACGTGGCTTTGAAGGCGGCCGCACTCCTCTAATGAGGAAGGTTCCCAAAAAGCGGGGGACTGGCTACAAAAACCCGCGCACCCGCAGCAGTCGTTTTTATGCGGAAACTGTTTCGCTGGGCCAGATTAATGCTGTTTACAAAGCCGGGGAATTGGTAACGCCAAGAACCCTGGCTGATAAAGGTTTGATATCTACTTCTCGCGGCGGAGCTAAAGTCGTGGCCACGGGCGAGATTAAGAAGAAAATACGTTTTCGCAATATCAATGCGACTGTTAATGCCAAAAAGGAAATAGAGGCTGCCGGGGCAAAGATTGAAGCAACTCCCAAATCTCCTGACAAGAGGAAGGTCGCTACTAAAACGAAACCGAAGGCTAAAGCCAAAAAATAATGGCCTGGTATCATAAAGTTGTACAGATTTTCAAAATCCCGGAAATCCGGAACAAGATTTTGTTTACACTGGCAATGTTAATAGTTTTTCGAATCGCCGCTGCCATTCCGGTGCCGGGAGTTGATACCGAGGCCCTGCGTTCGTTTCTGCAAAATAACCAGCTATTCGGATTATTGAACATATTTTCCGGCGGTGGCCTGTCCAATCTTTCCATTGTCATGCTCGGTGTCGGTCCCTACATTACGTCATCCATTATCTTCCAGCTGCTGACGATGGTTATTCCCAAACTGGAGCGAATGCAAAAAGAGGAGGGAGAGGAAGGTCGGCGCAAGCTCAACCAAATTACTAGATATTGTACCGTGCCGTTGGCGGCTTTGCAGACTTACGCTTTGATCACTTTGCTAAACAGCGGTCCCACTCCGTTAATCACGGATCTTACTCCCTGGAATCTGCTCACGATTATTATCACAGTAACGGGTGGTACCATGTTCTTGATGTGGATCGGGGAAATGATTACCGAGAAGGGAGTAGGAAACGGGGTATCTTTGATTATCTTTGCCGGCATCATTGCCGGTATCCCGGCCTCGCTGCAGCAGACGGTCGCGATCTTTGATCCTACTAAGCTTCTGGGTATCGTTGGTTTTGCCATTATCGCAGTGGTGGTTATTGCCGGGGTGGTTCTTATTACGGAAGGTCAGCGTAATATCCCGGTGTCATACGCTAAACGGGTGCGCGGCCGGCGGATGTATGGTGGCACCACGGCTCACTTACCGCTGCGGGTCAATCAGGCCGGGGTGATGCCGATTATCTTTGCAATCTCGATCATGCTTTTCCCGGGAGTCATTGCCCAGTTTATTTCCTCGGTCAGTACTGGCTGGTTGGCGGAAAATGCCCAGAAATTTGCTGATCTTTTCCAGAACCAGTGGTTTTACGGTGCTTTGTATTTTATTTTGGTAGTTTTGTTTACGTACTTTTATACCTCTGTCACTTTCGATCCCAATTACATTGCGCAAAATATCCAAAAGAACGGCGGCTTTATCCCAGGGATTCGCCCGGGCAAAAGTACCGCCGAGTATTTGAAGCGAATCACCAATCGAATTACGCTGACAGGCGCGCTTTTCTTAGGTATCATTGCCATCCTACCTTTTATAGTCCAGGCGGCTACCGGTTTACAGACCCTGACTTTGGGTGGAACAGCGCTGCTAATTGCCGTCAGTGTCATCTTGGAAACCATGAAACAGCTGGATGCCCAGCTGGTGATGCGGGATTATGAGGGGATAGGGTAGGACCAAAACCCAAAATACAAATTTCAAAATCCAAACGCCGGTGGGCGTTTTTTGGTCCGACTTGACATTTGCTACCTGTCGTGATAATATAGACTGTTTTCACAAAACCAAGCCTTAAGGGCTTAACGAAGGAGGTTCGAAGTGAAACTCAGGCGAGAGAATATCCTCTATTGGTCCGTTGCCTCTCTGGGGATGCTGCTACTTGTTCTCTACGCTTTGTCGGTCAGTCATCGTGACCAGAAGATCGTCTCTTTGGGTGATCTGCCTGAGATGGTCCAGGAAACTGAGGGATATCTGATTTCCTCCACGCTGCCTGTAGATCTTGAGTCGGTCTATGCCTGGCAGGCCAAGATCGTCTATGCCAAGGAGCAGGTTAACAGGAGAGGCTACGATATCCTGCTGCTTGTTGTGCCGGTGGACTACGGATACTACAACGAGAGTTGGCCGAGTTTGGCGGAGAAGGAATCCTTCCCTGAGAAACAGGACCAATTGTACGATTGGCTCCAGAGTCTGTCTGGTGTGGATCAGTACGTGCTGGCTTGCCGCAGCGAATCACATGATCACTTGTCTCTCGGTACGGTGATTCATAGCTGGCAACGCTATCTCATCAACTACGTTGGTGATCATGAAAACAGCCAGTTCGATCGGGCCTGCGATTGGGCGCAGACGAATAATCTCAATCAACGAGATGCGATCTACAGATACATGACCCACAATGGCCCGGCCAAGGGTTTCGTCGGTGTCGGTAACTGCGGGGGACTGGATCGTATCTATCAGAGACTCATCGAGGGAAACCTACGGGCTGAACACCCTGTCTTGTGGGAGAACCTCGTTAGCTTTCTCTCCCGTGTACGGGTAGCCAAGCTCCTCACTCGTATATCTGATCTGGAAGCGAACCAGGGGCTACTGCCGATCTATTCCTGGGAAAAGGAGGAGGTGCAAGCAGCCCTCGACTTATTCGGGGTCGCGTACACCGTTCACGACGAAGCGTGAATCCAGGCCGCCAAGCATGCTTGGCGGCCTTTCAAATATGGTAAAGAAGTATATTTTCAATCTATTTATCCCCTTTTTAGAGTAGTTGAGCCTCATTTCACGAAATGCTATAATAATAAGTGAAATTAGAGGCTTTTTGATTAGTAAATTAGCCAAAAACAGCCAAGGGGATAGTCTCCTCCTTATTTGGCGTAATTTTGAGTAATGGTTTCTATTAAATCAGCAACGGAAATTGCCAAACTGCGGGAAGGGGGACAAATCCTGGCCGGGGCACTGGAGGCGGCCAAGGATGCAATTGAACCCGGAGTGACGACGAAAAGCCTGGAAGAAGTTGTAGTTAAATATCTAGCGGATCATCAGTCTGAGCCTTCATTTAAAAATTTTCGTGGCTATCCGGCCGGGGCTTGCGTTTGTCTGAATGAAGAAATAGTCCACGGTATTCCGGGTCCGCGCAAAATAAAAAAGGGCGATCTGGTTAGCGTTGATGTTGGTGTGCGCTACAAGGGTCTCTACACCGATGCTGCATTCACGGTGCCGGTTGGCAAGATTGATGCCAGGCGGCAAGAACTGGTTGCAGTTACCAAAGAAGCTCTGGCCAAAGCTATCGCGACGATTAAACCAGGCTCTCATCTGGGCGATATCGGCCACGCGGTCGAAAGCTTAGCAGGCGAGCACAATTTAGCAGTCATCCGAGATCTGGTCGGTCACGGTGTCGGCCACCGCGTTCACGAAGAACCGCAGATTCCCAATTTCGGCGAGGCCGGACAGGGTCTGGAGCTTAAGGCCGGCATGGTGCTGGCACTGGAGCCGATGTTGGCGCTAGGTGGTCATGAGGTTAGTTGTTTGGAGGATGGTTGGACCTTCGTTACTGCTGACGGAGAGTTGGCCGCGCATTTTGAGCATACATTGGTAGTTACTGAAAACGGGGTGGAGATTTTGACTGGGTAGTTATTTTTATGAGAATTTTAGGCATTGACTATGGTACCAAACGGATTGGCTTGGCTCTCAGTGATGAGAGTGAGACTATTGCTAATGCGATGAAACCGGTGGCGAATCAGGGTGACGAGGAATCAATTGAAGCCATTGCCAAAATTGTTCAGGATAAGGAAATTGCCAAGGTTGTTCTGGGTCTGCCTGTCAGCCTAGCCGGCGGTGAGGAATATCAGGCGCGGGCAGTCAAAGAATACGGGGCCAAGTTGAGCGCCAAGATAAATCAAAAAGTAGATTACGTTGACGAGCGGCTGACGACGTCACAGGCGCGAGCCATGCTGGGAAATCAGGCGCACAAAGCCTCCCTTGATTCCAGCTCAGCGCAGATAATTTTGCAAACATATTTAGATTCTAATAAACAAACAAAATGAGTGATTTGAATTTTTCTGACAAGCGCCACCCGGGCTACGAGGGCACGGATCCGACCAAAGTTAAATTATCCGTGGTAATCCCGGCTTACAATGAAGGCAAGCGTATTCAACCAACACTGGAAGATATCGACAAATATCTGGAAAAGCAGCCTTACATGTACGAAATCATCGTGGTTGATAACGGCTCCAGTGACGATACTGCCAAAGTTGTCGAAAGCTACCGTAATGAGGTGGAGCATTCAGCTGTTTTCGTTCTCAAAGAGCCTTGCCCGGGCAAAGGTTGCGCTGTCCAGCGCGGCATTGCCCAGACGAAGGGCGAGTATATCGTTTTCATGGATGCTGACAACGCCACCAAGATTACCGAAATGGAAAAAGTTTGGCCCAAATTTGAGGAAGGGTTTGATGTGGTCATTGGCTCCAGGCGAATGCCAGGATCAAAGCTTTCAAAAAAACAACCTTTCATTCGCGATTTCATGGGACGCGCGGCTAACTGGCTGATTCAGCTTTTTGCCGTTCCTGGTATCAAAGACACCCAGTGTGGATTCAAGGCTTTTACCAGGAAAGCGGCGCACGATATCTTTGCACTAGTCACAATTGAGCAGTGGGGGTTTGACATTGAGGTCCTGGCGCTTGCCCGCAAGCTCGGCTATAAGATTGCTGAAATCCCAGTAACCTGGCACCATGTCGAAACCGAGCTGATCAAAGGCAGCTCATATACCAATACTTTCATGGATTTACTTAAAGTTTGGTGGAACCGGGTCAGCGGAAAATATAACAAACTGATGGAGAGCAAAACGGAACGCTGGCGCTGTCTCCAGGAAGGCAAGGAACCAACTTGCAAAATAAAAGAGCGAAAAAACTAACTTGCCACTATGCCTGAATTTAGACGCGACCTAATCAGCGGTAAATGGGTTATCATTGCCACCGAGCGGGCCAAACGCCCGGAAGATTTTACCAAAGGTAAGAAAAAAGAGCCGGTCGATGAAGACACCAGTGGTTGTTTTTTCTGTGAAGGCCATGAAAATGAGACCCCGCCGGAACTTTTGTCATTCGGAAAAGATGGGCGTCATCCCAATACGCCTGGTTGGGAGGTTCGCGCTTTTGCCAACAAATTTCCGGCTCTAGAACCAGGCGAAAACTTTGAAATCAAAAAGCATGAAATATACGAGGTGGCAGAAGCGGTCGGCTTCCATGAAATTATTGTTACCGTTGATCACAACAAACCGCCGGCGCTATTTTCGGCCAAGGAAATGGAGGTCCTGCTTCGTGCTTACCAGGAAAGATTTCTGGCTCACTGTGCCAATCCAATGATCAAATATGTGCTTATCATATATAACCACGGGGAAGCAGCTGGAGCCTCGATAAAGCACCCGCATTCCCAGCTATTTGCTATTCCGCTAGTTTCTAATGATCTTTCGGTGGAACTAAAAAATACGCGCAATTTTTATAAACATCGGCAAAAGTGTCCCTTTTGTCATATCATCGAAAATGAAGTTGACCGGGCGAAAGGCCGCCGAGTTGTTTTCGAAAATCGCAGCTTCATCGCGTTGACTCCCTTCGCTTCTCGCAATCCGTTTGAAGTTTGGATCCTGCCGCGAGTTCACAATCCCTTTTTCCAGATAGTAGATTATCAAGAACGAGTGGAGCTCGGGGAATGTCTTACTCAGGTTCTGAAAAAGATGTATGTTGGGCTGGAAGACCCGCCGTTTAATTATTATATCCAGTCCGCTCCTTGTGACGGCAAGGAGTATAACTATTATCACTGGCATCTGGAAATACTGCCGCGGCTTACCAAACGCGCAGGTTTCGAATATGGAACCGGCACTATCATCAATGTAGTCGATCCCGACAAAGCAGCCTCGTTTTTGCGGGATGTGAAAACTGACTGATGGATTTCTCCGCCTTCCAGCAATTCCCGGCCGAGATAGCAACGCTGCTGATTGCCCTAATACCAATCGGTGAGCTTCGAATAGCTATTCCCATTGGCATTCTATCTTACGGTTTGCCCTGGTGGTCAGCTTACATCTTTGCTGTCATTGGTAACATGATTCCGGTATTCTTCATTCTCTGGCTGCTGGAGCCGGCTTATCGTTATTTTGATAAACGATCGAAGGTAATGCACCGAATATTCGAATGGGTTTTTAAGCGCACCCGAAGGAAATTGGCCGATCCGGTTGAGAAGTACGGTGTGTGGGCATTGATGATTTTCGTCATGATACCGTTGCCGGTAACCGGGGCTTGGACAGGTTCAATTGCTGCTTTCCTCTTTGGGATTAAATACAAAAAAGCACTACTAGCCATATTCCTCGGCGTACTCATCGCCGGAGTCATTGTTACCTTAATTACCGTCGGCGCTTATGACGCTTTTGAATGGCTAATACACGTCGAACAATGAAACCATTGATAGTTGCCAACTGGAAAATGAATGAAACCAGCACCGAAGCGGGGGTGCTTCTATCTGAGCTAGAGAAGTATCTGTCGGCTCTTGAAAACAGTGTGGAAATAGTAATTTGTCCTCCGTTTACCGCTTTGCAGACTCTAGGTGAAAACCCGGGTTTTGAAAAAGGTGCCCAGGATATTCACTGGGAAGACAAAGGTACTTTTACCGGTGAGGTTTCCGGACCGATGCTAAAAGACCTGGGCTGCAAATATGTTATTGTCGGACATTCCGAACGGCGCTGGAAGCTGGGGGAGAGCAATGAAGTAGTGAACCTGAAGATGCGTGCGGCCTTACGAAATGACCTGGTTCCCATTCTCTGTGTTGGGGAGCGAGCTGACGAGCGCCGGGCTGAATTGACGGAGCAGGTACTAACAGAACAGCTGACAGAAGCCTGGCGTGAAATCGGGCGTGATGATATCAACGAAGTAGTTATTTCCTATGAACCGGTTTGGGCGATTGGTACCGGCGAGGTGAAAAGTCGGGAGGCCGCTACCCCGGAAATTGTGCAGGCAGCCTATGAGGTGATTTCCAGCTTTCTGGCCGCTCAGGAGATTTCTGACAAAACGCGGCTGATATATGGCGGTAGTATAGACAGCGACAATGTTATTTCATTTTTGAAAGTAGATTCTAATCAGGGTTTTCTGGTTGGGGGTGCCAGTTTAGTGCCGGCTGAATTTTCTAAAATAATCAAAAAAGTTTCTCAAAATTCCAACTGAGAATATTTATATTCTAAAATTTAGCTTATGCTTGCTCACGCCAAAGATTTAATCAAAGACGCTTTCAAACGTTCCTACGCGGTCGGATCTTTCAATACTTTCGACCTCGAGGTTACTCAGGGGATAGTCAACGCTGCCAACAAAGAGAACGCCCCGGTTATCATTATGGTTTCCGAGTCCACCATTGATTACGCCGGTATCAAACCGATAACCCATATTGTCAGCACAATCGCAAAAAATGAGGCTATCCAGATTCCGGTGGCCCTTCACCTTGATCACGGCAAGAAATTTCATTCGGTAGTGGAGACTATCAACGCCGGTTTTACATCGGTTCAAATTGACGGTTCAGATCTAGCTCTAGATGAAAATATCATGCTGACCAAGCAGATAGTTGATTATGCTCACAAACGCAACGTGATCGTTCAGGGTGAGGTTGGGCGGATTCCTGGAATTCACGCCACTTCGGAAAAACTGGTTGTGAAGAGAGGAGCCCCGACTAATGTTAATGATGCCGTTAAGTTTGTGAAGCAAACGGGCGTGGATACACTGGCCGTTTCGATCGGGAATTGCCATGGGCTGGCAGCACCCAAACTAGACTTTGGTCTGCTAAAGAAAATTCGCGAGTCACTGGATATCCCGCTGGTGCTGCACGGTGGTTCCGGAACCAAGGCAGAAGACGTCAAGAAACTGGTGGCGGCGGGAATTACAGATATAAATATTGATTCCGAACTGCGCAAAGCTTTTACCAATAAACTTCGGGAAACGCTCAAGGCCAAACCGAAGGAATTTGATCCCAGAGTTATAATCGCTCCTTCTCGGCAGGCGGTGTCCAAGGTGGTTTCCGAGAAGATGGAAATTTTCGGCGCAGCCGGAAAAGCTAACGGTGGAATTTTATAATATCCCGGCAATTTTGACTTGCCACTAAAAGACAAATATATGACCAAAATAGCAATCAATGGCTTTGGTCGGATCGGGCGAGCGACTTTCAAGGCTGCCCTGGACCAATCTGATCTGGAAGTTGTGGCCATTAATGATCTGGGCAGTGTTGAGAGCCTGGCTTATCTTCTTAAATATGATACCGTCTATGGTCGTTGGGGCAGGGAAATTAAGGTTGAAAAAGATAAACTGGTAATTGACGGCAATACTTATCCTGTTTTGCAGGAGAAAGACCCGGCCAATTTACCTTGGCAGGATATGGGAGTTGATGTAGTTATTGAATCCACGGGAGTATTCACGAAAAAGGAGCAGGCAAGTGCTCACCTGAAGGCGGGAGCCAAGCGAGTTGTTATCAGCGCGCCCTCAAAAGGTGATGATCCGGTGAAGACGTATCTGCGTGGCGTCAACGAAGATGATTATCAGGGCGAAGAGATAATTGACATGGCATCTTGTACTACCAACTGTATTGGCCCGGTCATGAAAGTCATGTGTGATAAATTCGGGGTCGAAAAATCTTTGCTGGTAACAATTCATGCTTATACTGCCACTCAATCAATTGTCGACGGACCTAATGAAAAAGATCCCCGCCGGGGCCGGGCAGCTGCTCAGAACAGTGTGCCTTCCACCACCGGTGCCGCTATAGCGACTACCAAGGCTCTGCCGGAACTCAAGGATCTGTTCGACGGAACAGCTGTCAGGATCCCGGTTGTCTGCGGCTCTCTTATTGATGTTACAATGCTTCTGAAAAAGGATACCTCCGCCGAGGAAATAAACCAGGCTTTGCAAGCAGCAGCAGACGGTGAACTCAAGGGAGTTCTTGGAGTTGCCAAAGATCCGATCGTTTCCTCGGATGTTATCAAAACAACTGAATCAGCTATTGTTGATCCTGATTACACCAAGGTTGTCGGCGGTAATTTGGCCAAGGTTGTGGCCTGGTATGATAATGAGTGGGCCTATTCTGTACGCCTAGCCGAAATGGCGGCGAAGGTCGGCTCCAGTCTTTGAAAAAATGAAAACAATTAAAGATATTGATCTCAAAAACAAACAGGTCTTGGTGCGCGTTGATTTCAACGAGCCGCTTGACGAGCAAGGCAATCCCCTTGATGATTATCGCATTAAGGCGACTTTGCCGACTCTGGAGTACCTGCTTGGCCAGGGTTGCCGGTTGGTTCTGATGACCCATGTTGGCCGTCCTGATGGGAAAGTAATCGAAAAATATCGTACTACCGGGGTTGCTCGTGCTCTAGAGCGCTTACTCAAGCGCCCGGTCGTAAAGCTGGATGATTGTGTTGGTGAGAAAGTCAAATCCACTATCGGCAATCACGAAGCCGATGTTTACTTTCTGGAAAACCTGCGCTTTCATCCGGGCGAGGAAGCCAACGACGAGGGTTTTGCCAAGCAATTAGCGGAGCTGGGAGAAATTTATGTTAACGATGCCTTTGCTAACTCGCACCGGGACCATGCTAGCATGACCGGAGTTCCTAAACTAATTCCGGGTGTCGCTGGTTTATTGGTCGAGAAGGAAGTAGCTAAACTTTCCTCTGTTCGTGATAATCCCAAACATCCTTTTACTTTCGTTTTGGGAGGATCCAAATTGGAGACCAAAATCAAGCTTCTTGAAAAATTTGTCCAGATTGCGGACAACGTTCTGGTGGGCGGCCGGGTTGCTAACACTTTGCTCAAGGCCAGCGGCAGCGAGGTAGGTGCTTCCAAAATTGAAGGCAAGGTCTTATCTGAAGCGGCTACGTTGGTACCCAAGGTTACCGATGCTAAACTGATGCTACCCATCGACGTGGTGGTTTCGGCTCCACTGGAAAAAGATAAGCTTTCTGGTCCTGCCCGCGATTGCGCTGTCGGCGAAGTCGAAGGCGGAGAGGCCATATACGATATCGGTCCTCGCACCGCGGCTAAGTACGGGGAAGTGATTTCCGATTCAGCTCTAGTTCTCTGGAATGGACCACTTGGTCATATTGAAGTCGACAAATTTCAGGGCGGCACTAAAGGCATTATAGAATCGCTTCAGAACACTCCAGCTGAAACCGTCGTCGGGGGCGGTGAAACGGTTGATTTTTTAGATGAAGCAGGGGCTCGTGATAACATCGATTTTGTTTCCACCGGCGGGGGAGCCATGCTGGATTTCCTGGCTGACGGGAAATTAGTTGCTTTAGAAGCCCTAGAGAAATAACAGATTCTTCATCTCTTATCTTCTATCTTACATCTTAAAAAATAAATGAATATCAAAGAAATCAAAGCTAGAGAAATTTTGGATTCCCGTGGGAATCCAACTGTTGAAGCCATAGCTGTGCTTGACGACGGTAGCCAGGGCACTTTTGGTGTTCCTTCCGGTGCTTCTACCGGCGTGCATGAAGCCTGGGAGCTGCGGGATGAGGATGAATCTCGTTATCTCGGCAAGGGAGTCCAAAAAGCTGTTGCCAATGTTAATACCAAAATCAACGACGCTCTCCAAGGTAAAGACGTTTTCGATCAGCGCTGCTTGGACGAAACTATGATCAAGCTCGACGGCGATGCCCAGAAGAAAAACTTGGGCGCCAATGCTATCCTTGCCGCTTCGCTGGCCTGCGCTAAAGCGGCGGCCAAGTCACGTAAGCTGCCGCTCTACTCCTACCTGCGGGAGCTTTTTATGAATCATCATCCTCTCGAAGGTTATCTCCTGCCGGTGCCGATGTTCAATGTCATCAACGGCGGGGCCCATGCCGATAATAACCTTGATTGCCAGGAATTCATGGTTGGCCCGGTCGGGGCCCCGAATTTTATCGAAGCTGTTCGCTGGGGATCAGAGGTTTTCCACCATTTAGAAAAACTTCTCAAAAGCAAGGATCTATCGACTAATGTAGGGAATGAAGGTGGATTTGCACCGTCGATTGAGGCCGGCATGGCGCCAAACCTGGACAGTGATGAAGAGGCCTTAGTTTTGCTCAAGCAGTCTATTGACAAAGCTGGCTATACGTACGCCGAGCAAATCGGCATCGGTATCGATATGGCAGCTTCGGAATTCTATGAAGATAGCAAGTACAAAATGAGCTGGGGGAGCAAAGTTCATGAGCTTAGTACAGACCAGATGGTTGATTTTCTGAAAACATGGGTTGAAAAATACAAGTTGATCTTAGTCGAAGATGGTCTGGCAGAGGATGATATTGCCGGTTGGCAGAAATTCAATTCTCTCTACAAGGATAAAATTCAGGTGGTAGGGGATGATTTCCTGGTTACTAATAAAAAAAGGCTACAGATGGCTATCGACAAAGATGCCTGTAATTCAGTTTTGATCAAGGTTAATCAAATTGGCACTCTGACAGAAACATTTGAGACGGTCGCACTGGCTTACCAAAATAATATGACGGCGTTTGTCTCACATCGCTCCGGGGAAACTCTAGATGATTTCATTGCTGATCTGGCGGTGGCTATAAATGCCACCCGGATCAAGAGTGGAGCTACTTCCCGCGGGGAAAGGGTAGCCAAATACAACCGTTTAATGGAAATTGCTGAAGAGTTGGATGACAGTGCCAACTATGCTGGCAAAATCTAAAAAACTGTGTCCCCAGTTCCTACCAAAAAATATCGGCCGGTTGTCCTCGTTATTCTGGACGGCTGGGGTATCGCCGAGCCCTCAACGGCGAATGCAATCTCTCAGGCAGATACCCCGGTAATGGACCGCTTAGAACGGGAGTTTTTTGCAACCACTTTGCAAGCATCAGGAGAAGCGGTTGGGCTAGATTGGGGAGAGATGGGAAATTCCGAGGTCGGTCACATGAATATGGGGGCCGGTTTTACCGTCTACCAGGACGTTGTTCGGATTAACGAAGCCATTCGGGGTGGGTCCTTTTTTAAAAACAAAGCTTTCTTGGACGCGATTCGTCATACCAAAGAGAAAAAAAGCAACCTACATATAATGGGTCTGCTCAGCAACGGCAAAGTCCACTCTTATAACGAGCACTTGTATGCGCTGATTGATTTAGCCAAGGACCAGGGCCTGGAAAAAGTTTATATCCATGCTTTTCTCGATGGCCGGGATGCGCCGCCGCGTAGCGCCGAAGGTTTCCTGGCGGAGTTGGATCGCAAGATTCAGGGCGCCGGCATCGGTCAGGTTGTGACGTTGGCTGGTCGCTACTTTGCCATGGATCGTGATAACCGCTGGGAGCGGATACAGGATACTTACGATGCGATGGTTTTTGGTAAAGGCAAACGATATCCCAGCACGGAGGCCGCCATCCAGGACGCTTATCGCAAAGGAGTTATGGATGAGCAGGTGCCACCGGTGGTTATAGATTCAAAACAAGCACCTTTTCAGGGGATAAAGGACGGGGACGCGGTAATATTTTTCAATTATCGAACGGACCGAGCCCGGGAGATCAGCCAGGCCATTCTATTGCCTGGCTTCGAGCATTTTGACCGGCAGGGCGGGCTCAGAGACATATTTTTCGTGGCAATGACGGATTATGGGGCCAATCTGCCGTATCACATAGCTTTTCCGCCACAGCATATCGATCAACCGCTGGCCAAATACATCAGCGACCAGGGACTCAAGCAATTGCACGCTGCCGAGACTGAGAAATTTGCCCACGTAACTTCCTTTTTTGACGGCGGGCATACGCAGCCCTTCCCTGGCGAGGAGTTTCTGTTGGTTCATTCCCGACGCGATGTTGCCAACTACGATGAAGCCCCGAAGATGAGCGCTATCCCACTCACTGACCAGCTGATTGAGAAGATCAGTACCGGCAAATATGATTTTGTGGTTGTAAATTACGCCAATACCGATATGGTCGGTCACACGGCCAACCTGGAGGCGTGTAAGCAAGCTGTGACAGCTGTCGACACTTGTGTTGGTCGGCTCCTGGATGCGGTTTGGGCTCAGGGTGGAGCAACTATTATCACTGCCGATCACGGGAATATAGAAAAAGTCATCGATTTACAGACAGGAGATATATATAAGGAACATACCGCTAATCCCGTCCCGCTGGTAATTGTCGCCGAGGGATATGAGCAGGCTAATTACCAGACTCCGCAGATTCAGATGGGATTTGTACCGGGAGTGCCTTACGGAGTTCTGCAGGACGTTGCCCCGACGATTCTTTTTCTGATGGGTCTGGAGCAGCCTCCGTTTATGACCGGGCAAAGCTTGGTCAACTAAAACAAACCCTTTGAATAAAAAATCTTAATTCTAATTATTTGTTAGATGTACTAACAATTGGCAGTGCCTTGCAAGATGTCTTCATTGAGGTTTCGGGCGGGCAAATTGTTAACGGCGTCGGTGCTAGTAATCGCCAAAAATATCTGGGTTTTGCACCCGACGCCAAAATACCGGTCGAGAAATTGCGTCGCCATTTAGGCGGCGGCGGTATCAACACCGCGGTGGTTTTTTCCAAGTTAGAGCTTAAGGCTATGCCGGTTATTAATATCGGCGATGATTCCTGGGGTGAAGGCATCATCAAGAGATTGCAGGAGCGTGACATAGATACGACTTTGGTAACAAGAGAGGCGGATGTCCCCACCGGGTTATCTTTGGTATTACATGACGTAGGCGAAGGGGAGCACCTCTCCTTCAATTACAAAGGCGCCAGTGACAATCTCGAACTTGTTAACACCAAACTGCCGGCAGCAAAATGGCTCTATGTCAGTGGCCTGACCGGTGATAACTGGCGTGATGATATCCATGTCGTTGCGGAAATGGCCAGTGAAATGCCGGTTGCTTGGAACCCGGGCAGTATCCAGATAAGATCCATTGGTGATTTAGACGAGATGCTTTCTAACACCGAGGTTCTATTGGTGAACAAAGAGGAAGCTGCCGAGATTTTGCGTCAGGAAGGGTTAACACCGGTTGATGATATGAGGCTGGTTCTGCGCTCACTGGCTGAACTGGGCCCACGGCACGTGATTGTGACCGATGGAGTTAAGGGCGCGAATCTTTTTAGCGAGGGTATGTGGTACCAGGCACCGATTGTCCATTTTGATTCAATTGATGCCACCGGTGCCGGTGACACCTTTGGGGCAACCTTTGTGGCCGGATTAATGATGGAGAAAGATCTTAAGGAATCTCTGGCAATGGCTCTAGTCAATTCTGGTGCGGTCACGAGGGCATTTGGTGCGCAACAGGGACTGATGACCCGCGATGAAATTGAGCGAAGAATCAGCGAGGTTGAGGTGACTGAGCTGTAAACCCGGAATTTTATTCAGCTAGGTTTTGTTTATCTTAAAATATCATTATGAAAATACCTGTAGAAATATCAGCGCGCCATATTCATCTGGCGGAAGCTGATTTCAAGGCTTTGTTCGGGGAAGAGGCCGAGCTTGTACCCGAAAAAGATTTAAGCCAAGAGGGTGAGTTTGCCTCCGATTTTAAAGTTACGATAAAAAATGAGGAACGGGAAATTCAACGAGTGCGTATATTAGGTCCCTTTCGTCCGCAGACGCAGGTGGAAGTGAGCCACACCGACGCCCGCTTTCTCAAAGCGGAGGTGCCGCTTCGTCTCTCTGGGGATTTGGCCGGCTCTGCCCCGGTTAAAATTGTTAGTCCCAAAGGCGCCGAGGTAGAACTTGCTGAGGGTATGATCGTAGCTAAGCGCCATTTGCACGTTTCTCCGGCTGAAGCCGAAAAGCTGGGTATCAAAGACGGTGACGAGGTTTCGCTCCGTACTACGGGGGAGCGGGGTGGCCAGTTAGACCATTGTGCGGTTAGGGTCAGAGACAATTTCAAGGCGTCATTTCATCTTGATACCGATGAGGCCAATGCCCTGGGCATTATCCCCGGAGCGACAGGTGATTTAGTAATTCAATAGCATGGAATCTATTCTCGTTATCAACGCCGGGAGCACATCCCTTAAATACGTCCAGCTCGATTTTGGCAATTTAGAAGTGGTTAAGCAGGAAGTCATTCGCAATATCGGCACCAAAGTTCCTGATCATAACGCTGCCTGGCAACAGATGATGAAAGATCTCGGAGATAACCTGAACCTGAAAGCTGTCGGCCATCGTTTGGTCCACGGCGGGACTGAGTTTGTGGAGCCGACCTTGCTGAACGAGGAAATTCTGTCCCGACTGGCCCGCTACAATGAGCTGGCTCCACTCCATAATCCTCCCGGTCTGGCTTGTATTGAAGCAAGCTTTCAGAATTTAGGAACGGATATTCCCAATATCGCTGTTTTTGACACTGCTTTCTACAAAGATCTTCCTGAACTTGCTTATCGCTACGCTCTGCCTCCGGACTTAATGAAAAAGTACGGTATTCGTCGTTTCGGTTTCCATGGTATTTCTCATCACTCGGTTAGTCTGCAGGCGGCGGCTAAGCTGGGGAAGGATATTTCCGAATTAAATCTGATTACAATTCACCTGGGCGGGGGCGCTAGTATGACGGCTGTTCAAAAAGGCAAGGCAGTTGATACCAGTATGGGCTTCACACCCATTGAGGGGCTGGTGATGATGACTCGCAGTGGCGATATTGACGTCACGATTCCTTTGTATCTGCAAAGGAAAGAAGGGATGAGTGTGGATGAAGTTTATCACATGCTCAATAAGGAATCCGGTATGTGCGGGTTGTCCGGTATTTGTTCCGGCATGATCGAGATCCAGGATGCGGCTAGATCGGGTAATAAAATGGCCCAGTTCGCGCTCGATTATTACGCTTATCACATCCGTAAATACATCGGTTCATATCTGGCGGTGCTGGGATCCGTTGATTCCATTGTATTTACCGGCGCCATAGGCTATGGCAGCCAGACAGTGCGCGATTTGGTAACAAAGGATTTCGAAATGATCAAAAATATTCCGATCCATCATTTTCAGCCGGAAGAGGAAAAGCTGATTGCCAGGGATATAATTAAACTCCTGCAAAAATGAAACAGAGTGGTCTTCACAAAATAGGTGTCATCGTTGTTTTATTCATCTGCCTTTTTGGGTTAATGGGGCTGGGATTCACCTGCTCTGATTTGCGGGGGGACGGCGCGACCAGCCAGGTACAACCAGTGGAGGAGGACTCAGAAACAGCAGCTGATGTGGATAGCGATGGTGACGGGTTGACTGACCTGGAAGAACAGGAGCAGGGAACTAATCACAAAAGCGCGGATACTGACAATGACGGTCTGACCGATTTCGAGGAAGTAGAAAGTGGGCGGACTGATCCGCGTGATTCTGATACTGATAATGACGGCCTGACAGATTCCGAGGAAAATGAATATGGCACTGATCCGGAAAATGCTGATACCGACGGTGATACCTACAAAGACGGCGACGAGGTCGATAACGGTTATAATCCACTGGGGGATGGGTGGTTAGAAGCTTAACATGTCGGAAATATACGAAATCAGAATACATGCTCGGGCTGGGCAGGGGGCCAAATCGGCCGCACATTTTGTCGCGGAGGCTGGCTTTGCGATGGAGAAATTTGTCCAGGCTTTCCCGAGCTACGGTCCCGAGCGGATGGGGGCGCCGATGAATGCGTTCGTGCGTCTGAGTGATCAACCTGTTCGCATTCATAGCGATATCCACGAAGCGGATACAGTAATTGTTATTGACCCGACCCTGCTGAGTTGCGAGGAGGTGACTGAAGGCTTGCGTCCCGGCGGATTTCTGGTGGTAAATACCACGCAGTCGGCTACTGACCTCCTGAATCAGCTGGATGTGACGCAGCGGGTAATCACCGTTGACGCTACCGGCATTGCCCGGGAAGTCTTCGGTAAAGATCTGCCCAATACTGCTATCCTGGCCGCTGCCAATAAGGCGGCTGGTTTTGTGGACGGAGAAATTTTGCAAAAAGTTGTCAGTGAGTTTTTTACCAAAAAATATAACGCCGCGGTCGGTGCCAAAAATGTCACTGCCATGCGGCGAGCAGAAGATGGATTCTAATATGACCGAAGTCTTAACAACCAAAGGTGGTCGCCTTGATCGTCCGGGCTCATCTGCCGATTACAAAACTGGTAGCTGGCGTTCCGGAAAGAAACCGGTTTACCATCCGAACAATTGTATCAATTGCCATTTTTGCGTTAATTTCTGTCCGGATCAGTGTTGGCAAAGTGACGGCGATAAAGTTACTGGGGTAGATTTGACTTATTGCAAGGGCTGCGGAATTTGCGCTCGCAATTGCCCGGCTAAGCCGAAGGCTATTGAGATGAAAGATGAGTGATAATACCAAAACAATTCTGACCGGTTCCCAGGCCGTCGCCGAGGCGATGCGCCAGCTTCGGGCTGACGTAGTACCGATTTATCCGATCACGCCACAGACCGAAATAATTGAGACTTTTGCTAACTATGTCGCTGCTGGTAAATCAGAGGCTGAAATCGTGCGCGCGGAATCGGAGCATGCGGTCATGGGTATAGCCGTCGGCGCGGCGACTGCCGGTGCCCGGGTAATGACGGCCACCGCTTCGCAAGGTCTAGCCCTGATGTGGGAAGTTCTGGGGGTGGCTTCCGGTTTGCGCCAACCAATTGTAATGGCGCTGGGAAATCGAACTATATCGGCGCCGATCAATATTCACTGCGACCACTCGGATAGCATGGGGGCGAGAGACTTAGGCTGGATTCAGATTTTTTCCGAAAACGTGCAGGAAGTATACGATAATATGTTGCTGGTGACTAAGATAGCTGAAGACAGGGATATTCAACTACCGGCGATGGTTTTGCAAGACGGTTTTGTGACGACTCATTGCCTGGAGAATTTGGAAATTCTGCCTGATGACACCGCTCATGATTTTGTAGGGGAGCGTTATGTCCAAAAATCAGCGCTGGACGTTGACAGTCCGTCCACATTCGGTGCTGTTCAGCTCCCGAACAGCTACATGGAGACAGCTATTGAGCGTCACGAGGCCTTGCTGCAGGCCCAGGGCAAATATTTGGAATATGGGGCTGAGTTATCAGCGCTCACCGGTCGCAGCTACCCGTTGTTTGAACTTTATGAGCAGGGGAAAGTGGTGCCTGAATTTAAGGAAACTGATATAGTTCTGATATTCGCTAATTCCACGGCAGGTACCGCCAAAGAGGCTGTGGATAAGTTAAGGGGCGAGGGTATGCGCATCGGGCTTCTAAAACCGCGGCTTTTCCGACCGTTCCCGTACGCGGAAATCCGCTCCGCGCTAAAAAATGTTAAAAAGGTTCTCTGCTACGATCGCTCTCTGTCTTTCGGAGCCGAGTCACCACTCTCAGGTGAGTTCCAAAACGCGCTCTATGAACTCAGAGAACAGCCGGAATTTTCCAATATTGTCTACGGATTAGGAGGCAGAGATGTTACGGTAGAGGACATCGTGAAAATGGTTAAAGACAACCTAAGTTAAAAAGATCCAAAAAAATAATTTTGCGTTATTATCATGCAACTGAAGGAACTGACAAATAAAAAAACAACTCTAGCACCGGGATACAGAACCTGCAGTGGTTGCCCGATTACTTTGATTGTCCGGCATCTTCTGCGGGCGACTAATGACGCGGTCGTAGTAGCGGTTAACACCGGTTGCCTGGAAGTTACGACTACCATCTATCCGCAGACATCTTGGAAGGTTCCCTTGATTCACTCACTACTAGAAAACGGAGCGGCCACGGTGAGCGGACTGGAATCAGCCTACCGGGTGCTGCAGAAAAAGGATCGTCTTTCCAGTGACAAAAAGATTAAATTTGTTGTCTTTGGCGGAGACGGCTCTACTTATGATGCCGGTTTTCAGTTTTTGTCGGCGGCTATTGAACGCCGGCACGATTTCTTATATGTTTGCTATGATAACCAAGCCTATATGAATACCGGGGTTCAGAAATCGGGAGCTACCCCAATTGGCACATTCACCAATACAACTCCTGGTGGGCGCAAACACCGGCGCAAAGATCTTACGAAGATAATTGCCGCCCACGACGTTCCCTATGCGGCTCAGGCAGCACTTTGGCACTGGCAGGATTTGTACAATAAAGCCAAGAAGGCCTTGGAAATAACTGGCCCTACTTTTTTGAATATTTTATCACCCTGTGTGCCGGGCTGGAAAATTGATACGGATTTGGCTATTGAGCTTTCTAAACTAGCTGTCGAAACTCGTTTCTGGCCGCTTTACGAAGTCGAGCAGGGGAAATACAAAATCACGGTACCCGTGGAAAAACCGAAGCCGCTGGAAGAATTTCTCAAGCCTCAAGGACGGTTTAAGCACTTGCTGGAGCCTGAAAATCAGGAGCAGTTGGCTAAGTTAAAGGATTCGGTTTACGGGGAGTGGAAAAAACTGGAAGATTTACAAAAATAAAGCCTAAAAAACTCTCTCTGGCGCGGAGGAGTTTTTTAATTAAGGAAAAAGATTATTTTCTACGGTTCCTTTCAATTTGCACCGTTTCATTTTTTCCGCTAAAATAGGCCTAGAGCCAGACCCTTTGGTATTTTTTAAATTTAGCTAAAACCCCGTATTAGAAAACAGATGAATCAAAAACAGTGGCAAATAGCCAAATCAGTACCGGCCAGCTTCGCCCAGAAATTTCCGGAACACCCGGAGGTGGTTTTACAACTTCTCTACAATCGTGGCTTACATGATCAAAAAGCTATCGACGAGTTCTTCAATCCTGATTACGAGGCCGATTTACATGATCCTTTTTTGATGACGGACATGGATAAGGGAGTCGCGCGAATTTTGGAGGCTTTGAAAAAGAAAGAAAAAATACTGGTACATGGTGACTATGATGCCGACGGAGTGACCAGCGCTGTCATGCTGCACGAAGTTCTTACCGGTTTGGGCGGTGATGTTGAAGTCCATCTTCCCTCTCGTCAGGAGGGGGGGTACGGTATGAACGAAAAGTTTGTTAGAGAATTTGCTAAGCGTAAGATTCAACTGATTTTGACCACTGACTGCGGGATTACCAATGTCAAAGAAGCGGCCCTGGCTAAAAAACTAGGCATGGACATCGTTGTTACCGATCATCATAGTGTGCCTGACAAAATTCCGGTTGCCGACGCGGTTATAAATCCTTCCCGTCCCGGTGATAAATATCCATTTAACAAATTAGCCGGAGTCGGCGTTGCTTTCAAGTTGGTTCAGGCTCTCAAGAAGAAATTGCCGTCTTCGAAAAAATTACCGCGCTCCGAAAAATGGTATCTGGATCTAGTGGCAGTCGGAACGGTGGCGGATTGCTGCCCGATAATTGGTGAAAACCGTACTTTGGTTAAATATGGGCTGCTGGTCCTGGAGAGAACTAAGCGGCTCGGATTCAAATCTTTGATGGAAAAGGCCCGGGTTAATGTCGAGGAAATTGACACCACTGATATCGGCTTCCGGATCGGCCCACGTCTTAATGCTGCCGGGCGCCTCCGACATTCGCAAACAGCCTTTGACCTTTTGGTGGCGACTGAATCGGCTGAGGCCAATGAGCTGGCGCAGACTCTAGACCAGATAAACCGCGAGCGCCAGGTGGTGACGGAAAAATACATGCAGGAAGCGGAAGCTCAAATCGGTGAAGTGACAGATGACAAGCGAATGTTGATTGCGCAGAGTTCCAACTGGCCTTCGGGTGTAGTTGGCTTGGTGGCCGGCAAGCTTTGCGAACGACATTCACGCCCGGTTCTGGTTTTGGAAAAGAAGAAAACTTACTCCGTCGGTTCCGCCCGCAGTACCGCTAAATTCAACATTATAGAAGCTATTCGTACTTGTGATGAGCTTCTGGAAAAATACGGCGGTCATTCTCAGGCCGCTGGCTGTACCATCAGAAATGAAAAGCTGGCAGCCTTTTCTGATCGCCTGTGTCGCCTTACCCGCCAGCAGCTTTCCGCAGAAGACCTTAAGGGTGAACTGGCTATTGATAAAGAACTGGAGCCAGCCGAAATAAATTGGGATACAATCGATTCGCTGCAGGCTTTCAAACCGCACGGATTTGCCAACGAAAAACCGCGCTTTGCCACCAGGGGATTAACAGTCACCAGTGTCCGGGCAGTTGGTAATCTTGGGAAGCATCTCAAGCTTGATTTACAAAGCCAGGGCCCGGAAAACAAGATTTTTCCGGCAATTGCCTTCGGGTTGGGCGACTTGGTTGACCAGGTTAATTTCAAGGACAAAGTCGATGTCGCCTACGAGATGGAAGTAAATGAATGGAACGGTAATCGTGAGATCCAAATGCAAGTTTTAGATATCCAAAAACATGGCAACTAAAGGAAAACTTTTTACTGATGGGGGAGCCAGAGGTAACCCCGGTCCGGCCGGCATCGGCGGCGTGCTTAAGATAGAAGCTGATAGTGGTGAGACAAGAACTAAGTCATTCAAGGAATATATCGGTGAAGCCACCAACAACCAAGCCGAATACCAGGCCTTGCTAGCTGGGTTGCGTTTGGCAGCGGAGCTGAAAGTGGAAGAGTTGATTGTGAATTTGGACAGTGAACTCATTGTCAAACAGCTTCGCGGGGAATACAAAGTCAAAAATGTCGACCTGAAACCGCTTTTTGCTGAGGTTTTGAAACGGACCAATCAATTTAGCAATATCAGCTTCCAACATGTCCCGCGCGAAAAGAATACCGAGGCGGATGCTTTGGTGAACAAAGCTCTAGATGGCAAGTTTGACGGCCAGGATTTTGGCAATTTCCATTAAATTGTGATCACTTGAATATCAGACAGAAAGCCTTTTTGGGTTTTCTGTTTTATCTTGACAACTTAGACTTTATGTGCTAGAAATAAGCAGATTGCTTGAATCAATCAACCGAAAAACAAGGAGGAAAAAGATGAAAGCATTGCCGTGGATTTTGGTCCTGTTTTTGATTGGCGTGTCCCTTTTTATCTGGACGGAATTCGATGTTCAACGTCACCGGGCTGATGACCTGGTGGATAAGCTTTTGGGAAAAAGTTTCCACAATCTCAATCTCGAGGAACAGGTTGCAGATCTGGAAGCCGAGATCGCTGAACTGAACAGAGATCTCTATTCGACAGAGATTTCAGTTCTAGGAGCACGTAACTTCTGCTGGGGGGTGCGTGAGGCACTGGACTCCGGTCACGAGCAGTATGCTCTGGAGTGCTTTCGGGAGGTGATGGACTACGATTTCACCTCGTCGGATCGCGAGATCTGGCAGGAGCAATTCCGGCCGGCGCATGTTCGTGAGTTGCTCGAGCCGCTCACTGATGAGGAGGAGGAGCGTTGTCTCAGGGCCTACCTGTTGTCGCATGCGACCGGGCTGGCTCTGCAGATTGGCCACCAGTGTGATAACTGGCAGCCGGTCTACGAGATCGTCTCCTGGGCGTATACCAATGCTCCGGAGACGTTCGATGCTTCATACAATTCGCCGATTCCCGACGGCGTCTATGTCCTGAACTTCTGGTTGCATCACTGTCTGTTCGCCTTGGCGGAAAATTCCACGCAGACACAGGATCTTGACCTGGTTCGACAGATCTTTTCGGAGATCCCGATCGAACAACCGATCTTTGTCGGCATGGGTGGCTGGGATGCCCCGGAGGTCTTCTCGGCGGATGTGCAACGTATTCCCCGATTACCTTCGGTTTTGCGCCCAGCGGCCGAAAAGCGGGTCCTGGCCGAATGGGAGTATCTACGACAAGATCCTGTCTTCGAACCGGAACTTCTGGATGACAAGACCAGCTACGACTCACCGAAGACTCATCGGCAGGTACTCAGGGGGGTTGACATCAACGCCTGAATGTAAGCCCGCCAGCGGTTGCATACGCAACTGCGCGGCGGGTTTTCGTTTTTCTAACTTTTGGCTAGCGCTAGCAAAAAACTTGACTTTTTGCCGGTTTTTTTATATGCTGTGGATACTTCCAGAAAACTGGATGATTGCTTCTTTGGCTTATTTTAGCCAAAGGGGAGGAAAGTCCGGGCACCCTACCTTCGCCACCTAAAGGTGGCTTCGGCGGGCAAGCCTTTTTCCTAGAGAAATGAGCTTGCTCGCCGAAACCCCGCTTCTTGCGGGGTGAAGGCGCGGTACTGGATAACATCCAGCAGGACTAATTGTCGGAAAAGTTCTTGAGACTTTTTCTGCAATGAAACCTCGGGAAAGTGTAACAGAGACTAGACCGCCCCGCCTTCGGCGGGGTAAGGCTGAAACGTAGGGGATTAAGCCCCCCTTCCGCTGCTGGCAACAGCAGTTGGTTACAAACCCTACCTGGTGTAATGCGGGTGGACCCCCGTACGGGGGCCCCGCAGCTTGAGCCAGCTAGTAATAGCTGGTCCAGATAGATGACCATCTTGCCAAGTGGCAAACAGAACCCGGCTTACAGGTTTTCTGGAAGTACTAGAAATCTGACTTATCCGATTCCAATCGGGTGAGGTTTGGTTAAATATTTATGAAAAAATCAGAACTGGCATTTGCCGTCATGCAAGTTCCTCTCGATTATATTGCTGTTGAGGCAGCGGCATTTTTGGCTTACTACCTTCGTGTTACAACTGATCTGGCCGGCGATGGGCCGGTTTTATTTTCCTTCACCAGTTTTGCCATCGTTGCCTTGGTCGTGGGCGTGATTTGGCTTCTCTTTTTCTCCATGGCCGGTATGTACAATCTGCGCCGTTCCCAGCGATTGATCGACGAACTGTATCGCACTTTCATCGGCGTTTCCATGGGGACAATGGCGGTAATCATCATTATCTTCCTCTTGCGTGAATTATTCTTTTCCTCCCGTTTTATCATTCTAGCTACCTGGATATTAGCGATATTCCTAGTTACTACGGGTCGCTTTCTCATGCGAAGGGCCCAGATTTCTTTGTACCGCCGGGGGGTTGGCGTTAACCGCGTGGTAGTTGTCGGCAAAAATCGGGCCAGCGGGACGATCGTCAGTGACCTTAGCAGCAGCAATAAAAAAGGCTATGAGATCCTCGAGGTTTTGCCGTCGCCGCGCAACGACAGTGATACTTTGAAAACACTGAAGGATCTCAAACGTATTCACAAGAGTCGCAAGATAGACCAGGTGATCCAAACCGACCCGCTGGTACCGCGAAATGATGTTGTACGATTAATTGATTTTGCAGATGAACACCGAATTGTTTTCAAGTATGCTCCGGATATATTCCAAACCCAGGCAACCAATATTGATGTTCGCCCGGTTGCTGGTATTCCGCTCGTTGAGTTGAAACGGACACCGCTGGACGGTTGGGGGCGGGTTGCCAAACGAACACTAGATATTATCGGCTCGGCTATACTCATCATTTTGTCCAGTCCGATAATGTTGTTTATTGCTCTGGCAATAAAAATTGATTCGCCCGGACCAGTCTTTTTCTCTTATCGGAGAATTGGCCAAAACGGTGAACCGTTTACGTACTTCAAGTTCCGATCCATGGTTAGGGATGCTCATAAACTTCGCTATAATCCCAAGTTTCGTTCCAAAATGAAAAACTTGCGGGAGGGCACCCCTATGATAAAGTTTAAGGACGATCCGCGCATCACCAAAATCGGACGTTTTATTCGCAAAACCAGCCTGGATGAGCTGCCTGAGTTCTTTAACGTTTTTATCGGCAAAATGAGCCTGGTCGGCCCGCGCCCGCACGAGCCGGAGGAAGTGGCAACTTACCAAAAGCATCATCGCCGGGTCTTAACCCTGAAACCGGGAGTTACTGGTTTGCCACAAATCAGTGGTCGCTCTGATCTTGATTTCGAGGAAGAGGTACGTTTGGATACTTATTACATCGAAAACTGGTCACTGAAACTGGATTTACAAATTTTGTTCAGAACACCCTTTGTATTATTGAAAAAGCGGAGAGCCCTGTAATTTATGCAAGTAGCTTTAGTCCATGATCATTTAGCCCAGGACGGGGGAGCGGAAAATGTTCTCCGGATGTTCCAGGAGATCTATCCCGAAGCCCCGATTTTTACGTTGGTCTATGATCGTGACCGCGCCCACCCGGCTTTCCGTAAGTCTGATGTCAGAACATCCTTTATCCAGAAATTTCCCGGTGGCGTGCGTTTCTATCAGGCGGCTCTGCCACTGATGTCAACGGCGGTTGAAAAGTATGACTTGTCTGGATTTGACGTTATTCTTTCCAGTGCCTCGGCTTTTGCCAAAGGTGTACTTACCACCCCGCAGACCTTGCACGTTTGCTACTGCCATTCGCCGACGCGCTATCTGTGGAGCGACGCTCATACTTATTATAAAGAACTTCGTTACAATCGTTTGATTAAGGCACTGATTCCTTTTGCCCTTACCAAGTTGCGCCAATGGGATCGAGCAGCGGCTGACCGGGTCGACAGATTCATTGCTAATTCGCGCTATGTCCAGGGCCGCATCCAGAAATACTACAAGGCCGACAGCCAAATTATTTATCCTCCGGTTGAAGTAGAAAAATTCAAAATTGCCAAGGAGCCGGGTGATTTTTATCTTACCTTGGGGCGTTTGGTGGCTTACAAAAGATATGATCTGACTATTAAAGCTTTCAATGAACTTGGCCGTCCCCTGAAGATAGCCGGCGAGGGTCCGGAAATGGATTACCTTCAGAAAATAGCCGGTCCTAACATAGAATTCTTGGGAAGGGTTGATGACAAAACCCGCAAAGAACTTTATGCCAAAGCCCAGGCTTTTGTCTTTCCGCAGGAAGAGGACTTCGGGATCACTGCAATTGAGGCGATGGCTTCCGGCACCCCGGTAATTGCTTACGGCCGGGGCGGAGCCCTGGAGACAGTGATAACCGGAAAAACCGGCTTGCTCTTTGAACAGCAGACTGTATCTAGCCTGATTGATGCCCTCAATCGTTTTTGGCGATCTGATTTTGATCCCCAAGCGATCCGAGAACATGCCCTTCGCTTTGGCGGCGGTCGTTTCAAGGATGAGATCAAAAACTTCGTGAATAAATCTTGGCAAGAATTCAATCAATAAAATTATGAATACCAAAACTTACGCCCACGCTTTCCGAAAGAGAATTACGCTAATCATTATAGTAGCGGTATTAGTGACTGTTTTAGCGGTTGTGGCGACTGCTCTGTTGCCGGAAAAACAGAGTGTTTCCCTGTCTATTTCCGTAGATGTTTCGGATCAACAGGATACACCTGATTACAAATTCTCCCGTTATTACGGAGCCGAAGCCAGTGAAAAATTTGCTACGACTGTCGCTAGCTGGTTCCAGAGTCCGGAAATAGTCCAGCGCATCTTTGAGAGAGCGGAACTTGACCCGGGCACAACCAGCCTCAGTAAATTAGCCAAAATATTTGATTCTGAGCCGCTGTCAGCCCAAAACGTCGAGGTTGATTTCACCACTGGCAGCACTGAGGAAGCCGAGAAATTGCTGAGTGCTATTGACGAAGTTGTCGCCGAAAAGACAGCGACCCTGAACGGTGATAATGAAGCGGTCTTTGTTGCCTCCCTAGCTGATCCGATTATTGTCACCAAGGAAAAAAATCTGTTGGTGAACGGCGTCGTTGGCTTAATTGTCGGGATAATTATCGGGTTGGTTTTAGCCGCGGCAGTTGAATACTGGCAGTCAGACAAAACTGCCGCTTAGTTACCTAAATTTCTGCTATGGTTATCGGGATTGATATACGCTTTCTGGCCGAAGGCAAGCGCACCGGTGTTGAGGAGTATGCCCTGAATCTGCTGCGCGGCCTTTTCAAGACCGGAACTGAGCACAGCTTCAAGCTTTTCGCTAACTACTGGCGGGGTTCATCTCGGTTAATTAGCAGTTTGGGCGCCTATCCCAACGTTACTGTCTATCGTTTTCGTTACCCCAATAAGCTTCTAAATCTCTCTTTTAAATACCTTCACAGGCCGCATATCGACAAACTGATCAATGGCTGTGATGTATTTTTTTATCCAAATATTATCTTTGGATCCACATCCTCAGATTGTCCAGTCGTGAGCACATTTCATGATCTATCTTTTGAACTGCACCCGGAATTTCTTTCCGCCAAAAAAAGAATGTGGCATCGCTTGGTAGGTCCTCGTCGTTGTGCTAATGAAGCCACCCGGATTTTAGCAGTTTCTAAGTCCACTAAAAGTGATTTAGTGGCCAAGTATCAGCTTCCGGCCGGCAAAGTTGAGGTTGTTCACTCCGGTATCAGTTTGCCGCCCAAGGATCTAGAGGAGCGGCTGTTGCGGGTTAAAACCAAGTATAAATTGCCGGCAAATTTCATTTTGTTTTTCGGAACTTTGGAGCCTAGAAAAAACGTTCTCGGGGCGCTCAGGGCCTTTGAAATACTCAAGAAAAATGGTAAAATAAAGCAGAATTTGGTGATTGCCGGATCTCCAGGCTGGCTTGATAAGTCCTTTTGGCAGGCTGTTTCCAGCTCACCGTATCGCCAAGATATTCAGACTATTGGTTTTGTTGAGCAAGCGGACAAGCTGGCTGTGTTTGCGTTAGCAGATGTTTTTCTGTTTCCTTCTTTTTATGAAGGCTTTGGCTTTCCGCCACTGGAAGCGATGGCGGTGGGTACACCGGTCGTGACATCGAGTGTTTCCTCGCTGCCCGAAGTTGTCGGCGAGGCGGCCCTGCTGGCTAATCCGTACAACGTCAACGAAATAGCAGTTTGCCTGCAGCATTTACTGGTTGATCAGAAGCTGCGGCAAGCTCTGATCAAGAAGGGCTGGCAGCGGGTGCAGAAATTTTCCTGGGATAAGTCAGCTCAGCAAACCCTCCGGGTTCTGCAGGAAGCAGTAAGTGCGAAAACCTAACTTTAAAATTATTTAGAGATGCATATTGTCATAGATGCCCGTTTTGTCGGACCTGAGCAAACCGGCTTAGGTCGTTACACCGAAGAGCTGATACACGGGTTGGAGTCACTTGATAGTGAAAACCGGTATACCCTTCTGTTAAGTAGAGAGGGTATGGGGTACTACCATCCTCGCGCCAGCAATTTTCGCACGGTAGAGGCTGATTTTGCCTGGTATTCACTGCGGGAACAGCTGGGGATGCCCAAACTCCTGAAGAGTCTGCGACCGGACCTGGTTCATTTCTGTCATTTCAATGTACCAGTAAGGTGGCACCACCCGTTCGTGGTTACAATCCATGACCTGATTAAAGATGAGTTCAAAGGCAAGGAATCTACCACCCGATCTTCCTTGGTTTACACGCTGAAGCACTGGGGTTATCGCCGCACGATTCGGCATGCCATTGTTAAATCGAAAGCAGTCATCACAATTTCCGAGGGTTCTAAGGCCAAAATCCTGAAACGATACCGGGTGCCGTCCAAAAAGATTTTCATAACTTACGAGGCGGCTGATCCTAGGTTTGCTAAATACCGTAAACTGGAAATTTCAGATTCCGATAAAAGGCAGCTGGCCAGTAAATACAAAATCAAATTCCCTTTCTTGCTTTATGTCGGTAATGCCTATCCTTACAAAAATCTCAATCGTCTCCTCCGGGCACTGAAAGAAGTTGATCCCAAGTATTCTTTGGTCAATCCCTGCGCGCGGTCAGTCTTCTATGAGCGGCTTGGCGAAGAAGCTCAGGATCTGGGTCTGAAATCAAGGGTGATATTGCCGGGTTTTGTGCCAGACGAGGATTTAGCTAAGCTCTATCGCACTGCTACAGCTTACGTTTTCCCTTCACTCTCCGAGGGCTTTGGCCTGCCGCTCCTGGAAGCGCAGATGGCGGGCTTGCCAGTGGTGGCTTCCAAAGCACCACCCCTCCCGGAAATCGGCGGTCAGGGAGCGCATTATTTTGATCCTTATGATGTTTCCGATATGGCGGCGAAAATCAACGAGGTGATAACTGATGAAAACCTGCGACACCAGCTAGTAAGGCAGGGTGATGAAAACCTGCAGAGATTTAATTGGGAAAAAACAGCTCGTGAAACTTTGTCGGTATACCAAAAAATAGGAAATGAAATCAAGTCAGGCTAAAAATAGTCAAACTGAACAGCGCTCAGATAAGTGCGTAAATCTTCGACGTGTCCAGGAAGAGAGATACGAGCAGCTTTTGCGTTCTGCCAAAGGCCTGGTTGACTTGACAGAAGTGGGGGAAGAGTATCAGCGTCAGCTGGAACGAGAACAGAAACAAGCGCGGGCGACGGCGTTAGCAAATGCTCGCAACTTGATTGATCTCACCCGGAGACGCCAGCCGCTTTCCAGTAAACGGAAACTTTCTGGTGTGAAGAAAAAGACTAGTCTTAAAATCACGGCAGCTAGAAAATCCCAACCGACTTCTCGGGAAAAGGACAAAGCAAAACCTCCAGAAATAATTTTCCCCGATCGTCCGGTTACTGCCAAACCCAAGATAAAACCAGTTCTACCAAGCAAACCCAAGACCGAATCCAAGTCAGCGGCTAAAACTGCCCCCAAGGATATTTTGGTGAAGCCGCTGGTCGATGATGTGGCTGATATTTTCCCGGAATATTTTGAAACTGAGAGCAGGCCGGTAGCGCCTCCGCAGCCCAAAGCCGCAGTATCCAAACAACCGGAGCTGATTAAGAGAATAGATTTCCTACAGCCTTCAATAGAGCTGGCCGGGGAGCATCTTCCGCGCACCCCCGTACAGCCGGTTAAATCAGCGGTAGTTACCGCCAGCGTTGATCGGGCTAAGACCAAAACTCGCGGATTCAGGAAAAAGTCTTTTGTTATTTTTGTGATTTTAGCTCTTTTTCTGGTCGGTGGGGTCGGCGCTTCGGCCGCGGTACAGAGAACCCTGGATTCACAGGATGAAATTATGTCCAAGGCAACGGCAGGGGCAGCCTCACTACAGTCAGCAGCAGCTTATCTTAAACAACAGAATTTTTTGCAGGCAGTCACTGATTTTGAGCGGGCGGCCGATTTTTTTGCCGAAGCCGAGGCGGATATAAATGAGATTGGCGACATTACTTCACAATTGGTTCAGGTAGTTCCGCAGGGGCGGGCGGCGGTGGCCCTGGTGCGGGCCGGGCAGGCAATGTCGGAATCCGGCCAGAGCTTTGCCCGGGCAGTCGGTTACTTTCGGCAGGTAGGCGGAATTTTCGCGGACATCGAGTTTTCCCAGACGGAAAAAAATCTCAGCATAGCGGAGGCGCTGCAGCTAAGTCAGGCGGAATTTGAACAGGTTGCTCTGTCACTTGAGGAGGCGCAGTCCAGCCTGGACCGGGTCAATCCGGACTCACTGCCGGCGGAGTTTCAGGATGAATTCACCGAGGCCCAGGATGTTTTGGCGGTTCTTAGCGGAGTAACAGATTATTTTGGAGAATTTTCGGAGCAGATGGCAGCTATCACCGGGGCTTACGGGCCGCAGCGTTATTTAGTGCTCTTTGCCAACAGCGATGAAATTCGCGGCAGCGCCGGTGGCTTCCCTGGCAGCTACATGATAGTGGACTTTGATGACGGTAAAATTAAGTCACTGGACTTCAAGGATATCTATGAGGTTAGGGGGCAGCAGACGGAGATGGTGGTTCCGCCGGTTCAGTTTCAGTTAATAACTTCTAACTTTGAGCTCCAGGATGTTTCCGGGTGGCCGATTGATTATCGCGATTCGGCCGCTAAGGTTATGGAATATTACGAACTGTCCCGCGCCGGTACGACTGTCGACGGGGTCTGGACAATCAATTCCGATATAATTCCTGATCTGCTTGCCATTACCGGTCCCATTAAATTGCCAGAATATTCCCTGACAGTAACCGAGGATAATTACTTGGAAGTGCTGGAATCAGAAGTTGAATCAGACGAAGCGCGTCAAACCGGTCAGCCTAAAAAAATAGTTGAAACACTGATCGACAAAATTCTAACCAAGATATTCTCGCAGAAGAATGTGGATTGGCTGGCTTTGCTGGGAACTGTCAATAAGGCGATAAGTGAGAAGAAGCTTTTGATGTATTTCACTGATCCGGAGTTGGAGGAATTTGCTCTGTCCAATAGCGCGGCCGGTGCGATCAAAGAGGCCGACGACTATTTGGCGGTGTTTTCTTACAATATCGGTGGCGGCAAAACCGACAAAGATGTTAGCGAAGATATTCAACATGCCGCTTCCATTTCTCCCCAAGGTGATCTTTCCGGGAACGTAAAAATCACCAGGCAGCATCGTTCTAAAGATGATCTGGACCATCTTTCCAAGGTGAAAAATGTCAGTTGGGTCAAGGTGGTGCTGCCGGCTCAGGCTGAAAATATCAAAGTCAAGGGTGAAGATGCCAATTATCCTATCGAGCATCCGCCAGCTCCAGAAGCCAGAGAAGACGAGGCTTTAGCTGAAGTTGAGAGCTCGGCCACGGAATTGAATAATGGTCGGGTGCTGGTGACGAAAGAAGCGGGGAAGAAAGTAGTCGGTTTCTGGATGGGATTGGAGCCTGGCGCTAGCCGGACGGTGGAGATTTCATATGATATCCCGGAAGTTATTGACCTGGAAGGGTTTTTTAACGAGGCGGCCGGCTTCACTTCAGTTTTCCAGCCCCAACCGGGTAAATCAAATCTCAGCTTCAGTAGTCATGTTACTTTTCCGGAATCAGTGAACATTGCCTGGCAGGATGCCAGTAACGCCTTTGTCAACAATCTGGGCGAGTCGCTTTCTTGGACAGTTGATAACCCGGCCGGTGACATCGTAGTCTCGGCTGTGGTTGATCGCGAGGGTTTGCGCTAATATGACAGCCGCTCACAAAAAAGTAATACTTTCCGGCGCCGCCATGATCGGGGTGGCGTCTATTATTAGCCGGTTGCTGGGTATTTACCGCGACCGGTTGCTTTCGACTACGTTTGGAGCTGGCATGGAGCTGGATGCTTACATGGCGGCTTTTCGAATTCCCGACACCATTTTTAACCTGGTAGTAGTTGGGGCTCTCTCCAGCGCTTTCATCCCTCTTTTCACCGAATATCTGGTTAAGAAGAAAAAGGAAGAAGCCTTTTTACTAACCAACAATCTCTTAAACATACTTCTGCTAGGTTTAATTGGGGTTATTGTCATCGTCTTTTTCCTGGCTCCCTGGCTGGTGCCGCTGATTGGTCCGGGAATGGACGAAGCAACCAGGCAGCTTACTCTGACGCTGACGCGCATTATGCTGCTGGCGCCGATATTTTTCAGTATCAGTAATATTGCCAGCGGCATTCTTAATTCTTTTAAGAAATTCTTTGTTTACTCGCTGACGCCGATAATGTATAACCTGGGTATCATCGGCGGGATTGTTTTCCTGACTCCCAGAATGGGCATCTATGGTGTAGCCATCGGCGTTGTCATCGGGGCGTTGCTGCATATGGCTATTCAGTTTCCGAGCGTCTGGCGGCTTGGTTATCGTTACCGCTGGTTGCTCGACTGGGGGCACACCGGCATGCGGCGAGTTTTTAAGCTGATGGTGCCGCGTACAATCGGCCTGGCTGTTTACCAGATAAATCTTTTTGTCAGCACGGCAATTGCCAGCACCGTGGCGGTCGGTGCCATTACGATCTACAATTTTGCGAATAATTTGCAGAGTTTGCCTTACAGCGTTTTTGGCATATCACTTTCGACAACTGCTTTTCCGATTTTGGCGGCTTCTGCTTCCCAAGAAAAAGGAGAGGAATTCAAAATTACGCTGTCGCGAACGATGCGCCAGATTCTGTTTTTTGTGGTACCGGTCAGTGTTCTGATGCTGCTGCTGCGGGCTCAGATTGTCCGCATCATTTTGGGTGCCGGGGCGTTTGACTGGGAGGCGACTATTCTAACTGCTTCGACTTTAGGCTATTTCGTTTTGAGTTTGTTTGCCCAAAGCCTTATTCCTTTGTTAGCAAAAGCCTTTTATGCTATCCAAAACACCGTTATCCCGGTAACGGTAAGTGTCATCAGCATGGGTATAAATATCGGGCTGGCGCTGTGGTTCACTCAGTTTA
>Ga0180431_10001007_pt1 | contig 39434 bp, 19 predicted proteins | sample SS_ome_11_FD_132459 | JGI IMG/M metagenome (GOLD analysis project Ga0180431, IMG submission 132459) | Hypersaline lake sediment archaeal communities from the Salton Sea, California, USA - SS_1_MS_1 metaG | ecosystem: Environmental > Aquatic > Non-marine Saline and Alkaline > Hypersaline >... | reverse complement strand
CTCTACATCCCCTTCGCCATCGTCTACGCATCCGAGCTTTGCGCGACGCGGCTTGGGGCAGCCATCATGCGGCTGCGCGCGCTATTGGCGCAATCCATCGAAGTCCTTCGCACAATCCTCGTTAAGACGGCTCCCCATCTGGAGCATGAAACGGAGCGGATCCGGAAGCTGGCGCTCCAGCTGGCCGACGTGTTTCGTCTCGGCCCATTCGAGCGAGCGGCAATGGAAAAAGCCATCCCGCTTCTCAACATGGGATACGTCGGAGTCGAGAAGCATCTCCTCATTAGCAAGCCGCATTGGGAGAATGGGGAGCGCCAACAGATACTGAGGCATCCCCTGCGTGGAGCGCGAATTCTCTCTAAGACACATCATCTGAAGGAAGCCGCCCGCCTCGTAGCGATGCACCACGAGCGAATGGACGGATCGGGATACCCGCTGGGCCTCAAGGGCCCGGAAATTCCCCTGGGGGCGCGAATTCTCGGGACGGTCGAAGCCTACGTCGGCATGACGTCCAGGCGCCCCCATCGAAACGCCTTGAGTTCTGAAAAGGCGATCCAGGAGCTGCGTGCGGACCCCTATGATGCTCACGTCGTCGCCCACCTCGCCGGAATCGAGGGCATTCCGACGGACGCACCGGCCGCCCCCGAAGAGCAGGTGTCCTCGGGCAAGCGTGCGTCCTGGTGGCCGGCCAAGCTTCGCCAGCTCCGGGATTTCGTCTACTATCCCCGGCTCCAGGAGGCGGAAAGACCGTCCTCCTACCCGATGTGGTTTGCGCGGGCCTTCTTTCTTCCCGCTCCGCTCGTATTCATCGCTCTCTACGTGATGTCGGCGGACACGCTGGTCGAGATCGGATACAGCGGGGCTCTGTGGATTGGAGTCATCCTGGGCTCGGCGATCCTCGCGCCCGTTTTTCTGAGACGGGGCGGAACGCTCTCGGCGGTCATGGGCAGCCTGGTTGCTGCCACGCTTCTCCTTCCTCCTGCGCAGGTGCTTGCATACTGTCTCGTGGCGGGGACGATTCTGGGCGCATGGGAGTTTGCCCGGCGGCGGCTCCCGAGTTCCGGACCGTCCCTTTCCGCAGGCACCATCGCCGCCGTTGCTGTCTACCACCTGCTTGGCGCCCATCCGGGCTCCATCGTGCTGTTTCAATCCGCAGGGGGCCCCGTCTATTTCGTTCCCGCCGTGGCCACCGCCCTGGCTTTCGGGATTGCATCCACCGGCACGGCCAGCATTCTCGAGGGCGCCGTGCAGCGTCTGTCTCCCAGCCGGGTCATGATGGGAAGTTACCTTCCCTTCATCCCCGAGACCCTCCTTTACCTCTTCGGCGGAATCGTGATGGCCGCCATGTACTCTCTCTTCGGTCCGGCCAGCGCCGCGCCGGCCCTCATCTACCCGCTCTTGGACCTCCACTTCGACATTTGGCATCAGAACCAGCTTCAGAAGTCGTACACGGAGCTCCTCGAGGCCGAAGCGGCCGCCATTGACGAAAAGGACTCCTACACACGCGGACACTCGCAGCGGGTCTCGGCCTACGCCGTGGCCGTCGCCCGGGAGATGGGTCTCAGCGAGAGCAAGGTCAACCTGATGGAAGAGGGCGGCTTCGAGCACGATATCGGCAAGATCGCCTGGGAGGATGGCATGCTTATGAGACCAGCCCGCCTCTCCCCAGACGAATACCGGCTCATGCTCAAGCACCCGGCCGACGGAGCGGAGATCGCCGAGAAAATGGGGGCGCCCGGACCCGTGATCGACATGATTTACCACCACCACGAGCATTTCAACGGGCGCGGGTTTCCGGGGCAGCTGGCCGGAGAGCAAATCCCGCGGGCCGCCCGGATTCTCCACGTTGTGGACGCCTTTGACGCGATGACGTCCGGACGTCCCTACACCGAGAACAAGACCCCTGACGAAGCCCTGCAGGAGCTCCGGCACTGCGCCGGGACCGATTTTGACCCCGAGGTCGTGGACGCCTTCCATCGGGCGTACGCCAGGGGAAAGATCTCCTCGCTCGGCGTGGAAGGTTCGTCGGTAATCGAGCCGTCCCGGCAATTTCGTGAACCGGCGGGGGTCCGGTAACCACTCTCTTCCTCATCCAATTCTGCATCCCTGCACCCACGCGTGAAGTCGCAAGCCGCGCCTTTCCGCAGGAGGACAGGCACCCTGCGAGCCACTCCGGGAGTTCGCCCACGCGGGCCCCTCGCCTGCTCAGTTGGTAATCGGGCCAGCACAGGATCGCGCCCGTGTCCTACCATTCGAGCGGAAACTCCGGATCGGTCCGTCAGACCCTGAGAGCCCGATTTGGCTTGACTTCCGGCGCGCGGTTCACTACAAGTCAGGCATAGCTCAACGGCCTCGATCCATCCCCTGTTGACAGATTTCCCCCGAATGGAGGGACACATCTTGCTGGGAGCTTTGCTGGTTGTTCCGGCCCTACCCGGATATGCGGGCGGCGATATCTTCGACATGATCATCAGGGCGGCTGCCTTCTCCAAGGTTATTCTTCTCATTCTGTTCGGCTTCTCCGTAGCTTCCTGGGCCATCATTCTCGAGCGATGGTGGTTCTACAGGAGGGCCGAGCGCCGGTCTCTGTCCTTTCTGCAGAGTTTCCGGCGGGCGGAATCTCCCGGAGACTTCAGGACGGCCGCGAGCACCACTCGGGACAACCCTTTCGCCCGCATCTTCGATCGAGCCATGAAACATGTGGAAGGCGGCGGAAATCCCTCGTCGGCCCGCGGGTATCTCGAGATGGAGGTGACGACGGCAACCAGAACGGCCGTTAACACCGAATCCCTCAAGCGAACACTCGAGCTGGCAATCACGGATGAAATCTCGGTCCTCGAGCGCTACCTCGGGTTTCTGGCGACCACCGGCTCCACCTGCCCCTTCATCGGGCTTCTGGGAACGGTGTGGGGAGTGATGAGCTCCTTCATGAGTATGGGCCGCGAGGGTTCGGCGTCCCTGACGGTGGTTGCCCCTGGAATCGCCGAGGCTCTGATCGTAACTGCGGCCGGCCTGTTCGCCGCCATCCCCGCCGTCATCGGGTATAACCTTTACGTCAGCCGGGTACAGCGCTTTGGGAGAAGAATGGACTCCTTCTCCCTCGAAATCCTGAACGCGTTGGAGAGAGAGGTCGCGTGATGCGCCCTTCGCGGAGACCCATGTCTGAAATCAACGTCACCCCGTTTGTCGACGTGGTCCTGGTTCTTCTCATCATCTTCATGCTGACCGCTCCCTTCCTCCAGGGAGGCATCGGGGTCAAGCTGCCGAAGGCCGCCGCTCAAGGGGTCGATCTGCGCGAGGAGATCGTGATCACCGTTACGGCGGAGGGAGACATCTTCCTCAATGAATCCGCCGTGACCTGGACGGACTTCGATCGTTCTTTGCGGCAGGCGCTTCCCGGGGGCCGTGGCAGAGTGTTTCTGAAGGCGGACGAGGGCGTCGCCTACGGTCGGGTGGTGGATGTGATCTCGAAGATCAAGGCCCTCGGAATCCAGGATCTCGGCCTCGTCACGCAGCCGGAGAAGGAAAGAGAACGGTGAAGACGTGGATCGGCATTTCTCTCGGGATTCACGTTGCCGCCTTTGGGGTGTGCGGCACCCGTCCTCCCCCGACCCGGAACCTTACCCTGCCCGCAGACGTTTACTCCGTGAGCCTGGTGTCGATGCCCGCGCTTCGCGCGGCGCCCGAGCCCCAGGTCCCCGATATCGAAAAGTCGGTGGAAACGGTCAAAGACAAACCGGCGTCCAAGATAGAGACAAAGGTCGTGGACCAGGAGGCGATCAAGCCCCCCTCGCCGACACCCAAGAGGAAGGAAACACCCGAGACGCAGAAACCCAAGCCCGCCGAGGAGACGAGACCGGAGGAGCCGACCGAGGGAGAGAAATCCAAAGAACCCGACGTCTCACAGAAGGAGACGGACGGGAAACCAGTGCTCGAGACCGGCGACTCGGACGGCGGGACCGCCGGAACGGTAGTGGCTTCGGCCCTAGGGCAAACCAACACGCAGGGCACCGTGTCGCTTGACGCTGCCAACTTCGGCTTCTCTTACTATCTGGTCGGCCTTCAGGCCAAGGTGGCGTCCAACTGGTTTCCCCCCGGATCCGCGGGGGCTCCGGGAGAAGTGCTCCGGGCAACCGTCCATTTCAAGGTGACGGACGACGGCACCATCACGGGAGCGAAGATTGAGACATCTTCCGGGGTCTCCTATTTCGATCGGTGCGCGCTCAGGGCCATCCTCCTCTCTTCTCCGCTTGCGCCGCTGCCGGCACAGTTTGAGGAAGACGAGCTTGGAGTGCACTTTGAGTTCAGCCACACGGTAAACGTGCAGTAGGGACACATGGATCGCCAATCTCTTGTGATATCATCAGTTGCGACGGTTGTGATACTTGCGATCGCGTGGGCCCCGACCCCATCTCTCGCCCAGAGAGAGGTCTACCTGGGAATCCACACCACGGGGGCTCAACGAATTCAGCTCCTGGTTGAGGAGTTCGCCTGCGAGACAGGCCCTCTCAGCGTCAGAATGCTGGCGCATCAGGCGGCCGAGATTCTGCGAAACGACTTGGATACCTCCGGGCTGGTGGAAACGACCGGAGCTTCCGTCGTCCGCCAGGATCTGGGCCTTGAATTGCTGAGGCCGACCGATATGAAGAACCGATTCGACGCCTCTACCGAGGGACAGCTGACCCTCGAGGGAAACGATATCGTGATCGAGGCCCGCCTCTACGACGTACCTACTGAAAAACTCGTGGCCTCCTTTCGGCGCCGCGCGGCGCAGCCCGCATTCCGATCAACCGTCCATCAGATGGCCGACCACTTCCTCCACACACTCACGGGGGAGACGGGGATCGCCGAAACCAAGATTGCGGTGGTTCGGGAGGTCGGCGAAAGGATGGACATCTGCGCGATGGACTACGACGGTCACAACCTTGTCCCCCTCGTGCAGAACGGCGAGATCAATCTTCTTCCGGCCTGGGCTCCCGGTGGAGACGAGATTGCCTACACGTCCTACATCGGTGGCGAGCCCGCCCTCTATCTCCTGAACCTCGACACCGGCGTTCGGAAGCGATTCGCCACGCCGGGGGGGCTCAACACGTCGGCCGCCTGGTCCCCGGACGGGGAGCGCCTGGCATTTGCGGCAACGCGGGGCAAGGATCCCGAAATCTTTATGATTCGCAAGAACGGAAGCGCCCTCGATCAAATCACCTTTCACCCGGCAATCGATTGCTCTCCGACGTGGTCCCCCAACGGTCACGAGATCGCTTTCACGTCCGACCGCTCGGGAACTCCGCAAATCTACGTGATGTCGGCGGATGGAACCAACGTGCGGCGCCTCACGTACGAAGGCAATTACAGCGATTCCCCCGCCTGGTCTCCATCCGGAGACCGAATCGCGTTCACCAGTCGTATCGGCGGCACGTTTCGCATATGCGTAATCGCCGCCCAGGGAGGGCCTGTCTATCCCCTCACCAGCGGACCGGGGGATCATGAGAACCCCGCATGGGCGCCCGACGGGCGTCACATCGCCTATGTCTCGAATGAAGGAGGGACGTCGGCCGTCTACGTCGTTAACGCGGACGGCACCAACACACGGAAGATCAGCTCCAGTCCTGATAAACTGTTCGCGCCCAGTTGGTCGCCTCCCCTTTCGTCGAGGCTGGTGGCCAAGCTGAGTGAAGGGTAGACGTACCAACGAACGGATGGACGATTGACAGCCGTTCCGGGACCGACCTTCCAGCTTGCCCGACGGTCGGTCGCAGAACGCTCAAAGGCATTCGAGAATCATGACACGAGAAACACCGACGTGCGACAGGGAGGTCCTGAGATGACGGACAAGAGAGTATTGATCGTTCTGACGCTCGCCGTGATGCTGCTGATCACGGTGGGATGTGGAAACAGGCCCGAACCGGAAACGGATCTGGATACGGGGAGCGAGATCTTGGACACGGACGCTGCGGGAGATTCGGAAACGCAGGAAGCATCTTCCTCCGACTTGTCCCGGTTTGATGATTTGTTCAAGAAGGATCCGGCGGAAGTGGAAGCCGAGCCCGCTGAGCCCGAGCCTGCCCCGGTACTGGTGATGGACGACGTGCATTTCGAATTCGACAAGTACTCCCTGACCGCCGAGGCCCGACGGATTCTGGCACAAACCGCCAGAATTCTGAAGGACAACCCCGCGCTTCGGCTTCAGATCGAGGGACACTGCGATGACCGGGGCACCCAGGAGTATAACCTTGCCCTGGGACAGAGGCGCGCCCAGGCGGCAAAAGACTATCTGGTCAACTTCGGAGTCGACCCGGGGCGTGTCTCCGTAATCAGCTACGGGGAGGAGCGGCCCCTGGATCCTCAGGCCACCGAGGAGGCCTGGGCCAGGAACCGGAGGGCTCATTTCAATCGGCGGTAGGGAAAACCTCCAGGATGGAGAGGTCCGGAACCATGAAGGTTAACTGGCGGAGATGGTTCGCCGCCGCGTGTGCGGCGGTGTTGTTCCCGGGCTGCATCAGTCAACAGGCCCAACAGATCGAGCAGGACGTCACGGCGCTTCAAGACTCCCTTCGCGTCGTCTACGCCCGACAGGACGCTCTGTACGATAGGTTCGTGCAGATGAACGACCGTATGGACGGACAGGACGCGCGGTTCGACGAGTTTCGCGCCGAGCACAAGGCGGACGTTGCCGACCTCGAGAGCCGGGTATCCGCGGCGGAAACGAACGCCGGACAGGCTCAGGAACGCATGGTCTCAATGTCGCAGCGGATGGAAACGTTGGACCGCCGGGTTTCCGGCGCCCGGATCGCGGCACCCGCAGACACCACTCGCCCCGCTCCACTCGAGGGGATGAGTCAGGCCTACGACCGCGCGTACCTCGATTTCTCGAAGGGCAATTACGAGCTGGCCATTCTAGGTTTCAACGAATACTTGAAGGTCTATCCGCGATCGGAACGGGCGGACAACGCGCAGTACTGGATCGGAGAATGCTACTACGTCCAGAACGACTATCCGTCGGCGATCGAAGCATTCCAGAGAGTGCTCGATCGGTACTCGGACGGCAACAAGGCGCCGGGTGCGATGCTCAAGATCGGATACGCGCTGCTGGGCCTGGATCGCGAGCCGGATGCCACCCGGCAGCTGAAAACCGTCATCGAGCGGTACCCCGGAACCCTCGAAGCGGAACACGCCAAAGCCAGACTGTTGTCCTTGAGTCAATAGATCCTGGCGCCCACAGCGCTTGCCGGGACGGGCGTGAGGCGAGTCACCCCCTTCAGTTGACATAGCCGAGGCTCTTCAGCTTCTCGAGATCGGCGGGACTGAAGTGCACGCTCTCTCCCTTTCTCAAGGGAGTGTGGTTTCGGTAGTCCAGACAGATCGTGCGCCATTGTTCGGCCAGGAAGGGAGATTCCTCCAGGAGATTCGTCGCCTCGCACGCGTCTTGCCTCAAGTCATACATACGTTCCCCGTCCGGCCCGTCGATGTACTTCATGGCTCCCGTGTGGAAGCACACTCTTCCGTGATCATCCTCCGCAATGACATAGTCCCGGTTGAGACGTCCGGCCCTTCCCTCCGCAAGCGCCAGAAGGCTCAAACCCGCGCCCAGATCCTCCGGCCGCCCAACCGCCGCCAGCACCGTCGGCGCCACGTCGATGAGAGACACCGGCTCGCTGATCCTTTCGGCACTCGTTGCCCCCGGGACACGCAAGAGAAGAGGAACGCGGAGCAGCTCCTCCGTCAGGTCCTGCCCGTGACAGTAGAAGTACTCATGCTCGCCCATGGATTCACCGTGGTCAGCCGTGAGAATCACAATCGTATCTTCCCACAGGCCCAGCTCCTTGACACGCGCCAACAGCTCTCCAACCATTTCATCCGCATACGCAATCTCCGCATCGTAGCGGCGTTCGTAGTACGAACGTTGCGTGTGCCCTTGCTGATACTGATACTCCGGAATTCCTCCCCACCCGTAGTTGTCGGTCACCTGCAACCTGTCCGAGCCGTGGTCATAAGCAATCCCCGGAAAGTCTCTTAGATAACGCTGCGGCGGGACGTAGGGACCATGGGGATCCTGGTAGTGAACCCAGAGAAAGAAAGGGCCGTTCGCCGCGCCTTCAAGCCAGTTCAACACGTACCGGTTGGTGCTCCGGGCGTCTCTTTCGGGCACACCCCGGACCCGCTCGAATGAGGTAAACGTGTCATCGTACACATCGAATCCGCCGTAGAGCTTGAGCTTGCGGGACAGCACCCAATTGCCTACGAAGGCCGCCGTGCGGTATCCGTTGTCGGACATCACTCGGGCGAGGGTGAGTTCACTCGACAATACGGATCGTCCACCGTTCGACGTCCCCGCCGTGTGATAGGAAGGGTACTGGGAAGTCATGATGGATACCACGGCGGGGACCGTCTGGGGGGCAGTGGAAATGCAGTGGGTGAATACCACGGCGTCTCCAGCCAAAGCATCCAGGCTGGAGGACGTGGGGAGGTCGTAGCCGAACGTGCGCAGGTGATCGGCACGCAGCGTGTCTATCGTGATGAGAAGCACATTGAGAGGATTCTGTGCTCCCGGGGCCACACCCGGTTTCGCCCGCAGGGTCAGTACAACAGGGGGCAGCATGAGGACGGCAATGAGTGACACGGCCCAGATCCACGGAGATCCCGGCGATCTATTCAGAATCCCGCCAATGGTCCGTTCCAATCGGCGTGAGTCAACCCACCGGAACAGGATGAGCACCACCAGCGCGCCCCCCCATATCACCAACGTCCAGACCAGCGTTGCCGTCGACAACAGGACCGGCAGCCAGCGGGCCTTCGCGAAGATCCATGCCAACGATGCTATGGACAGGGGCAGAATCAATGTGAACGATCGGGCCGCATACTCGTGACCCCGGTCCAACAACCCGACCAGAACACCGTGGCCGATCAGAGCCACCACCACGGCCACCGGCGCGGCAAGGTAATGAAAATCCCGAAGCAACGTATTGGATCCGTAGGGAAAGAGGCGCGACAGAATCCACGGGATCCCCAGGTAGACAAACAACCACAGTGCGAGGAAGGACATCGTGTCCGGCGGCAGGCTTCTCTTCTTGAATCCCCTGAGGACGAACCGGTCCGCCTCGGATCCCAGCAATAGCCAGCCGGCGGCCCATACGACGCGGATCGTCCCCAACAGGGCATTCATGGCTCCCTGCACGGGCATGGACCGCATCCAATCCTGAGACACCGGAATCCACTGCTGGGGCTGACTCAGCACCCGAGCGGCATGCACGATGGCCGCAGCCGTCGCCGCCAGCAGCAAAAGCGAGGCAAGCCGGCCTGATTCTCGCCGAGTCTTCTCCATCTTCTCGTCCGCAGTCGACACCGTTCCGGCGGCCTCCCGGTAGCTCCAAGTCCCGTGGATTCTCAGGATCGCAGGTGGTGCGCGCAATCTCACAGGACAGAGTAACGGATCTTGTGCCCCCCAGGCAAGCGCGACAGAGCACCCGACCTTTCGCATCTCTGACAAGCCGGAGATCCGGAACCGAAGATGCTCCTTCGCGATCCTCCTCGGCGACTGTCCCGCATCGAGAAATGCCGACATCCCGACCCGTGCGTTTTGAGACATCCGGCGACAAAGAAGCCCCGCACCTCTCGGTGCAGGGCTTCCGTGATCGTTGCGGGAGCGCCTTGCTCTCAGGTCTCCCGTTTACTCCTCGGGCGAACCGCAGCACGAACGGCCTGCATGTGCGCGCTCCAGGACGGCGTTGAGCGCCGAGTCAAACTGCCGGTCCGAATGCCGGGCGCTCTTCTCCATTTCCCCTTCAATCCGCCGCGCCGCCGGGCGGAAGAAACACTCCGCGATAACAACGGAGTAGAAGAACGGCAGGAGCGACGATGCGAACCACGCGGCCGAACTCGAAAACGCCTGGAACTGTGCGAACATCTGAATCCATCCGATGAACGCGCCGATCACGCCCGCCGCGTAGGTGTACGAGATCATGTGCTTCAGCACCTGCACATTACGGGCCGTGAAATCCTCGCTCTTCGGGGAGAAGAACAGCGCACGCGGCGATCGAAACGCACGCCAGAAGTCCTTCGCACCGGCCGACGAAAGCGCCAGGCAGAACGGCAGGAAAACACAAATGGCCAATGCCGGAAGACTGAAGAAACCTCCGCTCCCGCCAAGCATGATGGCGGGGAAAATAAGACAAAACACACCCAGCATACCGAAGAAACCAGAAACCATGATCTCTCCCCCCTCTGTGATGGTGATACGGCTCTCACAGGACACAAACCGACCTGGATCGGGGTGCAAGACCACGTGAAAACGCGATCCGCCCCCAGGACAGTCCTACGCATTCAGGTAGTGCGCAAGGGATGTGCCACGCGGAACCGAGTCGTCCCCCTCCCTGCATAACTATCTGCAGACCAACACTATAGATTTCCTGGAAGAACGCTGCAGCGAACCGGGGATGACCCGGGCAGGGTGCCGGGACCGGGCATTCTGCAATCCTCCGAATGCAAAGGGCCACCTCTCACTGTCGGCTCATGCCCCCGTCTCGGTGCCATTCGGAGGGTCATCTTTTCAGGGGCTCGGGTCCCTGGCTGATGTCCAGTCTTCACTGAACTGGACTGGGGAAATCCGGTCCAAGCTGCCGTGGGGCCGATCAGGACAAGGGCACCCGGCGGGCGAGCATCAAGATTGTAGTCGCTCGCTGGAGCCGGGGCGCGAAAAAGCCCCGCACCTGCTCGGTGCGGGGCTTCCAATGATAATCCCGGCAGCGTCCTACTCTCCCACCTCGTCTCCAAGGCAGTACCATCAGCGCAGGAGGGCTTAACGACCGTATTCGGAAAGGGAACGGGTGTGGCCCCTCCGCGATGGCCACCGGGAATACACTTTTTCGACAATTGCAAGGAAACGGCGGATGAAGTAACTCTGGTCAAGCCTCACGGTCTATTAGTACCACTCGGCTCAATGGCTCACACCACTTACACCTGTGGCCTATCAACCTCGTCATCTCCGAGGGACCTTCAGTTCCCATAAGGGAAGTGATATCTCGTCTTGGGGGGGGCTTCGCGCTTAGATGCTTTCAGCGCTTATCCCGTCCGAACATAGCTACCCAGCCATGCCGCTGGCGCGACAACTGGTGCACTAGAGGTTCGTCCATCCTGGTCCTCTCGTACTAAGGACAGCTCCCCTCAGATATCCTACGCCCACGACAGATAAGGACCGAACTGTCTCACGACGTTCTAAACCCAGCTCGCGTACCGCTTTAATTGGCGAACAGACAAACCCTTGGGACCTTATTCAGCCCCAGGATGCGATGAGCCGACATCGAGGTGCCAAACCCTCCCGTCGATATGAACTCTCGGGGAGGATCAGCCTGTTATCCCCGGCGTACCTTTTATCCGCTGAGCGACGGCCCTTCCACTCGGAACCGCCGGATCACTAAGCCCTGCTTTCGCACCTGCTCGACTTGTGGGTCTCGCAGTTAAGCTCCCTTATGCCTTTACACTCTACGCGTGATGACCAACCACGCTGAGGGAACCTTTGGGCGCCTCCGTTACGCTTTGGGAGGCGACCGCCCCAGTCAAACTGCCCACCTGACAGTGTCCTCATACCGGATCACGGTATCGAGTTAGGATTCCAACAAAACCAGGGTGGTATTCCAAGGTTGGCTCCACCCAGGCTGGCGCCCAGGCTTCATAGCCTCCCACCTATCCTCTACAAGCCTTGCCAAAACCCAATATCAGGCTGCAGTAAAGGTGCACGGGGTCTTTCCGTCCCGTCGCGGGTATGCGGCATCTTCACCGCAAGTACAACTTCGCCGAGCCCCTTGTTGAGACAGCGCCTCAATCGTTACACCATTCGTGCAGGTCGGAACTTACCCGACAAGGAATTTCGCTACCTTAGGACCGTTATAGTTACGGCCGCCGTTTACTGGGGCTTCGGTTTGAAGCTTCTCTCTCGACGAATCGTGAGATGACTCCGCCCCTTAACCTTCCAGCACCGGGCAGGTGTCAGTCCCTATACATCGTCTTACGACTTAGCAGAGACCTGTGTTTTTAGTAAACAGTCGCCAAGGCCATTTCACTGCGGCCCCAGACAGCTCCCCACGCGAGGTGGATCACCAGCCGGGGCACCCCTTCTCCCGAAGTTACGGGGCCATTTTGCCTAGTTCCTTAACAAAGGATCACTCGAGCACCTTAGGATTCTCTCCCTGCCTACCTGTGTCGGTTTACGGTACGGTCACCCAACAGACTCGCTTAGAGGCTTTTCTTGGTAGCATGGTTAAGGCCAGTTTATGTCCCTTACGGGACTCCCCATCGCCTCTCGGGGTTAATGGTCGCCCGGATTTACCTGGGCAACCCCCCTACGGGCTTAGACCTGCACTTCCAATCGCAGGATGGCCCTCACTTCTACGTCACCCCATCGCTCAGACGCCTATTGAGTGGTACAGGAATATTCGCCTGTTTCCCATCGCCTACGCCCTTCGGCCTCGGCTTAGGGGCCGACTAACCCTGAGCGGATTAACCTTCCTCAGGAACCCTTAGGCTTCCGGTGGAGAGGTTTTTCACCTCTCTTATCGCTACTCATGCCGGCATGATCACTTCCGTGTCGTCCACCCCACCTTGCGGTGAAGCTTCAGCCTAGTACGGAACGCTCCCCTACCGCTTGCTCGAACGTAAATTCGAGCCAGCCCGCAGCTTCGGTAACAGGCTTGAGTCCCGATCATTTTCGGCGCAGAACTACTTGACTAGTGAGCAGTTACGCACTCTTTAAATGGTGGCTGCTTCTAAGCCAACATCCTAGCTGTCTGGGCAGTTCCACATCCTTACCCACTTAGCCTGTATTTCGGGACCTTAGATGACGGTCCGGGTTGTTTCCCTCTCGCCTACGGAGCTTATCCCCCGCAGCCTGACTGCCGTAGTACAAGTAACGGCATTCGGAGTTTGTCTGGGTTTGGCAGCCGGGTAAGGCTCCTAGCCCAATCAGTGCTCTACCTCCGTCACTCAATTCTACGACGCTAGCCCTAGAGCTATTTCGGGGAGAACCAGCTATCTCCGAGTTTGATTGGCCTTTCACCCCTATCCACAGCTCATCCCCTAACTTTTCAACGTTAGTGGGTTCGGACCTCCACGCATTGTTAGACGCGCTTCATCCTGGCCATGGATAGATCACTCGGTTTCGGGTCTACTGAGTGCAACTCGACTGCCCGAAGGCAGCACTACGCCCAGTTAGGACTCGCTTTCGCTACGGCTCCGCGTCGAATACGCTTAACCTCGCTACACTCAAGTAACTCACCGGCTCATTATGCAAAAGGCACGCGGTCACCCTAGGAGCAAGCAAGCTCGCTCCGTCAGGCTCCCACTGCTTGTAAGCACACGGTTTCAGGTTCTATTTCACTCCCCGCACAGGGGTTCTTTTCACCTTTCCCTCACGGTACTGCTCCGCTATCGGTCGTCAGGTAGTATTTAGCCTTGGGGGGTGGTCCCCCCAGATTCCCACAGGGTTTCACGTGTCCCGCGGTACTTGGGAACTCCAACCCAGGAAGCACTTACCCTTTCGCCTACCGGACTGTCACCGTCTCTGGTGAGCCTTTCCAGACTCTTGGGCTAAAGTAAGCGTTTGTAACTTCCCGACCGATCTGTACCTCGGTCCAGTCGGGTCCCGCAACACCGGCTGCACAACGCGTACAGGCTTTAACGTGCGAACCGGTTTAGGCTGTTGCCCGTTCGCTCGCCGCTACTAGGGCAATCGAGGTTTCTTTCTCTTCCTGGAGGTACTAAGATGTTTCAGTTCCCTCCGTTCGCCTTGTCCAGGCTATGTATTCACCTGGCAATGACACGGCATGACCCGTGCCGGGTTTCCCCATTCGGGCATCTCCGGGTCTAGGCTTATGTGCAGCTCGCCGGAGCTTATCGCAGCTTGTCACGCCCTTCGTCGCCTCCTGACGCCAAGGCATCCACCGTGTGCTCTTTGTATCTTGACCAGAGAATCCCAGTTGCGTCGCAAGCCGCTGTGAGCGGGTAACCCCGCCACAGAAGCTCTCGATTCAACTGATACGCCCTTGAACAGACAGAGGAACTCTCGTGGACAGACCAGGAGAGTCTTCCGTCGGCCAAGGGACCTTCTCGGCAAAACCAAGAAGTTGTATCCCGCCGTTTCCTATGCAATTGTCAAAGATCGAACGCCCGAGTCCAGCCCGGACGGCCCACCGGATCATTCCGGTGGGCAAAATCCGATTCGCTTTGTTTCGCTTGCCTATGGCTGGTGGAGATAACCGGGCTCGAACCGGCAACCTCCGCCGTGCAAGGGCGGCGCTCTCCCAGTTGAGCTATATCCCCAAAGCCAAGTATGCAAACTGTGGTGGGCCTATCTGGAGTTGAACCAGAGACCTCACGCTTATCAGGCGTGCGCTCTAACCAAACTGAGCTATAGGCCCGTGGGACCCAGTGCCCTGCGAGAACTCGCAGCCTGCGAGAACTCGCAGCGCATGACTCACCAACAAAGCAAAAATAGCGCATACCCCCGCCAGTTCCCCGGCAAGGTCGACCTGGAACATACGGCTTTGGCCGTGAGACCTCCGCCATTGCTCCTTAGAAAGGAGGTGATCCAGCCGCACCTTCCGATACGGCTACCTTGTTACGACTTAGCCCCAATCACCAGTCTTACCTTCGGCGCCTCCCTCCCCGAGGGGTTAGGACAGCGACTTCGGGTACTCCCAGCTTTCGTGGCTTGACGGGCGGTGTGTACAAGGCCCGGGAACGTATTCACCGCGGCATGCTGATCCGCGATTACTAGCGATTCCAACTTCATGCAGTCGAGTTGCAGACTGCAATCCGAACTGAGGCCTGTTTTCAGGGATTGGCTCCGCCTCGCGACATTGCTACCCTCTGTACAGACCATTGTAGCACGTGTGTAGCCCGGGATGTAAGGGCCATGAGGACTTGACGTCATCCCCACCTTCCTCCGGTTTATCACCGGCAGTCCCCTTTGAGAGCCCAGCCGAACTGATGGCAACTAAGGGCAAGGGTTGCGCTCGTTGCGGGACTTAACCCAACATCTCACGACACGAGCTGACGACAGCCATGCAGCACCTGTGTACCCGCCCCGAAGGGAAGGTGTATTTCTACACCAGTCAGGCACATGTCAAACCCCGGTAAGGTTCTTCGCGTTGCGTCGAATTAAACCACATGCTCCACCGCTTGTGCGGGCCCCCGTCAATTCCTTTGAGTTTCAACCTTGCGATCGTACTCCCCAGGCGGGGCACTTAATGCGTTAGCTTCGGCACAGAGGGGGTCGATACCCCCTACACCAAGTGCCCATCGTTTACGGCTAGGACTACCAGGGTATCTAATCCTGTTTGCTCCCCTAGCTTTCGCGCCTTAGCGTCAGTATCGGGCCAGAAAGCCGCCTTCGCCACTGGTGTTCTTCTCGATATCTACGCATTTCACCGCTACACCGAGAATTCCGCTTTCCTCTCCCGTACTCAAGCCAAGCAGTTTCAAACGCAGGTCATCAGTTGAGCCGATGAATTTCACGTCTGACTTGCGAGGCCGCCTACACGCCCTTTACGCCCAGTAATTCCGAACAACGCTTGCTCCCCCCGTATTACCGCGGCTGCTGGCACGGAGTTAGCCGGAGCTTCCTCTTGTGGTACCGTCAGGGATGAAGGGTATTAACCCCCACCCGGTTCTTCCCACATGACAGGGCTTTACGACCGAAGGCCTTCATCGCCCACGCGGCGTCGCATCGTCAGGGTTTCCCCCATTGCGAATGATTCTCGACTGCTGCCTCCCGTAGGAGTCTGGGCCGTATCTCAATCCCAGTGTGGCCGGACACCCTCTCAGGCCGGCTACCCATCGTTGCCTTGGTAGGCCGTTACCCTACCAACAAGCTAATGGGACGCGGGCCCATCCTCAAACGGCAGCTTACATGTAGAGGCCACCTTTGACTCCTGCGGCTTGTGCCGCTGAAGTGTCATCCGGTATTAGCGCTCCGTTGGGAACGTTATTCCAGACTCGAGGGTAGGTTACCCACGCGTTACTCACCCGTTCGCCACTCTACTAGGAACTCCGAAGAGTTCCGTTCTCGTTCGACTTGCATGCCTAATCCACGCCGCCAGCGTTCGTTCTGAGCCAGGATCAAACTCTCCGTTGTCGGCAATACCTTAAAGAGAAGCCGACTCACTTCACACCGACCTCCCTTGCTTTGCATTTCCATTCCGCACTTCCAGGCAGACGAATCCACCCGAAAGAGGGAACCTTGTCAAGGCCCTGAACGGCAGGTATGCGCTATTTGTTTGTCAAAGATCGTCCATCCCACGCGGGATGTGATTGTGCAAAAGCGACGGTTGAGACAACTCAAGGGAGACTCTAACCCCTTGAGAGGGAAAGGGTCGTCGCTCACTTTGCCCTCTCCGAAAGCCAATATAGATGAAACACTCCCCAGCGTCAACAGTTATTTCCACCAAATGTCATCTTTTTCCGCAGTTCGCGCGAGGGCTTGCCCATCCCTCCCCGGGCTTCCCGTAACGTGCTGGGACTAAACCACTTGGATCTTCTTGAAGCGGCGCTTTCCCACCTTGAGAACGAACGCCGTTCCCCGCGAGACCCGGACTTCTTCCTCGGGATTCGTCACCCGCTCCCCATCAATGGTCACCCCACCCTGTACGACCAGCCGGCGGGCCTCACCATTGCTCTTCGCCATTCCTGCCCGAACCACCAACCGGACAATCCAGATTCGGTTGCCCTCCGCTTTCAACGAAGTCTCTTCGATATCCGAAGGAGTCTCTCGATCCCGGAACACGCGATCGAATGTGTTCGACGCAGCAAGCGCGGCGTCCTCGCCATGGTACTCAGCGGTGATCGTGCGCGCAAGAAGAGCTTTGGTCTCCCTCGGATCGGCCGTTCCGTTCTCCAGACCTTTCCGCATGCGCGCAAGCTCGTTCTCGGGAATACTCGTGAGAATCTCGAAGTAGTCCATCATGAGGGCATCCGCAATCGACATGAGCTTGCCGAACATCTCGGCCGGCGGGTCGGTGATGCCGACGTAGTTGTTGAGACTCTTGCTCATCTTCTCCTTACCATCGAGACCTACGAGGAGCGGCAGCGTGATCACGACTTGAGGGTCCTGCCCATAGGCTCGCTGGATATCTCGTCCCACCAGCAGGTTGAATTTCTGATCCGTTCCCCCGAGTTCAACATCGGCTTTGAGCGCAACGGAATCGTATCCCTGCATGAGTGGATACAAGAACTCAAGGATACTGATGGGGCGATTCTCCTTGAACCGACCGGCGAAGTCATCCCGCTCCAGCATTCGCGCCACGGTGGACGTCGCCGCTAGATGAGCAACGGATTCCAGATTCATCGGAGACAGCCAGCGGGAGTTGAAGTCGATCACGGTCCGGTCTCGATCGAGGATTTTGAAGATCTGTTCCTCATAGGTTCTGGCGTTCTGTTCCACTTCTTCCCGGGACAGGCGTTTGCGGGTCTCGCTCTTCCCCGTGGGATCTCCGATCATCCCCGTGAAATCTCCGATCAAGAAGACCACGGTGTGACCCAGGTCCTGAAAGTGCCTCATCTTCCGAAGGGACACCGTGTGGCCAATGTGGATGTCCGGAGCCGTCGGATCGAATCCTTCCTTGACGATCAGCGGCCGCTGCTCCCGAATCGACCGCTCGATCTTCCGCTCCAGTTCCTCTTCGGAGATGACCTCCTCGACTCCCCGCCGAATGAGATCCATCTGTTCATTCTTGGGCGGCATCTGCCCGGATTCTCTCTTCACGCCGCTCTCCCCTACGTGTCCGAATGGATGTCGCAGGCCGACGGGTCTTCGGGCCTACGCCCTCAACAATCGGGAGACTCGGGGGCAATGTAACAGACCCGCGCTGCGTCCACAAGTACAATTCCCCTTTTCCCTTGACCCCGCCGCGGCTGCAATCTAGTGTCGTGACCCAGAAGTAGCTGGGTAGGCTCCGTGAGTCATCGCGGTTCTTGGCAAGGCGCGACGACGATGGCGTATCCATGCGATACGTCAAGGAGGAGCAACGACGCCAGGGACCACGAGGGCCAACGAGATGGCAAGACGCTTCTGGGTCACGACACTGGATTGAACAACGCACGAAAACGGCCCTTCGGCTCGTCTCATGATCAATGGCTCGTCCCGATGAGGCAGGGGAGGCAACCCCGCAAGGAGGAGTGGCCCGTTGATCGATGGATCCAATGATTCCGACCGTACTCCCGGCAGGGAAGATCGCCCTCAAGAGACCAGGCGCAGAGGCGGCAAAACCCTCCTGCGGGTAACCCTATTCATCCTTCTGGTTGCCGTATCGGGAGCGGCGGGAGCGTATGTCGCGTTGCGACAGATCTACCGATCCGACCTCCCGGATCCCGAGAGTCTGCAGACGATTCGTCCCGCTCTCCGGACCCCCATATATTCGGCAGACGGAAAAGTCCTCTACACGTTTTTCCAGGAAAACCGGGTTCTGATCCCCCTCTCCGACATCCCGGACGATCTGGTCCACGCGGTACTCGCGGTAGAGGATCGGAAATTTCACGAGCATTGGGGCGTCGATCTGTTGAGCATTGCCCGCGCCGCCTGGAGCAACATCCGCCGGCGCCGTTTGGCTCAAGGGGCCAGCACGATCACTCAGCAGTTGGCTCGGGACCTCTTCCTCACCAAGGAGAAAACTCTCTCTCGAAAACTGAAGGAGCTGCTCGTCGCACTGCGCATCGAGCAGACATACTCCAAGGACGAGATCCTGGAGATGTACCTCAATCAGATCTACTTCGGTGAGGGTGCATACGGCGTCGAGGCGGCGTCCAGGACCCTCTTTGACAAACACGCTCGGGATCTGACGCTGCCCGAATGCGCCCTCCTCGCCGGCCTGCCCCGGAACCCCAGCGGGTATTCCCCCGAAGACCATCCCGACGCCGCCAGGGGACGCCGGGCCGTGGTTCTCGAAGCCATGCTGCAGGTCGGCGCCATAAGTCCCCAGGAGCATCGGGAGGCCAGAGAGGCTCCCATCGTACTCGCGGAGAAGCGCCCCTACGGAAAACTGGCCCCGTATTTCGTGAGCTATATCAAGAAACAACTCGAAGAGACGTACGGGTCGGACCGGCTCTACCGCGATGGGCTGAAGGTGTACACCACTCTCGACACGCGCCTTCAGGCGGCCGCCGAGGAGGCCGTGGAGGCGCACCTCCGTGGACTGGAGATTCGCGAGGAATACCCCGTCCAGCGAGACTCGGTCTGGCTGGCCCTCAAGCCCAAACCCGAAGGCCAGGTCCAGTACATCCAGGGCGCTCTCGTGGCCCTCGATCCCAAGGGCGGTGCGATTCGAGCCATGGTCGGAGGGCGCAGCTTTGAAGAGAGCTACTTCAACTGCGCAGTACAGGCCAAGCGTCAGCCGGGATCCGCCTTCAAACCGTTCATTTACACCGAGGCCGTCCGCCAGGGGTTCACCGCCGGCTCCGTTCTTCTCGATGCTCCCCTGGTCATTCCGGGACCGGGCGGGGACGACTGGGAGCCTCCCAATTACTCCAAGACGTTTCGCGGCCTGGTAACGCTTCGCCTGGCGCTGCAGAAGTCCATCAACATTCCGGCCGTGAAACTACTTCTCGGCGTCGGGGCGAGAAACGTGATTTCGACCGCTCGCTCGATGGGAATCACCGGACGCCTGACACCCTATCCGTCCCTTGCCCTGGGGAGCGCCGAGGTCACGCTGCTCGAGCTCACCTCCGCGTACGGCGTACTTGCCAACCAGGGCATTCGCGCCGAACCGATTTCCATCCTCGAGGTCCGGGACCGAAACGGTCTGGTTCTGGAGAGAAAAAGGGCGGAAAAAACGGACGTCGTGGACGCTCAGACGGCTTACATCGTGACCAGTATGCTGGCATCCGCAATCGATCACGGGACGGGGATCGGAGCGAGGAGCAGAGGCTTCCGGTTGCCGGCCGCCGGCAAGACGGGCACGACCAACGACTACCGGGACGCCTGGTTCATGGGCTACACTCCCCATCTCGTGGCGGGCGTGTGGGTCGGATTTCTCGACAACACCCCCATGAGTGAGGAGCAAACGGGCGCTGCCGCCGCCCTACCGATCTGGACGAAGTTCATGATCGGGGCGACGACGGACTCGCCCGCGGATGAATTTCCGGTGCCTGAGGGAATCGTAACCCGCCGGATCTGCACGACGACCGGCTATCTGGCGGGGCCGCGTTGTCCGGACATCCGATCCGAGGTGTTCGTCGGCGGGACCGAACCGACCGAATTCTGCACGCTCCATGCCCCCATCATTCGGCAGCTGACCTCCATCGAGGAACAGCATTCCTACCGGTAGATGGCGCAGTTCCCCCTATTTCCTCTCTGCTACTTCCCATCTCCTATTTCCCCTTTGCCAGGAGCGATCGGCGAAGTCACGCGGCGGCGGCGAACAGCAGGAAACAGGAAATAGCGAATCGAACAGAAGAAGCAGGGGAAGAAGAACAAACAGTCTTGTGACTTGCTATGACGCCAGGCGATTGTATAACCGGCCCATAATGATACGGGGTGGGTGCTTCCTGTCTCTGCCAATCCGGTAGGCGGCGTGAACCCGCTCGGCCGCGGCCCGGGCCTCCGACCTGGAATTCGCCAGAAGGCGGGCCACCACATCACCCTTCCGCACGGCTTCCCCTGTTTTCTTGTCTAGCCAGAGCCCGACCGCCGGATTCACAAGGTCCGTCACCTTCGCCCGCCCCGCACCGAGACGCACGGCGGCCATGCCGATCTCAAAGGCATCGATCCCCTGAACGTATCCACTCCGGGGTGATCGAACCAAGTACCGCACCTTCGCCCGGGGAAGGCGGCCCGGGTCGTCCGCGACCTGCGGATCTCCACCCTGGGCCTTGACGAAGGCCCGAAATGTCTCCAGCGCGCGCCCGGTTCGAATCGCCTCGCCGAGGAGTTTCTTTGCCTCCGCACGGGAGGCCGCGATTCGCGAGAGAACCAGCATTTCCGCAGCCAGAGCAAGCGTTACGGTTCTCAGGTCGGGTTCCCACTGTCCCTGAAGAGCTCGCACGCATTCCTCGATCTCCGGTGCATTCCCGACGGCCCGTCCCAGCGGCTCTTCCATGCGGGTGAGTACGGCGGATGTCGGGAGGTCCCAGTGCTCGGCCGTGCGAAGAAGAGCCCGGCCCAGCTCTTTCGCCTGCTTCGCTGTACGCGAGAACCCTCCGGATCCGACCTTGATGTCCAGCACCAAGCCTTCGATGCCCGACGCGATTTTCTTGCTGAGGATGCTCCCTACGATCAACGGAATGCACTCCACGGTGCCCGTTACATCTCTGAGAGCATACAGTTTCTTGTCGGCGGGGACCCACCGGGCGCTCTGACCTGCGATGACCAGCCCGACCCGCCCGAGCTTGGACAGAAATTGCCTCTCCGAAAAGGTGACGTTGAACCCGGGGATGGATTCCAGCTTGTCCAGTGTGCCACCCGTGTGGGCCAACCCTCTCCCCGAGATCATGGGCACGCGCACACCACAGGCGGCCGCCAGCGGGCCCAGGATGATGGACACTTTGTCCCCGACCCCGCCTGTCGAGTGCTTGTCGATCTTGGGTCCCCGTACGCCTCCAAGGTCCAGCCGTGAGCCGGATTCCAGCATCGCCCGGGTCAGATCCACCGTCTCGGGCTCGCTCATTCCACGAAAGTAAATCGCCATCAGGAGGGCGGATACCTGGTAGTCGGGGATTCCCCCGGCACAGTAGTCACGGATCACATCCTCGATGTCGCTGCGGTTGAGGCGTTCCCCGGAACGTTTGCTGATGATCAGATCCACCATCCGTCGTCTATCGTTGTTGGAGCGTGCCAAGATCTACTCCTCCCCCCCTCGATCGAACACAAACCCCTCGGGCAGAAGATCGCGGACGCCCCTGCGTTCCAGGGCCCCCTCCGGGCCGCCCATGAGGACAACCATGTCCGGAGAGAATTCCCACATCACCTGGAGACACGCGCCGCACGGACGAAGTGGCGCATTGGCGCTGCTCGCGATGGCAATCCGGTTGAATCGCTTCCTGCCCGCGCCGACGGCGGAAAACATGGCGCTCCTCTCCGCGCAGCAGCTGAGTCCGTACGAACCGTTCTCCACGTTCACGCCCGTGAACACGTCCCCCTCGGCGGTTTCCAGAGCGGCGGCCACCCTCAGCCCCGAATAGGGCGCATAGGCCACATCGACCTTCTTTTCGGCCACGGCCATCAGTTCCTCATCGGTCAAGATTCTCGCCTCCTTCAGACGCGGCCGCGTCACGCGCGGGTCCAGATCTCCCGGAAGAAACTACTTCCCCCCAGCGGCCCAAGACCGAAACCGTCCGCCAGCGTTGCCGCCATGTCGGAGAAGCTGGACCTCGTGCCCAGGTCCACGTCTTCCCTCACGCCGGGCCCCGAAACGAGAACCGGGACATGTTCCCGCGAGTGGTCCGTACTCGGGGTCGTCGGATCGCACCCGTGATCCGCCGTGATCACCAGAACGTCGTCGTCCTCCAGCATTCCCCGTATGGCCGCGAGCCGTCCGTCGAAGGACTTCAACCCCTCGGCGAAGGCTTCCGGGTTGTTCCGGTGACCCCAGAGCATGTCGAAGTCCACAAGTGTCACCAGGAGCAACCCCGCTTCAAGCTTCGGAAAGATCTCCAGAACCTTGAGCACGCAATCCTCATTGCCCCCCGCTCGCTCGATCTTCGTGAACCCCCGCCGGGCAAACAAATCCCCGACCTTGCCGACCCCCCAGGTCGCCAGTCCCGCACCCTCCATCCGATCCAGGAGAGTCTCCCCCACGGGAGGCAGCGAGAAATCCCGGCGTCCCCGCGTCCGCTCGTAGCTCCCGGAACATCCGCGGAAGGGCCGGGCGATCACGCGAGCGACCGCATGCTCCCCCGTCAGAAGAAACCGCGCCGCCTCGCACATGTCGTAGAGCTCATCCGGGGGAATCACATCTTCATGAGCAGCCAGCTGGAATACGCTGTCCGCCGAGGTATAGAGTATCGGAGATCCCGTCGCCACGTGCTCATCGCCCAGGCGGGCGATGATCTCGGTGCCCGAGGCCGGCCGGTTCCAGAGGACTTTGCGGTTGACTCGATGTTCGAACGCCGACACGACCTCCGGCGGGAAGCCTTCGGGATAGGTGGGAAATGCTCTCGGGAGGATCACCCCCATGAGCTCCCAGTGGCCCGAGATGGAGTCCTTTCCGGGAGATTGCTCGGCCATCTTGCCGTAGGCGCCGTCGGCGCGCACGGCAGCCGAAATCCCCATGATCTCGGTCACTTTGCCGATACCGAGGCTTTCCAGCTCGGGAAGAAACAGGCCGCCCACAGCGGCGGCCGTATTGCCCAGCGTGTGGCTCCCGCGATCCCCGTAAAGGTCCGCGTCGGGAAGTGCCCCGACGCCGCCCCCGTCGACGATCATCACGAGAGCCCGCCTGAGACTGCGATTGGTGTTCAGGAGATAGACACCTCCCCGGCCGTGCTTTCGGCACCCACCAGTGTCGCGACCCGGACCGGTTCCCCGGATGCGTGGTATACACGGACAACCCGCCGCCCGATTCCGCAGATCACTTCGTAGGGGATCGAGCCCGTCTTTGCCGCCAGCTCCGCAACCGGCAGCTCCGCTTTCCCTTGCCGGCCGAAGAGAACGGCTTCGTCACCCAGCGCAACTCCGGGAATGTTCGTGACGTTCACCATCGTCAAATCCATCGTCACGGCTCCCAGGATGGGAGCCCGCATTCCGTGAATCAACACGTCCCCGCAGTTTGAGAGATGGTAAGTGTACCCGTGTCCGTAGCCGACGGAAACGGTCGCCACTCGGGCGGGCCTATCGGCCACCCAGGACCGCCCGTAGCTGATGGACTGCCCCGCTTGGACGTCTCTCAGATGCACCACGCGAGCTTTCAGCCGCATGACCGGCTTGACGGGCAGCGTGGCTCGCAGCCCTTCCGATGGGTACAGCCCGTAGGCCAGAAGGCCCGGGCGCACCATCTGGAGAAACAGATCCCGGGACCCGAGAATTCCGGAACTGTTGGCCGCATGGGTAAGGGGAACGCTGACACCGGCCGACCGAAGCCGCTTGACCAGAAGTTTGAACCGCCGGACTTGTTCCGCCGTGAATTCCGGATCGCTGTCCGCCACCGGGAAATGCGTGTAGAGTCCCTCCAGCGTTACACCCGGCAATTGACTCACCGACGTTACGAACTCCATGGATTCATCCATGTCGACACCGGCCCGTCCCATTCCCGTGTCCACCTCCACGTGACACGCGGCCTCGCGGCCGAGGGTGGCGGCCCGTCGGCTCAGATGCTCCGCGAACGCGCGCGCCGATACCGTGGGCGTCAGCCCGTTCTCCAGAATCGCATCAATCTCCGACGGCAGCGAAGGGGAGAGAATCAGAACGGGTTTCCGGATTCCCGCGTAGCGAAGCTCGAGACCCTCGTGGAGCGTGGCGACTCCGAACCCATCGACGATCCCGGACATGGCTCTTCCGATCTCTACGGCGCCGTGCCCGTACGCATCGGCCTTGACCGTCAACAGGATCTTCCGCCGAGATCCGACGTGCTTGCGGATTTCGGAAACGTTCGCGCGCAACGCATCGAGATCGATTTCCGCCCAGCATGAATACGCCATTGTCCCTCATCCTCTCCTTAGGACCATCTATAGCAAACAGCGGACTTCGCTGCAAGCCAAATGGCAAAGCAGTTCTACGTTCCGAGTTTTACGCTCCGAGTTCAAGGTTCGGACACCGACTCCGATACCGATCCCAAGCACTCAGAACCTAGAACCCAGAACGTTGTTCTTGTTCTTGTATCGTTGGACGAATTCAACTACGATCCGCTTGCACGGCTTTCTCCTGTCACATCCACCTCCGGAGATGCTCCATGACACCGACAAATGACGAGACCCGCCTTTTTGCCGAACTCATCGCACTGACCCGAACGCTGCGCTCCCCGGAGGGATGCCCTTGGGACCGCGCTCAGGACCTCCAGAGCATGCGGAAATACGTCATGGAGGAGGCCTACGAGCTTCTTGAGGCCATTGATTCGGGCGACCGGGCCCAACTGCTCGAGGAGTTGGGGGATCTCTTCTTCATCGTTCTTTTTCTCCTCGTTCTCGCCGACGATGGTGATCTCTTCCGCCCGTCGGAGGTCCTCGTCAACACCATCGCCAAAATGAAGCGACGCCATCCCCATGTCTTCGCTTCGGCGGAGGCCGACAATGAACAGGACGCCTTCCTGTCGTGGGAGTCCGTCAAGCGAAAGGAGAAATGGAAGGACGCGAAAGGGTCCATCCTCGATGGCATTCCGAGAACGTTGCCCGCGCTCACCAAGGCCCGCCGAATTCAGGAAAGGGTGAGCGCCGTGGGCTTCGACTGGAAGGAAGCGGGGGGCGCGCTCCGGAAGCTGGAGGAGGAAATGGAAGAGTTCAAGGCCGCCCTCGAGGAACAATCCTCGGCCGGGACGCATGCCGAAATCGGCGACGTCCTGTTCTCCCTCGTCAACGTCGCTCGCCTCTTGGGCAAGGATCCCGAGGCCGCACTGGAGCAGACCAACGCCAAGTTCCGCCGCCGGTTCTCGGAGATTGAAAAACACATGGCAGAGAGTCCGCACCCACTCAGCCTCGAGGAGATGGACCGACTCTGGGACGAGGTGAAGCGGAAAGAGGAGTGAGCCCGACAGCCGACACCCGGTAGCCGACGTTTCCCCACGTTCCAATCCGAACGGGGGTAGGTCCTTCGGCTCTCGGTTTTGGGTTCTCGGTTCTCGGCTTTCGGTTCTCGGCTTTCGGCTCTCGGCTTTCGGCTCTCGGTATAGAAAGGGACCCCTGCAAACGCAGGAGTCCCTCGAAGTTCAGCCTGCCATACTCCCTCGGTAAACGGTCGTTCGAAACTAGAATCTTCCGGTCAACGCGATTCTGTGACTGCTATCCATGAAATCCTGCCGCTCCGGCAGATAGGCATAGTCGAAACTCACAGATCCGACCCAAAGACCGGCCCCGAACGTAAGGACTGCGTCGTCCTCGCGTCCCTCGCTGCTCTGAATTCCCGCTCTCAGTGCAGCGAAGTTCCCAGGAACGTAGCAGAACTGGAATTCCGCGCCCAGATGGAACCGGATATCTTCCTCGCTCATTTTCTCCGCGTCGGCGGCGATCAACAGATCGTCGTCCGCCGTCCTGAGCGCAAGCCCCACCCTGACGTTCGTCGGGACGCTCTCGCCCCAGTACTGGGTCCCAATATCCTGAACCACCACACCGATGGCCATCTGCCGCGAGGGCACAAACCGCACGGCAGCGTCCAGACCGAACCCGGTGTCGGATTCGTCCCCCAATTTCGACATGAGAATCTTGGCGTTTCCACCGACGTAGAAGCCGGCCAGACCGGTTCCGTAGGACAGGAGCAGTGCGTTGTCGTTCCAGTCCTCCGTGCCCTGTGCGGCGTTGGTCGCGTCGTACAGTTTGATGTCGTTCGTGCCCGAGTTGATCCAGCTGAGGCCCACGGCGCCGAACTCGAAGTGCTGGCCGTAGCCCAGGTAGTTGTACTTCCGATCGAGGGACATGTCCGAATACATGAAGCTCGCCTCGATCCAGTCAATCTCCATCAGGCCGGCCGGATTCCAGTAGCCGGCGGTCACGTCGTCCGCCGCGCCCACGTAGGCTCCACCCATGGCCAGGGCCCGGGGGCCCACGCCCATGCGCAGGTACGGCGCTCCGTGGGTAAGATCTTCCGCAACACATGGACCCGCCGTGGCCATTCCAACCGCCAGGGCAAGCAGGGACGCTGTCATCACAGTGCTGAACTTCGACATCTTTCTTCGCCTCCTTCGCAAGCCAGGTTTCGAGGGCGGGGCGGGAGGGCGGCTCTCAAGGCCGCCCTCCGGCCCACCGGCAGATCTATGTTAGTCGGAAGATCCCCTGAGAACGGCGATCTTCACGACGGCCGTGGTGACCTTGCTTCCGTCGTCGGCTTCCACGTAACAGAAGTAGACGCCGTTGGCCACCGGATTTCCGTCCTGGTCGGCCCCTGCCCACGTCACGCTGTTCAGCTCGTGCGTCATCACCTCGTCCTCGACGAGTGTGACCACGTGGTTGCCGGCGAAGTCGAACACCCTCGCCGTAACGTGACAGGTCTTGCTCAGGTAGCCGACGACCGATGTGCTTCCGTCAACTTCCGGATCGAACGGGTTCGGGTAGTTGTGTGGATCGGTAAACGTAAGCACCTTGCCCTCTGTACCGAAGGTTAGGGTGGCCACGTTGCCGACCGAGTCCTCGTACTTGACCACGACGTCCACCCCGCCAGGAGTCGGCGAGTAGATCAGGATGCACGTATCTTCGTTGTACGTCCAATGACTCTCCTCAACCTCCTCACCGTCCTCGGTGATCACGATCGTGGACGGGTCGATGGGATCGGAGATGCAGTCGGCCGTCAGCTTGATCTGCATGGTCTCGGCACTCAGCGAAGTCAGAATGTCCGACTCCGGCGGCGTCGCGTCGACCATGTAGCGGCGAACAACCGGAAGCGTCATGTTCGGGTGCGTCATGCTCGTATTGTAGTCGTACACACGATCATAAACGCCGTAATCGTAGTCGTAGATGACCTCATCGCGCTCGAGGACTTCGTAGTCGTAGTCGTCGGCACACTCGTTACAGTAACGGTAGCTGTAGAGCACCACCTCGAGGAGCTCGCCGTCGATGAGATCCATGGAGATGTCTTCAGCCAGGACTGTGGTCACGCCGTTCTCATCCTCGGTGATCGTCAAGGCGTCCGGCGTCAACTGCATCCGGTACTCCTTGATCTCCGTACCGTCGAGATGCGCGTAATCCGAGTCGTCACAGCAGTTCGGATCATCGCGGTCCGGACGGACACCGTAGAAGTCGAGGTAGATGGACCTTGGATCGACACCCGCTTCGGTGTCCGTAATGGTGAACTGGACATCGAAGTTTGGCCCGATCGGTCCGGCGGTCCAATCGATCACCGGTCTCGTACGGTCAATGTAGAACTCGCACGTGGCCGAGACCTTGTCGTACACGTTGTTCCGGGCTGTGAGCTCGAGTGTATACATCTCCCCGGGGTGCAGGAACTCGTTCTCGTTCAGCGCTTCGATCGCAAAGAGCCCGGAAATCGAATCCTACCAGTTTTGCCCGCTGGAACTGAAGCCCAGATCGTTGGCGTACGTCCAGTTCTCAGAGAACGTGCCGTTGGAGAAGATCGTGATGCCGTTGAGCACAGCCTTGATGCTCGAAGGAATCACGCCCTGATCCACGTGGCTGCCGTTCTTCGAGTGTGTGTTGTCCGTGATGTAGGCCATGAGAATCGGCGTCGCGTTGGTGTAGGTCCGGAGTTCCGTCTCTTCATCAACCGTAACCAGTCTCGTCGCCTTGATGAACGGACCACAGTTGCTGATGGAGAGCCCCTGACGCTCGATCACCGAGAAGATCCCCAATGTGCTGGTCTTGAAGGTAACCGTGCAGTTCTCTTCGTCAGCCGCAACGTCCCAGATGTCCCAGAACGCCCATTCTCCGTCGCCGGACGTCTTGCACGCGCAGTCCCAACGGCCCACCGTGAGCCCGAGGGACTGGAAGCTCCCCTTGAGCGGTGACGGCGGACAGTACGGAAGCGTAACCGTGGCAACGTTATCCACACTCGGATTGTTGCCGATCAGGCAGATCGAACGCGTGTCGCCCACCGGAGTCAGATGATCCTGCTGGTGCGGAGGCGTCGGCGGCTGCGGAACCTTGGCCATCCGCAGTCCGTACCAATCCACTCCGTTTCCAGGAGCAATGTCAACGACGACGCCGTCCTCGCTCACCGGTCCTGCCGTCCCCCGCTCCTGCGAGACACGGAAGACGCGGGTGGTCGCGACCATCGCGTCCACTTCCGGATCGGTGGGCTCAGCCACATCCGCGTCCCACCAGCTCCCGACTATAGTGACGTCGCCTTCGTACTCCACACCCAGCCAGTTCAGGTAGTAGTACTCCACCTGACGCCAGAGGCCATCGATGTCGTTGTATTCCGTCCCGATCACATCGACGTACCAGCTATCGCAACCATCGTCGCACGGATAGTCGTGGCCGAAGAAGACCAGCACCGGTCCTCCCGGGCAGCAGCCTTCGCACTCCACACAATCGTCGCAGGAGACCTCGACATTGATGACCTCACAGTAGCTGTAGAGGTAATCCTCAACAATTCCGAGGGGCTCGAGCGAGGTGAAATGCTCCGCTCCACTCGGAAGCACGGTCACCCGCTGGGCCTCGGCATCCACCCGGACCTTGAGAGTCGGCGGGTTGACGTCGTACAGCGGGTTCAACTCGGTGTGATCAACGTCGAACGCGCGGGCCTCGAGGAGGTAATCGCCGCTCGGCCAGTTTCTGAATTCCCACCGGTCGTACGAGCCCCACAGGAGGTGGTCGTTGCAGTACCCCCAGTTGCTCGGTTCGCCGGTGCGCTTGCCGATGATGGTCCAGTCGGACTCAGCCTTGGCCAGCTGCAGGACGCGGAACTCAATCTCGCCGATCTCGCCCACTTCAGAGGTGGACGTTGTGTAGACCAACGTACCGGTGATCGGATCGATCGCCCGGAGCGTCACCACCGGCGGCGTGTCGTCACCGATCGTGAAGTACACTTCCGGACAACAGTACGATCCTTCGTACACGTTGTATGCGTTGTCGATGACCGTCGCACGGACACGGAGGGCCGTCCCCTGTGGCCACTCGCCGTTGTCCCACATGAGCTCGTAGTAGCCGCTCTGGCCGACTTCGGTCACCGGCAGGCCAATGTCCGACCAGCCGCCCTGATAGACCTGGAACTGGACACCCATGACGCCGGAATGGATGATCTCGTCACCGTCATTCCAGCAGCACTCTTCATAGATGCAGTCGTAGTAGGACATTTCGGCCGGATTGTCCGTGGCGTTTGCGTAGAATGTCATCTGCCCCGCCGGGAACTCGAGAGTCAAGTCACTGTCGAGCGTCGACGTATCGTTGATCATCGCCAGACATCCGAACGGCGGGCAGAAGTCCATCGTCGTCTCAACCTCGACGATCGTCTGGTTCCCATCGGTATCGCCGAGGCACTCAATCGCCCTGTCGTGGATGATCGCCCGGACCATGATCTGGCCGCTGCACTGGTACCAGTTCCAGGCATCCCACTCATAGGAGAACGGAGCGCACTCGTCGGTGGCGATCGTACTCCAGGAAGCAACGCCACTGCTGGACCACTTGGTCTGCCAGACGACCTTCGCAATGCCGCTGGCATCCGTTGCCGTGGTCGTCAGCGTTACCGGCATCCGTCCCATCATGTCCGGGATCCCGGTGAGCGTACCGGCGGTCGGTACAGAATTGTCGACCGACACCTGGACCGCCGGGCTGGTGTTGGTGTTGAGGTGCTGATCCGTGGATGTGACCCGCAGCCAGGCCGACCCGTCCGCCACGCTGTTCAGCGTTTCCCAGGTTGCGCTGTTCGAGGTCGTCTTCTTGATGAGGTGCCAGGTCTCGTTATCAGTGGAATACTCCCACTTGTACTCCGTGGCCGTGTAGTTGTCGAGCCTCTTGGCCTCCAGACATACACTACCGCGGACAAACGCCCCGGCCCCCGGACTGGTCACAAAGACCTGCGTCTCCGTGTTGTCGAGCATGTAGACCTCGGCGTAGTCGGTCGTGCTGGTACCTCCCAGCACATCCCAATACTCAGCCCAGACGTAGAAGGTTTCAAAGCCGTCATCGATCGCGGCCGGCGGAATGATGCCGTCGGCCACCGGGTTAAAGGTCGCCGGGAAGTTGGGCGGCGTCGACGACGAGGCAACCGGATAGTCGGTACCGTCCCACTCGACCCAGTACTGGCACCGGTGCATCTCGTCGCTGCAGGCCTCCGGGAAGGTGGTCTCGCAGGTGATGTCGTCACCCGGACTCACCCACAACAGACCGTAGCCCCAATTGGTGGGATCGACGAAATCGTTGCCGCCCGAGACCATTCTGGAGACGTAGCCGGTGGGCGGACTGTTGTCTACCCAAACCTGCGTACACCACCCGTCATTGGGATTGAAGCTGAAATCGTCCGTCGTGCCGTTGCCGTCGAAATCGCCCGTCGTGACCCACCACGTGGTGTCCCACGAGATGAGCCGAACGTCGTAGCCTTCGGCCAGAGCGGACGCGTCCCACTGGAAGCGGAAGATCGTCGTACCCGTCCCGCCGGGGCCCGGCTCAGATTGATAAACGGTGCTGACATACGTCCAGTTGCCCCAGAGGTCTGGCGTGTTCGTGGGCCTAACGTAGAGGTCGACCTCTCCGATATCGACCGGAGGCTTGCCCTCCAGCGTGGCGGTGAACTCGACCGTGCCGGTAACCGTGGGCACATCCCGGTCACAGATGTCGTAGGACGTCTCGACGCTGAGAGCAAATGTCGGGAGCGTGCCGTCGGCGATCACCGTGATCTCGGGCGTGAAGTCCGAATTGCCCGAGGTATCCGTGATCTCGGCCTTGAGCCCGTAGCTTTCGCCGTCCACGAGTCCCGTGGTGTTCCACTTCGCGTAGTACCACGGATCCAATGTGTTGTCGACGACGTCGACCAGGACCCAGTCCTTGGCGGGACCGGGGTCGTCCATCCAGATACCGACCGTGGCCACGTCCGCGGAGGTCGGGACATAGACCGTGACCCCCACCTGCTGGCCGATCGGCACCCGCTGGCCGTGATATGGCCAGGCGATGACGGCGGCCGGCGGCTCGGTGTCGAGCACGGTCAGGTCGATGCCGTGCTGTCCACCGTTCGGAGACGCGTCGCCCTCGATCCATCCGGCTCCATCGTAGACGATGACGTCGAGTTCGACGCCGCCGGCATCGAAGTTGGTGAGATCCAGGTCGAACGCCCACTTCGAGTCCGTGAACGTCACGCCTTCCTGGTAGAGGATCCTGTCGGTGTCCAGCCAGACCGACACCTTAAACTCGGTGCTCAGGTTGTCCTGGGCATGGACCACGACGGGAACCACGCCGCTCACTTCCATATTGTCGGGCGACGGATTGCCGTCGACCGAGAAGATCGTGACGTCCGGCCGCATGGTGTCCAGAGTGAACTCATAGTAGGCCTTGGCGGCCATGAGATCATCGTCGCTCTGGTAGTTGCCGGCGTCGTCAAACACTCTGGGGATGACCTGGAGCGTCACGTCGCCCTGGGCCGCAAGAAGAGCGGCCTCGGCCGTCGCCAGATCGGCGGTGGACAGCTCGAACGGAATCGTGGCGTCCGACGCGCCCACGTTGTCGAACGGGCCGGGCTGATCGCCCGCGGTATCCGGATCCATGTCCTTGATGCGATACCGGAACTGGCAGCTGGCCACGTCCGGATAGAGTCCTTGGTCGACATCGGCGTGAATCATGATCGGCCGGCTGGCATTGATGAGCCCGCCGTCGCCCAGCGTGTGGCCCACCGGAATCGAGGCCAGTGTCGCCACGGGCGCCGAGTCGTCCGGCGTACCGCCGGTGACCCAGAACTCGTCGCCGTCGTCGTTGCCGCCGTCATCGTACCCACGCACGGCAAAGAGCCACGTGGCCTTCGCCTCGGTGATAAGGAAGTCCGAGACCCAGGTCGTCGTGTTGGCGTCGATCGGTCCGCCGATCGGCGTCCCGTAGTCGACCGTACCCGTGCCGCCGTCCGTGTACACCATGTAGTGGTGAATGTCGGCGCTGGCCGACCCGGTCCACGTCACCTCGATCCGGCCGGAATCCAGAATCTCGGCCGCCAGCTGCGTCACCGGCAGAGGCGCCGTGGCGTCCACCAGCAGCTCCTGGACCACCGACGTCGTGTAGGCGATGTCGACGGGATCGTAGGTGTTGTAGCCGGAGAAGTTGCCGGCGTCGTCGGCCGCGATCACGTCTACCGTGGCCGAGAAGCCCGCACCGGTGTCCCACAGCGTGACGTTGTCCGTCCTCTGGATCACGTGGGAGAAGGTCCAGACGTCGCTCGCACCCTCCGTGAGGACGACGTAGAGCACGTCATCGTCCGCGGTCGGATCGCCCCACGGAGCCAGGAGGGCCCAGACGGCCGTAATGTCGTCCACGGCGGCCGCATCGGTCATGTCGACGCTCAGGAGAACGGTGTCCCCGATGTTGGCGATGCCGTTGCCGTCGGCGTCGGTCGTCAGTGTGACCGTGACGTCCGCGGCGGCCACCATCGGCAGCTCGGTGTCGACGGGAATGAGCGCCTTGGCGCCGTCATCCGGGGCCAACGTGAGGACCTTGCTCTGGTCCACGTTGCCCTGGTCGTCCCTCGCCCAGACCTCGACCTTGGCGTCATCGTCGCCGGCTGCAACATCCAGATCGCCGCCCTGGACGACGAAGCCCTGCATATCGTTTCCATCCACGTAGGAGAACTGCCCGTCGCCCTCACCGCCGACGGAGAACTCGTCATCCGTCAGCTCCACTGCGGCGCCCAGGCCGTAGTGGCTGAGGTCCGCAAAGACACGGGAGCCGTTGGCCGTGTTCTCCCACCTCATGTCATAGTTCGGATCGGCCGGATCACCCATGTTGACGATGATGTCCATCCGGTCACCGGCATTGACGATGCCGTTGCCCTTGACCAGGTCACCCAGCACGATGAAGGCCTGGTCGACCGGCGTGTCCGGAGGATCGGTGTCCACCGCGGCATAGGTCGGGGTCCGAGCCGGTCCCCCCAGAGGCAGGCTGGTATCCGTGTTCTCCGGGTAGAAGTATCCGGTCGACACGTTCCCGGCATCGTCGGTGGCGGTGAACATGACCGCCGTTCCGTCCGCCGTGGGCGGCAGATCCAGGCCGGTTGCGGCCACCGTGAGTACCCAACCGAAGTGGTCCGCTCCCATACCGTTGAAGTTGGGAGCCAGGTCGATGATTTCCTTCGTGACGCCATCGTAGTTGGTGGCCTCCACGGTCACCGACGCAATGTCCCCGTCAAAAGTCCCGTCATAATAGAAGGTGACGTCGTCCAGGACATTGACGATATCCTCGCCCGGCAGGCCGACGCCGCCGACGTGATCACCCGAGAGGAACGCGGAGACGTAGTCGAGGTCCATCGTCGGCGGGACGGGATCCAGATCCATCGTCTCCGACGAGGTCACCGTGTTCTCGTTGCCGGCATCATCTTCGGCCTTGACTTGAATCCCCTGGCCCATGCCGCCGGTGCCGTCCTCGGTCACTTCCAGCTCGAGCGTGAAGGCCGCCTTGGCGATCTCCATTTCCACCCAGCCGCCGCCGTTGATGGGATCCGCATTCAGCCAGGCCATCACGGCGTCCGGGATGGTGACGTCGATCGACACCATATCCCCGATGCCGGCGATGCCGTCGTCGTTGTCATCGCCGCCCGAGGCGAAGTCGAAGTCGATGTCGCCCGGATCGAAGTCGGGCGGCACCTGGTCGATCTCCACCGTCGAACCGGTGCCCGTGACCCAGTCGGTCTCGTTTCCGGCGTCGTCACGGACACGGCAGGTCGCGCCGAGTTCGTCCTCGATGCCTGCGAGGTCCGACCCCATCGTGTGGTTGTAGTACCACAGGCCGGCGTCCATGTCCTCGGTCATGTTCTCAATGCCCGCCGTGACGTCGAGCAGCTCCAGATCCACCTGGACCCTCGACTGACCCAGCTTGGCGCTGGAGACGTCCGTCAGGCCCTCGGCCAGGATGTCGACGGTGACGATGATGCCGTCGCCGTCGCCCACAATGCCGTCGCCGTTCACATCGCCGTCGACGCCCGGTGTGTTCGGATCATCCTGGAAGGCAACATACACGTTGCTCGCCGTGAGTGTCGGCACGTCGGTGTCCATGTTGAGACCCGCCGCCGAAGCGACGGGAGTCGACACGTTCCCGGCCTCGTCGGTGACGATCACCGTGAACATCTCGGTTCCGTCGATTCCGGTCTCGGTCAGGAGGACGTCGCCGTGCCACACGTGATCGTCGGCCCCGCCGGCGTCGGCCCCCGTGCCGTTGTCGTTGACCGTGAAGGTCTCACCGAAGGCCTCGCCGTCCTGGGCGACCACCGTCTCCTCGTCCGCGATGCCCGTCAGATCGATAGCGACGGTGATCTCGTCGGTCGGGGTCGCAGGATTGGCCGGGATGGCACCGGTGAAGTCCTTGTCGACGCCGGTGATGGTAATGTCGCCCGGCGCCGGAACCGGAATGTCGTTGTCGATATCCGGGAAGGTGTTGGTCGTCGAAGCGATGTAGAACGAGTTTCCGGCATCGTCGATGATCAAGCAGTCCACACCCGGATTGGTCTCGTCCTTGTTGCTGCCCGGCTGCACCTCGACGTGCGGCGTGGTCAACACGGGAGCTTTGGCCGTCGTCATGGTCCAACCGTTCACCGTGGTGGGATCCGTGTAGTCGATGTGCGTGTCCAGGTCGAAGAGGGCGAAGCTGACATCGTCCTCGTCGTCCATGCCGTCGATGTCGACGGAGCACCACACCTCGTCGCCCGCCGGGAAGCCCGCGCTTGCCGGGTTCAACCAGGTGTTCTCACCGGCGATGGTCAGATCGGTCTCGATGTCGATCGCAGCCTCGGTGAGGGTCCCGGTATCCGGAACGACGTTGTCGATGGCCGGGAGCGTCGCGTTGCTCACGAGCGAGATCGAGGTTCCGCCGAGGTCCCAGAGGGTAACGGTAACCGTGTGCGTGCCGGCCGGGTCATCCGTTCCGGCCCAACCCGGGTCCGCCTGAAGAACGGCAACCTGATTCGCCACGTACGGATTGTTGTACGGCGGGTATGCCATCGGCGAGGCCTGGGCTTCCTCGTACGCAGGCACATCCTCGTCGTTGGCAATCACGGTGAAGTCAAAGCCCACATACCCGATGTTGCTGCTCGTGTTCCCGTCCAGGGTCGCCAGGTCGATGATGCCCGTCAACCAGTCGGCGCCACCGGCCGCATTCGGGTCATTGGGATTCAGAATCTCGTCCTGCTTGGCCACGTACCAGTTTGCCATACCCGCGTTGTCGGAGTCCCAATCGAAGAAGATGTCCGTATCCCCGACGTTCCCCCAGGTCGGCGCATAGGTATCGATGGCGTTGGGACAGGTCACCGCAACGCTGTCCGTGTCCGACCCGACGTACTCGAACATCACGTCGAAGTTGGGCAGGTTCTGCCAGTCGGCACTGGCCTGAGCCGTGACACTCACGTCCAGGAAGTAAAGCTCGTTGGCGATGTTGCGGTTGGCATAGATATAGAGCTTGTCGGTACCGATGAAGGGAGTCGCTCCCTGTGCGATGTTGAAGTTGCAACCCGAGGTGTCCTCATCCGTCTGGGCGTAGTAGGCCGTTCCCAACGTATAGTCGGGACACGCGATGGGTCCACCGGCGGTGCTCAAACAGGTCCGTTCCACCGAGAAAACGTACGGGTCACTGGCGTCCGTGCACTCGATGTCGAATCTGTAGTGGAGTGCCGAGTCCGCCGTGGCATTGGCCTCAAGCCAGTCGGCGTCGACCCACAGCGTGGTGTCGGGCGTCGGGTTCGCCGCAAAATCCCCGTCCCCCGTGTTGCCGGCGTCGGGGAATGCGGGATCCGCCGGGTCCGGGCTCAGAAGAGCCAAGTCCGCCGCCGTCTCGTCGGTCGCGGGAACCACCGTCAGGGCAGCCGCCTTGCTCATGCCCAGCATGGATAGATCCTTCGCCTCAACGGTCGACGCCGCGTTATGCGTATTCTGGAGGTGAACCAGCAACCGCACCTTGTCCCCGGGCGAGGCCACACCCACACCCAACGTTCCCGGGTTATCGGCCTCTCCAGGATCCTCGACGTCGATCTTCACGTATGTACTCTCAGCAACAGTCGTCTTGACCCTCACACCTCGTTCGAACACAGCCGAGGCGGGACTGGCACTCAGCACCACCATCGCCGTGAGGATCAGAGAGAGAACCAACAGACGATTCCCTGACGTGATCATCGACCTAACCTCCTTCGCGCGTTTTCCACCGCGTCCCGAGTCACGGACTTCGTTCACCCCGTGTCTCCTTTCTCGCCCTACTCCGTTTCCCTTACAACAAGAACTCACTCGCATCCTCCTTGTTGTCGAGCAACGAGCGCCTTGGCCCCCCCGAGCCATCATGTTATCAGCGCTGTTCCGGCGCGAGACCTCTCCGGGTCCCCAACCGTTCTCCACATCGCCTCTAACCCATCGTTTCCTTGTTTCCTCAGAACATCCATGTTGCCTGGCGTGGCGCGTCTTCCCCCCTTTAGTGATCACCAGGCAACTGCTCCCCGAAAAACGAGAACAGTTTCCACGAAAGCGCGCAATACGGGCGGTCTACACCACCGCACCGCAGAGCCACGACAATACCGTGCTCCAAGATCTCTCCTTCAAAAGTCCGGGGCAATATGTCATACGATCTGCAGGGTGTCAAGGGCAAACTCCGAGAGCCCGTCCCGGAACACCCAGAGTGCCGCAACACTAAGCGGCTCAGAAACTAGCACCGCCCTATAGGGGCGTCAAGAGAAAAGTTGCCGATCTTTGGAACTTTTTTCACAGGTTTCGCTTGTTTACAATTCGGCATGCCCACATGCGCGGTTTAGCTCTTTCTTGACAACCGGTTCACTTTCGTAAGAGATCCATCACGGCACCGAACGATGCGAAGATTACCCAATCGGGAAACGACTTCTCGGGATTCGACAGACTCGCCGCCGCTGCACCACCGGAGGAAAGCGCCACTTCCCCTCCCAACCGTATCCAACAACGACGCCCCAGCCATCTCCTCAAACCGGCGTTTGCAGAGATCGGATTCTCCCGCCATTCCATCCGGCGGCGCGCATGGATGAACTGATCTCCCCGTACTTCCGCTTCCATCGTGAGTTGCGGAGCCGCATATCTCCAACCCACCCTCAGCAACATCACGTCGTTGAACTCGGCGTCCTCGCCGGCAACCACGGAGTAAGAAACGTCCGGCCAGACAAGGCTACCGTCAACCTCGTTTCTATGCCAACGGTAGCCGCAGTTGATATACAGGGCACAGCAGGCCGACTCGAAGAAGCGCGAGAGGTCGATGTCGCACAATCCCACCACGGCGTAGTCGGTGATGCCCGTCGTGAAATCACCCGCACGTCCTGCGTCCTCCGCTCCCGTCGGAAGAAGCACCATCCCCGCGAGCCCAAATCGCAGAAGGCTCTCGCTCCTCCGTGGACTGAGACGGGCGCCGATCCACGTATCCGCCCAGGCCGTTTCTTTGAGCTCGTCACTCGAGCCGAACCGCCATCGAACCCGGCGCCGCGCGGGTTCCACCCACGCACTCAACCGCTCGGTCAGCGAGAGCGAAAGGCGGACTCGAGTCGTGAGAACCTCTTCTTCATCGGCGACTTGGGTCGACGGAGACACTGTGGAATAGAGGCTGTAAGCGGAGATCGTCAGCTCGGCCCGAAGCCGGCCGGGGACACCGCCCCGAGCCGGGATTGTATAGAGAAACGGGAGGCTTCGCGCGACGTTCTCCGGCGCGGCGGTGTCTCGAGAAATGTCATCGCTCCGGGCCTCGAGACCCTCCGGAGCAAAAAGCCACCCGGCCAGAACAAGAAACAGCGCTGCCCGCGAGGTCGAACTCACGATTCCTCTTTTCCCTTCTCCTTCTCCACACCGGATGTATTCGCGGCCGATTCCTCCTTCTGCTCATCCGGCTCATCTTCCCGATCGGATTCGCCTTCCGGAGGCTCGGGTTTCTTCGCTTCGTCCACGTAGTTCATCCGCAGTTCGTACACCACGCGATCCAGAATTTTGTCCTCCGCGTCGTTCAGGTTTCCTTTGGTCTTCTCCTGGAGCATGGCGAGCATGTCGATGGCCGCCTTCGCCGAGAGAAGATCTCGCTCAACCTTGCCGGTGAAAGGGCTCGCTATTTTCCCGAGGTGCTGCATCGCGCTGGTCTGGAGCGTGAGAACCATCTGGAGGAAAAGGTTGCCGGATTCTCTCTCTTCAGCATCGCTCATCGTTCACCCTCCCCTTTGGGTGTGTTGTGTCGGTAAGACTCTCGGGCGTGCTTCTGAGACACGCGCTGAACTCCATCGAACGCATTCTGATGGACGAATCGACGGCAAGTCAAGTGGTTCCTGGATCGCACGATGGGGGACGATTCTGGCACGGTCGTTGCGAAGGTTCAGTTGCGAACCGTGGGACGGAGGGCCGATCACCGCACAAGCCCCGGGATGGAGGCCGTCGTCATGTTCCGCCGATTGCTATCGTACCTCGCGCTCGTCTCGTGCTTGCTGGCCGTAGGATGTTGCGTGGATGTCTTTGATCCCGATTGCGACCGGCGTTGTTCACGCCACTGCGATTGTGACTGTGGGTGCGATTGTGACGTGCGCATCTGTGTCGACGATTGTGATTGCTGCGACTGCTGCTACTATTATTGAGCGAAGGGCAAGATGCCCCGCGGCATTGTGTGCACTCTGTTCCGAGTCACTCGCCACCGGGATCCCGGGAAACGGATGTCCTTCCCGCCAAGGCGGGAACCGGTTTGACCTTGCCTGAGAAAGCCATGAG
>Ga0180431_10001006_pt1 | contig 39438 bp, 30 predicted proteins | sample SS_ome_11_FD_132459 | JGI IMG/M metagenome (GOLD analysis project Ga0180431, IMG submission 132459) | Hypersaline lake sediment archaeal communities from the Salton Sea, California, USA - SS_1_MS_1 metaG | ecosystem: Environmental > Aquatic > Non-marine Saline and Alkaline > Hypersaline >... | reverse complement strand
TTCTCCAGTTGAAGTGACCTCACAGCCTCTTCAAAACTATTCAATGCACTGCGAGCTTTCACCATCATCCCTTACAATAGCAATAAACCAACAGCACACATTTGAGGCAACATGCTTTGACTCAGCAGGCGAAGTGTCTGAATGCCCTGAAATGGATTGGTCTTCAACAATAGGAACAATTACTCCAGACCCAACAGCTAACTCAGCAATATTTTCTTCTGGCTCTGAACCAGGAACAGGGGTAATAACAGCACAGGGAAATGACGTTAGCGGAGAAGTATTCTCTTGCTCTTCATCAGTAATAGTTATGTCAGAGCCACAAACAAGCACAATGTCCTGCAGCCTTGACCCAAAATCTCTTACAATAGAGGTGAACCAACAGCACACATTTGAGGCAACCTGCCTTGATTCTTCAGGCGAGGAAGTTGAATGCCCTGAAATGGAATGGTCAACATCAATTGGCACGATTACTCCAGACCCAACAGTTTCATCAGCTTTGTTTTCCTCAGGCCCAGATACAGGAACAGGAGTAATAATTGCACAAGGAAACGACCCAGAGGGAGAAGCGTTCTCATGCTCAGCTCCTGTTACAGTAACTTCCTCTGGAGGCGGGGGCGGCGGCGGAGGCTCAGGCGGTGACGGCACAAGCTCAGGAGGCGGCTCAAACAGCGGAGGCGCATCATTTGCTTCTTCCTCAACCTTGAGCTTTACTTGCGCAGGCCAGCCAGGCACAATTGCAATAACCATATTTGAGGCAGGTGCAACAGTTCTTGCAGAAGTCTATTACACAGACATTACTCCTTCTGAAAAAGTATTGTCAGAGGAGGCAACAAGCAACCAAGAGCTGAGCTTTACCCCCGACAAGGCAGGCGACTATGAGCTGCGGGCAACTGTTGGCACTGACCAGCAAACAGCCCCATTCAGTGTTCCTGCATGCACTCCAGCAACCTTGAATGTAACCAAGAACATTACAATAGAGCTTGCTGAAATCCTGCCACAAGAGGAGTTAGAGGCAGAGCCAGTGCAAGAGGTTCCTGAAGTACAAGAAGAAGAGGAAAAGCAGGAGCCAATAGTTGTTGCTGAGCAAGAGGACCAAGGCCTTCCCTGGTACTTGTATGTGGTTGCATTCCTGATAGTGGTGATAATCGCATACTTTATTGCCTCGAGCAGGAAAAAGGAGGAATAACTTCTTTTTTTCTTTTTATTTTTCCCTTTTGTAAGAGAAAATCTCATCAGCCTTGAAAAACCGATCTATCTCCTTTTCAGCGGTTTCACCAGAATCAGAAGCATGTATTATGTTGCTTTGCACTGACTTTCCAAAATCTCCCCTTATTGTTCCTTTCCCTGCCTTTGTTGAATCAGTAATGCCGCACAGCTTTCTTACTTTTTCAACAGCATTCTCCCCTTCAAGTATAGCCATTATTACTGGAGAGGACATCATAAACTCAACAAGCGATGGGAAAAAAGGCTTTTGCTTAAGATGAGAATAATGCTCATCAAGTATTTCTGGGGTGAGCTTAACCATTTTTGCAGCCACAATTGTCAGCCCAGCATTTTCAAGCCTTTGCAAAACAGTGCCGCACAACCCATTTTTCATGCAGTCAGGCTTTAGGATTATCAGGGTCCTTTGCACAAAATCACTTCTTCTTTCCTGTGCTGCCTTTTGCAGCAGCCTTTGCAGCAAGCTTTTCCTCTATCTCCTTTGCAAGTGCAGACTCTTTTTTCTCAGGTGCCTTCTTTTCAGTTGAAAGCACCTCTTCCTTGCTTGTCCACTTGTGCAGCCTGCCCTCTCTTTTTAGCTTTACTCGGTTTGACTTGCATTTTGAAGAGCAGAAGTTCAGTGCAGTCCCGTCTTTGAGCACATAGGTTTCTCCTGTTCCTTTGAGAATTTCCTTGTTGCAAAAAGAACAAAACATAGCTTCACCTTACTTTGCCTTTATCTCCTTTGCTTCCCTCTCAGTCTCAAGGAGCATCATTATGTCTCCTTTTTTGACAGGGCCTTTTGCATTTCGCCTTATTACCCTTCCTTTGTCTTTTCCGTCAAGCACTTTGCACATTATCTGGTATACTTCGCCATGGATGCCAGTTTTCACAATCACTTCCACGACTTGCACAGGTATTGGGTCCCTTATAGCCATTTAAGCACCTACTTCTTTGTTTCGTCAGGCTTTGCCTCTTCTTTTGGCTTGTTACCTTTCTTTTCAGCGGGTTTTTTTGCATGGGCCTTTTTTCCCTTTTTTGCGCGAGGCTTTCTCTCCTTTTTTGGCTTTTTCTTTTTCTCAGGCTCCTTTTTTTCTTCCTTTTTCTCAACAGGGGCTTCCTCTTTTTTGACCTCAGGCTTTGGAACAAGCTTTCCTACCTTTTCTGCAATGCTCTTTACGATTTCAGCAGCATTACCCGGCTTTTCAATTGCAATTGCTGCGCATGGAACCCCAAGGCCTGCAGATGCACCAAGCTCCTTTTTTGTGCCAACATAACAATATGGGATATTTTTCTCAGTGCAAATCATTGGAAGGTGCAAAACCACTTCTTCAGGGTCAACATCCTCTGCAATTACAACCAATGCTGCATTGCCAGACTCAATGGCCTTTGTGGTCTCATTTGAACCCTTTCTTATCCTGCCAGTGTCAGTTGCAACAGTTATTGCCTCCAAGGCTTTTGACCTGACATCTTTCGGAGTCTCAAACTTCACATAGCTTTTTGCCATTATCATCACCTCGCCCTTTCGGGCTCATCGGCTCTTGTAAAAAGAGCAAGACAGGTTTAGTGGCATTGTATTTATAAGGCTAATCTTGGGGCTTGCCTAAAGTATTTCAGTTGCCCTTTCTTTTTCCGGCCTTTTTGGAAGCCCCATTTGCTCTCCTGAGAGGTACTTTTTCTCAAGCTCCAAAATTCCGAGCCTTAAAGCTTCAGTTTTGGTTGCAACTACTCCTTTTTCCACCAGCTTGTTTATCACATCTGCGACGTGCCCACTAAATTTTATAGTCAAATTCATGGTAAAACACCATTATTAATATGGTAAAAAACTATAAAAAGCATGGTGGTTGATAAAAAACAGCCGACGGCAACCATTATATACCACTTGGAACAGGAGAATAGCGGGGTAGGAGAAATGAAAGTTTACAAACCTAGGCCCGAAGTGGGTGTCTATTGTTCTGGAAAGTTAGCATTCAATGAGCGAAAAACAGGTGAAAGATCAGCAGACTTTATTTTCAAAGAAACGTTTTCATTGGACAAACCTCTAGTGGATTCCTTTTCCAAGAAAATAAAAAGTGGTGGGCACAGAGATCTTCAGAAAAAACTATTCAACAAGCTCATTAACCTCCCTCATTTTGATGAAAATTCAAAGAACCTAACGTTTGAAGAAGTAAAAAAACAAGACAGCTCATCAACATGCCAATTTTTTTTCTATTTAGGGATTTCAAGCGAGGGAGAAGATCTTTCCAAGAGCCACACGTTTCACTATGTTCCAGGCTATTCTGAAACTTTCCATGAGAAGACCGGCAAGGCAGGGCAGTTTTATTCCATGTATAGTAAAAAACCTAACCAAGGAGTCGGGGAGATCTTTTTAGAAATACGGAATTACATAAGCAACGTTCTCAATAAGGATCAGTAGGTGGCAGTAGTTTTCTAGTTAACATTCCACAACCCTTATAAACTCCTTCCTGCGTATATAAGCCCGCACGGGCCATGCTAATTATAGGTGCATGGGCAGAGGCCGTGATGTTAAGAAAGGTAATTCGCTCGCGTCAGAGGGCGACATTAGCAGGAAGCGCTGCTTGCCTGCGATGAATTCAGGAAACTTTTCAACCTCTAAACACCTCCACCGCTGTTTTATCGGCGAGCGAGGAAGACCATTTAGGTCGCTATTTCTCTGCGCTTGGTTGGAAAAGAAATTTCATTTCATGCTCATAAGTTCATTATGAGGCGTGTTCTCCTATTTGGGGAAGCGCAGGCTTTCTGATGTTAGAAGGCCAAACTTGCGTATGTGCGTTGAGAACGTTGGATTCATCCATGAAGACGTTGGAGCGCTTACGGATTTCACGAGTACGAAGAGAGCGACTGATACTCAAAGAGTTCAAATAAGTATATGCATGTTATACCATTCAGTGGATGGCTTGGCTCAAGTATCACAAGGCCCCGCGGCAAGCAGCGAAATTCTCCGGGTAGGCGCAGGCATCCTTTGATCCGGAGGTAGGGCGGTGTATTGAGATTTGCAACGCGCAAGCGTTGCAAAATTGTGCAACGCAAGTTGCACAAATGATACAAACACCCCGAGAATTAAAACATTCTAGTAACGGGTGGAAAAGAGACCAACTGGGATTCGGTTAGTAAGGGCGACTGAAAGCCGAAAAGAGCGTACTGAATCTTTGGCAGCAATGCCCAAGAGATGTGGGACGGAATATCTGTTTTCAGATTCGAGGTCGGCTGGAAAGCCGCGCCATAGAGGGTGAAAGCCCCGTAGTTAAATGAAAGCAGAGTGAGGTCAGAAGAGTAGTGCTCATTGAATATTGGGCATGAATATGGCAGAACTAACTGCCAACTCTAAATATAACTTGAGACCGATAGCGAAGTAGTAACGCGAGTGAAAGCTGAAAAGGACCCCGAAAGGGGAGTTCAAAGAGCCTCAAATTGAATGGTTACAGTATGGCGCAGTGTGAAAGGATACAGCTGCAGAAGCGACTTTCCGAAAGGGGAGGAGCGATGCGGAAATACCAGCATTGCGCTGTTCTTCTCTAAGCAAGAGCCAGGGAGTTGATGTTGTGTGGCAAGGCGAGAGCCAAAGCGAAAGCAAGAGTGCGCATCGCAAGAAAGGCACGTCGTGCGAAAGCGCGATCAGTCACACTCATCAGACTCGAAGCCGATGTGATCTAAGCGAGCGCAGGGCGAAGCCAGCCTGACGGCTGGTGGAGGCCCTCAACCGGTGCTAGTCTATTCTGCTCGGGTGACGTTCGCTTAGGGGTGATAGTCCAATCGAACTCGGCAATAGCGAGTTCCCTCCGAAATGTCTCTCAGGACAGCCTCAATGGAGATTGTCTGCGGGGTAGAGCACTGATTATGGGGATTGGTCTCGAAAGGGATCGCCTCGTTGTCAAACTCCGAATCTGCAGACGTCGTAGAAGTTGGGAGTCGGGTTCTACTGGGTAAGCTAGTAGGCCATTACGGGAACAACCGGGACCGAGGTTAAGGTCCCAAAATTCAGGCTAAGTGTTAATCCACAAGGAGTGTCCGGTCTAAAACAGCTGGAAGGTAGGCTTAGAAGCAGCCACCCTTTAAACGAACCCTTTTCCGCCTTCGGCGCAAAAGCGTTCACGGAAAAAAGGTTCGGAAGAAACAACGCGTAATAGCGGACCAGTCTAGATCGCGCATTCTGAAGATGATCGGGGCTAAGCCTGATACCGAAACCTCGGAGTTCCTTCAAAAGAGGAATCTGGTAGGGGGGCGAGCTGGTTGGGCAGAAGCAGGGCTGTGAAGTCCTGTGGACTGACCAGTTATGAAGATCCTGGTATTAGTAACAGCATATCCAGGCGGGAATCCTGGACGCCGTATAGCACACGGGTTTCTGGGCAATGTTTTTCAGCTCAGAGTTAGGCGATCCTAAGCCAACCGCTAATTGCAAGTTGGCAAAAGGGAAACCAGTTAAAATTCTGGTCCCACACAGGTAGACGCGGCAACGCAAGTTGCATTCCTAACGCTTTGGGGTAAGGCAGGCAGAGGAGACTTTGCTTAAAGCTGACAGAGCCGTGGAGTCTCGTTATGAGGAGAAGCGGCCCAAACAGCCCAAAACTGCCCAATCCCCGGAGCCCATGAAAACGAAAAGATGAGGGTTTTTCGGCACGTGCTCATCTTTTTGTTATACAGGGAATGCATCCGATTCTGTGTGTCCGTACCTAGAACTATTACAGGTGCTGCTGGCAGGAAAAGCCAAGGCGTGGCAGGGGAATCCAGCTAAGGGAACTCGGCAAACTAGTAGCTTAACTTCGGGATAAGCTATGCCTGCCTTTCTTTCAGGATTGGCAGGTCGCAGTGACAAGGGGAGGTCGACTGTTTATCAAAAACACAACTCGCAGCAAATCGGAAACGATTAGTATTGCGGGTGATGCCTGCTCACTACTGGTACGTGAACGCCGGTTTCAACCGGCCTAAGCGCCAGCAAAGAGCGGGGGTAACTCTGACCCTCTTAAGGTAGCGTAATACCTCGCCGCTTAATTGGTGGCTTGCATGAATGGCATAACGAGCCTCCCACTGTCCCTAGCTGGAACCTGGTGAACTTACTACTCTGTGAGTATGCAGAGGACTTCTAGGGGGAAACGAAGACCCCGTGGAATCGCAAACTCAATATTTTTTCTAGCGGAGCTTGCGATGCGGATAGCTTTACTATAACCTGATCTTGTGATACGAGAATTGCTGCGGAGCGTAAATGGGAGCTGTTATGCTGCACCTTTCGGGGTGCAGATAGGCGTCATTGTAACACCATTCAGCAGTTTTTGTATTACTAACCGCAAGGGACAGGGTCAGGCGGATAGTTTGGCTGGGGCGGTACGCCTTCGATAAAGAAACAAAGGCGCCCAATGTTCAGCTTAGGCGGGTCAGAAATCCGCCGGTAAGGGTTAAAGACAAATGCTGGACTGACTGTATCCTTAAAAGCGTGGGATGCAGAGACGAAAGTCGGGCTTAACGAACCTTGGTGCCTTCTTAGTGAGGGCCCAAGCTGTCAGACAAGCTACCCCGGGGGTAACAGGCTCGTCGCGGGTGATAGACTGATACAAATCGGTTTTTTCGCGTGCACGAGACTCCTTCAAATTTTGTTTCCTAAGATTTACTCTGCCCAAATTATTGACTGTGCAAAAATCCCTTAAGCAAGGACAGTGCACACGAGGTTTGGCATAAATCCCCAGTTCCCAATCGTCGATGTTTGGGAGCTGGAAAATAGGAATACTGCAAAATCAGTCCACAGAATGTTGTGGGAGTCTCAAGACATTTGATGTGATTTGTATTAAGGTCAAATACACATCGACCCCGCGGTTTGGTACATCGCTGTCGGCTTAGGTCATCCTGGGGGTGCAGGAGCCCCCAAAGGTTGGGTTGTTCATCCATTAAAGACCTACATGAGCTGGGTTCAGAACGTCGGTTTAGGCGTTGCTAGGCTGAAAGGCCTTGAAAAATATAATTGACTCATATCGGTGAAACCTCTCCTTGAAGGAAAAAAAGCACTGGCATCAAGGTCTGCCAAGCTTTATATTTCCATCAAGGGTGGTAATACCGAGGGAAGGCGAGATTCGTGGATTCGACAATTCTTGCATATATCGCTGGTTTTCTTGACGGTGACGGCAGTATCTTCTTTCAGATTGTCAGGCGAGAGGACTACAGGCGCAGGTTTCAGATAAGAAGCAGCATTGCTTTCTATCAAAAAACCAGCTGCGCCAGGATTCTTTTCTGGCTTAAAAGGCAACTGAGAGCAGGGTACATACGCCATCGAAAGACAGGAATCAGCGACTATACAATTGTCGGGTCAAAGGAAGTCAAGAAGACACTCTTGCTTCTCAGACCGCATGTAAAACTCAAGAAAAAGCAGCTGGAGCTTGGTCTTCAGATTCTGAGGAGGCTAGAAAACTGCAAAACAAATGCAAATTTTCTGGCTATCTGCAATCTGGTAGACAAGTTCAAGAAGCTGAATTATTCAAAGAAGAGAAAAGTGACACATGCGACTGTAAGCGAATCTTTGCCCCTGTAGAGACTGAGGCACAAAGCCAAGAGTGCTGCCCAAAGGGCAGTGCTAATACGTCAATCTCCGCTGCAGCAAGCAGCGGATGAAGGTATAGTCCATGCCGTTCCGAAAGGACGGATTAACATGCGCGAGACAGTTCGGTAGTATCTCCTAGGAGTGTCACCGCTTGAGAGCAAGAACCCATGAGTACGAGAGGAACTTGGGTTCGGCGCCTCTGGTCTACCAGTTGTGAAAAGCATCGCTGGGCAGCTACGCGCTATTGGATAAGACCTGAAAGCATCTAAGGTCGAAGCCAATCTCAAAACTAGGCGGTGTAGGCGGTTATAGCAGATAACTTTGATAGGGCGAAGGTGTAAGTGCTTAGCTCACGCGAGGCATTCAGCCTGTCGCTACTAAAGCCGTTTTGTCATATACTAGATACTCTTTGTGGCATCAGTCGCTCTCTTCTACAAACTCGTAAAATTTAGAACAATTAGCGAAAGCTTTACTTCTTTTTCCTTTTCCTGCTTGATATTTTTTTATCAGCTCGTTTATCATTTGAAACAAAAGGAGGACCTTCAGGCGCAGTATGGCTCCCATCCCTTGATTCAGGTATGGGTTTCCTTTTCTCATCAATATCTCGTTCCAGTTTCATTAGCTGTTCGCCAATATTCTGCTTTTCCAAACCCTGCCTATATTGCTGGTTTACCTGCCTTCTTATGTCTTCACGAACCTGCTTCCTTGGCACTCCTAGGAATGCGGGCCTTCCAAACCATTGCTCTGACCTTGCGTAGTATTGCTGGTCCTCATAGGTTTTTGAGGTCTTGAACAGGTAATTTTCGCTTTGTTCAATGTTTTGCAGGATTTTGTTCGCATCTTGCCTCAGCTTCTGCCCAATCGTTTTTGTAACAGTGTTATCCCTGACTGCTGTCTCTATCTCCTGCTGCCTTCGCATGAGGGACACCAACTGGTCCTGTATTTGCGTGCATCGCAGGTTTTGGTCTGGGGCACCGTCATATGCTCCAAGCTTGTTTCTTTTCTCTATCTCCTCATTCAGTTTATATGCGTAAATCCCCCCCGGTGTCTCAGGCAGCAAGTGCCTTCTTCCCTCTGTAATGTCCAAAGCTTTTTCTATCGGGTTTTTTTCGATATAATCAACGTTCTTCTGGATTGCATCATAAGCCTGGTTTGTCATGAGGTTTGTGTCAATCACAAGCTTGTGCGCATTGAATGAGGTTTGCTCTTCTAGTGTAGCTGTCCCCTTCAAGCTCTTTTTCAGGAAGGTTTGGCAGTCTTCCCTGTATTTGTTCCATTCCTTGATTTGGTTTTCAGTCCCATACCTTCCCAAATATGTATTGTAATCTCCAACATTATCAGGTACATACTTGTACAGGTTTTGCACATGGTTTTGCACAGCCTCAATGCTTTCTGTCCTCTTGTTATAGTCTTTCAGGGGGTCTCCAACCCAGACATTTACTCCCTGAAGCCCATAGTCAATTATCGAGTTTACTGTTCCCTGGTCATAGCCGGCCTCATTGCATTTTTTCACAAGCCCAGAAGTGGTTGAAAGCGCATCAATCTTTGCCCCTCCAAACTCGCCTAGAATTTGTTTTCCTTTTTCATAATTGAGCACTGTTTTTTTCAGCTCTTCACCAGTCGGCCCATTTTCATCCTTTGTTTTTTCAAACTCTTCAATCATGCCGTTCCTCAGAGCAATCTCCTGTTCAATGAATTTGTTGCCCTTTGCATCTTTTTCAAGTTCTTTTGTTTCTGCCTTAAAGTCATCCAGCCATTCCTTCTTTTGCTTAGCACTTGAATTCATGTACTTTATGAAGCTTCCAATAACTCCATTGTCCTGGGTAGCAGCACTGAATTGGTACTGCTGTCTTGCAAGACCTTCTGTTATTGCATCAAGCTGCAGCTGCTTTTGCTGCCTTCCTATATTTGTTGGGTCGTCAATATCCATACTCTTCAATGTATTTATCTGGCCCATGCTGCTCTGGACAAGTATATTCCCTGCATTTGTCTGCCTTTCCTGCTCATGCCTGCCATAAATATTACCTATTCTGTCCACTTCTTCAGAAGCGCTGCCACTGGAAAATACATTTTGGGCGTCTTTGACATTAGGTGTGCCATCTTCATTGGCATTAATAATCCCAAGTATCTGAAGATTGTTTGTCAAAATCTTCTCATCGCTTTCTGTAAGCTTGTCCTTGCCAAGGAGAATTTCAGTGCCATCAATAACAGTTCCAAGTGCTGTGCCATTTTTATCTGCCTTTGTTTGCAAGTCAGCAATTTCATTTCTTTCCCCATAAGTCAGGTTCTGGGTTTGCTGCGACTCATGCAGAATCCTGTTGACATCCAAGTTGGCTTCTTCCCATCTCAATCGGTTGTCCTTCCAATCATTGAACTGCTCTTGTGACCAGTTGACCTGTTTTCCGCTTGCATCCTCTACAACATATTTGTTGAGTGCATATCCCTCCTCAGTCATAATATCATGCAAGCTTCCACCTTTGATTATTACGTTGCCTGTTTCTTTGTTAATGCTGAAATTTTCCTCGCCTACCAAGCCCTTTATCAGACTTTGTACTTCTTCTTTTGACTGGAACTTACCATTTTTCTCTACTGAGTATGTGCCGTCACTGTTCACAATCAAGATTCTTCCATCCTTTAAGTCATACTGCATCTCATTAAGATTCACAAGCTCTTTATGCTCCATTGTGAAAAAGTCTGTTTTCAATGTCTTTTTTCCAGCGGCTTTTAATCCTGCAAAAATTGGGGACAAAAAGCTCAGCCCATATGGGACGCTGTAAGGGTTGTCAATCATTCTTGCAATTTCCCAAACACTGAATTTCCTGCCAGAAGAGCCAGGAAGTTTTAACAAGCCTTTTGCATTAATGTCTTTTTCAAGGAACCGAATCCCATGCTGCCTCCATCCTTTTATTCCAAACGCAGCTCCAAATCCCCTCAAATAGCCTGAAAGCTCAGTAGCAGTCATGTAAATCCTGAGGATTGACTCAATGCCTTTTCCAACAGACTTAAAGCTAAGCTCTCCAATTCCCAAATTGTTTTTTATTGCCTCCCAAAGGTCTCCCCAGCTTCTTATCCTAAATGTTTTCATTTTCGAGTCAGCATGCATGTCTCCTGAAAAAAGACCATCAAGAAATGAAACAAAGTCAGGGCTCATCAAGTGCACTGTTGCAGCGCTGCTGTTCAGCATTATCATCCTTTTTTTCTTGCTCTCCTCGTCATCAGCAAGTTGGTCTCCCAAGCCACCAGCGCCTTCCTCCTCAACACGGAGCCCTGTGCCTAATTTGTTGACTTTTCGCGAAAGTGATTCTAGGTTTTTCTTGCCAATTGGTCCTTTGTCCTTTCCTTTTGGCGGCTCGTCCTTGTCCTCATCACTTTCAAGAAGCTTCATTGGGAATTTTACAGCCATTCCAACAAGGTCTGTGAGGTGACCCATAAGGCTCCAGTTGCTTGGTCCTTTTCCATCTGCAAACTCATATTCTGGCGTGTATTTTCCTTTTCTTCCTCCATCTCTTTTTCCATCAGAGCCAGCTTTCTTGTCATCGCCCTTTGATTCATCTTTTCCTTTGCCTTTGCTTCCAGCGCCTTTTGCTTCCACCTTTTCCTTTTTCCTGAATGCGTCCTTGAACTTGCCTATGGTATTGTATGCTGACTCTGCTGCAAATGCATAGCTTAAGCCATCAAAGCTCATTTGCTGTGCCCTCATTGTATATCTTTTTCCCCTGCTCATCCTTGGCGCAGACAGGTCAAATGCCAAGAATGGGTTTCTGCCAAGAGCAAAGCTTGCTCCAACAAGGAGGCCGAATATCAGCATCAAAGGCCAGCAAAGTGCATTGTAATTGCCGCCAGTTGGGTTGCAAAGGTATAGCTCATTGTGCGAAAGAAGGTAGTTTGTGTATTGCTTTGGCGTAAAAGAGCCAGGGCTGTCAGTGCACCTTAATATCGACCCACTAATCAAGGGCTCAGGCAAGCCAGTCCCATTTAAGCACAATTCCCTCGGAGGTCCGGGAGAGGTTGCTGTTGCATGCGGGCAAAAAATAAACCAATAGTCAATGCATTCAGGGTGCTCTGGGTCATATGAAAAGCTTGCCCAGCCTCCATCATCAGCAGCCTGCCAGCAAAGCTTCACATTGTTTGGGTCAGTCTGGTTTATCCTGAAAATAAGCGCCTGTGCAAGCCCTGTTTTTACATAGCCAGCTGCAGAAAGCTCATAGGTAAATGTTTTTACCTCCTCATTTTCTGCGTCTAAAGTTATGTCAGTATATGAGCGCACAGGGTTTATTGGGCAAAGCCCTCCAAAGCCAGAAGAGCCACTTGCTGCAGAATTCACAATCTGGCAAAAGAGCAACAGGCAAATGAGCAAAGCAATCTTTTTCATGCGTTTCCACCGCCAACTATCCCTCCTACTTTTGTGCACACAATTTCCTTTTGGCTGATAGGTATTTGTATGTTGCAATATTCAAGAATAGATGTGTCTGGAAGCCTGCCACAGTCAATCCCAAGCTCGCCTCTTGTCGGGTATTGCAAAACTTCGCTTTGTGTTTTTGTGCTTGTCCTTGACACATAAGTATATTCCTGCGGGTTCTGTGTTGCTGTGCTTACAAGGCAGCACTTGTCCTTTGCAGGAAGCCCGGCAAGGAATTCCCAGTATTCATCGCTTATCTCTGTATAAAGCTTGCTTTCCCCAGTTATTTTTCCATCTTCATCTATAATGCAAAATGACTTGTACGATGAAAGCTGGCTGCATGGGGTGCATTTTGTGCTGTCAACGCAGGTTGCTGGGCATTTGTACTTGTTATAAGCTGTTATTGTGGCAGGCATTTTGCATGGGAAGCCGTCATTGCAAACAAGCTGGTCAATGAGCGGGTTGTTCAATGCGGTTTTGCTGCAAAGCCTCATTGCATAGTCTGTTTCAGTGCACTCAACGCACTCGCACTCCTCCTCATCAGCATAAAGCTTTTGCCCATAAGTGTATTTTGTCATTCCAAGCACTTTTCTGGAGTTTTTCTGTAAATCGCAGAACGGGGTGTTATCCTTCCCTCCTTCTCCTCCTGATTTGACCAGTGGGTTGTCAAGCATGCCTTCAGCAAGAGGGGAGCTGAGGCCAGAATAATAAAGCGGATTTCCATCGATGTTTCCAGTACCATACCCTTTGCCAGAGTCAGTCATCCAGCTGTCATAAACAAGGCCAAGTATGCCTGCATCAACCATTTCACCAGTGTGGTTGAACAGATATGACATCAAAATGCTGCAGTCTGCGTTGCCCAGTGCATCAACGCCGCAGCAAGAGCTGTATTGAGGGATATGGAATTTCCATATTAATGAAGGCCTTGAAAAGTTGCCTAAAAGCGCCCTGCTAAACTCCAGCCGGTTCTCAAACTCATCTTTAACTGCCAAGTATCTGTCATTGCGTATGTTCATAGTTCCGCACATTGGAGTCCATTCTTGGAGCAGCAGGTCAACCTCTTCAGCATACCTGTCAGGAGTTCCTCTTGCAACCCTTTGCGAATAGCTTCCATACCCAATTCCCCCAAACCAGGTTGAATCAAAGAAAAACTTGTGCAAAGTCCCAGGGTTGTTAATGTCTCCTATCAAAGTATCTTTATTGTAATCCTTGATTTCAATTGCTGCCAAGGGCTCGTTTTCGCAGTTTCTTTTCAGCATCAATGAGCGGTAAATTATTGCAGCCTTGCCATCCAAGTCATAAGTGTTTGTTGTTGAAGAAAGCCCAAGGTACTGGGAAAGCTCATTTGTAAATACATTGTCGCCAGGCTCAGAGCTTGCCAGGCCATATATTCCAGATGCAAGCATATCAGTGTCTCCTAAAGCATAAATTGCAGCTCCATCCCCTCCATAAAGCTGGCAAACTTCAACAGGCAAATAATTTGTTATGTATTTGGTCACCAGTTTTGGCTGGCAGCTGCTGGTGCATTCTCCTTCAGTTTTATAAATCCCCTCGTGGCTTGCTTCATAAGAGCAGGACCAGTATGGCCCAAGAAGTTCAATACAGTTGCCAAGGCCGCACCCCATTGTGCATTCCTGCTTGGTTTCATATAACTTTGAGCTGCTTGTGCATTTCCATGCAGAAGGCGGAGAACTTTTTGCTGTGCAAACACCTGTAACCCATGAAGAAACCGATCCAATTCCAGTTTCTGCTGAAGTTACATCAAGTATTGGCATAATATTTGACTGCAAATAAGAGCTCATTTTTTCCTCAAGATACGGGGCAGACGGCTCGGGTATCTGTCCTTTCTTCCACCAGCCGTTGTCATGATAGCCATCAGCGCAGCTGTAAAAGCTTGTACCATATTCCCATTCAATGTTTCCATTGTAAGGACCTGGCCCGTTGTTTTTTCTTTGCCTTACATCTGTCACCGACGCATCAACCTTGCCATCTTCATCAATATCCCTTAGTTCATAGTTGGCACCAGGAGAATTTGCATTATATGGCTCCCCTTTCTCAACTGAGTAGTCAAATTCTCCTCTCCATTCATAGCATGCAAAATTCTTTAGGTAGCTGCGTCCAGATGGCGGCCCTGGCGAGTCCCAGTCTATTTTCTGTACAGCTAGTGTAGCATAAGTGCAGCCAGCACACCAGCCAAGCTCATCAATGCTAAAGTATGGTTCATGGTCAGGGTCCCCAACAATGCATATGCCGACAATATCTCCCTGGGCAAGACTGGAAAAGTCTACACTGTAAATTTTGAATGTTTCTGCGTTAGTTGAAGGTGCAACCCACTTTTCAGTGTCACTAACCTCATATTCTATTTCAGAACAGCCACCTGGGCTCTCCCTTAATGGAATCCCTTTTGTAGAATCACGAGTCGCTTTCCATTCACAGTTGCTGCCATCAGGGTCGCACTCTTTTTCGTACTTTCTATACTCATACAAGCACACAGAAGCAGTGATTGATGGGATGTGGCATTGGGAAAAGAACTTGTGCTCTTGCGGGCTTGCCTTCACATAATAAGTGTACTTGTTCAGGTACAGGCCAGTGCTGCCTCTTTTTCCGTCCCTGTCAAAAAGCCTGCCATAAGTCCTTTGAACAGGGTTTATTTGGCTTGGAATGCCTGTTTTTTCAATTTCAAGATAAGTTTCCAAGTCATCATAAAACCCATCTCTCCAGCTTCCACAGTCCACTGTTGGCTTGCCTGGCTGCAGCTGGTCAGCAATCTTACACAGGCTCCTGCTGTGGTAAGTATTGTCGCATGCCCCTGAAATGCACTCAACGCTGGTGTCGCACTCAAAGGGCAGCTTCAGGTCAAGGTCATCTGGCGATGAAACATAATCGTTCATAAGGGCTTTTTCATAATAATCATAATCAAAGTCAATTACAGCGCTTTTCCTCATCTCAAAGTAATCGCGGAGGCTGCCACTTGTTCCTGGGGGCTGAAGTGGCTCTACAATTGGGGGGTCATACCACCATCTCCATGGCCCGTCTTGGTCCTTCAAGCCAGGAGGCCAAAAGTCATCACAGTAATTATTGTCATATGTGTCCCAGTCCAAGAACTTGCCGGCCCCATCAGGACCGGTTTTTCTTAGGCAGGTTTCCTTAAAGGAGTCATCGTCACTATATTGCAAGGTGTCAACCATAAAGTCTGCAACATATTTCATTTTGTACCTGCCGTCCTCGCCAAGGAACTTATAGTCAGCTTTGCTTAATGTGCATTTGTTCGGGTCTGAGACAACATTGCACTTAGCCTTGCAATCCTCCTGCTCTTTATAGGCAAACTTGTTTTCAAGGCATTGGTACCAAGTTTCTCCAGTGACAGTCTGGCAGTCATTTTCATCCCCTTCGCAATAAAGCAGGCAAACATCCCTGTCAATAAAGTTAAGGCTGTTTTTGCTGCATGCATAAACTCCAATGACTGGCGAGCACCAAGTAGAAGGAGCATTAAGATAAGTCACAAACCTGTCTTTTGTGCCAACTGGGTTGATATTGCAAAGCCTGTCACTTGCAGGGAAAAAGTATTTTGCCTGCTCAAAGTCTGAAAAGCTCTTACCAACCCCAAACCTGAAAGAATTTACCCATAAAGAGCCTTTTGATTTTGCCACTTTATTGTAAAGCTTCCTGTTCATGCTCTCAAAGCTGCAGGTTGTTCCTTGCAGGTTTATTGAAGGAAGGCTGGACTGGCCTTGCGGCATTGCCTTTTCAGGGTTATTTACATCCCAGTCCTGCGAGGCAGGCGGAGGGGTTGGCGAATAGCCAGCAAAGCCACATATCATTGCAGTGCATTTGTCATTTATGCAGCCCTCAGGGACATCATCAACGCAAACTGGCAGGAGTTTTTTTACAGCTTGGCTGCTTGGCCCGCAAGAAGTTCTTCCTCCTTCTCCCCACGTGCATGATGATTCAGTGCACTCTTGCTCATCATCAATGTCTGAGCACTTTTTTGGAACGCACAAGTCATTTTTCCATGTGCAGCCAGGTATTTGTGCGCATTTTGAGGTTTGTGTTGCCCCCATGCAAATTATTTCGCTTGGCTCGCAAACCGCCACCCTGCCTTTCTCATAAAGCTCAAGAGTTGTCCCTGAGCATGAGCCATACCAGCGCGTGTCAGGGAATTCACACTCTGGGTTAAGCACAAGCTGCCCTGTAACAGAATCATATATTTTTTCCTTTATGCAGCATGGAACATACTGGTTTCCTGTGCACCCAGATATGAAAATTGCAAAAGCCAAGGCAATTGCCAATGCAATCAAATTCCTTTTCATTTTATCCAAGCCTCGCAACCATTTTCATCAGTTCTCCTAAATCTCCTCCTAAAAGCGGAGTCATTGCCCTTATGAAAATCAGGGCAATAACAAGCGCAACAAACGGGTAAAACAGGGTAGCAATTGTTATCTGGAAAACAAGCTCTGCCCCGCTTGCAGTGGCAAGGGCTTCAGGCGAGTTTGGCCCATATGAAAGCACTCCTGCAAGCACAACAGAGGCTCCCCTAAAGCCAGTATAGCACATTCCCTGCTGCTGCGTGTCCAGCCTTTCATCCTGCTTTACAAAAGTTGGGTCTGTCAAAAGGAAAAAGGTTGGCCAAACAAAAAACAGGCCTATTGCAATTGCTATGAAAAGCCCGCCAATCCCTCTTGTGAACGGAAATATCCTAAGCACCAGGCCAACAGGAAGGAAAATGGCAAGCATGTTCTTTTGCACATATTCTGCGAGCACATACTGCGCATGCAATGGCATTAGCAATGACACTATTTTTGTTGCAATCAAATGCGCCTCCTCAACCCTGTTGTGCAAGTCCTGGTCCCAGTCAAAGCAATAAACAGGCGCACCAAAAAGGTAGATGCACATTGAAGTCAGCCTTTCCATCCCCATATTTGCTGCAACCACATTGTTGTAAGCCCTGTCAAGCGCATTTATTTTTGCCTGTACTTTGCACTTAAATGCGCCTATTGGCCCTGAGCCAAAAGGCTCATTTTCATCCCAAATCATCATCCTCCCCTGCTCAGCAGCAGAGCAGCTTATTGTGCTTCCAGTGCCAAGAATATCACCCATAAACCCAAACCCAGAGTTTGTAATCCCATAAAGCAGGGCAACTGCAAAGAAAATCATCAAAGAGCTTGCGCTTACCTGCAAAAATTCGGCTTTTGCATACCTTTTCAGGCCCTGGGACTGCATAAGCTCCCCAGCCATGTATGTCAAAGTATTGAAGAAAAGGCAAACAAGTATTGCAAGAACAGCCAGCTCCATCCAATTGCCCTCAAACTGGCTTTCAAACATGCCACCATACTCTTGCTCAAAGCCTGCAAAGTCAGAAAAGCCAAGCTGGCAAAGCACAAGAAGAACAAACAATGCAATTGCGATTTTTTTCATTCAAACCATCTTCCCAAGCCTGGAAATATCTGCCTCTTCTCCCAAAAAGCGGGACAAGTCACGTGCAAGTGCTGCGATTATTATGAAGTTCACTGCAGGAAGGAACACAGCAGCCAGGAATATTAATACATTCAGCTTTATTGAGCCAGCAAGGTCGCTTGGAGGTATGCTTTCCATTGCGCTTTGGCTTGTGCCTATGTTAAACAAGTCCCACTCTTTTTTCACAGGCTCTAAGCTTCCCTGGACTAGTTCAGTAGTATGGCATTCCAAATTAGTTCCAAATACATCTGTGCCAATATACACACAATCAGCCTGCCTTGGGTGGATCACAAGGTCATTTGAGCTTGCAGCAAAGCCAGGCAAAACATATGCATTTGCAACAAGCATTGCAGGGTAAAGCATGAAAAGAGCCACAAATATTCCTATAAGCCCCCCTCCAAACTGCCTCATGAATGGAATTGACCTTACAACAATTGCAAGAGGCAAAAACACTGCAAAAAGCCCTCCCAAAATATAGATTAAGGTAAAGTGCTGGAATGCAATTGAAAGGTAGGCAATGGTTGCAGTGCCAAGCAGATTGTTTGTTATTGCAAGGTTTATTGTTTCGCCTGCAAATACTGCCTCGTTCGTGCTTGCAAGAGAAAGCAGGCATATGTCATCGCACGTGTATTTTGTGAATGTGGTCCTGACCTCATATGCCCCTAAGTTATAGCGCAAAGATGCCATGTTTGCAATTCCTACTGAGCCTAATTTCTCAAGGTACAGCAATGCGCCATTGTAAATATTTTCATCAGCATGCCCAGAAAAGGCAGGGGCAAGGGGCACTCCAAACATCCCCTCAAATTCGCCTACCTGTATTTCGCAGAACATTGAAAGCACAAAAAGAAGGACTGAAACTATTGCAAGGGAGATTATTACCTGCGCTGCTTCAGATTTTGCCCAGGTAGTCATTTTCGGATTTTTGAAAAACTCGCCAAACATGTAAACAAGGGCAATTAGGGCAGCCATTGCAACAGCAGCAATGCCTGCCAATACCATAATCCCATTGAAATTGTCTGATTCACAAACCAAAGGAGCTGAAGGCGGCGGAGGGGCAGGCTGCACAATAAGAATATTTGAGTCAACAGCAGCACTGCAGTCATGCTCATCACATGCCCTGCTTTGCAGCTGCACTGCCTGGCTTAGTGTGCAGCCTTGTGCAGCGCAGTTAAAGGGGGTGAGAGTAGGAGACCAGCTTCCTGTGCTTGCAACCCATTTGTATTGCATTTCAACTGGGTCTGCGTCAGGGTCTATTGGCAAAGGATCAGGCGGGCAATTATCATTACAGCTTGCAGTGCCATCAGGGTAAAGTGGGTCTGGAATTATATGCGGAGCATCTGGCTCTGCAGGCGGCTGATTTGCAGGCGGCTGGACAGAACAGATTCCACTTGAAGAGCAGTAATGGCTGCAGCACTGAAGGGGATGGTTTGGGTCGCATTGGGTGAAGCTTCCTGTTGGTATACAGTCCCTGCACTCATAGCCTCCAGAAGTTCCGCCAACATTAACGCAGAGCAAGCCGCTTTTGCAGCAAGGCTCAGGCGGTACATTTCCAGGGGTACACGGCTTGTTTTCGATTAGCTGGCATGAAGCTCCTGGCACCCATCTACATTCACCACCATGAGAATTGTCTGCCTGGCACCATTCAGGGTAATTATTGAAAACCATACAGTTTCCGCGCAATTCTAATCCTGGTGGTGGATTGCATTTGTAAAACCTACAGTCTCCTGTTCCAAAGTTAACGCAGTCGCATATGGCATTATTGTTTCCACGACATTCAGGCACCCCATTTGTTCTTGCACATGCTGCATATGCTGCTCTGTTGTAAGGATCATCATTGCACGGAACATTCCAAAGGCCAGGATAGCGCCTGCCAGTTCCATCCTCAAGTATATAATCAAAAGGCCAGCCAGGCCTTACCATTAGATAGCCATTGTCAATATTCTCACAGGTTCCTTCTTGATAATATGGATTTGGGACTGGGAGATACAGTTCTGAGCATATCGGAGTAGTTACTTTTCTGCAGTACTTAGTTCCTGCTGCACTACCAATAGGGGCGCACACCCCTTCAGTGCAGCTTGGGCTGCGGCACTCATCTGTCACATCACAATCAAAGTTGTTGTTAATATTACAGTCCCAAGCCGCAAATCCTGTATTCACCAGTAACGCAACTGCAAAAAGGACAAACAGCAATGGTTTTCTTTTTCTCAATTTTTCCACCTTATGAAATTCTTGCAAGGGTTGAAACGTCTATTTCGCTTCCTATCACATGCGCAAATGCACGGATAAACCCTAAAGTGATTATCAAATTCAGTATTGACAGGAACAAAACCCTGACCATTACCCAGTAAGTGAGCCCTTCTGCAAGGTCAAAGTCACGCAGCTTGTCTGCATAATCAGTAAATCTCCAGCGTGAAATTGCAACATTGGTTTCTTTTGGTTCGCATATTGGGGGGTCAGGGATGCTTTGCACTGTTGGTGCATTAACATCATGCAGCAAATTGTTTGTGGCAACAATCACTGTAGGGTAAGCAGTGTAAAACCCAAAGCCAATTGCAATCAAAGCGCCGCCAGCGCTCCTGCTTATCTTAAAGCACCTGAAAAACAGGCCAAGCGGGATAAGGAATGAAAACGCATAGCTTGATGCCAGTGAAAGAAGGAACATCTGTGCATATGTGTCTGCAAGCGCAACTGAGGTTGTGAATGCAGCAGAGGTCAGGCTGCCCCTGAATGCATTGAAGGGGCTGCAGTTTACAACTGAAAAGCCAACCCCTAAAAAGTTGCAGAAAACCCCCTTTGACGCTTCCTTCCCTATCTTTAGGCTGGCATCCCCGAGGTTTCTTATCACTCCTTCTGTAGTTCCTGCAAGAGAAGCTATTTGTGCCTGTGCAACCTGCATCATGCTTGATGAGCTGGTATCTCCTGTTGCCGCAAGAATATCGGTCAGGTATTGGTCAACCCCTAGCTGGGTGCCAACAAGAGCAAAGGCAATCAATCCTGTTGCAAGCACCTGCACAAGTTCAGAATTTATTATTGGCCTTATGTGCGGCAAGGAAAAGACATAGCTTGCCATATAAGCAAGCGCAAGAACTGCTATTGCAGCCCCAAGCGCAAGCACAAAGTAGCTGGTATCTGCTGTTGGCTGTGAAACTGCCTGTGCAGCATTAGTTAAACAGGACAAAAGGACAAGGGCAAGGCTGGCAAAAAGCAGCTGTGTTTGCCATCTAGTTTTACTATTGGTCATATTATCTTGCTCAGCCCAGGAATTTGTATGTCGCCCCCAAGCACAGGCGAAAACACCCTTATGAAAGCTATCACAATCACAATATTGAACAATGGAAGAACAAGCGCAGGAACCATGAGCACACCAATGCTTTTCACGTCAGTTGCACCTTGTGCGCCTGGCAATTTTTTGATAAAGTCATCTGGCCCGATATTCACAGGGCCGGTTAAAGCCTCATCAGAGCAAATGTCAGCGCAATCAGTCCTTACTGCCGGGTAATAAGTGCAGTCAAGCGGGCAGTCAAAGCACCCTTCGCAAATATAGTCTGGTGCATCCTCAACCCTGCATTCCAAAGTGCAGCCTAATCCTGTTTCAGGGTTATAATCACTGCAAAACCCTGCAGGGCAGCCTGGAGGAGTATCGCCTATTCTCCTGCAAAGCGCAGGGCATTGCTCGCAAGGCAGGCCAAACGGGTGCTCAGCCTCGCAAACTGAACTTTCTGGCGGAAGCTCTGCTTTGCATGCGTCTGGGCATGAAACTTCCCTGCAGTCAACATATTTTTGCCCTTCATTGTCAAATACTCCGCAATCGCCTTCATAGCCTTTTATCCTGCAGTTTTCTGGGCACTGCTTGCAAATGCTTCGGTCATTGTATTCATCTTCCCTGTATTCAATTGGTACAGTTAAGCTTCCTTTTTCAGCCCAGACGCAGTTTTCATCTGGGTCTGCTGTGCAGGTTGCAGGGCTTGCTTGGTGGTTTGCATCAGAGCAGTCCCCAAGAGGCGGGCCATAGCACTGAAATACACCTGGCTCAAGTGGGCCATTTCCTAAAAATTCACTGCAAACAAATCCTTTGTTCCCATAAGAAGATGCATCTGCCATGCAATAATCAGGGCAATTGCTGCAAAGCGCATTGCACTCCTCATCATTCAGGTTCTTTAGCCTGCAGTTTATTGGGCAGGTTGAGCACTCGCCAGGCCCATTGCCATAATTCCTGCACTCTATGGTTGTCTGTGCTCCCCTTACTTGCCTTTCAGCAGGGACAACAAGGACAGGTTTGCATGAGTTTGAGCACAATGGGTCTTCACACTCGCTTCCAACATAAGGCTTTGCAAGGCCAAAGTATGCTGCATGCTCAAGCAACATTCTTGCTTTTGCAGGGCATCCTTTACAATACTCTGCAGGGGCAGTTGGCGTTGAATCATATTCCCTGCAAAGCGGAGGCTCTTCCAATGATTTACATGCATTGTTGCATGCTAATGCTGAGCAATCAAGCCTTCCAGCAATTCCCTGTTCACAAACTTCAGGAACTCCGCCTGCCATAGGGGCATTTGAAAAGCCAGGGACAGTAATAAATTGATAATTGCTATGCCTGCAATAAACAGGGCAATCAATGCACTTTTCGCTTGGGTCAGAATGCGGGTAAGCAGCACAAGTCAAGTAATTGTCTTGCGGCAATGGAATTTCAACTTTGCATGCATCTGGGCAGCTTGCACAGGCTTCTGTTACGTCTGGGTCTTTTTCGCAGTGGTCAGGGATTGTATCCAAAGTGTCATAGTCTATTGGAGTTACAAAAGAGGCAAGCTCCTTTACTCTGCATTCTTTTGGGCACACAACATTATTTGTTGTGCAAGCAGACTCACACTGGTCAGTTGCCCCTATTTCTGTTATGTAAAGGCATTGCAATGGGCATGTACCAGTGCCTGCAGGTGCTGGAGGTTTGCAGGCAGGTATATCGCATGCTGGCTCGTTGCTGTAATACTGCTCATAAGTGCCGCTCCCTTTGTCAATCAGTATTTTGCACCATGTTGGGCACTGTTTGCATCCTGCGCAGCTTACTCCTAAATCAGCAGGTTCAATATCTAGGCTTCCCTTATTTTCATCAGCAAAATAGCACTTGTCCTCAACAGGAAGGGTTGTCCTGCACTCAGGGCCGCAGGTTGACAGGCATTCAGATTCACAGTCAAACCTTTGCCTTATTATCTTGCAGCCTGCATTGCACTCAGCACACTTTTCAATGTCACAGCCAGGAAGGCTTGCTGGGAAAGGCACTTCCCTGCAATAGTCTGGGCAGCCGCTGCAGCTGATTCCTTTAATGTCATAAGCAGCATTTGTCAGTGCAGGAACTATTGGCCCACCTTCAAATTCCAATGTATCTTTTTTATTTGAGGTTATGGGATAAGTTTTTCCATTTACCTCAAGAGTATAGCCCTGGTATTTGTTAACAGGCCAAGTTTTTGAACTGTCAGTTAACTTGCTTCCAGAAATGTCGCCAGTCCCACTCTCAAATCCTGTGAGCACATTTATATCTATTCTGCTAAGGTCAGTGCATGCAACCAGGCCTGGGAATTCACCATTAGGCCCGCCAGTATCCCAGTTCGCATCTGTAATCCCTGCCCTGATTATCTTTTGAATTGACTCAAACTGTATCAATTTTCCTGTCCCTTTTTCAGTATAAAACGCAACAGGGAAAGTTGCAGTGCATTCTTGAGGGCAGTATGGGTCAGGGTTTGCAAACATCCTTTCCCCATAAACAGTTACATTCAAAGTATACCAGGAAAATGCATAGGTAAGCGGATAAATGAAGAAAAGCGAAATTGCAATTGCAAGCAAAAGCCCTCCCAATTTTCTTGTGAAAAAGAATGTGCGCAGCAAGATGCCAAGCAAAAGGAATATTGGGGCAATGCCAAATGCTATTATGTCAATAAAGTACTTTTGGGAGTAAAGGCTTGCCATAAGCTTGCTTGCAGTTTCAAATACAGAAGAAGCCCTTTCTGCCCCTATTGTCAAGCCCGCATTTGGCCTTATGTTTGCCCCTGCGAACAATAAGAACCAGAAGTTAAACTGTGTGTGCACACCAAGGCTTGCAGCCCTTTGCTTTGATATTCCTTCTGAAAGCGAGCTCCCTGCATACTGGTCAGCAGAATCATACAAAGTTGTGAGATAATGCCTTGCAGAAGTGATATAGCAAGGCTCAGAGTCAATGCAGGAAACTGGCAAATCCTGTACCTCAATTGCCATTCTTGCAGCCTGGTCAAAAAATACTACCAATCCTATGAGCGAAATAATAAGAAGCACTGAAACAACTGCCTGCATAAGCTCAGTGTCAACAAATGCCTTTACTTCTGGCATGTTAAACCCATGGCCTATCATTGCTGCAACTGAGATTATTATGATGGCAATTGCAACCCCAATCAAGCCAGCTGCTTTCCAGTCAGAAAACCAGCCAACACTGTAAACTCCAGTTGTTCCCTTAACCACCCCTGCTCCTGCTTCAAGCTCCTCTATTTTTTCCTTTGGCCCCCCAACATAGGTTTCAGAGGCTGAGGACTCAGGCTCAACATAAGTGTCTGGCATGTTGCTGCAAATTCCTGGGGGCTGGGTGCACTTTTGCACAGTGCCTGTTAAGGTTGCAAAAGATTGGCAAACAAGCCCGTCGCAGCAAGCATCAGATGAGCAGTCCTCATCATAAGGTACGCACACAGAATAAGACAAGCCTGCAAGCACAAGCAGCAAAATCAAAAATGCATTTTTTCTATTTCCCATTTTTTACACCGCTATTGCACGAAGCGCTTTTGAAAGCGACATCACGCATGTTATTGTGACTATTATTGCAATATTTGGCAAAAATACTGCCTGGGGAATTGTTGAGCCAAGCCTGTAAAGCACAGTATTCTCAGGAACAACATTGTTCCCGTCAAGCCCAAATGAATAGAAATTTGAAACAGAGCAGTCAATGCATTTTCTTGGCTGCCCAACTATCTCATCCTCAAATACTTGGCCGCTCATTGCATACATTGCAGGCAGAATTATGTAAAGCCCAAAGAAAAGCGCAATCAACATATTGCCAAATTCCCTTGTTGGGGGGATTAGCCTCATTACAAAGGCAAAAGGCAGCAAAACAGATGCAGCAACCCATTTAATTGCCTGCAAAATCTGCTTTTGCGCATTAAGGCTGGCAACAATTGGCAAGTAAAAGTCAATCAAAAACTCCTTGTGCGAAGACAAGGCCCTATAGCTTGCATAGTCTGATACTCCGCTTCCGAAAAACGGAGTAAAGCCAGTGTAAAGGTATGAGGTTGCCTCCATCTGGTCATTTATGCTCTGGTAAGTTAAGTAGCGAAGCACAGTCAGGCCGTTTGAGTCAAGCAGCCTGTTAAGGTATGTTATTGACGCGTCAAAAGGGTCAGAGCCAGCATAATCCTCTGCAAGCCTGCAAGCGCCTGTGAAAAATGCCAATATCCCTGCAAAAAGGAAAACAGAAATCAGCAAATTATATGCCTCATCTTTTGCCCATACTCCTGCCTGGGGGTCATGCCTTAATCTGGAATACATGTAAGTCAAAGCTATTGCAGATGAAACCAGCATGAATGCTATTGAAATAAATGAAAGCGCCTCCTGGTCAAAACTGTCTATTGTGCATGCAGCAGAATACCCGCCAGTGCCGCTTGCAGCCCAGGCTGGCAAGCAAAGCAAGAGCAAACCAACACACATTTTCCAAGGTTTCATTTATACCAGCTTTGAAATTCCATACAACTGAGGCTCGCCGCCAAATATTATTGCAAAGTTGCGAAGCAAAGTCATTGCTATTATTACAGGTATTAGGAATACCACCAAGGAAAGCACTGAAAACTTTGCAACTGCGGGCAGGGCAAATTCTGCCAAAGGCTCATAATAGCCGTCTATCAAATTCCCGCTTGTGCCTATGCTTCTTGCAAAAGGCATAAGCACAGCGCCATAGGCAATTATCGGAAATGCTGACTTTATGACCATGAAAATGTCAAATACAATTATGCCGCATTCCTCCATGCAAGGCCAAAATCCGGCCCCTGCAGTAAACAAGGAGATGGCAGTGCAGATTGGCGTGCAGATTGATATCCACCAGCCGGTTTCACCCCCAAGGAATGGAAGAGGGCTTTGCACAAACCTCTGCATCCATGGGTTGCAGACCATTCCTGCCAAAGGCGGGTTTCCAGCATCTGTTACCTTGATCTTGCTGGCATCTGAGAGCATATCAGCAGAATATGCGCCATAAACTTCTTTTGAAATGAAAAAGCCTGCAGGGTAAATAACTGCAGAGGCAATGACAGCAGCAAGCACAACCCCTCCTATTTTCCTTGTGAGCGAAAAAGAGCGCAGGAAAATGCCAACAGGCAGCATTACTGCAGCAGCGCTTTGGAAAAATTTCAGGAAAGCAGACTGTGCTGATGCCAGGAGCATGAAATTTGTCACAGTGTCAATTCCCTGGCCTATTTGGGCAACCAGGGGGGACAGCCCTGAAGCAGGGGACTCAGATGCGCTAAAGCTCATGACTCCGACAGAAACGCCGGCAGTATAGGCATATGAAGCAACCCTTGCTGCATTGAAATATGCCTCAGAAAGCTTTTCGTGTATGACTGCCCCGTGTGAGTAAACACTGCCCTTGAGAAAGTCCCTTGAGGAGTCTATTACAGAAGTATTTTCCTCCCCTGTCAGAAACTGCGCCGCAGTATTTACACTTGCAATCAAGGCAACGCAAAAAACAGCAATTATCATGCTTGCAGCAAGCTCATTTACCTCTATTTTCACCCATGCGGTGAGCATCTGTATCTGGAACAGCTTTCCTGCCATATAGGCAAGGCCAAGGAAAGTGGCGGAAATTGCAATTGAAATGCCTACCCAGAAGTAAACATTATCATACCAGTTTGAAGAAGTGCTTTGTGCTGCATTGACGCTTTGCAACAGAAAAAGAATAGCAACTAGGCTGAATATTAGCCTGCTTGGCTTTTGCTTCCCACGCATGTGTTTTCATCTCTGACGAGCTTTATAAATGCTTTTCTGTGCTTCATTGGGCTAGGCTTCAAAACTAGGAAAATAATAAGCATAAGGAAGGGCAGCTATGAAAAGTGCTCCCAAAAAGGCAGGGAACAAGACCCACAAATCAAGCTTAAAGCCAAGCCCGCCTAAAATGGCAAGCACAAAAAACACAATCGCATATTTCCTGTAAAGGCCTTGCATTTTTTCAAAATTTGCCCTTTTTTCCTTTGCTTTTTTCATATGGTGCCTATGGACCATTGTTCGCTTTTCTTCTGGGCCAAAAAAAGAGCGCAGCCTTCTTGCCGCAATTATGAAAAAATCTTTTTTTGCCATTATCCCTTTTCCAGCTTTTCCGCAGATTATGCAAACTCCCATCCCTTTTTCCATGCCAGGCTTTCTGCACCCTTGCTTTTAAAGATAAGGATACGTATTTTTTCAGTGGTTGATATGCCAGACGAAGAGCCAAATTCAGAGGACCTTGCAAAGGTTGCAGAAAATTTCAAAAAGGCAGGGAAAATAGCTGCATCAATATTGGACCAAGTGCCAAAGCTGGTCTTTCCTGGCGAGTCATATCTGGACATAGCAGAATCCTTGGAAAAGCTGATAAATGACGCTGGAGCGAAAATTGCATTTCCTGCAAACATTTCTGTAAATGACATTGCAGCCCATTTTACCCCTGAAGCCACAAATGAGCAACTTATTGGCGAAAAGGATATAGTGAAAATAGACATAGGCACGCATATTGACGGGTGCATTGGGGACACTGCAATAACAGTTGACCTGTCTGGGGAAAATGCAAAGCTTTGCGAGGCATCAGAAGCAGCCTTAGAGGCAGCAATCTCAATAATGAAGCCAGGAGTAGAGGTTGGCAAGATTGGAGAACAAGTTGAAAAAGAGATAACCTCAAGAGGCTTTAAGCCAATTGACAATCTTACAGGCCACAAGCTTGAGCCTTACATACTTCATGCCGGGGTAGAAATCCCAAGCATAAAAAGCCCTGCTTCATACAAGCTCAAAGAAGGGGACTTTTTTGCAGTTGAGCCTTTTGCATCTTCTGGTTCTGGCCATGTCTCAGATACTTCACAGGTAGAGATATTTTCCCTAAGGTCAAGCCCTAAGCTTAGAATGAAATACTCGCGCGAGCTTTTGGCGCACATAGCAAAAAATTACATCTCCCTTCCATTTGCAGAGCGCTGGCTAAAAGGAGTATTCAAGTCAAGGGTCACCCTTTCAACTGCAATACGCGAGCTTTTGAACACAGGCGCATTGCAGGCATACCCGGTTTTAAGGGACACTGGCAGGGGCCTGGTCTCGCAAAAAGAGCACACACTTGCAATTGAGCACGATTCTGCAAAAATACTGACAAAGCTGTGAATCAATGGGAAAAAGGATTGGGCAGCATTTTCTTGTTGACAAAGCCATTCTTGATTTTGAGGCAGGGCTTTTGGATGCCTCAGGAAAATCTGTGCTTGAAATAGGCGCAGGAACAGGGAATTTGACAAAAAGGCTAATTGCTTTTGGAGCAGCCAAAATAACGGCAGTTGAGCTGGATGAAAAGCTTGCAAAACTCCTGCAAAAAAAATTCAAGGGAAAAGTAAAAGTTCTTCAAAAGGATTTTCTGCTTTTTGATGAGGAAGAGCGCTTTGACAGGATAATTGGAAACATACCATACTACATAACCTCTCCAATACTTTTCAAGCTTTCAAGAATGGGGTTTGAAAAGGCAGTTTTGTGCATACAAAAAGAGGTTGCGCAAAGAATTCTTGCAAAGCCAGGAACAAGCAATTATGGCAGGCTGTCTGTTTCTTCACAGCTCCTTTTCAAGGCACAAATTGCAGCCTTTGTTGACTCTAGCGCATTTGACCCAAAGCCAAGAGTGGATTCATGCATAATTTCCCTTGAAAAGACTGGCTTTAGGCTTTCAAAAGGGCAGGAAAGGGTAATAGGCGCAATTTTTTCACACAAGAAGAAAAGCCTTAAAAACGCTGCAATAGACGCAAGAAAACAGCTGTTTTTCTCGTCTGACAAGAAAAAGGCGGCAAAAATTGCACAAACGCTTAAATACTCGGGCAGGAAAGTATTCACACTGTCTCCAAAACAGGCACTTGAAACAGCAGAGCAATTAGGGGGGTTTGCCAATGGCATCAGGAGTCAAGGCACATGATGACACAACTGTCAGCAAGATGCTGATCACAGTTGCGGCTGAAATACTGCTAATATGCGCTGTATTGCTTTTGCTTTTTGTTTATCTTGAGCTTCCTCTCACTCTTGCAACAGGAACAGCCCTGTTTGCACTGCTTATTGGCTCATTATTCTGCTGGAGCAATCTTGCATCAGCGCAGATAATCCTTTTGCTTTCCCTGTTTTCAGTTGAGTTTGTGCTGCTCGGGTATTTTGACATACTTTTAGTTCCCTTCATAATCCTGGACATTATTGTCATAGCTGCAATTGCAAAGACATGGAACCCAAAAGAAGGATGACTTATTTTACCCTTGCAATTCTCCTTTTCTTCACAGTATTGCTTGGCTTTTTGCCTCCAATATAAAGCTCTGAAAGAAGGTTCACTCTCTCTTTTCCATGTTTTGCTTCAAGGCTTGCTGGAAGGGCCTTTTGCTGCTCTTTTATTTCGTACTCAAAGCACCATTCTGCCCCTGGCAGAAGCAAAGGTATGGCGAATTGCTGCTCTTTTTCTTCAAAGCCCATGAAAACAGGGTCACATATCTTCACATTCTCAAGCTTTTTGCCTGCCTTGAGAAAAATCCTTGCCTTTCCATTTTCAACTGTCTTGCGAAATTCTGTTTTCTGGGAAAAAAGCTGCCTTGCAATAAGAGCTGCTGCCCCTAAGAAGAACAGCATCAAAACCAGGGAAGCTGCAGCCAAAAGAATGGGGAATTCTGCCCCATTATTTTCAATTCTTTCTGCAGAGCCAGTGCCCTTTATTTGTATGGTTGTTGCCTCTTTTCCGCACTGAATAGTATAAGGGCCAGGCAGTAAAGGCGTAAATTCTGCCTGAAAGTCAGAATCAAGCGCCAATTTCAGGCTCTTTGCTTCAGGTGTTGAAACAATTGCCTGTTCCTGGTTTTCGCAAAGTATGTGCACAGGCTCCCCAATCTCTGCCTCACTGACAAGAAAAAGCGCATTTGCAGCACAAGCCAAAAGAACAATGAAAAAAGCAAGCGATTTTCTCATAGGCTCACTTGAAAAGCAAAATGGGCCCGAAGGGATTCGAACCCCTACCCCAGGGTTTCTTCGAAACAATATATTTCCCCGAAGCCCTGTCGGCTATCCATTACCACACGGGCCCCTAACTGTTTTGGCATAACCCTATTTAAGCAGTCTTCTTACCGGCCAAACCCAGTATGCCTTGCAGGCGGCCTTACGAAAAGGTAGTATTTTGAGTTTCCCTGCATCTCATCAGTGACTCTTGTGAGTATCAGGTTCACAGGGTCTGGCAAAAGGGGCACTCTTTTCTGAAGGTCCTTGAAATTCTCAAATGGCTGGCTGCCCCTTGTCTCAAGTATCTCCTTCAAGTGCTTTTTCCCTATTCCTGGCAACAGCTCAAGCTGGTGAAGGCGGATTGAAATTGGCCCTGCCTTGTTGAAGAATGACACAAAGTCAGCCTCACGGTCATTTATGATTTTTTTTGCAACAAGGGGGAGCTCATTCCTGGCAGTTGCTGTAAGGTCATTAAAGTCAAGCCTTCTTTTCACCTTCTCAACTTCTGTCCTGTTTTCCTTGCCTATGTTGAGTTGTTGGCCAAGAGAACAAGGCGAGTCCTTTTTTATTGTGACCTCAAGCAGGGTAAAGTACCTTTCCCCCAAAAGCTGCGCAATAGGCTCACGCTCGCGGTCAATTGAGCGGCCGTCTGGCAAAAAATCTATTACGCGTGCATTCTCTTCCTTTTCCATTGTCATCTCTCCCGATATATATTCTTGATTCTTCAGTATAAAAGTCTATGCCCAAAAGGAGCTATTCCTTTTTCTCAGCAGGCTTTTTTGGAACGAATTTCTTTGCCTTTTTTGCGTATTTTCCTGTTATTTCCTCTATTTTCTTCATCTTTTTCTCAGGCAAATCAAGCTTGTCCTTTGCGAAAATCAGCAAAAGCTGGCTCTTGTTCTTTGGCAATATATCCACAATTTTGGCAGCAACCTCTGGTTTTATTTCCAGTTCTTCAAGTTCATTTAGCATTTTCTGTGCGTCTTTCAGGCTAAGGTGAGAGAATTTTTCTGCATATTCCAAAGTGGTCTGCTGCTCAAAGCCAAATTCCCCTCTGGTTCCCTGCCTTTTTTTGAGTATGTCCTCAACCTCTGCCAATGTTGCAGGCCTTATTTTCCGGGCGCCATTACCAATCATCATAATCACCTAGGCTTTTACAAGTCTCAAGTGCACAGGCGGGATGACAAGCTCTTTGATTGCCCTGCCATCCCTTATTCTCACTACATATGACTTGCCTCTTTTCTTTATTATCCTGCCTGTCCTTCCCCTGTATCTTGGGTGGGGCATCCCACTGTACTTTGACTGCGGGTCAATTGAAACAACTTCATTTATGCCAAATGAGCTTATCAGCCCAGGCACAGTAAGCTTTCGCTTTGCCCTGCCAAGCAGCCGGCTTCTTTTTGACATTTTTCCGAGTGAATGCTTCACATTATCACCTATTACAACCATAAGACAAAGGGAGCTTGCTTAACCTGTGTTTGATTTAAATACCTTGCCTTTTTAAATAGGTTCATTCCTTTAAAAAGCTTGCGGGTGCTTGAGTGAAAAAAAAGAAACGCAAAAAAGCCAAAGCCCGCCGCAAAAGGCCCCAAAAGAGAAAAAAGGCAAAACCAAGGCCAAAAAAGCGGCCGGCAAAGGGAAAAAAGGTCACAATAAGGCCCACCTTTAAGATTGAAAACATAGTAGCTTCAGCTGAGCTTGGCCTTGAGCTTGACCTTTATACCATAGCCTCGCGGGTACATGACGTCGAATATGAGCCAGAGCAGTTTCCAGGTGCAATTCTCAAGTTAAAGGAGCCAAAAACCTCTCTTTTGCTCTTTAAGAACGGCAAAATAATCTGCACAGGGGGCAAAAATGAGGCAGAAGTTGGCGCAGCAATTGAGAAAACCCTGCGAATGCTCCTAAAATTCTCAAAAGTAAAGCCCCCAAAAAGGACAAAGCCAAAATTCGTTGTACAGAATATTGTGGCGTCAGCAGAATTCAATGTTGAGCTTGACCTTTATACCATAGCATCAAAAGTAAAGGATGTTGAATATGAGCCAGAGCAGTTCCCAGGCGCAATAATGAAATTCAAGTCCCCAAAAACCTCTCTTTTGCTCTTTAAGAACGGCAAAATAATCTGCACAGGCGGCAGGTCAGAAAAAGAAGTAGAAAATGCGCTTAACATGGCAGCAAGAATCCTTGAGCCCTACTCTTCACCGCTCCAATCCTGAAAGCTGGGTGAGAAAAATGCTGCAAACAAGGCTTATTGCAACTGGCAAGGTACAAGGGGTAGGATTCCGCTCATTTGCATGCAGGATAGGCCAGTCACTTTCACTTGTCGGCTATGTGAAAAACCTGCCTGACAACACAGTTGAAATACTTGCACAGGGAGAAGAGGAAAAAATAGCCAAATTCTGCAAAAGAATACAAGGGGTGCAGCTTGCTCTTGGGATAAATGTGGAAAACTTAAAGGCAGTTGAAACAAAAGAAATTCAAAAGCCCTCTTATGCTTCTTTTGGCGTTCAATAATGATTTTTAGTTTAGGCAAAATCAGAAGTCTCTTGCGTATCTCCTTCATGGTCAGGCGCTGCTTTGCATTTTGCGCTCTTTTTAGAGAACCGATAAGCCAAGCCAAAAGATATTTTAGCATACCATGGAGCATCTGTCCTAATATTTAGGATGCCGATATCAGCTCCTTTTGATGGTTGGTTGCAAATGTTTACAAGACCGACCTTTACTCCTTGAAATGACTTTGAAAAGTTTATCAAACCAAATGCAAAACCACGTAGCTTCTTTTTTACCACATTTATACAGCCAACAGTTGCCCCAAATATCTCTTGCGCAGAGCTCATCCCTCCAATACTAACCCCGTTTACATTCTTGCTCATAATTATGATACTACCTGCATTCAGTCCATTTACAGTGCTTGCATATCCTCCGAGTAGGCAAATGTTCACCCCATTTGCTTTTTGCACGTCATTCATCAGTCCAATAGCAGCTCCACGTACATCTCTACCATCTGCCATCGCCGAGATATTCAAACCCCGCAACACATCAATATCGCTGGCTAGTGCACCAATAGCCATCCCATGGACTTGTTTACTAGAGTTCACTATTCCCAATGAGAAGTGTTCTTTAACAAGCTTTGATTCACCACGCAAGAGCAGTTCACTCCTCAGGAGTTTGTTTGCGTTTCTGCCTATTTTTAGGACGAGACCGTTTTCCCTTTTGGTGGTGCTTGGGTTTGCCATTACGTTGGTCATGAGTTTACCTCAACCTTTAGTTTAATGTGGTAAATCCTATATAAAAGGGTTTAAAAAGAGACCTGTTAAATTAGCAAATAGCCTGCAATTGCGCCAAACAATGAGCAGATTGCATTTGTTGTTGCCTTATTCCCTATTCCTTTTTCCTCAAATACCCCTACAATGCTGTCTGCCATGCTTCCTCCAAACCCTACAACTCCTATTGCAACAACTGTCCACAAGTCAAGCCCAGGAAGAAGGATAAATGCTGCCAAGCCTATGAGAAGGCCCCCGTTGAATGACATCAAAGTCCCAAAAGTGGTTATTGCCCCGTTTTTCCCAGTCTTGGTTTTCTTGAAGTTCATAAGAGAAACAGGCGCTCCCCCCAAAACCCCAAGCTCAGAGGCAAACTTGTCTGCAGTTATTGCTGCCAAAGCCCCAACATAAGGGCTCCAGCCTATTATTGGGTAAAAAACAGCGCAAATGGCTGGGACCAGCCCGTTTGCAAGCACATTTTCCCAGCTTCTTTCATGCTCATACAGGCCAAGCTCCTTTTTTTTCATGTGCCCATACCTTGTTGCAATAATGGCAAGCACAAGAAAGATCAAAAGCAGCACAACAAATTCTGGCAGGCCAAAAACAGCTACAATTGCGCCCATTATTACTGCAAGCACAAGCCCTGCCCAGTCAAGAAGCGCGATATTTGCCTTTCTTGCCATCATTCCACCTGCACTTGCCTGTCATTTACAAGATTAATATTCTTTTGCGTCATTTTCCTTAAAACCTGTGCATTGGTTTTCAAATGATTGCTAAAGTTTGAAGTTAAATACTCTGTTTTGCCTTTTGCAAAAGCAGCATAAAGCAGCAATTGGTCAGCAAGGTGAAAGTCAACTGCTGTGCCTGCTTCAATTTCCCCCAAAAATTCTCTGCATGCTTCATTTGCAACCTTTTCAGCAGGCTTTCCCCTTTCTCCTAATGAACTTGCACCAATGAAATTGCCCCACAAAGTTATGCAATTGCCTGGGGAAAGCGAAGCTTTCCCCACTATTTCTCCGCTCACTTCATGCTGCCACATCATTTGCTTAAGCTTTTTTTCCTCCCTTTGAGCAACATGAGCAGGAATCCCAGAGGAAATTATCAAGTATTTGAACCCCTTTTGCTCTTTTTCCTCAAATTTTACAGGCTTGAGAATTGATGGCTCAGCATTAAGCACCACTTTTCCCCCTCCTTTTGGGTAAAACCCTGGCCTTTCCATTTTCACGCTGCACTTGGCCCCAAACTTTGCAGCAGCAGGCAAAAACACATTTGAAAAATACTCAAAACTGGGCGCACCCCTGACATGCGTGCCCCCAATTATCTTAAGAATGCTTTTTTGCTTTGCAAACAAAAGAACAGGCAAAACTGACTGCATAAGCAATGTGCATGAGCCAGCAGTGCCAATGTCAAATGAATAGTTCCCTCCCTTTATTTCGCCTGGCTCAAACTCAATTTGCTTAGAGCCGATTTCCGCCCCCTTTACCTTTGCCCTGGTTATCTTAGAAAGCAGTTTGCATACAGTCAAGTGCTGCGGCCGCAAACCAGGCACATCTCGCCCCTTTCTTATGTTAATTATTTTCACTGGCTGCTGCAGAACGCAGGAAACAGAAAGCGCAGTTCTCAAAACCTGGCCTCCAGCTTCTCCAATGCTGCCGTCAATCTCAATCATGCTAACTTTGTGGGGGGCAATTGCTTTTATTTGCTCCACAATGGCATCAGGCACATCACAGCTGCAATTGCTCCAACAACACCAACAAAAACAATAACAATTGCAACATCAGGAAGTTCTGCTCTTTTTTCTTTGCTCTCAATTGCAGGGTAAGCAGCAGGGGGCATTTCATCTGTGCCAGGAATGAGGGCAATCTCTTTGCTTTGGTTTGGGAAAAAAGGCCCTGGCTGCCTTACTGAAAAGTCCCTTGAAAAAGTCTCATTTCCCAAAAACCAGTCTTCAAACAGGATTTGCACTGCTTTTTTCCCTTTTTCCGAGTCCCACACAAACTCAGCGTAAAAGGGCAGGTATGATGCATTTTTTTCAACAAGCTGGAATGGGAAAACAGTTTTATTTGCCTTTTCAACCTCAAGGTTTTCCCCTTTAGGCTCAAAAGAACTCTTTACAGTCATTTGCCTGCACTTGCCAACTTCTTTTTCAAATGAATAAATGCTTGCAGAGCCCAATTTTTCCCCATTGGAAGAAATTGAAATTCTTGAGGGCATTCTTCTTGCAAACAAGACAATTTTACCATCCTGAATCCCCTGCAGCCTCTTTTGCAAAGGCGGATTTAACCAAAGCTCCTGAACAGGCCCAATTTCAACAAAAAACTCCCTTTCATCCTCCAAATTCTTTTCAAATGCCTGGTTTCCTAAGCTTACTTTTGCCTCGCAGCCACATACTTCAAATTCCCCTACCTGCTGGCAAACCAGCCTATACTCGGTTTTCCTATAGCTATACTCAACAGACACCTTGCCGCTCAGCTTTGTTTGCAGAACAGCATAAAATTGCTCAAAATCCTTTTCCAAAAGCCTGGAGCTGTCAAGCTCAAGCATAACAGGGTTTGGCCCGTCTTTTTTGAGCAATATTTCTTTTTTCTCTTGACCATAATGGTACACAAGCTTTGCTTCAGTGAGGCTTGCATTGCCAGGGCTGAATATTTCTATAAAGCCTGCAGGGCACTCAGTTGTGGCATCAAGCAAAAAAGTTGCTGAATCAGGAAAATCTGCAGACCATGACCACAGCAGCTTTGGCTCTGCTTGGTCAGAAGTCACATTTTCAACCTGCGGAATAAGAGTCACTATTTTTATTTGTGCAACAGAAAAAACATCTGCCAGGCTTGGCTGCCTCTTCTCTTCTATGCATGCGTTTTTTGCCCCAAGAAGGGAGCTAGCAATCTTTTCATTATGGGCTGATGCTTCTTGCACCTGCAAAACTGCTGCTGAGCATGTGCAAAGCACAAGCAAAAAGGCCAATTCCTTTAGCATTTATACCAACTATGGCAAAATCGCTTCAAGCTCCTGCCTTGTTGCTGCAACAAACAATACTTTGTTGTTTGAAACAGCCAGCTTTATTCTTGTGTCAGTTGTTTCATTTGAGCCAAGCTGCTTTTCAAACAAATCACTCTGTTCCCTGGTTTCAAAAATCACTGCCCTTGTTGGCTTTCCAATCCCCTGGAGCACGCTCTTTTTGCCCCTGAAAAGAACAATTTCAAGCTCTCCACTTTTGACAGTTATTCTTTTGCCCCTCTTGAACTTCAGGCCATGCTCAAGCATTATATCGTGCACAAGCCTTAGAATCTTGAGCTCTTTTGCGCTGAAATTCCCAAGCTTTGAAGAAAGGGCAAAAGTCCCATCTGACTCTGCGAACTTTCCTTGCTGGACAAGCTTTCTAAGAGCCTGCAGCAAGCTGTAATGGTTTATCATGATTCCTGCTCCCTCTCCCTTCATTTTGTGAAGCTCATCTGCAATCTCGTCAGCATTCATTGCAAGGCCAAAGCCGCCAAATTTCCTGTCTGCCCTTTTCCATGCCACTTCAAGCTCTTTAGGGCTAACAGCCATCATTTTTGGAGGGGCACTTGCAGGCTGGGCAAACGTTATGGTATAATTTGCCTTTTTCCCTGCTCTGGCAAGAAGAAAGACTGCAGCCAAAAATATGATTGCAGGAACAGCATAGCGCATATAGTTCTCAAGAAAGCCCCCTCCTTCAGAATAAAATCCATAGTCTGCTTGTAACCCTTCAAAATCAAAGTGCATTGTCCTTTGCCCTGCAGCAGGCGCAGCCCACACAAGCAGGGTGCCATTGCTTGCATAATATTGCTTGCTCTCACCCTCATCAATCCACACGTCAAACTTCCCATTAACAGGCTCATCACCAACTTTTGCATAAAACTCATACTTGTTGCTGTCCTGCAAAACAGGCTTAACGTCAAGCCCCATTACCTCGGTATAAGCAGATGCGTGCAGCCTGCCAAACTGGTCAAGCATTTTCACTGTGTATTTTCCTCCTTTTGAAAAGTTCAGCAAAAACCTGCTTGCCCAGCCTTGCTGTATCTTCCCACCTGCTATTTCCTCTTCAAAAGACTTTGCCCTTCCCTCATAGGCAGCTGCAAAAAAGTCAAGGTTCCTCCCAACCTCCTCATTTTCTGCAATAGAAAATTCGTATACCTCCTCTTTTCCTGCAAAAGCCCTTTTTGGCCCAACAAGAATTCCTTCGGGTTTTGAAATCTCACCAGTGTCTGCAAACCGGCAATTTCCTTCTCCAATATAAATTGCCCTGCAATAGCTCTTGTTCCCATCAAACTCAATGCCAAGCGTAAAGTTGCCGGATTTTCCCCCATATTCTACTGCCCCTGCATTTGGAATGAAAAGCGCTTGTTTTGCAGCCTGCTTTGCAGCCTCCTCTTCATTTCCAGGCAGCATTTCAACAGTTTCAAACCAATGGCTTTCATTTGAGCTATTAAGCCTGCCATGCATGTCTATAACTCTGCCAGAAAGCATGTCAAGCACAATCACTCTACTGTTTTTCTCTTCAAGCTGCTCCTGGTTTCTAATAAGCTCTTCAGGCACTGCGCCAGTTGAAGCAATTATTATTGCATTTTCTGACCCCAATGCATCCTCAATGCTTGCTGTTCTTGATGAAAAGCCGCAGCCTGCCATTTCTTTTGCAACAATGTCATCAAAGCCAAAGGGCACTCCAGGGGCAGACGCATGGTCAAGAATAAGGATATTTTTCTGGATTGGCTTATTGCTGCAAAAAGCAAAAACACTTTCCTTTTCCTCAGAAAACAGGAACAAGTGCATGACAGCTGCACTTGAATTCCCAAAATCAGCAGCTTCAGAGGAATACATGCCAAATGAAACAGAATTACTGGCATTTTGCCCAAGCTTCTCCAAAGGCTGGCTATTATTCTGGCTCAGCAAAAGCAAAGCAATAACAATTGCCAGCAGCGCAATTCCCACAACCTTGCGCATAATTTAATAATTTGCAACAAAAGAGATAAAACCCTACTTATTTCTCCACACAGTTTTGCCGTCTTTCCTGTCCTCAACCACAATGCCCTGCTTTTCAAGCTCATCCCTTATCTTGTCAGAAGCAGCATAATCCTTCTTTTCCCTTGCCTCATCTCTTTTTCTTAGCATTTCCTCTATCTTCTTTTTGTTAATCCCTTTCTTTTCCTTTTCTTTTGGCCCAAGCCCGAAAACACTGAGCAGCTTCTCAAGCTTTTCAGCTGCTATCAATGCCTCATTTTTCCCTGCAGTCCCGTCAGAGCATTCGCCAGAAATCCTTTTTGCAAGCAAAAACAAGGCAGCAAAAGCATTAGGAGAGTCAAAATCATCATCCATTGCTGCTACAAACTCTTTTTCAGCATTTATTGCTTCCTTTTGCAGGTTGCCGCTCCCTTTGGCAGGCAAAGGATAAGTCCTTGCTGCCTTTATTGCAGAATGAAGGGTATTCAAAGAATTTCCTGCGGCACAAATTGCGTCTTCTGAAAAGTCAATCGGGCTCCTATAATGCGAAAGAGCAAAAAACATGCGAATCTGCTGTGATTTGTATTTTTTCAACCCTTCCTCAATTGTAATGAAATTGCCCAATGACTTTGCCATTTTTTCCTTGTTAACAGTCAAAAAGCCGGTATGCAGCCAGTACTTTACAAAAGGCTTTCCAGTGCCTGCTTCTGACTGGCAAATCTCATTCTCATGATGCGGGAAAATCAGGTCCCTTGCCCCTCCATGTATGTCCAAAGTATCCCCAAGTATGCTTGTGGACATTGCAGAGCACTCAATATGCCAGCCAGGCCTTCCTTTTCCCCAAGGAGAGTCAAAAGTGGCTCCAGGCTCCTCTTCAAGCTTCCAAAGAGCAAAATCATGCGGATTTTTCTTTGTTTCATCAACTTCCACTCTTGCTCCTGCCCTTATCTTTTCTGTGCTCTGATGGGAGAGCTTGCCATATTCCTTGAATTTTAAAACATCAAAGTAAACTCCAGACTTAGTGGTATAGCAAAACCCATTTTTCTCTATTCTTTTTATCAGTTCAATTATTTTTGGTATATTCTCGCTGACCTTTGGAGCAAAATCAGGCTTCATTATGCCCAGCTCTTTTTCCTCTTTTTCATACATTTTGCTGTATTTTTTGGAAAGCTCAAGAGGCAGGACTTTCCTTTGCTTGGCTCTTTTGATTATCTTGTCATCAATATCTGTAATATTCTGAACAAAGGTCACCTTAAAGCCCTTGAAAAGCAGATATCTCCGAATAAAATCAAAGGACACAAAAGTCCTTGCATGCCCTAAGTGGGACTTGTCATAAGGAGTAATTCCGCAAACATACATTTTCACAATTCCAGCTTCCTGCGGAACAAACT
>Ga0180431_10001005_pt1 | contig 39445 bp, 58 predicted proteins | sample SS_ome_11_FD_132459 | JGI IMG/M metagenome (GOLD analysis project Ga0180431, IMG submission 132459) | Hypersaline lake sediment archaeal communities from the Salton Sea, California, USA - SS_1_MS_1 metaG | ecosystem: Environmental > Aquatic > Non-marine Saline and Alkaline > Hypersaline >... | reverse complement strand
CAGGGTCATTGGGACGCATATCAGGCGATGCTATCTAGAAGAAGATTCCCATATCAAGCGCGATTCTCTGAAGCAGAACTGAACGCGCTCAAACGAATATTGACGAATGTTGGGCATCCTTTTCGTTCAATCAGTGATGATTGCGAGATAGCAAACGATATCTTGAAAAAACTGCCGGAGAGCAAACGATGACGCTCGACAAAGCATTCCTGCTACTGGCGTTACTTGGAGAAACACAACGGCAACACTTGAGCCGCGATCAGATCATCGAGCTGATGAAGGAGATTCTCGATTCTGGCGTCAATACCGGGTTCAATGATTTTCATGAAGGCTATATCCGGCTGCATAGCGATCTGATACATCGCAACTTGTGCGATATGGCGAATGCCGGGTACTTCGTGGGGGTCGGTCCGATGGAATTCAGGGAGTACAAGCTGACCCCATTCGGAGAGAGCCAATACGACTGGGTGTTTAGAAAGGCGATCGAACGGCAATCGCCTGCCTTCATGGCGATGGCACGACGCATCTTAAAGAAGCACAAGCTGCGGTAGCTCACTCCCCCCAAAGAAACAAAACGGCGGATAACCCTGCCCTCATCCTTCATTCCCCGAGGGCGGGGCCCGTCAAGGGGGGTGGGATGCCCCAAAGAGGGTGTTTATATATGTTAAAACTCTATAGTTGAGGTGAAATAATATGATAAATAAAACAATAATGGCAATAGCGTTGATGCTGTTGCTGATAGGGTGCGCTGCAGGATATCCGAAGCTCAATCGCTATGTGACCGACGATGCCGGAATCCTGTCAAGCGTTGAAGAACAGCAGCTGACCATGCTGATAGAGCGCGTGGAAGCGGCTACCGGATACGAGATAGCGGTGCTGACCGTCGCGAGCACGGAAGGAGAGGACCGCATGAATTTCGCTTCCCGCACCGGAGAAACGAGCGGAATAGGAAAGGCCGATCTCGACAACGGCGTGGTGGTGATGTGGTCGCTCGGCAACGAGCAGGGCGGGGCGATAGCAACGGGACGGGGCGCAGAGAGCGTGTTGACGGATGCGCAGATAAGCCGCATAGGACGCGCTTCACGCAGCTATTTTGATAATAAAGAATATTACAGCGGATTCGAGTTCATTGTAAAGGAGATAGGCAAGCTCGTAGACGCAGAAAGCTTCGGGACGGAAACAGAAGGTGACGCTGCGCAACTGGATTATGAATTCCAGCCGTGGCATGCAATTGCTTTCGTGCTGTTGATCATATATTTCTCCATCTTCGGATGGGATGGATTATTCATACTATATCTATTCTCCGGTAGAGGCGGAGGCTCCAGCGGCGGCAGACGAGGGGGCGGGGGAAGCTTCGGAGGGGGAGGTTCGGGGTGGTGAGATGAGCGACACGCTGGTCGGGATCATGGCGGGAGTGTTATTCCTGTCGATATTCATATTCATCATCATAGAATATGCTCCGTCGCTGATAACCGGGATATTCGACGGAATCGAAGTGCTTTTCTCCGGGGGCTATGCAAACTACAAGGCCAAACAGGATGCAATAGACGCGGGAGTGGCTGTCTTCGAGAGCGATCTGAACATGAGCTGCGACGGGCCGCTTCGCTCCGGTTTAGTTGGGCGCGCATACTACGCCTGCGTCAACGATGATACCGGTGTAACCGCCGAAGTGTATCCGAAATGGGGAAGCATCGAGAGGGGAGGAGTGGCGATCGAGATCTTATGTTCCTATACGACGACCAACGGTCCGGGAAGAGTACTGGAAAAATGCGCGTGAAGAAAAAAATGCCTGAACAGAAAGATCATAAATATATTACTATAGCAATGTTTATAGGTAATATAACAATAATGTTCCTATTTATGTATTTCATGATCGAATATGGAACCAAGATAACGGAACGTGGGATAATAACCATCATCGAAGGGCGAGAGGCATTCCGAGCCGGTGGATATGACAAACTCCAGATAGAGAGGGACACGCTAGCCAGCGGAAAACAGCTGATAGAGCAAGAATTACAGATAACATGCGACAATGCGGTTGGCATGCGCTTCATGGGATTGATAACAAGGAACGTGTACTACAACTGCGTCAACGCATCAAATAACACAATGCTCGTCGAGGCCGTCTACGGCAGAAAAATAATACCAGATCGCGGACAATACGATGACGCATTCACTTTCGACGCGCTCTGCTCATATACTCCATCAATCGGAGCTGGTAGAGTAATAGAAAACTGCATGTGAGGAAGAAAAATGCCTGAAGACAAAGAATGCCCAAAATGTAGCGGGAAGATGGTGTACGACCACATCGACAAGGAATATCTATGCCAACGATGCGGACATCGGGTTTCAAAAGACGAAGGGAAGAAGCTGAAGGAATATAAAAAATGGTACAACAGGCATCGCCATGATGATTATGACGACGATGACAACGATGACTTCTTCGGATCAGCGTTCGGAGGAAGCCTCATTGGAGGGGGCTTGTTCGGAGGCGGTTCGAGCGGGTTCGGAGGATTCGGGGGCGGTAGTTTTGGGGGAGGGGGGAGCAAGTTCTGATGAAACCTATCAGATATTACACCAATCGGCTGCTGACGGACATATCGTATGACCTGAAGCTGATAACTGTTCCCACGTATCCGATACGGCTGGACATCGAATCAACTACCTACTGCAATCTCGACTGCCGCATGTGCCCACGTTCCAAGATGGAGCGCAGGGATATGCACATGGACTTCGATATGTTCCGCTCGGTGATCGACCCGCTGGCTCCGTATCTATCGAGCGTTTCAATGCACCTGTTTGGGGAGCCGCTGATGGCGCCGGACTTCCTGAAGATGGTGACCTATTGCAACGGACACGGCATCAAAACCGAGGCGAGCACCAATGCGACGCTGTTGGACGAGCCGACTGCAGTATCGGTGATCAATTCAGGATTGCACACGCTGACCATCAGCCTGGACGGCGCGAGCAAGGAGACGTACGAGTATATCAGGCGAAACAGCGATTATGAGAAAGTGGTGCGCCATATTCACAACTTCATGCGCATAAAGGGGGATTGGGGAGGGCCTAGGGTGCGGCTGCAGTGCATCAAGATGAAGGAAACGGAACCGGAGATCGCGGCGTTCAAAGCGAAATGGGCGGATGTCATGGGGCCGAACGATACGCTGTTCATCAAACCCGTAGACTCATATGCAGATGAAAGCATCGAAGGCTTCGCTACGGAAACAGAACCGCTGCACTATCTCGACTATTGCTGCCCTATGCCATGGCACCTGCTGACGGTGTATGCGGATGGGCGAGTGGTTCCGTGCTGCAAGGATTATAGCGGGAAGAACGTGCTGGGGAACGTCAATGAGAAGAGCATTGTCGATATATGGAATGATGAGCCGATTCAGGAACTCAGGCGAAAGATAAAGAATCTTGACTACAATGAAATCGATCTGTGCTCCACCTGCAAGATGCATGAAACGGAGCGGTGTCATCTGGGACTCATGCATACAATAAAGAAATTTAAAAAATAAAGGAGGTGAAACAATGGATACCAAGACTACGTTGCTTGTCGTCTTCGGAGCTGTCGTCGTCATCGCGCTCCTGGTCGGCCTGTCGGTGATGGGCATGTACAACGGACTGGTGAACAGCGATGTGACCGTTGACGAGAAGTGGGCTATGGTTCAGACCGCGTATCAGAGGCGAGCCGACTTGATTCCGCAGATAGTTGCGGTAGCGCAAGAGTATGCGGAATTCGAGCAAGGAACGCTGACAGCGGTGACCGAGGCGCGGGCTTCGATCGGAAAGGCTTCGACTCCAACCGAGCTGCAAGCCGCCGGAGGAGCTCTCGATAGCGCTTTAGCACGGCTGATGGTCGTGGTTGAAGCGTACCCGAACCTGAAGGCGAACGAGAACTTCCTGCAGCTGCAAAGCCAGTTGGAAGGGACCGAGAACCGCATCAAGTTCGAGCGCGACAACTACAACACGGCGGTCAAGGACTACCAGGTACGTACTCGGCAATTCCCAACCAATATGATAGCGGGAATGTTCGGCTTCATGCCCGACAAGCACGAGATGTTCCAGGCAACAGCCGGATCAGAAGTGGCTCCGGACGTAAAGGAGCTCTTCAACCGGGAGTGAAACTTAGCAACTGGAGGCGACACTACGGCGCCTCCTGATTATTATCAATAATGACACACGCAACAATAGGAGACCGGATGCGGGAATACGAAGAAGCATACAAGCATGTGCTTCCGAAGCGGATGCCGGTGATTATCCGCATCGACGGAAAGGCATTTCACACCTTTCTGCGCCACGCGGAAAAGCCGTTCGATGCGAACGTGAAAAAAGCGTTCGATGCGACTGCGCGAGATCTCGTGAACGAAATCGACGGAGCGGTATTCTCCTATCTGCAGTCGGACGAGATAAACATACTCCTGAATACATACAGCAGCCTGGGGTTCAGCCCGTATGTCGGCAACGAGGTACAGAAGCTGTGCTCAGTATCATCCAGTATCGCAACAGCGGCTTTCAACTGGTACTATGATACAAAAACACCAGTGAAAGCAGCATTCGACTCCAGATGTTTTGTGCTTCCAAGAGAGGAAGTGGCGAACTATTTCATATGGCGACAACAAGACTGGACTCGCAACTCGGTGCAGATGACGGGAAGAGCCTATTACAGCGCGAACCAATTGAATAACAAGAGCTGCAATGAGATTCAAGAGATGCTGTGGTCAAAGCATGACATCAATTGGAACGATCTACCGGTGTGGCAACGCAGAGGCAGATGCGTGTACATGAAAGACGGAAAGCCGTTTATCGATGATGACATACCTATCTTTACCAAGGACCGAGAGTTCATAGAAAAGTTCGTGTTCACCGGGGTCGATTATGAGGAAGAGGTTCAACAAGATCCATGAGATCATTCTACTGGAACTGCCGATACTCAAGGACGGGGGAATACTCTTTGCTGCAGGGATAGCCGGGAGCATCGCCCTCATGGTCTCAAACATCTTCCTGTCGAGGCTGTTGGGGGTGGAGGGGTTCGGGAACTTCAAGACGGTTACCGGGCTGTTCTCGTCGTTTCCAATTCTTTTCAGTTTTGGGATCGGCGGTACGCTGATAAAGGTGATCTCAGACAGGAGGCCTGGGTATAGTTATATCATACGAAAATATCTGATGGGCTATGCGGCGATATTCATCTTCTTTGGCGCGCTGTTGTTCATTGCCAATAAGGAATTGGCGCTCTATTTTCTTGGGGATGAAAACCTTGGCTATCTGATGATAGCCGGGATCGCCATCTTCTTCGGCAACTTTTTCGATGTGATCAAATCAACGACGGTAGGGCTTAAAGAGTTTAAGATATTCTCATTGTCAGAGTTTTTGCGGAACCTCTGCTTTGCCGTGTTCTCGGTGGCGGCGGCCTACTACTGGGGGCTTTCATATGCCATTGCGAGCATAGGCCTGGCATATGTCGTAAAGAGCTTGCCTACCATTCATATTCTATTGAAAAGCGGGATATTGTACGCAGACAGCCACGTATGCAAACTCAGGAAAGTGTTCTTCAACTACAGCCTGTCGATGTACGTCATCAGCCTGATACAGTCGTCGACGATGTTCATCATTCCGATTCTTAGCCTGTTCTATACTCAAACATATGTCGGGTATTTCGGGTTTGCGTGGATATTCTTCGCCGGTTCGGTGATGTTCGCGAATGCCTTGGAAACGATTCTCTTTCCGGAGATATCGGAGTTATCGAAGACCTGCATGGACAGTGCTCGGAGAAAGTTCAGGAATGTGCTGATGATCTATATCCCGATCGCACTCATCGGATTCTTCGCGGCGGTGCTTGTCGTGGAGCCGTTCATCAGCGCGGTGTCGCCGAAGTTCCTTCCCTGCCTTCCGATAGCGTATGCGCTCATATTCTATGGCATATTCGGGAGCATGATCTCATTTTTCAAGATATTTTACATAGCGTCAGGGCAGATGAAAAAATCGATATATTGCAGCCTTGCGTATAATTCGGGCCTTTTCGCCACGAGCATAGCTGCATTGAGGTGGGTGACGTGACCCAATATTCTACAAGCGACATGCAAGCGATGATGATCGATATAGTAGGAATGGCGTTGGTATCAGTCTCAGAATTCATTCCGCTATTGATAATGCTTGCCATAGTAGGAGTAGCATTGGTAGCCATTATCGGTATAATGAATAAAATCAATTCACTGCTATTCAATGATTTCGAAGTGAAAAGATATAACGAAATCACTTCACCGAAAAGAAAACAGAAACCATATAGGTCGGAAGGCGGCAAAATGAGATTCGTATCAGAAAAACAGCGGGAAGATATCTTCGCAAATGCTAATAAACTTGACGTAAACAATATCAAAGACCTGTCAAAGGAGCTGATGGATAGACTCGAAAACAAATACGGTAAGGCGGCAACCAGCGATAATGTATGGACATCAGCGAAGAGCGATGTCAAAGTGGTAACCGATAAAGAGAAAACGATACTATCTGCCCCAGAACCGAAACCAATGAGAGTGAAGAGAAAGTACACGAAGAAGAAAACGAAGAAGGTACGAACAGAGAAGAAACAGGAAGTGACACAACAGCCGCGCTCAGCAGAGATAAAGTCGCGCATAGAAACGCTACGGCAACGGGACTATTCATCAAACAGAACGGAAGAGATGCGGGGAGCATCGTGATTTTTATGCCCTGAAAATCGATAGCTAATGTGACCGGGGCATTCGAGCGGTGGTACCTGTCTACAGTCGACAAACTCAGTAATTGGGGCTACAGAAAAGGTTCTATTGGTTCTATTATCGTAATAGCGTTCCTTATTGGTTCATTTCCGATAATTCTGATTATTGAGACGTTTAAAAAGAGGATCTGATGTTTTATTATTTTTAACGTTCGATTCAAACAGATACCGAAATAATACGGTCAAATTAGGCTTTTCATGCGAAATAGAAACGTTGCGTACCTTTGCTATGGGTTTCGGAATAGATGCATAGCCCAATAGGCGAAACGTCCGGGAGCGTACGGCCGCCGTTATTTATATGATGCTGTGAAAAGTGTTTTGCATGAGGGGTTATATGCCCTCATAGAAATATATAAAATGAAAAGCCTATCTGTGAAGCGAATAGGAGCGCTGGCAGCCGGGGCATTGATGCTTGGAGCATCGCTTGCCGCACCTGTTAACGCCCTGTTCGACGATACGGGATTGACCAAGGGCTTTTTCTACGACAGCAACTATAATCCAATGGTGCAGGTTGTCGTCGGAGAGAAAGGTCTTGCGTCAGACAGCGTGGCAGCCGGCAACATAGCTGCTACGATCGGAAACCTGGCCTACTACGTGAAATCGAGCACGGCCACGGGAAGCGGAGGAAAAGCCGAGGGAGAAGTAACCATCGGCGTATCCGCAATGGGAGCGAGCGGGAAATTCGAACAGGAGGATGACTCATACACCCACCTCACCTCGAAATTCTACGACGACAGCGACGGACTCATCTTCACTGATGAGACGTACGACTACCAGAAAGGGGAATTCGTAAGCTATAGCCTCGCTTGCGACTCTCAGACACGCACAGAAGCTGGAATCCTGAAAGAGGGAACCTACGCGAACGTACACTGCCTTTTCTGTGAGACGCTGTGTCAGAATGCCCTGGAGAACCCAGATCACGACATGCAAGAGTCGATCGTGCTTGACGGGAGCGGGGGCCAGATTCGGTGGTATGAAGAGGGGTTGGGGAATGACGACCCAGAGTATCTGGTTACGGAGATCGATAAGAACACCATCCAGTACCAAGTCGATACCGGAGAGATTCCATTGACTGACATAAAAGACAGCGATGGAGACGAGATCGACTTCGAATGGCGGGGTAAATTCCTGTTGTTCGGAGAAGAATATTTCGTCAAGGATATCGACACTGATGAAATCGATCTGGCAAAAGGAAAGACTCTGGAAGATATCAGCTCCGAAGGTTATACCAGCGAATATCTTGGATACAAATTCAAGGTAGATCACCTGATTTACAGCGGTGACTATGAAGTAGCCGGTATTCTCCTGGACGTCGAGAAGCCTGACGGGACCGTGGTGCAGACGCAGATCAGCAAGCGTGCCAACGGAATCGTCGACGACATCGAGATCGCTGGTGTCTATGCAGCTGAATCAGATGCAGTCGCAACCGCCAACCTGCTCGTGTATGATACTGGAACAAACATACACCTGGAAGACGGAGAAGACATCATGCTCGGAGGCGAAGTTAACGAATACTGGCGCGTCCGATTCGGAGTCGAGAATAAGCTCAACTCTTCGAACATCGAGACCAGCGATTACAAAGACGCTCGCGGTAGCGTGCTGGAGAATCTGACCATAACCTATCGGCACGACGTCGTGCTTGGAGAAGGAGAGAGTCTTGATTTCCCGACAACCTACAAGGTGAGCTTCAACGGGTTCCGAACCAACGACTTCCGGGATAGTCTGTGCAGCGGACAGGGAGAAGGTAATATCGTCATTAGAAAAGACGGCGATTATCAGCTCCTCATGGGTTTCACTGCAGACGACGGCAATCGCTACAATGATGTCCGCCTTGACCAGGGGCCTTTCACGCAAGGAGATGTGTTTATGATCAATGGACGTATCTTCAAGCTGAGGGACGTTGAAGAGGATGACGACAATGAGCAACTTCTGCGCATCACCCTGGAAGACGAGATCGACGGAGGAAGCAACGAGTATGAGCTCATGGCAGTCGATTCGAATCAGACGAATGGTTCGTTCATATTGAACACCATACCATTTGTCGATTACGATGACAATACCGACGACTATGAGATAGAGCCAGATGAAGATGCAGACGACAGCGATGTCTTCTATAGCGCAAACATCTTGGGCATACCGATGCTCTACTCCGAAGGAGACCTGTTCCTGGACATCCCGGTCGATTTGAGCGGATCCGGCAGCAATGATCAGATGTTCGGCGTGAGCGCTGACCAGATCGGCGTCTTCGACGATTTCGAAGATGATGGAAACAGATTGTTCATCTCCGCTGTTGAAGAGATGGTCGATCTGACTCCGGCTGCGAACACCGAAGGCCAAACAGATACGGATGATGTGCTGCTCAAGATCAGGAACGAGGAGGGCGAGTACGTGTATCTCGATCTGTACGACCGGAACTATGACTCCGGCAGCAATGCGTATTACGACAATGCGCTGATCGCTGCGACCGATGATATAGTAGACGGGTATGACGTGCTGCCAGCCGCGAATACTATCTTCTGGCTGGACGAAGACGAGGACACCGATCTGTATCTGCCGCGTGGAGGAGACAGGTTTACCGTCGATTGGGGCGGAGACTATGAGATCGAATCCGTGAGCATATGCCATCCACAGGACGAAGTCGATGCAACCATCTTCATCGGGACGACCGAGGAAGAAGCGGTCATGGAGTCGCTCATCACGAGCGATGACGTGGGAACCGAGGTTACAGCAGGATGCTGCAGCTTCACCGTTGTGGACTTCGGAGTGGAAGGAGAGGCGTCCGTGTCAGTCGATGAGCGCATCATCAACGACGTCGGGAATCTGGTGGTGGCAGAAGCCAACGCTGATCAGAACAAGAACCTGATCATCGTCGGTGGACCTGTTGTCAACGGCCTATCTACCGCCACGGTAGACGAAATACGCGTCGCTTCCGGACAATACGTCGTGCGGAAAGACAACAAGCGTATCATCGTGGCTGGGCTAGGCGCTGGAGACACCCTCAACGCCGGCAACGCGCTGATCCAGTGGCTCAAGGACCACGCACACGCTGCGTAAGCGTCTTTTAGCGTCACCTCCCCTGCCGATTGGGGTGGGGGAGGGGTTTTCTTTTTTTTCTTCTTTTATATATTGTTTCGTACATAGTTATTCACTAAATGCGCAATAAATGCTACTGTAAAGACAGTGGAATCGCATTTTGGGTGACAAAATCAGACGGCACGTTGGCTCCGTGCCCGTTCTGCAAAGAAAATGAATCAAATAAAACGAGTGGAGCGACTTGTTATGAGAGGCATGAGCGATAAAGAGATTGCCAAAGAAACCGGATTGTCATGCAACACCGTACGTGATTATCGTCTATGTTCAGGGATACATCGAACCAAACCTTCAGAAGATTCGACCAGGCGCATTACCAGACTCTCGAACATTGACGGTAAGATGAAGGAGAAGGCAGTGTATATCGTTAAAGATAATCGAAAAAATCGCAAGTCAGTTGCTAAAGAGCTTCGCATGGCGCAGATTCAATCAATGCGCGAGCAAGGGATGATGGTTATAGAAATAGCGGAGAAACTTGGATTGCATAAGCAAACAGTCGGGACGTATCTATCGCAATGGCACAAAAAGCAGGGGATCAAATACTGCACGGGAAAACCACTTGAATATGTGAGAAGGCTTACACGACGAAGACACTACGGGGCCACTGGAAATACTTCGTTCGCCTTGCCGATAACCAACGAGGCATTTGAATTAGGATGGAGCATAGGGGATAAAGTGAAGGTCATACCGTGCCCTGGTTCCGATGAGATAATGGTCATAAAATGTCAAACAGAGAAGAAGTGATCGAGCTTGCCCTCAAGGGGATGAAAGACGATGAAATAGCGAAGACCCTCGACATTGCGAGGCGAACGGTCGGAGAATACCGAAGAGGCGCCGGTATCGCCAGCCATATCGGCATGAAAGACGATGTGATCAAACTCATCGATGAGGGGTTGACCGATTACGAGATAGCGCAACTTACCGGGCTTATGTACTTAACCGTTGGCGCATATCGCCGTCAAGCGGGAATAGTGCGTAGCAGGGGAGGCCATAAAGTAGGCGAGGCGCGAAAACTAACCAAATCATCAAGAAAAGGCAATACAATACATCTAACGGTGACAAAAGAGGCTAAATCGCTCGGATGGACTCCGAGAGACGGAATAAAGGTCATCATCGATAGAGACAACGAGCGTCTGATATTAAAACGGGTTCACAATAGATCAGGCAATGCCAAAGTGCGAGCTGTGTGAGCGGGAAGTGTCTCGCCTTACCGGGCATCATCTGACTCCAAAGAAGATAGCGCGAAGGCTCAAGCGACGCGGTAGAGACGTTCAGAAACAGAAAGCGACGCTGTGCATGGACTGTCACAGGATGGTGCATGTGCTGTTTCCGCTGGACGAGCTGGCGGGGAGCCTTAACATCATAGCGGATCTGAAGAAGAATTATACGGTGATCAAATATGTCAGGTGGATCAAGGATAAGCCAGAAGGGGCGGTCAAACACCCCAAACGAAGCTGGAGCGGGGGAAAATATGAATGACGAGTCTCAATTTCGTTCATGGTTATCAACGGTGTTCGTAGGAGTGTTGATCGGTGCTCTGTTGATGTACATGCTGTTCACCGTGAAAGTGGTTGATCCGGAAGAATACAATAGAACCATGAAAATGAGGCTTGAGCAGAACAATGCCGCATGCCAGCCGGCAACGGTGGAATGCGTCTGCAATTGCGAGTCGCCTGCCATGATAATGCCGTGGTTCGAGTTGAATTACACCAACTTTACGTGGATCGAATTCAACGAAACGTGGGACCTTCCGATCATACACGAGAACAGAACGCCGTGGATATATGTCGAATACGATGATCTTCAATTCTGTAGCGAAGAAGGATAGGATACCACATGAATTCGTGATACCATGCGGATCGAGATGCATAGGCCGCACTATAGAACAGGTGGAAACGGAGATAGGCATAAAGATACGCTACGGTTACACTCCAGCGACGCCGATTCCCAGTGAGACACCGATCAAAGCCAATGACGTTTTGAACGTCTGTTGTAGTAATGTAGAGTTCAATAGAATAAGAAAAGTGATCGAGTGTGAGTAGGTTATCAGAGTTTATTGGGATTTGGTACCACTTCAATGATTCAAAACGCTGTTATTATAGGCCAGACTGCATATATTGTTATGTCAGGTTCTTCTTGACAGGATTCACGATTTGGATCCGTACCAAACTATTGAGGTGATGCCCCGCTAAAGACCTAAGGGAGTCCTATCAGGCTAACCAGGCAAACTGTCGCAGGGTGAGAGACCACCCATCGTTTGTGACCCGCAGACGGCATCGCCTCGGACTCCGGTCAGCGACAGAGCATTTCCTTCATATTTATAAACGAAACAATACATACTATAAACGGAGCAGATAGGCTACCACTCTGAGGGTGGAGAATAGGAGACGGGGCCCTTTTATGCCATGGGTCTGCACGAGGCATACGTCGCAGGCGTGTAGGGGTGGTAGCCCTGTACATCCAAAAAAATGAGGCTGATGAACAAGCTAACGGACTATTTCGAAGACGAAATGACGAGATATTTCTATACCCAATTCTTCTTGGCATCCATGGCGTTACTCTCATTCTCATTCATCATCGCCTGGGGTGTAAGAACCATTTACATGGATGCGATACTGTGGGCAGCTCTAATGGTAACATGCATACTATATGTCATATTCTCATTCCTTACCATCAGACACGATGCCGCACACGAATGACATCAAGGGGCTGACCATCATCATCCCGACGCTGAACGAGGCTGATACCATCAGGGAGATGCTGGAAAGACTCAATTCATTGTATCCTTACGCCGAGAAGCTGATAGTGGATGATGGAAGCATCGATGGGACGCGCACACTGGCAGAAAAAAGCAATGCAGCGGTCATCGATAACAGCCTGACCGGATGCAAAGGCCTTACCGCCAGCGTCGTCAATGGCATTCTGAACACGCATACGCCGTATTTCGCGGTGATAGACGCCGACATGCAGCATCCTCCGGAAGTCATAGGAGGCATGTACCGAATGATGCGCAATCACAAGCTGAAGATGGTAGTGGCCTGCCGCTCCAGGGTGGACGACGAGTGGCCGCTTCACCGGAGGCTCACCAGCTACGGCGCAGACGCCATAGGCAGGCTGCGGCTCATAGCGTCAGGATCGGCGCGGGTGAAAGATCTGATGTCCGGATGCTTCGCCGGTGATACGATGTTCACGCAATACGTCATCACCGACAACCGCGAGAGGTTCGTGCTGCGCGGATACAAGGTGCTGTACGATATATTGAAGTGCCTTCCTTTTTCCACCACCATAGGAACCGTGGACTATGTGTTCGGGGCGAGGAGGGAGGGGGAGAGTAAGATGCGATTCAAACATATAGTAGCGTTTTTAGAGAGTGTGTTGCGGTGAACTACGGAGAACCGATCGATGTCGTGGCAAAGGCATTCTATCATTCGTACAACGATGCCATGGGAAGAAGGTCGAAGGAGTGGGACGATCTGTCGCGCCCGGTGAAAAACAAGTACAAGCGTGTGGCAACCTACGCTATCATGGAGCTGCAGGCGATCAATAAAAAGAAAAATAATGGCTCAAACTAAGCCGGTGTGGCTGTACATCATCGAGTGCGAGAAAGAGGTTCTGTATGTCGGGATCACCAATTCTCCGCGCAGGAGATTCATGCAGCATGCACATGGCGGGTCGTGGCTCACGAAGCGCTTGAGACCGAGAAAAGTAAAATGTCTACGAAAGATAGGAACGAGGAGCGACGCTCTGGAAGAGGAGAGCCGCGTGACGCGGATGACGCACGAGCAGAAGCTGGCGTACATCAAGGAGTGGGGAGTGCAGAACGACCTGGAATCATCGTTGTGAACACGGCCTTTGTTCCGGGAAGGGAGATCGGGGAGGCATTGGGGCTGTGTTTTGGTTCGACCGTGCGAGCAAAGTGGTTCGCCAACGATATCATAGCGTCGCTTAGGAACATCATCGGCGGAGAGGTGACCGAATACACTGATATGCTTTCAGAAGCCCGCGTTCAGGCGATAGAGCGGCTTATCGAACATGCGGGGGGGATGGGGGCGGATGCGGTGATAAACCTTCGATTCGAGACAAGCCAGATAGCGTTGCGCAATGCTGAGATATTCGCATATGGCACTGCGGTGAAATTCAGATGATAGAAGGCATTGTCGAAGTAGGACTCATTCTCTTCGCAGTGATATCAGAAATCGGAAGATCAGAGATACTCGGCGTTGAAGTGTTATTGATTATAGCAACTATCTTAATGCTTCTTGCAGTGATATTCAATATCTTGGCGAGAATCGCAAATCTACCATTCAAAATAGCAGCATTGCTGCTTCTGCTGTGCTTTTCGCTGCTGTCGATACACCCATTGATACGCACATGGCTCTCATTGTTTCTCGACCGCATCGCATTGATAGTAAAATGGATAGAACGATACAAAAAGATTGTTACCACCATCTTTTTTCTTGGCATGTTTTCAATGCTTGCAATACTAACCTATTACGGAGACGATGCTATTTACTATTTCATCGACAATCAAGTTACTGAAAAACAATGCGCGCGAAATTATCTAGCCGCCAATAACCTATCATGCGATTCCGATGATTTCATGACGTGTATCAACAATGATACATTATCATATGTTAAGATCATAAAAGGAGACGAAAACGGACAGTATTGCGATGTATTTGTACTGCAACGGGGTATCATAAATATTTCACAATGAAACGTAGAGTACGTAAGCCACGGATCGATACGATCAACGCCATGATCGAACAGGCGGAGCTGGGGTTCAATGAAAAGGATATCTTCACGTTCATTATCACGCTCGATACCGCAGGAAAGAAGCGCTATTTCGGGGGAATACGGCTCGATACGTACGACGAACGGCGCAATAGATGCGTTGGCACCGCCCTCGGATTAGACATGATTATGCAGCTCATGCGGGTGGCGGGGGCGAGGACGTGGGATGAGATGGTGGGAAGGCATGTGCGGGTGAAGAAGACCGCTACGCGAGTGCTTGCCATAGGACATTTCGTGAAAGATCAATGGTTCGATCCTATCGATGTGATAGGGGAGTTCGACTAACAAAACCATCAATATTTATATACCAAACGCTATGTATTTAGTAACAAAATGGACTTTGAAGAATTGAAATTGAGGGCACTGGAGATGGGATACTATCTCACCAAGGCGCGCGTCGATACAAAGAAGATCATCAACGCGTACAACAAGCTGGAAAACGTCGAGACCATCGCCGTTTTTGCAGAGAAGCTGGGTATTGCTTCAACATCATGCAAGGCGGTTCTTGAATCGATAAACGCAAGCATGACTGTCAGCGGCAAGACCGTGATTTTGCTGCCGAAAGACAAAGGATGGTCTCAGGAGTTCCACAAGGAAGAGAAAGAGGAGAAGACGGAAAAACCTGCACCAGCAAAAAAGAAGGCATAAGATGGACCCAATGATGCTGAAACTGGCGCTCGTCGGCGCACTTGTGTTTATCGGAATCCCGGTAGGCCTATTTATCGGCAAGATAATAGGAACTTTCCTTGACAAGAAGCTCAAGGAAAAGGAAGCTGCTAGGGATGGAAAAAAGACTGACAAAAAGCCAACGGAGTAACATCTACAAGGTTGCAATAAAGAAGTGGGGCGAGGGGCTGCAATGCCTGATGTTCTTCGAGGAAGCATCAGAGCTCGGCATACTGATAAGCAAACATCTGCGAGGAAAGAACCCTTCGGTTGCGAAGATCGCAGAAGAGATCGCTGATTGTTATAATATACTTGATCAGTTGGCATTCATGTTCGACTGCGAGAGCCAGGTCGATGAAATAAAGGATGCCAAACTGCGCCGGGTGTTGGATATAGCACAGGATGAGGAAATAATTCAAGAGATGAGGTGAGATGAAGCTTGTTCCTCTGGTCATCATATTCAGCTATTTTGTATTTGTATCATTATTCCTGTCGTATGATATAGACGGTCTGCTGCATAGTGCACTGGCCGATGATGCTTTCTACTATTTCGTGTTGGCGCGGAACCATGCGGAGAATAATGTTATAGAATTCAATGAAGGCGTGCCAACCAATGGCTTTCATCCGCTGTACTTCATGTTCTGTAGCATGTTCTTCGCGATATTCAGCCAATTCGGCGTGAATGCTCCCATATACGTTATCTTACTGTTTCTCGCACTGGTCCACCTGGCAACAGGATTGCTGCTCTCAGCGACGCTACGGAATCGCTACGGAGAGGACTGTGGGAACATCGCATTATTCTTATGGCTGTTGAATCCACAAATCGTGTATACCGTGTTCATGGGATTGGAAACAACGCTGCAAGTGTTCATCGTAGCGGTGATCATAGCATTCACGTCTGATAGGATCGTGCCAAGCTGGGACAATACGATACTATACGGGTTCTTATTCGGACTATTGTTCCTAGCGAGACAGGATGGAGCAGTATTCATTGCCGGGGCACTTGTAGTAATGTACTTTAATAGATTCTATACCGATAAGGAGATCCTGGTGATGTGTGGTATCGCACTGGTTCTCGTGTCACCGTATCTCTATACGTCATACTCTACAACCGGGCATCTTATGCCCCATAGCGGCAAGGCGATCAGACACATGAATCGATTTGCAGATGATATGCTCACCAAGAACAGTTCGTTAAACCGCCTCAATGAGGTGGTAGCCATCAATGTAATATCAGATGCAACGATTGGTATACTGTATCTCCATGTCATCTATTTCATACGTTTCTTCTGGGTTGGATTCTCATCGATATGGGACGCTCCGTTCATTGCAATCATCGCATTCGCTCCGATGCTATATGTCACGCTAAAAGATCGAAAGTTCGTCAGCGAGTTCATACTGAGATTCGACGTGCTGCTCATAGGGACATTCGCTGTACTGGCATTCTACTTCGGAACGTCGCTGGGTCTGCGAGAGTGGTACGTGCTGCTACCATACTTCACCATGACGGTCATCTGGGCTGCATTCATCAACAGAGCGGCGACACTCAGCGGCAGGGGTGCGCTGCTGCCGATGATGTTGGTGTTCGGGTTACTGTTCGCACATGGAATGAGTGTAAAGTTCTATGAAGGAAATTTTCCACAGGAGCGGTTGAAGAAGCTTACGGCGGAGTATGTCGATGGGAATGTTCCCGTTGACGCGGTGGTGGGGAGCTGGAACACGGGAGTGATCCAATACTATACGCCGAATCATGATGTCATCAACCTGGATGGGGTCATTAATGTACATGCATACGAAGCGAACGCGAATTTCAAGTTGAAAGAGTTCATAGATGATGAGAATATCACATTCATAGCAGACGATACCAAACATGCACAGAAGATGCTCGATAGAATGAAGATGAACTATACGAAGGTGCATGCGATCTCGATGAGCCACTGGACTAACCGGTGGGGAAATCTCACAGAACATTACGGGGTGTTTAAAATTGGGTGATGCGCGGATAGAGAAGATCATTCATCTCACGGAAGTTTTCACAACAGGGAACATCCTGGAGCTGGGAGCAAAGGAAAGGAGCATAAAGCAGCACTTCTGCGACCTGTCGTATAAGACTGCTGATATAGAGCCGGGGTGCGACCTTACGTTCGATTGCAACAAGGACTTTCCGATAGAAGAAGCCACGTACGATACGGTGATAGCCGGGGATATCATCGAGCATGTCAAACAGCCATCGCGGTTTATCGAGGAGGTGCATAGGATTCTTTGCCCTGGAGGGGTGCTTATCCTATCGACACCGAATGTCATGCGCAACTGGCAGGCGTACATGCGTGACGACCATATCTCATTGCTTTCATGCGATGAGGTGTTGTATCTGATGCGCAAGAAGAAGTTTATCATAGCACATGTAACAGGGAGCAGCGTTGGTTTCACAACGGGGAGACTCGGCTGGGCTCCTGGGCTACATTGGCTGTCGAAGAAGCTGGGAGACTTGTTCCCGATGCTGAGTTATTATACAATCGCGGTGGGGATCAAACCATGAAAGTCTCTGTCATAATACCGTGCAAGAACGAGGAAGATACGGTTCCGTATCTACTGAGTTCGCTATGCAAACAGACGTTCAAATACTTTGAAGTAGTCGCTATAGATGACGGTAGCAGTGATGGTACGGCGCAGCGGCTGCATTCATTCAGCGAGATGTTCCCGATCAATACGATCGTGCATAAGAAGAGCAAGGGCATAGCGCGATCCAGGAACGCCGGGGTGAAGGCGGCTAAGGGGGATTATATCCTGATGCTTGATGCTGATAACGAGCTTAACGATACGTTCCTGGAGGGATTGTATAACATAGCGACACAAAGAGGCACTCCAGCGGCGCCCTACTATTTGTTCACCCGGGATACTTGGGTCGAGAATCTGCTGGTGAAGCAGTTGAGATTCCCATTGGGATGGGATGATGTCGGGGAGGGGTTGGCTCCGATATTCTTCAAGAGGGAGGAGGCGCCGACGTGGGATCCGGAGATTGACTTCGGCGATGATCGGTTGTTGTATGATTATCCCTTTACGTCTACGAAGAAAAGCGTTTGCACGGTGCATATGCCACATACGTTGAAGGAGTTGTTCCATCAGCAGGAGTTCTACGGGAGGGGCTGGTGGAGGCTTTTCAGGCGGGATTGGCGGATGGCGTTGCCGATGTTGTGGCGGCTGTTATTCTTTTTCCCTCCGGCTACAGCCGTGATCATACTGAAGCGGTTCATCGATAACGGGGTTGATCCCAGGTTCATATTCATCGATGCGCTGAAGTCGGTCGCATTCACGTATGGGATGCTGACCTATATGGTGCGGGGGGAGCATAAACGGAGATGAGTGATGAAGATATCCCACGATGGAGATATGGACACCCAGGAGAACTTGAGTTTGCACTTCGTATCCTCCCTTGGGTCATTGTATTGAATGTCGTCCTCCTCATCATACTAAGAATTTTGGAGTGGCTACTATGAGTAAGGCGGTTCTCATGAACAAGCTTTTCTTCACACTCGTCTGTCTTATCGTATCTGTCATCACCGGCCTTGCTCCGCTGGCGCTTCACGAAGACGGAATGCTACGGGGAGAGGCGCTGGAGGACTGGAACCTCGGACATAATTTCGTTCGGGGGAAGGGGTGGTGGGTGACGAACCGCGCCGAAAACCTCAAGAACGATCTCCCGGGGCAGTGCGTGGAGGGGCTGGGGTGCGATGCGGTGTGGGGGGCGTATCGGTATCCGCTCTACCCGATGCTGTTGGGGATTTCGAGCTTGCTGTACGACAATATGCTGTTCTGGCTGCGGTTCTGGTCGATACCGGCATTTCTGCTGACGCTGGCGGTGCTCTACCGGTTCACCGAGCTGGTGAGCGGGTCATCACGATACGCGTGGGTGTCGGTCGTCGCCTATGCGGGGGTTCGGGAGGTGGCGGGGAGGCTGTACGTGGCGGGGCATGACAACCTGTATATGCTGCTCTTCTTTATGGCGCTCTATTATCTGTATATCAAACGAGTCGATGGCATGCTGGTGGCCACGTTCTTTCTCGGAATGGCCCGACTGCAGATAGCGCTCGCATTCCTCGTCGCTATCATAATCACACATCGAGAGTTTCGCGTTCAGGCCGTGATATGGCTCTTGGTGTTGACGCCTTTGATAGCCATTCAAGCGACGACGCCTCACAGGTTCCGCGACCGTGATTTCAACGCAGACGGGTTCGGGCGGGGGTTGGAGGCGGTGTATTCGATGTTCATAAGCTTTCGAGACCAAGTGCTCTATTCGGTACCGGGATTGCTGGGATTCTTCATATTCCCGATGTTGATGGTGTTTACAAGATTCTGGAGAGAGCAGACGGTTATTATATTGACTTGGTTCCTATTGTGTATCATGTATGCGCCGTTCGGCGTGTCGTTTCGGTATGTGATACCGATTGTCGCTACAATGGCATGGGTTCCTAAGTGGTTGGAGGAAAAACGATGAATATCTTAGTAACAGGAGGAGCTGGCTTCATCGGGAGTCACTTGGTGGATAAGCTGATGCATGAGGGGCATGACGTTACCGTGTTCGATAATCTCACGCCGCAGGTTCATGCGAGATGTAGAATACCCGAGTATGTGCCGACACGTCGGTTCAAGAATAGGGATGTGCGGGATTATCCATTCTATAACGAAGTGTCAGAATTTGAAGCGATATTCCATCTAGCGGCAGCGGTGGGGGTGGGGCAGAGCCAGTACATGCCCAAAGAGTATTACGATAATAACGTGCTGGGAACGGCTAACTTGTGGCAATCATTGATCGACCATGATTCAAACATCAAGAAGGTAATTGTCGCCAGCAGTATGAGTATTTACGGAGAGGGTCGGTACTTTTGTCAGAACCATTCCTGGGTGTATCCGAAGGCGCGTCCAGATGCACAGTTGGCAAAGCACGACTTCGATATGCAGTGCAACCAATGTAAAGCAAAGGTAGAGCATAGGACCACTCCGGAACACAAGCAACTGGAGCCGACGAGCATCTACGCGCTCAGCAAGATGGAGCAGGAGAAGATGAGCCTGATGCTGGGGAAGCAGTATGAGATTCCTACTGTTGCATTGCGTTTGTTCAATACCTACGGTCCGAGGCAGAGCTTGAACAACCCGTACACCGGAGTCGCAGCCATATTCTCCAGCATGATCAAGGCCGGAAAGCGGCCAAACATATTCGAGGACGGAAATCAGCTGCGGGATATGATCTATGTCGATGACGTGGTGGATGCGTTCATTCATGCGATGAAGACAGACAAGATAGATTATCGGGCGGTCAACGTAGGAACAGAACAGCCGCACTCGATACGCGAGATAGCACAGATGCTCCTCGACGAATACGGTTCTGATCTGGAACCGGAATACACCATGCAATATCGTAGCGGGGATATCCGTACCTGCTATGCCGATATCAGCCCCATTCGAGCCAGTGGTTGGAAACCGAAGGTATCGCTGAAAGACGGGATTCACAAGCTGGTTGAATGGAGCGCACAACAGGAATCTGAGGACAACAGCGATATGGCGAGGAGCGAGCTGGAGGAGTTCAAGCTATTGAGATGAGAAATATCGCATGGATACGCGGAAGCTTTCTGGCAGAGAACGAGGCAAAGAACTATCGCGGGCTGCCAAACCTCGATATCCTTGACGTGCAGGAAGAGAGGGGCATGCGGCTGCGAGTGTTCGGAGCCGACCGGAAGATAAAAAAGTTCTACGAGTATATTCGCGGATACGACATTCTGCACACGGTGGAGCTCTACAATATGATGAGCTACCAGGCGTCGCAGGCGGGGAGAAAACTGGTGATCACCCAATGGGAGACGCTGCCGAACATACGGGCCTATACACATCCGTTCAAGAGAAAGCGTCTGCCGGACGTCATCAACCGCGCTGATATCGTGCACTGCCCCAGCGAGGCGGCAAAAAGCTGTGCGATGGCGCTCAATGTACCTGAAGAGAAGATCAGGGTGATACCGTACGGAGTCGATACGGAACTGTTCAAACCGATGCGAAACGAGTGGGAGATGTTCTTCACCGAGGAAAAGCCGGACGTGGTGGTGGGGATGCTGGGAAGGCAGATGGTGGAGAAGGGGAACGAGCTGCTGGTCGGCATCTATGACATGCTGCAGAACTTCACGCTGCTCCTGGTCGGACAGCCATTGCGGGGGTGGGGGAGCATATTGGGGCGCGACGGGGTGAGGGAGTTGTGGTGCGGGAGATACGACCTGATGCCGCTGTTTCACAATCTCGTCGATATCTATACCATGCCGAGCACGTCGACCGATCACTGGGAGGAGCAGTTCGGCTTCAGCATGCTGGAGGCGATGGCTTGCGGAAAGCCGGTGGTTGCATACGATAGCGGGGCTATCGGGGAGCACATGACGGACGGGGAACACGGGCTTTTGGTAGACGACGGCGATGAAGAGGGATTCGCAGACGCGATCGAATGCCTCATACACAACAAACGTCTGCGGGAGAAGATGGGAGCAGCTGCGCGAAAGCATGCGCTCAAACATTTTGAACTGAACGATGCCAGGGATAAACTTATGGGAATGTACGGAGAGCTATCCTAAAGTCTCCATCATTCTCATCAATTGGAAGAATGAGAAGTACACGAAGCCGTGTGTTGAGAGCCTGCGGAAGATCACCTACCCCAACTATGAGATCATTATAGTCGATAATGAGTCGAAGGGGAAGCTGCAATATCGGGACAAGCGCATCAGAGTGGTGAAGTCGAAGCATAACCTTGGTTTCAGCATCGCCAACAACATAGGGGTTCATTACGCGACCGGAGAGCTGGTGCTCATCCTTAATAACGATACCACCGTCGAACCAGGTTTCCTGCAGCCGCTGGTGAAGGAGTTGGGGGAGGGGGCGGGGATGACGACGCCGCTGATATTCTACCCCGATGGCGTGCTGGCCTACGCCGGCGGGAGGATAAAGAAATACGGAACGTATCACATCGGGTACGGCCTTGACGAAGCGTACGCAAACATGCTCAAGGTAAAGGACGTCGATTACGCCACCGGATGCTGCCTGCTCATGAGCAAACGGCTCTATCAGTCGCTGGGCGGATTCGACGAATACATGTTCATCTATATGGAGGACATCGATCTGAGCATACGGGTACGAAGGCACGGATTCGCGATACGGCGAGTACCGGAATCGAGGATCGTACATCACGAAGGAATGTCGACCAAGCACCGCAACAGTCGCTTCTTCCGTCGCCTGGGCGAACACCATATATTGTATATCGCCAAGAAACACGGGTTTCTCGACAGGGAGTATCTGGCCAGAGACGCTGCGCACGCAGCGAAGACGATCGTCGAATCGGCGATCGGAGATTGTTTTGGAGAGGCACTCGGAGTCATCGAAGGGAAGATCGACTATTGGAGGAACTGGAGATGAGCATCGTGTTCACCAATCCTCCCTGCAGGTATGACCTGGGTGGGGGGATGGAGCGATATGTCATTCGAGGCGGCATACGCTGGCCGTTCAGCATCGTGAAGCGGAAGAAGGATCGCGTCAACGCCATGTTCCCGTTCTTTCAGGGGTATGGGGCGGGGTTGCTGCGAGAACGCGGCTTTAGAGTTGAGGTGTTGGATGCACAGGCCATGAACATGGATTATGACCTGTACTACAATCTCATGCAGGGGTTTGGAGCGAAGCTGATATTCCTGGAGACGTCGACCGTAAGCATCAATCACGATCTTCGAGTGGCGAGTCGGTTGAAGGAGGTGTCGCCGCGATCCAGAATAGTCTTGTTCGGGCTGCATGCAAGTTTCGAGCCGAAGAAGCTGGTACAATACGATGCAATAGATGCTGTCATTGCCGGAGAGCCGGAGGAGGCGATGCTCAATTGCGCGTCAATGCTCATTGGGAAACCGACGCTGCAACAGGATGGGGTGTATACGAAGAAACAAGGGAAGGGTAGGGGGTCAACGTATCTCGACGGTCTTCCTTTCGCGGCTAGGGACTTGTTTCCGTACTCATACGCTGAACCGGATATGAGTGTCTATCACGATGACTGGTGCGAGAAGCGGCCGGCATTGCAGGTGCAGAGCAGCAGGTCGTGTTCACAAAATTGTGTGTTCTGCGCCTGGGTACATTCTATTCACGGCGGAACAGGTCATCGCACCTTCGATCCGTTCAGAGTCTATCAGGAGACGGAGTATGCAGCATTGAAATACGGGGCCAAGGAGATCTACTTCGACGACGATGACTTCACCATCGACTATGGCCATGCCATCACGGTGGCCAAGTACATGAAGAAGATCGGGCTGCCGTGGAGCATGATGGGCGATGTGATGCATGTAGATGGACTGAAGCTATTCAATTATCAGCGGAACGGACTGTACGGATTCAAATTCGGGGTGGAGAGCGCGGATGAAGAGCTGGTGAAGAAGAGCGGAAAGCCGCTGAAGATGCAGCAGGTTCTCGATGTAGCCAAGGCGTGTCGAGAGATGGATATCAAGTCACACGCGACCTTCACCTTCGGACTCCCAGGCGAGACCAAAGAGTCCATGCAGAAGACGCTGGACTTCAGCCTCTCGCTCGATGTAGATTCGGTGCAATATAGTGTCACTACGCCGCTTCCAGGAACGCCGATGTACGAGATGGTCAAGCCTTACATCATCGCAGAGAAATGGGAGGACTACGACGGAAATGCGAGAGCTATCGTAAATTATCCCGACCTTTCAGCAGACGACATACAGTCGATGTGCGATTACGCCAATCTTCAGATGACGAAGAAAAAGATGCGGGATAAGCGGTGGCTGGCGCAGAAGGCGAAGGAACATCTGCTGCATAGGGGTCCGATGGGGCTGGCAAGGAGCGTCAAGAGGGCTGCGCGCATTTGGAATGATTGAGAATGTTATCGATATTGATAGTGTCCTATTTTCTGATAGGATGGTTCATGTCGTTTCTAGTGCTGAACAGAGAGACGTGTCTTTCTGAACGAATCGTATTCGCTGTAGCTTTCAACATAGCGTTCATCTCGGCTTCCATGCATGCGATGGGAACCTTCGGGACGTTCGACTACAGCCTGATACTGTTAACCGAAGCATCGATCATGCTGCTGGTAATATCCGCAAAGATCGACGACATAGGCTTTGTGCTACGCAAAGCGACGCTACCGAAACTCAACCGGCGGCAGGCGGGGGTGGTTGGGGTGATAGGGGTGCAGCTGCTGTTATCGGTGTACCATTCCATGCTGTTCCCGGTCGAAGGAGGAGACCCGGTATCATATCATATTCCTTACGCCATCATGTTCTGGGAAAAAGGGAGAATAGTGAATGGAGTTGGGCATCTCTGGTGCTGCAATGCGTTCCCCCATGCCATACATGTATTGAATTCGTATATGTTCTGGGTAAACGGGGGATTCGAGGAGGGGCTGGTGCGGGCACTGTCTCCAGTGATGCTGGCGATGATTGCACTGCTCACGTTCCTGTTCATTCAAACAACAGAGGGGAAGAAAGCTGCTTATGTAGGGGTGTTGCTGCTATTCAGCGTACCGTACCTGATAGCACACGGACAATCAGCGTACATCAATCTACCAGACGTGTTCTTCGTGTCGCTTGGGTTATACTACCTTTTCAAAGGGCTCGATTCAAACAGATACCTGTTTCTTTCCGGAGCCTTCGGGGGGTTCGCCATGCTAGTGAAGCCTTCGGCGATCATATTCTACTTCATTGCCATACCCATCATGTTCTTCTTCCGCAACAAGCTGTCGTGGAGGGGGATGGGTTGGTTTGGGGTGGGGTGCCTAGTATTTCTGGGGCCATTGTGGTACATCAGGAACATCACGATATGGGGTACGCCATTCTATCCGCATCTTCCGGTGGGGGAAACAGCTCCCTATTCGATGTCGAGACTCAAGTTCCTGCTCCTGTATATGTTCGACGACCAGATCAACATAAACTGGGGGCACGGGCCGATGTTCTTGACATTCGGCATCATCGGACTGTGCTATACTAAATGGAAAGGCTTCTCATACGAGGAGCAATTCATGTTGCTTTGGCTCATATGCGGAGCAGCGGCAACCGCCGTGTTTCTGCAAAACGGACGGCATATGCTGCATATGATCATCCCCCAAGTCTACTTCGCAGCAAAAGGCGCACTATGGCTGCTCTCGAAACGAGACTGGGTGCGAACCGCTAGCGTAGCCTATATCATAGTACTGATTATACCGCCATTGGCATTGGGGGCATACGGTTTCAAAAACATGCAGATCCGCGATGGAGGCTTCAGCTTTCATCTCCCTATACCTCCGTCAAACAGAAGCGAATTCCTGCGGGAGCAATGGGGAGAGATATACGAAGCTTTCGAGTTCGTATATGGCACTCCGAATAATGCCACTTTTCTGACCAATCAGCCGGACCTGTATCTCATGGAACGCGACATCTATATCTCACGCAACTTCGAATTCGAGAGCGTGGAGGTCGGGGTTGGGGAGTTGAAGAGGGCGGGGGTGGGGTATGTGTATCATAACAAGAACCTTCCGGTGAATCCTATTGGGGAGGAGCTATTTAATAGCCTTAACGATACAATGTATTTTACTCCTGTTTTCAATAATAACATTGTAGAAATATATAAAATAAGATGACAACCAGGGAAATAATGATGCTTTATGTGCTGGCGGCGTCTGTATGCTATGCCGGGTATCTCATTAGTGCCTGGAAACCGTTACACGCGCTGCTGACATGAAGCTCAAGAAGGAATACTACGATCAATTCGACGGAGATCTCGACGAAAAGGCCTACGATAGCGGTTTGTATATTCAAAGATACTGGCAGCGCGAAAAGATGCGCACGGTATCAAAAGAGATCAACACCGGGCTTGTTCTCGATATGGGATGCGGTTCAGGCATGCTCTCAAAAGAACTGGTGCGAGTCAACGATGTCGTCGCTCTTGACATATCGAAGAAATGCGTCGCAAACGCCAGGAAATTCAGCCCGAGAATTTATCCGGTGGTAGGAGACGCAGAGCTGCTTCCATTCAAGAAAGAATCGTTCAACGCGATAGCGTGCGTCGAGGTCATAGAGCACATCGATAATTACAGCAGCTGCCTCAACGAGATACACATGCTGCTAAAGAATAACGGTAAGCTGTATCTCACGACACCAAACTATCGCAGTTTTTGGCCTATCGCAGAGCTCATATGGGATACGATAGGCAAGGGACGCGACTATCGAAAACAGCATGTATCAAAATTCAACGCTATGCAACTCAAAGGAGCACTCAGATTCTCTCAGTTTCGCATTGAAGAGCTGCGCTCATTATTCTTATTCACTCCGTTCATAGCCCTATTCTCTTCGCTTCTCACTCAAACATTCGTAGAAGATGAGCAGAAATTCCTATCCAAACATCATTGGGGAATGCTGCTATTTGCTGTTGCGGCGAAAAAAGATACGACGAAATGAAATACGTTTATTTGTTGATAGTGTTGTCATTGGCGACGACAGCCGATGCGGCTTGCAACAAAACGTATCAGTTCGTCGGATCGACGACATACTCATGGTGCATGATGCCGTGCATGCCTCCTCATCCGGATACTGTCAATGTGCGCATTGAGATACCATCGGCAGGATACGACCAAACATTCAACGGGCTGGATAACAGCGATTATCGATGGATCGTAAACATCACTCCGCAGAACTGTTTTACTGATCTGGCGCAGGTGAATGTATACGTAACTGACAGCGAGTTCGCCAAAGCGTATCCGAGGCCGTATGTAACGGCGATATGCGGGATATTGAACAGGAATACCGATACGCTGTGTCCTCATTTTGTGGAAGGGACTATTCAAAACGATCCGATACCTTCTACTACGACAACCACGAGGCTATGCGACACCTATCCTATCTATATCGACAGCACGGTGCATTCCGGAGAAGATCTCAACGCAATACTGTACTTGAGCTGCAATCCATTGACGGAGCTGCAAAACAGGTGGCGGACTACATGGGGGGCTTGGCAGGATGGGGGGACGAGCGCGGCGGTGCGGGGGATAGTCAATGCTACGATGACCAACACACCGGACACCGACGGCACCTACGATTACTGGCCCTACGCCGAGTTCGTGAGCTATACACCGACGACGAGCTATCGCTTCAGAGTCAGCGGCATGCCGACCACGACGACGCTTCCATACCAGGAATGCTATCTGCTGCCGAACAATGTAACCGTTCCACCGGTTCGGGTTGGGGAGGCGGGGAGCGGGTTCAAGATGGTGAGCGGGTGTATGGAGAGCACGAGCGGAGTGCATTGCTTCGAGCTTGAACGAGAATTCGAGGATGGTACGATGCAGAGCCAGATCATGCACTGCTGCAGCAGCTGTCCGACGAACGGAGATGGAATGCTCTTCGAAAAAGAAGGATGGTATCGCTATTCAGGGAAACTGCAGATAAGTGATAACAACAATAAAATCATCTACGTCAACCTGTCGTATCCAGCATATATCTATGCATATGCGTCAACACCGCCAACGGTATATCCAGATCCTCCCAGCGAATGGAATGCCGATATCGAATATCCTCCATCCACGACCACGACAACAACGGTCATACCATGCACGGACTGCGTGATATGGACGGATAGAGACTATCTCGATCCGATACCTGTAGGAGATTTCAATGCGTCATTCGAAGCTCATACGAACTGCGGGTCGAACTGCGGGGCGCTGGCATGGAGCTATGAGACCATGCATGAGTCGCTAATGTTTCAAGACGGGAGGGGATTGTATTGCGAGGCGTGCTCCTACATGGACCGGGGGCTGGCATACGGAGAAACATATCATCGGAGCGGATGGTATCGGATACAAGGGGAGCTCGGAATACACATAACATCACAATTCGGTTCCGGCATACGAGAGATACGAACGCCAACATATTCGTATATCTATGCCTATAATCCGCTCGATCCGCCGGCAAACCTGGATATACCGGATCCTCCTGGATGGTGGACTAACCCTCCGGTTCCACTCGATTATACCCTGCCTCCAAACGTAACGACAAGCACCACTACGACGAGCACGACGATAAGCACCACCAGTACGACGTCTACTACGGCAACAACGACGACAACCATCTACACGCCTCCACCTCCATGCGAGCTGTGCCTGATTACGCCGCAACACTATAACAATATCACCAAGCAGGTTGGACAACGCGGAACAGGAGCCGCCTTCAGCATAAATTGCGAGAGCTGCGGGCGAGATATGACTCGGACGTACGTGCAATATGAAACGGGAACGGTCGCTTCTGCAGCAGGGAATAGTTGCGGGTGGTGTGGGTGGGTGGACGAGTGGGCGTTCACCATGACCGAAGAAGGATGGTATCGCACCAGCGCAACATCGTATATGGCAAACGGAACAGAATTGAACAGCAGCGGGGAATATATGTATACCTATGCGTATGAAGACGAGTTGCCAATTGAGCTTCCACCGATACCGCTTGAATTCGGTCCTGAGGTGACGACAACGACAAGTACATCAACGAGCACGACAAGCACGACGATCAATGGAACGTCCACTACAACTATCCCAACAACCACGTCAAGTTCCACTACCACTCTGAAACCAACCACGACGACCAGCAAGCCAACGACAACGACCACATCGAGTCCGAGAGCGCCTGTAACCACAACTACGATGCACCCAACAGGATACAGCGGCGCAGGGAAGACAGTGGGGTGGGCGTTACTGACGATGCTGATACTCGTTCCATTGTTCGCAATATTGAAATTGATAGCAAACGACAATGGAAAGTGAAATCAAGGTTGTTAAGGCAAAATATGTTTCGACGCTGGTAGGATGCTACTATGCTTCCATACTAACCTGCGGATTGATCGTGTTTCAGGCGCTCATGTACCAGGAACAGTTCTCTCGCCCTGATCTGCCGTTGACTGCCATAAAGACCATTCTATGGTACATATTCATCGGGACGGTCATCATGCTTGGCATGATAGCGCTCAAACTAGATACAATCATGTACGCACTGATAACGTCGGCAATTGTGATAGGAGGATTGCTATTCGCACCGATGCTCTACCAGACGCTCGGGCCATACTTCTTTCTGTTGTTGATAATATTGCTGCTATTCCAGCTCATCAATGCAGAGATAAACAAGGCGATACCCAAACTGCTGATGATAGGATTGTCAGCCAGCGTCATGGCGCTTCGTTTCACTCCTATGACGCTCTTCCTGGTGTTCACCATACTAATGCTGTTCGATATCATAGCCGTGTACGTGACCAAGCACATGGTGTCGATAGCCACGTCACGGTTCGGGGACATGCTAACGTTGAATGTGATAATCGGCTCTATAGGATTCGCCGACTTCATGTTCCCTATGGCGATAACCTTGTCATTCGCCCGCACTTTGCATCCGATGTTACTCTACGGCGTCGCTGCGATGACAGCAATCGGATTGATGCATCTTATAGTACACATAAAGCCAGGTAAATTTTATCCTGCGCTTCCACCAGTGTATATAATGACGATGTCAGGAATATATTTAGCGCATGTTATAGCACTATTCTGAAAAATGGCAAAGAGAAAATACTTTCCGGAGATACAGGCACACGAATCGAAAGCGGATTTCGAGGAGAGACAAATGAAGATACAGTCGATCAAAGAGCAGATAAAGATGAGAGACGCTGAACTCAATACGAGAAAAGAAGAAGGAGAAACATTCGTTGATGACGATGACACGATCCAATTCAGGTTCAGCGAAGAAGATGTTCATGGAACGGTCATAAAAATAATGGATATACTAGGCAAACACGATATAGCTTTCGTCAATCATGTACTGAGAATAATCCGCGTGGCTTATGATACTGAGCTGGCAGACAGATACATGTGCGAAATGTCTCCGGAAGATGTGGAGTGAGTTCCTGATAGGGGGCTACAAACTCGTGTTAGGCATCACGATCGTGAATGCGACTGCGGGAGGGATAACCTACGCAATAGCAAAGAACAGAAGCAGGAACCAGCAGATGATGGTGTTCTTGATCGTGATATTCTTGATGGGCGGAATCGTCCATGCTTTACAATGATAGCGGAAATATTGTTTGTAGGGGTTGCCTATGTATGCTTTCAGTTTTGGCGCAGATTAGGCAAATATGTGATGCGGTTTTTCATCAGACCGGGTTGCAAAGTGTTAAATTGGGTTGTACTCAAACCGACTGCAATGGTATTGAGCTGGATTTTCCTAAAGCCAGCTCCAAAGAAGTTGAAACCGGTGAATACAACTGCTTGGCAAGGTGACTATTATGACGGACCAGAATTCAGAACAATACCCATACGTAAGACAGGTTATTGAGTTCGATTTCGATCAATATCGAAAGCTGCTGCTGGCGAAAGCGGTATGCATGAACCATAGCATCATCGACATCTGTTTCCTGGAGGGGATATACGAGAAATTCCTTCCATTCCTTAATGTGGTGCTGATACCTCCGAGAAAGGATACCGTAGATCCAATAACGATCCATAAGACAAAATCAAGATATCCTTTCAAGAAGGAGATGATGGTAAAATGGGATCAACGTTTTCCGAGTGTATCTACCTATATGACTAGTCCATGCCGTGGCTACAAGATGATAGACATCGATATCAATGACGAAACGTATGCATCGAAAGAGCAGCTGGATTTCTTCACTGAATTCGTCAAGATATTGAACGTGATGAACAGTGAGAATTCAACCATCAAGCGAGAAGATCTGAAGAAGTGTTACGGGTATATTCAGGCCATCGGCGACAAAATATATGATATCCTATCGACTCAGCTTGAGATCAGAGAAGACGAGATATTCTATACCGGCAGGGGATTCCAGGTTTGGACAGAGTTCATTGATGAAAAGATAGCCGCACTCATGCGCAAGGGATATGTATGCTCAAGCAACGTGCGTGACAAAAAGGCGCAACGCCTGTTCTCACCGATATTCATGCGGATCAACGAGGAAAACAAGGGACATATGCAATGCTGCGTTCCATATAAAGACTGGAATCGTTTCAAGTTCAGTAATCCGGCATATTTCAATCTTACCGACAAGAAACTGCGCGAACTGGCGATGGAATACAACGAAGCTCTCATGGTATCGCGCATGAGAAGCGGGGGAGAAGACCATCTTAGATGGTATGACGATATGTCAACGAGGCAGGTGGAGCTGGAAAAACAAATCTATCGGATGCTGAAAGTGAATATAAAGCCGATCATCGACGCATGATGAAAGGACTAAAACCGAACATGGGAAGATGCCAGGAGTGCGGAAAGAACGAGGCTGAATGGAGAGATCTGAAAGACGGGGCGGCATATTACATATGCGGCAATTGTATCAAAATGAATTATACTACAAAGAAGGTGAAACGTGAATGCAGTGGGAAAAAATAAAAAAAGCGATCAAAGTAGGAGACTTTCTCGAAGTGTATACGGAGAACAGCCTGCACTGCGGGTTTTACTGCGGCGTTGTTGACGCACACATTCCACGCATCGTGTTGGCTGGATCTTCAAAATTCATTCATCAGCCGAAGGAGAAGCAATGTCACGACCACACGTTCTCGATCGATATTGACAAGCTAGTCGATGTGTGGAAGCGTAACATATGGGCTAGGTGAGACTGACTTCTTTGTCGAGTATCAGATGCGATAGGTATCCGTAGAAGCAGTAGTAGGCTATCGTCGGGTGTAGCAGCATAATAGGGCCACTCAGCAACACTCCGGCGACGATGCTGTGAAAGAAGCCTCTATGCTTCGCCGCCATGAATATGAAAGCGGCAACTATGCACAGGAGTGCGACTCTACGAAACGCTCCTTCGAACACGAATGCAAGCGCGAAGACGAAGAGTATTCCAATATAGAAGTATCTGCTTATCTTTGATGATGGCGTGTCGATGTCTGGCATGATGGAATAGATGACTCCAGCAGCAATGCCGATGCCATGCATGCCGATGCTATCCGGCCATCCCCAGAAATAGAGCTGGGCGATGAAGATGATCATAACTGTTGCCAGGTAGAAATCAATATGCTGACGGTAGTTCCCCATGAGAATCACTCAAACATATGCGGGGTTGGGGTGGGGCGAAGTGTTAGCTTCAGCCCCCGTCCCCGTTGGCGCACTCCCTACCAAATGGCGAACCAATTTGGCGTCCTTCAAGATACTATACACCTTTCGTATATATAAGCATGTAGGTTTTTAGCTGGTTGAATTGCGGTTTTCGTTAATGATTATTGATGAAACGGTTGATTCAAACATCTGGCACTTAAATATACCAAAATCTTAATCTATATGCACTCCCAAAAATGGCCGATATTGCCCCTGCTCAAACTGAATTGCGTAGAAGCATTCAGAATGTTCTTCTCAATCTAAAAGGCACTCCTGTCGACAAACAGACCATAATAGATGTCGTCAAACGCATCGAAGGAGCTGACTGGGTAAACAATGTTCTGAGGGATATTCCATCAGATGACATAACAACGCAAATAGATGCCCTGGCAAAGGCGCTCGGAGATTTTCCGGTAATCCGTCAACCTATAAGCATTGTGAAGCCTCCTACAGTTGCAGAAGGAGATTGGTATGAATATGAAGTGTCATATCGGTTATCGGGGGAATACGATAAAGGACCGACACAAGTTTCAAAGCCGATAATAGTGTTGGAAGGGAAGTTCAAATTCACATCACAACGAGATGATCTGGAGTTCGTACCAGATCACATCATGGCGCAATTCGACGAGATATTAAAACGAGAAGCTCGCCAGCGTTGGTATTCAGATCATCCGACCGGACTTGTGCTTTCAGGAAAAAGAACAAATAAAAACTATTCAGGCGATTGGATGTGGCAGATTGATAAATTAGAAGGCGGAGCAGGGCAGCCTGTTCCAACCGGCAATTCCTATAAGACCCAACGAAGCACGTATATGACAGAGAGCGACTTCCATTGGGAGCGGAAGGTGGGAGGGGTTCGGTTTGAGCCTGCAAGAGCAGAACACTTCTTATTAAAGAGATCTGCTAATAGAGCCAAATTCAATGCCTTCAAATCTAATGGAAGAGAAATTTGGGCTATGCCATCAATGAGACCGAAAAGAAAGGTTACACCGGACTCGGAGCTTCCGTATTTCAAACGACGGTACAATAAATGAAGCTGATGCCAGGAAAGTATTTCAACCCAAACATACTTGGAGTGGACCATGACAACAAGTCGATCGATGCGCTTATAACATCGCTCAAGATAGCCAAAGAGCTGGGAGCGGTAGAGATATTCAAGAGCCCGCGAAGGAAGGGATTCCACTTCATCGTGCATCTCACCAAACCAGTCGGAATTGAAGAGAACTATAGACTGCGAATGATGCTTGGAGACGACCAGCGGAGACTTGATGCCGAACTACCGGAAGTGAACGACTTTCTGTTCTCATCTCGGCTTTCCAATGGAATGGTCTATCACAGGGAAGCCATCTCGGAAAAAGAATTCATTTACATGATAACAGGTGGTTACTATGAAAGACTTGGAAACGCAGATACGGGAGATGCGAGGGATACTGAAGACCTACGAGATGGTGGGAAGGGCTGGGAGCCACAACTACCAGTCGGCGAAGGCGCTGTTGGAGCAGCTGGAAGATGAGCGAAGACAGCTTCACAAAAAAGAAGCGGATGCTGCGGATGTACTACAAGCAGCTGAGAGTGGGGATAACGACCTGGGAGAACGTTCCGAAGGAGTTTCAATTCCTGCTCAGGAAATACTATCCACACATCTGCCCTGATTGACTTTTATATACTAAAATCTTATATTATCATACGGGCGGGAGCGGAGGACAACCATCGTGACACCTGCCGTGTTCGCGGTCAATCCGCGCGGATATCCCCTACACGTTTCTGGGGATTGACGCTACGGCGGAAGTCGTTGACAACAGTCCTTCTTTCCGCGACAGGACGGCATCGTAACGTAACACAACGCGCCACTCCCGCCCCCATTTTCATCCTGTTTCTGACTATGTATGTTTTCTGACACAAAAGGAAACGTTTTTATATACAAATGTTAATAATAGTATCCATAGACAAAAATGGTTCGAGTTGAGACGTTAGCAAAGATCCTTGGTGTCATACACATGTTCGGGGAAGCAAACCCGTACGACATTCACGCTGTCACCCTGATGAACTACGAGTCGATCCGCAGCACGCTGCAACAGGCTCAGGGAATCAAGGCGATCACCATCGATGTGAACAGCAAGATCAAGCTGACGAAGTTCGGAGACGTGTTCGTTGCCAATGTAGGCATAGAGAAGGAGATGAAGAAGTCATTCGATGCCTACATCAACCGACGCAGCAAGAGGCTCAGCGAACAGATCACGTTCCTCAAAGGCAAGCAGAAGAAGGCCCAAAGGAAAAAGAAAGTAACTGAAAAGCAACAGGACGCAGCACAAGCGACGCTAAGCGACGCTACAGCTTCTCAAAATAACGATGCCAAAGACAATAAAGGAAGCAGCAAAGGCGATAAGTGAAGAGCTTGGTTGCAATAATGAGGCAGTCATTCACATGTACCATCTCATTAGCTTCAATGCCAAGCATAGATCAAACATCACCGAAACCGACCTCTTTCATTTCGGTAAGAAATGGGGAATGAATAAGAAAGAGGCTGGAATGATTCTCGCATTGTGCATGGAGACCGTTGTCGACGGGATCGGCAGCAAATCAGAGTCAAAGGCGCACAGCCGCGACACAAAGAAGGAGTTTGTCAAAAATGGCAACCAAACAGATGGGTAAAGCACCCACGGACCTTCTGGCGTCCATTCGTCAGAAGATTAAAGATGAGGGCAGAGAGGCCCGAGTCTTTCCAGAGAACGTAGACCTGAGCAAGGGCGCTCTTCCGCAGACGCTCACGCTGCTTGCTGAGGAGCCTGAAGTGGTCGAGATTCCGATCACCAGGGAATCAGCAGAGCGGAGCATCAAAGGCGTGAAGGGCTACCGCGAGGGACCTGACGGCCTTATCTGGGACGTCATGTCTTTCAAGGCAAAACAGGATGGAGTGGAGAAGGTAGTCAATGTTGACGCCGACAACAGCATCCTGCTGGAGCAGATGGTAGCAGCTCTCGATAGCGGGGACGGAAAGCCCGTTCGCGTGACCGTCGAGATGCGCCCGAGCAAATCCCACCCCGGACAGCAGTATAAGAACATACGCGTCCTGGGCGTGGAGGAGGACTAGAGGTTCTCAGCGGGGGCCTAAAAACCCCCGTTTTTATCTTTTTTCACGATGACGGGAATTAATGAATTGTTCGACGGGATATTTGTTCTAGGTTTGCTTTACTTACTTTGGAAAGCACTTAAACCGATGCTTGATGATATCAGGAATATCGGAGCTCACAAAGCACGATATGCGCAAGAAAAAATAAAATTTAGAATAGCTTATCTGCGTAAATACGCTAAAGAAAAGGGACTAGATTATCAAGAAATCGACATATTCGATGATGATCTTATCAAAACGGCGATCGAAGACGATCTAACGAGGTTTTAAAATGAGCTGGAAAGACGAGATGGGAAAGGAGATGGAAGAGCGAAAGAAATACGACCAGTATTTCGAAAAGATCATCAATGATCTGAACGAGCGGATGTTCTTCGATGAATTGGCCATCAGAGCTATCATCAAGATCATAACGATAGACCAAAAGTTCGTATCTCCGAAACAATACACAACAGTCGTCGACCAAGTGTATAAGGAGCTTACGGAAGAGATGAAGAAGCGGCAAATGGAAGCGGCTTTGAAGAAAGAAAATTCCGAAGCTAAGTAAGCGATGGAGAGATGGGCCGGAGACGAGGTAAAAAGAAGAAGGTAGACCCAGTTAAGCCTGCTGTCTCAAAGCGTATCCGGCCATCAATTCCAGCTTTTATTACGAACATACCAATAATAGTCTACATAGTATTGATAGCTTCATTTGCTATCGCAATGTACCTCTATGCAACGTACGAAGAGCCGATAGATCCACGTACAGACTACCCAATAGAGGTCGTGTTCAGATACAATAACCTATCAAAGGAGTTCCAGATCGGGCGCACAAAATTCCCGGAGATAGATAATCTACCTCCGCCTCCACGGTAAAATGGCCATATACAACTTCAAGGGACAAAGCAGCTTTTCTCCGAAGACGTTCACCGAAAAGGGTTTTGACGAAAAGGAAGTAGAAGAAGATCACAGCAAGGCTGTTCGTAGCCCAAAGAAACATTCGGTTGAAGATCTGATGGGGAAGGGGAAGGAGCTCAAACAGGGGCGATGGTTCTTTACGATCGAAGCGTTTCATTTTTTTAGACGTAAAGGAGTAAGCGCGAATTATGATATAACGGTCATAGACCATGTAACGCTGCACATCTATGCACGATCACTGCAAGAGGCAGCGAAGATACTTGATACGGAACTACGTACCGGAGACTCAAACATACTGCAGATTATACTCGATGACATCAATAGCCTGCTGCAGAAGCCGCAGCTGCATGAGCAGCATAACCTGTCGTGGATCAATCCGTTCAACCAGGAAGAGTTTGTGCATCATATACCAGCAGGCTTTCCGGGGGAGATTCATGTCGAGAGCGAAGACACCGGGTTCATTGTGTATCCTTCTGATATCAAATTCATTAAGATATTCGTCGATCCGATGAAGAAAATCCAGGTAAAGGCGGAGATGGTGGGCGAGAAATGAAACAGCTTGAAGCTATACGGAGACTGGAGACATTCACGCTGCAACGGTTCGATGCAGTGACTCCAAACGTCAACGAGGTTTCTGGTTATATGGCTACCGCCAAGATGAAGAACACCGGCAATATGCTGATCACGTCGCTGAACAAGAATGTCGTCGACATATTCATCAAGTCGCATCCGCCGTTCCTTCATCCAAAGGATGCGCTTCCTTCGGCTTCGTCAATTCCAATCATATTCGATACGTTCAACAGCAAGCCGATCACCATCTTTCCGCTCATTGAGAACGAACGGGTGGCAGAGGTGCTCATAAAGGATGCATACACGCCGTTTCTATCGAAGAGCGAGACGGAATCGATATCAAAGCTCACCGGATTCAACAATATAACCAAATTCGTGGAAGAGAAGCGAAAGAACGTGCTGGCGATTCCCTACAAGACAGAGATTTATGCTCTTGCCATCTTTAATGGAACGCTGATGCAACACAAAGAGACGCTCAGAATCTGCAAGAACGAGTTCATAAAGCTTGCCCCCGAGCTGTTCACCATCAAGAAAGGCACATCATACTACACGGCGATGCCGACTCGCCATGCGATACGAACATATGGGATTCGCAATGACATTCACTACATGAATTTCTTCGATCTGGTGATGAAGCTCGAAGACATCATGGAAGATACATCAATGGCGCCACTGTTGTTGAATACCAAATCAATGACGTTCTTTAGGCCGAACCCGGTTCACGAGCCTACCATTCTGACAGAAGACGATATCTATAAGGCGGCAAAGCTGTCGGATACGCTGTTCGAGGGCATCAATTTCAACGACCGTTACGAGACGGTCATCACTATCCTTCAAGAGAGTTTTTCCGAGGCAATGGTCGGCGCACTCATGGACCAGATCCTCTCTATACTGAAGCAGCAGTACGTGCAGAACGGAGGCTATACCTACCTCTACAAGATGGCCGGAAGCTATGCCAAACGGGGCATGGGGGAGGAGGAGGCGGCGAGGGAGTTTATAGCGAAGCATCCGAAGATGAACCTGTTGGAGGACGAGTTTCGAGAGGTTTATCACGATGCTACTGAGGAAGAACTGGATGCTAACGCCTGAGTACGAGAAACTCAGATATTTTACGACGACCGGGCAGGAAAAGAAGATAATCGGCCTGGACGTCGAGACCAGCGACTTCTATCCGAACGATATCATCTTCATGATACAGATCTATTCGGATGACATGCAGCGGGTTTTCTTTCCGGATGACGAGAATGACATGCGCGAGCTGGCGCAGTATCTGTATATCAATCGCAAGGCGCTGATATCGTGCTTCAATACGATATTCGATATGCCGCGCATGTTCTATTGCCTGGGGCAGAATGTCGACTGGGTGATGGTGAAGAGCATCAAACAGCCTGACAAGGAGAAGTACACATGGAAGATCGACAAGAAATACGACAAGCTTTTCCCGTGGAACCCGTTCTGCTATTTCGATGTCATCCCAATGCCGATAATAGATCACGTGAAGAAGGTCGATGTGCGGGCGAAGTTCAGCACGAGGATATGCCCAAACATGAAGCACGCGGTGTTCAAAAGCCATGAATGCACCTGGATGTTCGGCTCGGTGGCGCAGGCGGCTCCGGTGCTGGGGATGGCGAAGCTGGACAGGAACCTGGCGGTGCTGAATGATAACAAGCGGGCCAGGACGCTGGTGAAAAGGCGCAATCGGCTGAAGAAGGAAGAGGATGTAGAAGACCTGAAGTATCTGCTTGACTATGGAATGGTGGACGCTGAGATATCATATAAGGCGGCTAAGCTACAGCAAGAGCTGTTGCCGATCTCCATGGGCGCGAACAGTCCGGCGACTCCAGCGCGGCTATTGATCAAAAATGCTCGCTTGCCGCAGGCGCCGCAGCGGGTGATGGACGAGATGTGGCAGGCGTATTTCGGGGGGTTGAGCTTGATGATAGATCGGGGAGTACATCATTCGAAGAAGCCGTGTTACATATACGATTTTCTGAGCCTGCCATACGAAGAACGGATATGGGTGCGTAATAAAGATGGTATCCACCATATTGAAATTGGAAAAGTTGTTGAAGAATCTATCAACGGCGATACCCTGTCAATGGACGAACACGGAACTGTAGTATGGAAAAAGATCACAGCGTTTCATAAACATAATAATACATACGATCATTTATTGAAGATAAATCTTGCATCCGGAAATAGCATATCAGTAACTCCGAACCACTCAATATTTACAGTGGCGAATGAAAGAAAAGAGAGTTTTAGTAAGAAGAAAGGAGAATGCGCTTATACAAAACCTGAAGTAAAGCTGGTACGCGGTGACAAACTCCAGATAAATGACTTCCTGTTATCAGCTAGAGGATTTCTGAAAGATGGTGGTGAATCATTCGATAAAAAACTTGCATATTTCAT
>Ga0180431_10001004_pt1 | contig 39465 bp, 29 predicted proteins | sample SS_ome_11_FD_132459 | JGI IMG/M metagenome (GOLD analysis project Ga0180431, IMG submission 132459) | Hypersaline lake sediment archaeal communities from the Salton Sea, California, USA - SS_1_MS_1 metaG | ecosystem: Environmental > Aquatic > Non-marine Saline and Alkaline > Hypersaline >... | reverse complement strand
TGGAGATAGATCATGTCGTTCCGTTCGCGAGGGGCGGGGGCAATGATGCCGGTAACCTCAGGCTGCTCTGTGCCAAGCACAACAGGGTGGAGGCCGAGAGGGTGTACGGGAGAGAGCATATGCACAGACATTACAAAGACCCATAGGCTCTGAGGTATAGCTGAGAAACTTCAAAGATCCATAGGGCCTAGATGTAAAGCGGAGAAGAGCGCATGAAGAGATATTACAAAGACCCGTGAGAATCCTGTGTAATAATCCGGTTCATCGTTTGTAAACAAGGGCCGATTATGCTATAATTCAAAATGTGGCATGGAATCTCCAAAGAAAGGTTTATCCTATGAAACGCATAGTAATAGCAGCAGTTATAGTAGCATCTATCTTACTGCCCCACCTCTCTAACGCACAAACACCATACGAGGAGATACACGGAGACATCCTCCGTAAGATGGATATATACAAAGCGTCGGCTATGTTCGCGAGAGAAGATCTCATGGCTCCTCAGCCCACACCATCACAGCAGCAATACGACGTCCTGCACTACGATGTGGAAATCGCCGTAAACACAAGCACGCAGGAAGTCGAGGGGATAATAGGCATTACGATATCGAGCCTTATAGACAGCCTCTTCACAGTGGAGCTAGACGCCGATGACGTTCTCACGATAGTATCAGTGACCGAGGCCGGGATCACTCCGCTTGTCTGGAGCCGCCCGACGGATCTTGTCTCAATTACGCTCTCGCCCGGTCTCGCTCAGGGAGAACAGATCGTTATACAGATATCCTACAACGGATTCCCGGCCACCGCCGATAATACCGGCCTCTTCTTTACATCGCAATCCAGCATTCCGGTTGTCTATTCTCTGAGTGAACCGTGGGGCGCACGGACCTGGTGGCCGTGCAAGGATTATCCAGACGACAAGGCTACATTCGACATAAGCCTATCCGTGCCCATAGCTCTGATGGCGGTATCGAACGGCAGCTACATCGGCTACTCGGACGAAACCAGATGGAGCACACCCTTCAGAAGCTATCAATGGCAGGAAATCCATCCGATGGCCACATACCTATTCTCAATAGCCGCCACCAACTATGTCAGGCTCGACGATCACTACGTATACGCTCCCTCGGAAACGATGATGGTCACGAACTACGTTTACCCATCGCATGTAGCAGCCGCGACGGAGGACTTCAACATCGGCGTCCAGGCCCTCGAGTTCTTCTCATCGATATACGGCCAGTATCCGTTCACCGATGAGAAGTACGGCGTTGCACTTTGCGGAATAGGCGGCGGGATGGAGCACCAGACCCTTACGAGTTACGGGGCGGCGCTGGTCAGGGGTGACCACTACTACGACTGGATATACGTTCACGAGCTTGGGCACCAGTGGTTCGGAGATCTTATATCATGCAAGGACTGGACCCACATCTGGCTCAACGAGGGTTTTGCGAGCTACACAGAGGCGCTCTGGTTCGAGCACCTCGAGGGACCGTCCAGGTTGAGAACGTACATGGAATCACAGGACAATCCCGGAAGCTGGATCGGACCGATCCTGAGAGATCCCGACGAAAACAATCCCTGGTACTACTTCAGCGTCGTGGTTTACGACAAGGCGGCCTGGGTCCTCCATATGCTCAGACATATCGTGGGCGACTCGACCTTCTTCGACATACTACAGGGGTACACATCCGATCCCAGATTCCGTTATTCATATGCAGAGACCGCCGATTTTGTCGGTGTATGCGAGGATTATTACGGATCGGAGCTCGACTGGTTCTTCGATCCGTGGCTGACCAGGGAAGACCGCCTAGAATACAGCTGGGCATGGTACTCCTATCCACGCACGAGCGACGTCAACCTCACGCTGTCCGTCGACCAAGTCCAGACCGACACCTACAAGATGCCGGTGGATTTCCGCATAACCACGACAGGCGGTGTCATAGACACCGTATTCTGGGTGGAAGCTGCTCACGAGGAGTATCATATCATCCTTGCCGACGCCGTTATTGACGTGGAGCTGGATCCGGATCACTGGATACTGTGTGATAAGTCCGAAGCTCCGGTCGGCGAGGACCTGCCGCCCGTGGCCGTGTTCCTCGACCAGAACTATCCAAATCCTTTCAATCCTTCCACACGAATCCGCTATGGATTGGACAGGCCCTCCCCCGTTCTCCTTCAGATCTTCGACGTGAAGGGCGCCCTGGTAGCCACCATCGAGGACAGGAACATGTCCGCCGGAGTGCACGAAGCGATATGGGACGGGACCAGGGCCGGAGGGGAAAAAGCAGTTTCGGGTATATACTTCTACAGGTTGAAAACCGTTTCGTCGGTGATGTCGAGAAAGATGATCCTTCTACGATAATTCTTATCTATTCTGAGTAAACGTATCAAGCATCCGTGTCCTTCCGGCTGCGCAGGGCCGATCTGAGCCTGTCGGCGATCACCGAGATATCCTCTCGCCTCGGAACGAGAACGGACCCTACCGAAACGCCAGCAATCCTGACGAACGCCGATACGACCACAATAGCGTTCATCGAGTAGGATACGGTCGTTGCCAACGCCGCTCCGTTCACGCCGAACATCGGAATCAGCACAAGATTCAATCCGATATTCGTGACAAGGGAGGCGAGTCCCGCCCAAAGAGCCACACGGGGATGCCCCCTGGCGAGAAGATCGCTTGTAATTATCCGCGACAGGCTGGCCGATATCACGCCTGGCAGAAGGACGAAAAGAGGTGTGACGGCCGGCAAGAACCGCTCCGAGAAAAGCAGCCTGATCGCGAACCGTCCCGTGAGAAGAATGATCAGACAGCAGAATGTGATTATGAGAAGCGTCTGCCGGCTGATCATCGTCGTATCCCTGTTCGCATCCATATCGCTTCCATGAGCGACCCTCGGATGGAGGACTACTGAGAGCACGTCGGGAACATACCATATCTTCTCCGCTATCATCACCGATATCGAGTAGTATCCGACGAATGCAGGCGCGAGGAAGAGGTTGACGAGCAGAAGGTCGAAGCGGAGGTTCAGGAAATGGAGAAGGCTTGCCAGGTACCCCTGAACACCGAACCTCACCGCGGAGCGTGCGAGTTCGCCAGACCAACGCAACCCGAATGATGCAATCTGCCTTGCCAGCAGGAGAGCCAGCAATCCGGCGAATGCGCACGAGACGAGATACGCGACTACAGCGGAATCGACCATTCGATCACTGAAAACAACCGCCAGGATAACGAACAGAATGAGGAAGGTGGCAGGCTGTGCCAGCTCCATAATATTGAACCTTTTGAAATCACTGCTGGCTTTAAACAGAAGTTGAAAATTATTATGGAGAACCGAAAACGGAATGGTCAGCATCGCGATGACAACAAGGTGCAGGGATAGTGAAGGAAGCACACGGTGGGCAACGGTAGGAGCCAGTGAGATCGATACCGCCATGACGGATGCCCCGATCAGTATCGAAAGGCTCAGCCAGTTTCCGGCGAGCTCATCGAGCGGAACCTTTCTTCTCCCGAGGAAATAACCCGATCCCGAACCTATGCCCAGATTCGCCGACCTGTAGACGACCGCCGCCGAAAGAACCGCAAGTGTGAATAGACCCTTGCCCTCCGGCCCCATGATCCTTGCCATGACAATGCTGGTAACTAGGCCCAGCAGGAATAAAATGACCTTCGTTGCGAAGGTCACCGATACATTGCGGATAAAAGACAACAGTTGTTTCCTTTGTCGAACAGGTACAGCACAACGGGGACGGCATGCCGGCACACCCGGCGGTAAACCGGCAAGCCCGGCACTGCCGCACGATCGTATTAACGAGATGCCATCAACACACGTCCGAGGCCGCAATCGGCGGCCGGTCGAGCCCGGTTCAGCAGATTATACGCATATCAGATACAAACGTCATGTAAAATTCGCTTCGAATCTATCATGCCGGGGCGCTCCGCGGACCGCATAGGGATTAATCTTTGTTCTTGTCACATAAGTTCCATTTTGACACAATCGGCTCCTGACACGGAGACGGATATGACCATCGAGTACAATAGCATTCCATGGGAAACATACAGGGCAGAGTTTCCAATCACAGATAAATACATCTACATGAACAATGCCGCCGTAAGCCCTATGTCCACCAGGGTCAAGGCGGCGATTGAGGAATTTTCCGAAGAGCTTCTCAACATGGGCACACTCTGCGAGGAAAAGCTCTTCGAAAGGGTAGAAAAGGTCCGTGCCGATGCTGCGGAGTTCATGGGAGCCGGGCGGGACGAAATCGCGTTCATCAAGAATACGACACAGGGTGTTCTGATAGCGGCCAACGGTATACGCTGGCGTAGGGGTGACAACGTCGTGATGCCTTCGAATGAATTCCCGGCGAATGTTTATCCATGGATGTCACTGGGAAAGCGCGGTGTTGAGCTCAGAATGGTCGATCCGGCCGGCGGCAGGGTGACCGCACGGATGCTCGCAGACGCCACGGATGACCGCACACGGGTTATCACGGTGAGTATGGTTCAGTTCTCGAACGGTTACAGGATAGATATCGACAAGCTTGGAGACTTCTGTAGGGATCGGGGCGTCTACCTGCACGTTGACGGCATACAGGCCCTCGGCTGCCTGATGTGCAACGTAAAGAGACACAAGATCGACTTCTTGTCCGCAGGCGGCCATAAGTGGCTTCTAGCCTCACCGGGACTTGGATTGTTTTACTGCAGAAAGGAGTTGCTGGACCGGTTGGACATATGGAATCCCGGCTGGACGGGCGTTTCGGACCCCAAGGCGTTCATCGATTACAATATGACGTATCGTGATGATGCGGGCAGGTTCGAGGAGGGCTGCCATAATTTTCACGGTATATACGCCATGGGCGCAACGCTTGAACGTTTCCGGGAAATAGGAATGGAGAACGTTGAACACCGCATCCTCTCCCTAACGGATAGACTGGAAAATACGCTGACAGAAAATGATTGCACGGTTACAAGCCCGCGCGGTAACGGGGAGCGCTCGGGAATCCTATGCTTCACTCGAAACGGCACCGGATCATCGGAGCTACTAGAAAAGATGAGCGAGGCCGGCGTCATCTGCAGCCTGCGCGAGGGCTCAATAAGGGTCAGTCCTCATATATACAATACTGAAGGCGAGATCGAGAGACTGGCCGGGATAATATCATGACCGGAGGTCTTCCGAAGGCTAAATCGAGCAGTAGACCGAGAGCGCCTCATGATTGGAGGTATTAGAATGCATGGTGAACACAAACGGTCAGCTTTCCCAGGGATCCTTTTAATAGCCCTGGGTGTCTTTTTTATCCTGGTAAAGCTCGACATTCTGGACTGGAGAGTCGACCACCTATGGACATACTTGATAATGATCGTGGGTGCAGCCTTCTGGGTGCGTTTCCTGTTTGAAAAGGAAAAACCCGGAGTCCTGATGCCCGGCACGATACTACTGACTATCGGCCTGGTGTTCAATTACGCATCGAGAAACGGGTGGCACATGATGGAGCACCTTTGGCCGTTCTTCATCCTCGCCCCCGCTTTCGGATTCTACGCGCTCTTCATATTCGGGGAACGAGATAAACACCTTCTTATCCCAGCGGGCATAATGACCGTCATTGGAGTCATATTCTTACTCCAGAGCTACGACAGGGTTATCAAAACGATCTGGCCGCTTGTAATAATTATCGTCGGCGCCTTCCTTCTGTACAGGGGTCTGTCTTCAGGGAGCCGTGGTCACGAGGACGATGATTTTTAGAACGGGGGTATGGAATGATACGCAATGCAGGACACGTAAAATGGGGAATAATCCTGATAGTGATAGGCCTGATATTCCTTCTGAACAACTACGGAATACTGGAGATCGGGGACATAATCGGCACACTTTGGCCCCTGATCCTCATATTTATAGGTTTGTCGATGTTGAGGCGCAGGCACGTGGAGCGCGATGCGGACGGTTCCGGAGAGCACGGCGGCAGGATCGTTTCGATGTCTTCACAATCGTTGGATGTATCGAGCGTATTCAGTGATATACGGTTCAAAGCGAGAGGCGACGAGTTTTCCGGAGGATATGCGAACAACGTGTTCGGCCTGATCTCGATCGATCTTGGAACTATCACGAAAATAACCGGAAATGGGCGTATGGAGCTTCACTCAGTGTTCGGGGACATCGTTGTTCACCTGCCCGAGAACATCGCCCTCGAGGTCAGCGGCAAAAGCATCTTCGGCTGCATGACCGCCCCGGATGGAAGCAAGGTTCAAACGAGGAGGTACAGGACTCCCGGCTCCGAAGAAGCCGTTGATAAGCTGAGTATTCGCGTTTCACAGGTATTCGGCGATATACTGTTGATCCAATAGTTAATAATCTAACTGAATGACAACCGTTACAACCTGCCGGTTCGCGTCGCCTACTTAGATAGACTTTGTCGGACCGCTTAGGTGCACCCGTTACCGGTATGCACCCGGCCCCACGCTACGGGGCTGACAGGCAGTTACCCCGGTCGGCACCTCTCAGCCGACTAGAAAAGACGTGCCCTTAACTGGTCACTACCTCAGAAACACGATCTTACCCGTGGACACGTCGGCTCCGGCCGCCAGCCTTATGAAATAAACGCCGCTGCCGATCATCCTGCCCGAATAATTCCTGCCGTCCCACACAACGCCGCTGTCACCGGGATAGAGCTTGAACGATTTCACTCTACGTCCCGAAACATCGTAGATATCGAGTGTCCCGCGCATACCCTGCGGCAAGACGAAGGAGATCCGGGTATTCGATGAAAACGGATTCGGATTGTTCCCCAACAGAGCCAATCTCACACCGGGCTCATCGTCCCCGGACGTGAATCTGCAGTCCACCATAACGGCAGCCGTTGCCAACACCGCCCTCGTACACTCGGTAAGGTAATCAAAATCGATATAGTCCGGGGCATCGGTGCATGAATGATAATGTGGATTATTCCAGTACTCACCCTCTATCAGAAGCACGCTCGGTAACCCGTCGAAAATCCAGAACGCATGGTGATCGCTGGCGGGAAAACGTCCGGTCAGTAACCGCGGTGAAAGATCCAAACCCAAGGAGTCAACGATATCCATGATCATCTTCACAAGCACTGTATCGCATTCCGAAGACCTGCCGGCGATCTCGACAATGTTCCCACCGCCGTAGTCACGGCCCAACATGTCCATGTTGATAACCGCATCGTAAACGGAACCGTCGTCTATGCTGCCGGCGAAATACCTGCTGCCCAGCAATCCTTTCTCCTCGCCGTCGAAGAGAGCGAATTCCACGGTAATGCCGGTTTCCGTCCCCGTAAAAATCCTCGCCATCTCCAATACGCCTGCCGTCCCGCTGGCATTATCGTCGGCCCCGGGCGCGCACTCCCAGCTGTGGGATAACGGAGACGAACGGCTATCGTAGTGTGCGCAGAGAAGTACCCGGCGTTCTTCATCCAGGGAGCCGCAGTGCTTGAAAATGATATTCTTCCCCCAAACGGTATCGGGGAACTCATAGACATTGAATATCGGATCCCCGGACCAGTCGAAATCGATCCGGACCACCTTCTCCTGGCCTGCAAGCCAGAAACCGCCGCCGGGCGCAAGCTCCACATCGCAAAAGTTGGCGCTGCAACCGCATTCCATCCCAATATCGCGCCACGAAGCTCCGCCGTCCGAGCTCATCCAGATCTCTCCATCAGCTCCAGCCGCCAGCACCCTGACTGAATCCGCCATCATCACGCATCTCAGGTCCGGCTGGTCGGAGGGGCCTGGATGAACCGTGGTCTCATTCCATACAGCGCCCCCATCCGTGGTGTAATAAACCCCCTCCATCCCCACGATCACTCCACAGCTGTAACCGCTGAAATCGATATCATTGAGCACGGTGCTCGTGAACAACCGCTCATCCCAGCTGAATCCCGCATTAGTGGATTCGAACAGGCGGCCTAAATTCGATACAAGCCAGAAATGCATAAGACCGTTCGAAGCGGAACCCTCTATAGACCAGGAATTGATTACGTTCGAAAATATCTGAAACCAATTCTCACCCCAGTCCGCACTCCTTATTATTGTTCCGTACCATCCCGCCGCCAAACCGATCTGCCCTCCATCGAAGGCGATCGTCGTGATCGCATTCATCGTATAACCGAAACTCTTGTCCTCCCAGATCTCACCGCCGTCGCAGGAGACGTAGAGAATACCGAACCCGGAATCTTCACGCCTACCAGCCATCCACAGCCGTCCTTCCGGACCCGATTCAAGATCGAATATCATCCCCTCTATCCCGCCGCATTTACGGAACTTGCTCCATCCTTCGGTTCGGACGGATCTGTAAACATCCCCCCCGGCATCGGCCGTCCACACGGTATCACCCGCCCGGGACACGGCTACACCCATCAGATTACGCCGATTGGTGGTCAATACGAAGGTCTGGACCTCCGGTTCGTATCCGGCTCTCGATATCTCATCCACGAGGTACTGGGCGGCTATCATTTTCTCGTTCGAATAAGCAAACCGGGTGTGGAGCTTCACGGTGCAGCCGTCCACGATTATCGAATCCGCACCGCTGAGGCCACGCACATTCCGCTCTATTCTATGCAATTGGACATGGTCGACAAGATCCTCGAGCGACCGGTACCGGGTCTCCAATCGTCCCGCGTAACAGTGACCTGGAATCAATGTCGGAACTACAAGTAAGCCAATGAGGTAGGCATATAACGATAGGCGGATTCCGACTGTGTGGTTGCTCAAAATAAAACCCTTTCACGTGGGCCGGTTTAAGTATATTATAACAATCACAGTTAGCAATATCAACCGCCGACTGAGGGTTCGGACCGATGCGTGCGGTTGATCAAGAGAAACGGATTCATTCTGAAGCACTGAACACCTGCAAACCTGCCATGGGTACGAGGAGGTGACGGTGTTTGCTGCCGTTCGTGGACCATTTCGATCCTGCCATAGATACAAGGAGGTGACGGCGTTTGCTGCCTTTTATGGACCATTTCGATGTCGATGAGGAGACCATGAGAAGCGTCATCGATGTAGCACTATCGAAGGGAGGTAATTACAGTGACCTCTTCTTCGGTCATGCAGTCGGTAACCGGATCTTGATGGAGGAGGGGATCGTCAAGGAAGGCAGTAAATCCATTTCGCGGGGCGTCGGCATAAGAGTATTGAAGGGAGAGAGCACCGGATACGCATACACGGAGGATCTCTCCTTAGAGAAGATGAAGCAGGCCGCTCTCACGGCGGCGGCGATAGCCGACTCGGCGAAGACGGTGGGGTCGATCTCGGTATCAGAAGTGCCGTTCACAAACCACTACCCCGTCGAAGAGGCTACGACGGGAACTTCCCTTTCGAAAAAGATCGAGTGGATCGATAAAGCGGAAAACGCTGCGTGGGATTACAGCGAACACGTGAAAAAGGTCGAGGTGATGCTCATCGACAGGATCGAAACGATCCAGATACTGACATCCGAGGGAAGGTTGCTCAAGGATACGAGACCGATGATGCGGTTCCACGTATCGGTGATCGCAGAGAAGAAAGACAACAGGCAGATAGGCATATCCAGCGGAGGGGGAAGGATCGGCAACGAGTACTTCCGTCTCAAGAAATCCCCATCCGAACACGGTCGTGATGCCGCACGTCAGGCGGTGCTCCTTCTCGAGGCGATCGATGCGCCAGCCGGCCCCATGGAACTGATCCTCGCGCCGGCCGAATCCGGAGTGCTCCTGCACGAATCAGTGGGCCACCCCCTGGAGGCCGATTTCATCCGCAAGGGGACATCGGCTTACACGGACCGTGTCGGGGAAAAGGTGGCAAGCGAACTGATCACCGTGATAGACGACGGCACGGTCAAGAACGACCGCGGCGCAGTCAACTTCGATGACGAGGGAACACTTACTTCGGCAACGGTTCTTATCGAGAAAGGGATTTTGAAAGGGTACATGCACGATAGAATCAGTGCCGGAGTGTTCGGCGTTCCGCTGACCGGAAACGGCCGAAGGGAATCGTACAAGCACCCGCCCGTACCGAGGATGACCGTAACCTACCTGTCGAATGGAACGAGCGATCCCGAGGAAATCATCCGCTCCACCGATCGGGGAATATTCTGCAAATCCTTCCGGGGAGGCCAGGTTGATATCTCTAACGGAGACTTCGTGTTTGTTCCGATAGAGGCCTATCTCGTGGAGAACGGACGCATCGACGCTCCCGTTAAGAACCTCACTCTTATAGGGAACGGACCGGATGTACTATCCAAAGTGGTGGCCGTGGGAAACGATTTCGCCTTCAGCGACGGCAGGTGGACCTGCGGGAAGGGGCAGATGTCGCCCGTAGGCGTAGGACTTCCCACGATAAAGATATCCGAAATAACAGTAGGCGGCAGCGAGCTCGTCCAGAAATAGATCGGGGAGACAGCCATGACCATGGATGAGATGAAGGCACTGGCGGCAAGTACGGTTGATACGGCGCTCGAAGCAGGAGCCGAGACAGCGGAGATAATGGTCATGGAAGGAACGGATTTCGAAGTCTCCGTGAGAAAAGGCGGTATCGAAACACTCAACGAGTCTGTTTCGAGCAGAATAGCCATTGCCATATCCAGGGATGGACGCAGGGCTTCGGTGACCTCGAGCGATCTCACGACGGATAGTATCGACAGGCTCGTTCGCGAGGCCGTCGAACTGGCCGATGTCATGGACAAGGACGAATTCTTCTGTATGCCCGATAAGGACGAGCTAGGAGAGGTGGAAGACGATCTGTGCATCTTCGATCCTTCCACAGTGGAGATATCAACCGATAAGAAGATAAAAACAGCGCTGGAGCTGGAAAAAACAGCATGCGACATGGACAAGAGGATCATTCCCGATGAGGCTGCATGCGCCAGCGGTGTTCACTCGATGGCATTCGCCAATTCACTGGGATTCTGCAGTAGCTACAGCCGAAGCATGAACTCCATCAGTCTATCCTGTACCGCCGAGGACAACAAGGCTTCCGGCCTGAATACGGGCAAGAAGCAGTCATCCCACTGGTATTCCATGGCAACTTCCTTTGACGGGCTGGAACCTATCGAAAAGGTCGCATCGGAAGCGGTGTCGAGGACACTTCGCAAGCTCGGATCGGTCAAACCAAAAACATGCGAGATCCCGGTTGTTTTCGATGCCTTCACCGCACGTGACATCCTGGCATCGATAGCCGCGGCGGTTAGCGGGAGCAATATCTACAGAAACAATTCATTCCTGGTCGGCAAAACCGGAAGCAGGATAGGCGCTCCTCTTATAACCATAATAGATGACCCCCTTCTGACGGGCAAGCTGGGCTCCAGGCCTTTCGACGGTGAGGGGGTCAGATCGCGCAGAAACACGGTCGTTGAAAAGGGCATTCTGAAAAAATTCCTTATGAGCAGCTACGAGGCCAAAAAGCTCGACAGTAGATCAACTGGAAATGCCGGAGGCCATTCGAACTTCTATATAGTGCCCGGCGAAGACGATCCGGAAAAGATTATCGGTGATATAAAAGATGGATTGTGCCTTACGGCCCTTTTCGGCCCCGGGGCAAACTGGACCACGGGTGATTTCTCTCAGGGCGGTCAGGGGATTTGGATCGAAAACGGTGAGCTATCATATCCGGTCGACGGATTCACAGTTGCCGGATCATTCCAAAAGATGCTGAACGGCATCGAAGCGGTGGGTAACGACATCGATTGGAAAAACCGTATCACCTCGCCGACACTCAAGATCAGCAGCATGACTGTTAGCGGAACATGACTTTCTTGAATAGACACATGAAGAAGCCGATATTCGCGGTGGTCATGGCGCTGTCCGTGGCCACACTCCCGCATCAGCCGCACGCGGGCGGCCACGAAACTGCAAACAGGCTGCTGGCCGTGAGCCTGGACTCTCTGGGCGGCAAAGATGCGGTCGAGCGTATAAGGTCGATCAGCTCCATCTCCGAAGTCGAGCTCCTCGGTACCGGCTTGAAGGGATCGATTGAATCCTACACATTGAAACCATGCCTTTCACGAACCACGGTCACGCTGGGATCTCTCATAATAGAGCAGGGGTACGACGGAAACCGAATATGGCTGATAGACCAGAATGGCAAGCTGCAGTACAGGCGGGACACCGGATCCGTCAGGGACCAGGTATCCGCCTGCCTCATGGAAAATTTCGGCTACCTGTTTCCAGAAAGCGGTTTCACCGCGGAATACGCAGGTCTTGACACCCTGGACGGCACAGCATGCCATGTAATCGACATACTGCCCGACGGAGGCAGCCCGTGCAAGCTCCTGCTGGATTCATCAACATTTCTGATGAAATCACTATTTCTGGATAATTCCGAGGGAGGTGTCGAGCAGGTCTACAGCGATTACAGGGTAATCGAAGGAGTGAAACTGCCCTTTCATACCATTTCACGTCAACTCGCCACCGGCATGACGTTCGAGATCCGAACTGTCTCCATCGAGATCAACCAACGCCAGGATCCTCTCGTATTCTTCCCGCCTGTGACCGATAAGCTCGATTACGAATTCGTGATTGGAAACTCATCCGAGGATATAGTCTTTACATACGAGAACGGGCACATATATCTCCCTGTTCGTATTCATGGATCACTAGATGAACTGATGTTCATGGTCGACTCGGGAGCAGGGATGACGGTCATAGACTCATCGCTAGCCGTCGGCTACGGTCTCACATTGGAGGGACCGGTCCGTGGTATCGGCGCTTTCGGTCAGGCCGATTTTTTTATCACCCGCATAGAAGGATTGAGCATCGAGGGGATAGAGTTTCAAGGGCAGAACGTTATCTCATACCCATTGTCGGGGATCATCGAAAGATCTGGGGGGCTTCCCGTCGGCGGCATCCTCGGATACGACTTTCTCAGCCGCTTCATAAGCTTGATCGAATTCGAAAGTGGAACCATATCCTTTTTTCAGCCTGATTCCTTCGAATCCCCAGACTACTTTGTTCCGGTGGAAGCGCCGCTGATCCATAACGTATTCGCTCTAACGGGAACTCTGGACGGCAAATACGTCGGGACATTCCTGCTGGATACTGGAGCGAACAGCTCCATGCTCAGCAGCGGCTTCATACGTGAAAACGGGCTAGGCGGCGACGAAGGATCAAACGGTATCATGGTGCTTGGTGCGGGTGGCGCTCAGCAAACCGAAGCGGCTTCTTTCGAATCCTTCGTTATCGGTCCTTTTACGATCAGGGATCCTTCGTTTCTGCTATCGACCGTGGAAAGCGGCCTAGGCTCGTTCAAGTCGGTGAGCGGTATTATCGGTAACGATATACTCGAAAGATTCACCGTTATACTGGATTATGTGAACCAGAGCGTTTACCTTGACGGGAACACCTTCTCGGCGGATGAAAAGGAGGAAATGCATTGAGTGCTAAAATCAAATTCATCGGTGCAGTAAGAGAGGTCACCGGATCCATGCATCTGATCTCCAACAGCGGTTCACAGATTCTTGTCGACTGCGGCCTGTTCCAGGGCAGGCGCGACGAGTACTTCGAGAGGAATTCCAATTTCCCGTTCGATCCATCAAGCGTGGACGCATGCGTGCTCTCACACGCTCATATAGATCATTCAGGCAATATACCCAATCTAGTCAAGAGGGGATTCGAAGGCAGGATCCTGGCCACGGATGCAACAACTGATCTATGTTCGGCGATGCTTCCGGACAGCGGACACATCCAGGAAGAAGACATCAAGTACGTGAACAAGATACACAAGAGTAAGGGGCTGCCGCCGAGAAGACCCCTATACACACGGAAGGACGCGGAAAAGTGCCTGCAGTTCTTCGAAGGTCATCCTTATCACGAGACCATCGGTATCAATGACGATATATCCGTCACCTTCTACGACGCCGGACATGTTCTCGGATCCGCCATCCCGCTGCTGGAGATGAAAGACGGTGACAAGACCGTTCGTCTGGCATATGCAGTCGATCTAGGCAGAAAGAATATACCGATCCTCAACGATCCTGAAACACCGCCCGAGATCGATTACATGCTCCTGGAGAGCACATATGGCGGGAGGCTCCACGCTTCGGTGGATCAGACAAAGGAGAAGCTGGAGAGCATCGTGAACTCCACCGTCGAGCGGGGAGGCAAGATTATCATACCGTCATTCGCTCTGGAGAGGACCCAGGAAGTTGTTTATTATCTGAATATACTGCTCATGGAAAAAAGGATCCCTGATATCCCGATCTATGTCGACAGTCCACTGGCCGTGAATATAACGGAGATATTCCTAAGGCACCCGGAATGTTACGATGCGGAGATGGACGCCGCAATGCGCAACGGGGACGATCCGCTCGGAACGAGGAGGATCAACTATATAAAGGACGTCGAGCAAAGCAAGGCGTTGAACATGGACGACCGCCCGATGATCATAATCTCGGCATCGGGGATGTGCGAAGCCGGCAGGATAACGCATCATCTGAAAAACAACATCGGCGATCCCAAGAACACCGTGCTCGTAATAGGATTCATGGCCAAGAACACTCTGGGACGACGTATCGTGGAGAGGGAAAAGGTGGTTAAAATATTCGGCATGGAATACGAGCTCAGGGCGGAGGTCTCCATAATCAACGCCTTCAGCGCCCACGCGGACCGAAACGAGATACTCGATTACCTGAAGCCGTTCAAATCTTCCGTAAAAAAAATATTCATCGTGCACGGAGAGGAGGACCAATCGGAGAAACTGTTGCAATCTCTCGGAGAAAACGGTTTCAATGCGCATCTCCCGACGCCGGGAGAGGAAGTGGAGCTTGGATGAAAAAGAGCCTCGACGGCAGATGGGCGGTCTCACCATCCGAAGGTATAGCAATACAGAGGGAACTAAGTCACGAGGTGATCAGAAGATGGAGCGGGGGCGGGATCAACCTGGTTGCGGGCGCAGATGTGCATTTTCCCTCCAAGAGCAGGGCGCTGGCCGCCGTCACCATCTTAACGTACCCGGACCTGGAACTGATCGAATACAAATCCCTAGAGAGTGACTGCAGATTCCCATACATCCCCGGGCTTCTCTCATTCAGGGAAATCCCTGCGCTCATAGACGTTTTCGATAGCCTGGACAGGATACCGGACCTGGTTCTCTGCGACGGCCAGGGCATAGCGCACCCGCGCGCACTGGGCCTGGCCAGCCATCTCGGGATAGAGCTGGACATACCGACCGTGGGCTGCGCTAAATCCCCCCTCTTCGGTGCCTTCAGGGAACCCGGGACCGAGAGAGGCGCCCGCTCTCCCATCAAGGACAAATCGGGGAAGACGATCGGGACCGTGCTGAGAACACGTAACGGTACAAAGCCTATATACGTGTCAATCGGACACCTGATAGATTTGAGAACTGCTGTCAGGTACGTCCTCTCGTGCACGCCTCGCTTCAGGATCCCCGAGCCGCTGCGAACCGCCCACCGCCTGGCCTCGGGCAACCTCCACGATACGTAGGCCGGCCGATGACCGATCTGGAATCGATCTTGCTGTTACTATCCTGCGGCAGATAGGCTCAGTGCCAATACGCCACATAACTGCTTGTTGATAAATAATTTTTGCCTGGGAATACTCGAGGCGCAATATCGGCATTCCTCGGGCCGTCTTATATTGCAACGCCGATCCAGGTTTAAATGTAGGAGTGGCTGCAATGTTCTTTATACCGATCGGAACAAAATCGACTCTGGCTCTAAAGCCGAAACTGACCATAGGGTTGATAGCAACAAACATCATAGTTGCGATCATATCCTTTCCGTTGATGATACAAACCGAGAAAAAGTGCTTCGAGGTTCAGAGAGAGAGACTGGCCACCGAGCTGAGGCTTCTAGTAAAGGACCGCTCTCATTCCGATGATTCGTACGAGTACCAGAACATGTTTATCGACGGATCATTCAAGAATATAGAGAAAACGTCCGACTATTCGGAACTCGAGTTCGAGTTGATAGAATCGATGTCACTGCTCGGCGTCACATTTGAAGATCTCGAGGACTACGAGGAGGAGCTCAAGGGAAAGACGGAGCAGGATTTCATCCATCGGCCCGATGGAATGGCGGACGATTTCGCCGAGTGGAAAAGGCTCATAGCCAAAGAGGAAGCCGCCTTTAACCGGAACATCAACTTTTCCCTGGGGCTGATTCCCAGCAAGATGGGCAGGATCCACACGTTCTTCAGCCACCTCTTCCTGCATGGCGGCATCTGGCATCTCCTGGGTAATATGCTTTTCCTTTGGGTTGTGGGCTGTCTCCTCGAGGACAGCTGGGGACGGATCCCGTTTCTGATGTTCTACCTCGCGGGCGGCGCTCTGGCCGGACTCGCGCATTGTCTCCAGGACACATCGTCAGTCGTCCCCCTGATCGGAGCCTCGGGCGCGATAGCGGCCGCGATGGGTGCCTTCACTATCAAGCACTTCTGGACAAAGATCAAATTCTTCTACTTCTTTATGTTCTTCTTCCGTCCTTACTGGGGCACATTCCATCTCCCGGCATTCGTTTTCCTTCCTTTCTGGTTCATAGAACAGCTCGTAATGAAGTCGCTTACTGACTTCGTCGGCGGTTCCGACGTGGCATATCTGGCACACATCGCCGGGTACGCAAGCGGGGTGACCGTCGCTCTCGGAGCCCGCATCACCGGATTCGAGGACCGGTTCATCACACCCAGGGTTCATAAGAATCAGGTCAACGCAGGCGTGCTCAAGGATCCGCGGTTCGACAAGGCATGTGACATGCTGAATGATGGGAGGACCGAAGAGGCTATATCACTGTTCAATCGAATTATCGCCGACCGCCCCGATGACGTCAACACACTGCAGGACATTGCAATCATCTACAAGGAGAACGGGCTAAAGTCGGAATATCGTAAGATATCGAGCAGGGCCATGAAATCTCTCATGCGCGAATCAAGGCTGGAGGAAGCGGCGGAACTGGCATTGAACTCGATAAGAGTCAAGCAATGCGCTAGCAGCATCGATCCGCAGGTTCTCCTGAGAATCGGGAAATGGCTGAGCGAACAGAACAGGGCCGGGGAGGCCCACGACATATACAGCCACATCACCCAGAACAAAAACTCACCGCAGGTGACGGCTAAGGCTTACATAAAACTGGCCAAGCTTCTAAACTACGATATGATCAATCCAAAGGACGCCCTCACCGCGTTGAAAAGAGCACGGAGCCTGGGGCTCGGTGACGAGTGGACCGAGCGAATACAGGAGCTTGAAGACGCTATCCGGGAAGAGCATCCGGAATTCTGCGGAGTATGACATAAGAACACGGGGGCGACCCGGGCCCTGCTTCCGTGAAACCGGCAAAACGGTAATGACCGGTCCTGAGAGAGCCGGAGCGTGATCCCGGACACGTCCACACTACACGTAACCGTTCCCAGATCATATACAGCCGAGTACGCCCCCCACCACTCTTTCCAAATTATCCACCTTACCCACCAATCTCGAGCGGATCCTTCCACTACCGTCTATTATGAACAGTGTGGGGGTCATTGTGACATGAAGGATCTCGCGTGAATACGAATCCCCATCTATGAGCACGGGAAACGTAGCTCCATTCTCTTTTATCAGCTCACGTGTCTTTGCAAGGTTGCCGCTCACGTCTATACCGATCAGCTTGAAGCCGAGCTTCTTCTCCAGGCTCTTGAACTCCACCAGTTGCGGTAACTCCGCAACACATGGAGGTCAGGTAGGGCTCCAGATGATAATAACGAGGTTATCACCGATATAGTCGGCGAGATCGTGTCTTCTGCCCTCAATATCGACGAAAGCATGCTGTTCGAGGGGACCCTCGTCGATAATCCTTTTCGATAGTATCATCTCGTCGAGCCCGGACATGTCACCGTTTACAAGCACGAATAGACTGTCAAGCGGCACCGATTCGACCCCGCTCGGCACTCCGGCAATGTACCTGATATAGTGGTCCAGGGCTATCTCCCGCTCGCCCTCTTCCCATAGAATCTCACCCAGAGAACCACCCGAGAAAGCATCCATGCCGGCTTTCCGGAGGACCTCCAGGGCCTCGTCCCTTCTACCCTGCTCTTCCAAGAATTCACCGAGGACGACCAGAATTCGGGACCTCAGGAAACCGTCGGAGACAAGCTCGAGGGCCCTCTTCAGGCACCTCTCCGTGAGTTCAACATACTCGTCATCCGACTCGAGGTAATATGCCATGTAAAGGAACAGCTTGGGGGAAACCTCCCCTCCATCGAGCATCTCCGCCGCAAGAGAGGCCGCATCCCTCCTGTTCTTCTTGAATACGTATGCGAACTTGCGCAGCAGCAGGTTCCCGCGTAGAGCATGATCGCTCTCCTTCGCCAGCACCCCATCTAGGTATTCCGACGCCCTCTCCAAGCTTCCGACATCATCCGCAATGGTTTTAAACGATTCCCAGTATGCCAGCCTGCGAAAGTAGTCCTCTGGATGATTCTTTACGAATATATCGAGCCTCTCCAATCTGTCCTCGGGATCCTTCACGCCCGACGCCGCCTCCAGTTCCTCCAGAATGACCAGCGCCGTTTCACCTTCCCTGCCCGAGCAGCACTGCATGGTCATCAGGCAGACAAAAACCATAACGATGAGTAACGATACCCTTGTCATCCATAACCTCACTTTCTCCATACTGCTGCGCTTCCAATCTCCGCAGTCACGATAATCGCTCCAAAAAGGCCGAGTTGCTTGTGCGCTGCCGGCGCCTCACCTGTACTACCCTCCCCCGACAAGATCCTCGATCAGGGATACCATCTCCTCCGCACGCCTGTCCCAGCTTCTCGCCTTAGCATATTCCTTGAGCTTCTCCGCGTCGGCTCCTTCAGCGACGGCCCGGCGTATATTTGCAATGAATCCGTCACGGTCATCCGCCAGATAGACGATATCCGCGAGCTCTTCCATATCACCCGAATACTTCATGGTCACTATCGGTTTTCCCACCGCTGCGTATTCGTAGAGCTTGTTCGGATCGGCAAGGCGCATCAATTCATTCACCTTCAAAGGGATCATACACACATCCATTGCCGCGATATAAGCTCCCAACCGATCGTACGGCTTTATGCCGAGATAATGAACATTCCTCCTCCTATCGGCGATCCTGCGCATGTCGTCCTTCCGGTCACCGTATACAGGCCCGACGAGAACGATGGATCCATCATCAAAGGAAGCCGCTATGAAGTCGAGCAGATCGAAGTCGAACCACTGGGCGATCGCTCCTATATAACCTATAACAGGTTTTGCCAGATCGCACATATCATCCGGAGTGGCGGCGTCCGAAGCCGCGTTGAAGAGATCGTAATCAACACCGTTTCCGATATGCAGGATATTGGCGGTTCCCATATCCTCGAGCTTTTCGACAAGCCCTCCGCTCACAGCGGTGACTGCATCAGCGGAAAGGGCCAGTTTCCTGAAGTAACCTCCAGCCCAAACGGGGACGTCCGGAAAGCAAAGAGGATCGTCATTGCAGTCATATACCATTGCGGAACGGGGCATGAAGGGCAGCACGGCCGCATAGTATATGTTGGAAACATAAAACACCCTGTCCTTTTTCAGAAAGCCGGTCAGCAGAAATACAGTGTTGATCCATAAAAACAGCAGCACATTCCAAAGAAGCCGGAACGGCGGAAAGGAGAATATAGCCCTGAGGGATCTTTGAGGGAAGTTCTTCAGGACCGGGATGCATACATGGATGATCCTTCCGTCCCTCTCCGGAAGGAAATTGTTCCTCTTCCCCTTGACGACACTCGATAGAAACAGTATCTCCCAATCATCCGGGAACCTCGAGAGAATCTGCTGTTTCCTCGTCCTTACATATAGCCACTGTATTTCAGAAAAGCATACAATCTTCAAATCGCACCCCGGCGGCAGCCGTAAGGCCGTTTATCCGGCGTCGGCCTATCCAATATTCTCGGTGAATCGCCTTATCCTGCCGATCACGTAGTCCTGCTCGGCTCTCGATATTTCAGGGTAAACCGGTATGGCCAGCGTTTGAAGCGCGGCCCTCTCGGCTTCGGGGAAATCCCCTTTTCCACGATCCAGAAAGGAAAAACACCTCTGCATATGCAGGGGAACCGGGTAGTATACTTCACAACCGACCCCGGCCTCGGATAGAAAGCTCCTCAGACCATCCCTGTCGGCGGACCTGATCACGTACTGGTTGAACACATGAACGGCATCCTTATCGATATAGGGCACCTCGATCCCGTCTGCACCCGAAAGGCCCTCACTGTAGTAAGCTGCGTTCTCCCTCCGCCTGTCGTTCCATTCGCCGAGATGTCCGAGCTTGACCAGGAGAACCGCCGCCTGAAGGGCATCGAGCCTGCTGTTCAGCCCGATGACATCATGATAGTATCTGTCCCTGCCGCCGTGCACCCTGAGCAAGCGGGCCTCCGAGGCGAAATCCGCGTCACCGGTAACAATCATACCCCCATCGCCGTATCCACCCAGGTTCTTGGACGGAAAGAATGAAAAACAGCCGGCCGTTCCCATCGAGCCCACCATCCTCCCCCCGTATGAGGCCCCGATGGACTGGCAGGCATCCTCGATAACCGGTATCCCCCTCCTCTCCGAAGCCGACAGGATCGCCTTCATCTCGGCCGACTGGCCGAACAGGTGCACAACCAGGATCGCTTTGGTTCTCTCCGTGATCGCCGCGTCAACGGCGGATGGATCGATATTGTAAGTGGCCCTTTCGATATCCACAAAAACGGGTTTCGCTCCGAGGCGGGTGATAGAGCTGACAGTGGAAAAGAACGTGTAAGGAGTAGTTATCACCTCATCACCCGGGCCTATTCCAAGGGCCATCAAAGAAATCAAAATCGCGTCGCTGCCCGATGCGACTCCCACGGCATGCCCCACTCCGCATAGATCACCGATCATGGCTTCAAGTTCCTCTACCTTCGGGCCCAGGATGAAGCGCTGAGATGAGAGCACGTCGTCCAAGGCTTCGTGCACCTCCTCCTTTATGCTTTCGTACTGTGGAACCAGATCCAGCAGCTTGACCTTCATCTCGTCCTCTTCTCCAAATCCTGGTACAGCCTTTTGAGCTCCCCACTGGTCTTATCCCAATTATACCGGTCGAGAAAGGCCTCACGTCCGGCTCTGGATAAACGATCCCTGAGCGATCCATCTCCGTGTATCTCCACTATCCGTTCCGCCAGCTCCTCAGGTTTATCGTAAGTGAATACGAGCCCCCCCCCGGAATTCTCGATCACCCGCGCCAACGGCGGACAGTCACTTACTATCACGGGCTTGCCCAGCATCATATATTGGAATATCTTGTGTGGTATGGTCGTATCAGTATGCGGATTCCGGGAGTGCGGGACGAGACAGACCGCGCTCGCATGTATGTAGCTCCAGATCTTCTCGAAGGGCTGCCACCCCGTCATTTCCACCATATCCCCGCAATTCAGCTCATCCGCCAGCCTGGTTAGGTACGCCATGTAAGACGCATTGCGGTTTCCCACGAGAACCAGCTTGAGATTCGGGATCCTATCGCGCAGATGCGGCATGGCCCTTATGGTTACATCAAGACCACGGTGCGAGGCGAAACCTCCTATGTAGGATATCATGAACCGATCCGTGTAACGGTCCGTTATCCCGGCATCCAGCGGAATATCCTCCCTGTCCCTGCTGGCGGTGTTGGGTACGACATAGATCATGTCGGAGGGCAGGCCGAGACGTACCAGGCGATCCCTAGACTCCTCGATCACGGCGATTACGGCATCCACCCTCCCGAGAATATTCCTTTCATACGCGGCCCACCTGCGGAAGTTGTATATAGTCCTCTTCTTCATTTTGCTCTCGTACCAAACCTGCAGGCCCGCCGGGTAGTTCTCGTGCAGGTCCGCGACAACGGGAATGCCGAGTCTCTTCCCTACACCGACGGCCTCCAGCATCAAGGGTAGATCGTGCACATGAAGGGCTTCTACTCCCCGCTCCACGGCGAATCTCATAATAGACTTCCGCCAGAGCGCATCCCGGAACGTGAAGTTGAATGTATAACGGTGCAGCTTTTCCCTGATCATGCCCATATCGACGCCGCGCTCGAATTTCACGCCCCCGACCACCTCCTCGGCAGCCCGCCCGCTGCTCCCCTCCAGGAGCAGATGGACATCGTGCCCTTCTTCTATCAGGGTGCGTGCCTCTTTCTCCACCCTTATATCTGGTGGAGGTATGGCGGCTTTCAATACCATCCCGATCCGCAACTCATTCTCCTTTCCGGTTCCTGCCAACAATGCCAGTATAGACTTACGGGGCGGTGCGGTAAAGTGATAGTTGCATTGCCGTGACCCCGGATGTACATTGAGAATCCGGATGGCACGGAACTCCAGGGAACCAACGTGTGCGCGGCAGTGTACTGCTGCATGAGAAAGATACGGCTGCCGGGCTGCCGGAAGGAGAAGAACGGTGAAAGGTACGGCAACCATAGAAAAGATAGTCTCCGGAGGGTGGGGACTGGCCCACCATGAGGGCAGGACCGTATTCATTCAATATGCGGCGGCCGGTGACGTAGTGGAATTCTCCATCACGAAGGAGAAGAAGAAGTGCCTTTTCGGCCGCATAGATAGGATAGTGGAGCCATCCAAGCTGCGCAGCCGGCCCGATTGCCCGGTATTCACCGTTTGCGGCGGCTGTCACATGCAGCATATGAGTTACGAGGACGAACTGAACATCAAGAAGGAGATACTCCTAGAGAACCTCCACAGAATCGGAAAGATAAGGACAACGCTGGATAGCGCGATCCCCTCACCGGACCGGTTCGGCTACAGGAATCATACCGTCTTCAATGTCGACGGGGAAGGACGCGCCGGATTTCTGGAATCGGGTTCTTCTTCGGTCGTTCCCTTCCCGGAAGGAGGATGCCGTCTTCTTCCCACGCAGATGAGGGAGTCCATAGAAGCTCTCCCCCCGGATGAGCTTCCCCCGGGCGGTGAGGTCCGTGTCCGTATGGACCGGTTCGGGGCGGTCCATTTCTGGGGGCTGGCAGGGAAACCGGGACCCCCCGATTGCCTGATGGAGGCCGGAGGTTTCCTGTTCCCGGTCTCCCCAGCGTCATTCTTCCAGACGAACAGGCTGTTGAACGACAGACTGATCGACCTGGTCTTGTCGATGCAGCCGAAGGTCGGCCGCAAGCTCCTCGACCTCTACTGCGGCTCCGGATTCTTCACACTCCCCCTGTCCAAGCTTGCAATTGAAGCCGTAGGCATCGAACGGGACCCCGGTGCCGTGGCGAACGCAACGGCATCACTGCGCTTGAACAAGATATCAAACGTCAGGTTTCGTAAGGGCCCGGTGGAAAGAGAGATCTACAGGATGAAGGATATCGATAGGATCCTGGCCGATCCGCCTCGATCGGGCATTCCCGAAAAAGCGATCCGAGGAATGCTGCGCCTGAAGCCCAGGGAACTGATCCTGGTCTCCTGCGACCCTCCGACATTCGCCAGGGACGCCGCAAGGTTCATCGAATCAGGTTACTTGCTCTCTCAGATACATATGATCGATATGTTCCCGGGGACGTATCATATGGAAGCGGCCGCGCTGTTCAAGAAGAATTGAAAGAGATTCACCGCGTCATCCCTTACTTCTTATCTCGGTGCGTCCTCATCGGTCCACTCTATCTTCACATTCAGTCTATCCGTATCGTAGTATTTCCCGACGTCTACGAGATTGGGTGATTCCTTCACCTTTTCAAGCGGAACCTTAGTGAGCCGCGATCTCTGCAGGGCGACCATGTATCCGAACTCGCCGTTCTTGATCATCTCGACCGCGTTGTTGCCGAAGCGCCGCCCCATCTGCCGATCTTTCTGCGAAGGCGGAGCCCCACGCTGGAGATATGCAAGCGCGGTATACCGTGTATGATGAAACTCGTGCTCGAGCAATCCTTTGAGATAGCTGCCTACTCCCCCTAGACTGTAGTGACCGAATTCGTCCAGGTGAGCGTCCTTGCGCACTTCCTCTTCTCCTTCGATATGCGCTCCCTCGGCTACGACAATTATCTTGTATGTCTGCTCGAAGCCTGAATAACCTTTCCGCTCCAGCTGCTCCTTTATAACGGACGACAGCTTCTCCAGGGTGAAAGCATATTCGGGTATGAGAATGATATCGGCGAAAGCCGCCTCCCCTCCTCGAAGCGCCAGCCAACCCGCGTGCCGGCCCATCACCTCCAAGAAGAAAATCGTCTGATGGGATTCCGCGGTATGTGCTATTCTCTCGGCGCAGTCGCATATCACATTGAGGGCCGTATCGTATCCCAGCGAGTATTCCGTCCCCGCAAGATCGCGGTCGATCGTCTTGGGGATGCCGATCACGGCTACACCCATCTTTGCGAGCGCCGCTCCAGCACCAAGCGTATCGTCCCCTCCAATTGCGACAAGCGCATCGAGTTTCAGCTTCTTGATATTGCTCAGTACAAGGTCGGTCCGGTCGTTCTTCTCCGAGACTGGATTGGTTCTGCTGCAAAGCAGCTTACTGCCGCCCAGCCGGCTGTATTCACGTATCACCTCTGGACCGAGCGGCACCGTGTACGAATCGATATCCTCCACGCACAGCGCTTCCCATCCCCTCTTCAATCCCATGACCTCGTAACCATAAACGGAGGCCCTCTCGACTATGCCGGCGACAGCCGGGTTCAGCCCCGGTGCATCACCCCCGCCGGTCAACACTCCAATTCTCATTGTCCCTCCTTGTACGCATGCACCAGCACAATATCACTCGGAACATTCCTCTTCCTTCTTGAGAAATTCCTCAAAGGAGATCCGTTTCTTATAGCATTCGCTCTCTATATAACGCAGAAATGGAAGAAACGTCTCGGGAGGCATGAATCCCGGGATGACACCGATCAGATCGCCCTTGTCATCCAGATACGCCAACGAGGGAAACGCCTTCACCCCGAAACTCCGGGTCAAATCGATCGGAGTATATCTATTGCCCTTGTAGGTCAATATCTCGTTCTTGTTCTCTGCGTTGATCCTGATAGATACGAAATGCTCGGCCAGGTACTTGCTGATCTGTGGTTCTGAAAACGTCTTCTCGTCCATCACCTTGCACCACTTGCACCAGGAGGTGTAGAAATCGATTACAACCGGCTTATTTTCCTTCTTTGCCGCTGCCATTCCGGCATCGAACGGCAGCCACTCGTTTACCGCACCGTTTCCGGCCGTATCCTTATCTCCGCAGGATATAGAAACCAGAAGCAGTAACATCACCGGCAGCACGAACCTCTTCATCATGTTGCTCTCCTCTTGACTATGTCCGGTCGCCACCCACCGGAACGCCTACTCTCGATCAAGAACCGTAAAAGATATACCGGGCCCAAACCCTTGAAAAATACCGTCTATTACTTATAATAATCCAGTGATGATCATAACAGCTTTTTTTTAAAAGTCATAAAAATTTGATGGAAGTTCCACACTGGAGGCATCGATGAGATTAAAGGAAAGAATTATCTACGCTGCATCGCCAATAAGGCGAATGCTTGTCATCTGTTCGATGGCGATCTTCATAATCGGCTATCAGGTATGCCACGTCACCGCAGGACTGGAAGAGCCGTTGTCCGGATCACCAGATCCTGATAAATCACGGCCCCTTCCCATCGATAGGTGGCTTCTTCTCGGTCCTGTGCCATCCCCGCTCCCCGCATTCCATGAAGAGAATGAAAAAGCCAAGGACACGGCATTCCTGCTCTCTTTCGAACGGATCTCACCCGAAAGTCTGAGACCGGTGAACGGGGGACGCGAGATCCTCACCGGAGCGGCAGAGACGGCATGGAAGACCATCGAGGGGGACACCGGCGGTGTTTCGATTCAGGCCGGCACCGGTGAAACACAGGAAGCATACCTGGCGGTTTACGTGGAGGTCCCCAGATGGATGGAGATCGACATAGAAGCCCGCTCAACACATCCTTACGACATATCTGTCGCAGGCGAATCGGTTCTGAAATGCGATAAACCCGGGCATTTCGAGGAGAAAAAATCGGGCAAGATCAAACTCGAGCGGGGAAAGCACGCCCTGCTGGTAAAAACGGTATATGCCCTTGGTGACACCGTCACGGCCTGGAGGATCGACGTGAGGATAGGAGCGGATGACATGTACGAAGCCCATCCCTCCGTATCGATAACTCCCGCAAGACATCTATCGTTGACGGACATACTCATGCTTCACAACGTCCGGGACGTGAATGTTTCCCCCGGCGGCGACCTGGCAGCTTTGAGCATGGAGAGGTTCGCCTCCCCCGGGGGAGAGAGGGAAAGATGGGTTGAAATAAGGGACACACGGGACGGGAAGGTCCTCCAGACCATGAAGGACATTCCGGGCATCTCGAATGTCCGGTGGGCCCCTTCCGGTAACCGCCTCTCGTATAAAACAACCACCGACGGTAAAAGCACGGTGCGCGTCGTCGATATCGACACCGGCACTTCAGAATCGATAATCGAGGACGTCGAGGACATGGGCGGTTATTCGTGGGGGGGCGGCGGCTCGTATATCATCTACTCCATCACGGAGAAGCCCGAGGAGGATAAGAGCGGAGTGAAGAGGCTTCGGGGCATATACGACAGGTGGAGCTACGGACGGAACAGATCAAGGCTCTACATCTGTTCATTCCCCGGAGGTTCGAAGAGAAAGCTTACCGACGGCAGGCACAACTCGTACCTGGCGAGCATTCACCCGGACGGGAAATCGGTGCTGATAACGAGGAATTTCGAGGATCTCTCCTCGAGGCCGTACTCGAGAACGGAGTTGATGCTCATCAATCTCGAGGATAACGGCGCCGAACGGCTATGCGATGTCCCCTGGTTACGGGGCGCTCAGTGGTCCCCGTGCGGCGGGAAAATCCTGATCCTGGCCGGCCCCTCGGTATTCGGCGGGCGGAGTGAAAGCGTTCCGGCAGGCACAATGGCCAACGACTACGATACACAGGCATATATCTTCGACCCGGATAGAGGCGGGGCCGAATCGATAACAAGAGCATTCGCACCCTCTATCAAATCAGCCCTGTGGTCTCGGACCGACGGAAACATCTACTTCATCGGAGAGGACAGATCGTACAGGAGATTATACCGTTACAATCCGAGAAAGAAGACCTTTACCGCCATCGACACCGATACGGACTATATAACCGACTTCCACATCGCCCTCGACAACCCTACGGCGGCCGTCGTCGGCGAACGCGCGGACGGCCCGAAACGCGTCTACATGCTCGATCTAAAGGGTAAGGGGAAAAAGCTCATTCTCGATACGGCCGAATCCGGATTCGGCTATATAGAGATGGGCGAGATCGAGGACTGGAGCTTCGAGAGCGAAGGGGGAAGGATCATAGAGGGCCGGATATACTATCCGCCCGGCTTCGATGCGTCCGGTGAATATCCTTGCATCGTCTACTACTACGGCGGCACATCGCCTACCTCACGGCATTTCGGCGGTCGGTACCCCAAGAACCTATGGGCCTCGATGGGATATGTCGTATACGTGCTCCAGCCGAGCGGCGCAACGGGATACGGGCAGGAATTCTCGGCGGACCACGTCAATGACTGGGGCAAGGTCGTAGCCGGGGAGATCATCGAAGGGGTCGGGAAGTTCCTCGACTCGCACCGGTTCGTTGACCGAGACCGTGTCGGATGCATCGGAGCCTCATACGGCGGCTTCATGACACAGCTGATCATCACGAAAACCGATATCTTCTCCGCGGCGGTCTCCCACGCCGGCATAAGCTCGATCACGAGCTACTGGGGTGAGGGATACTGGGGCTACTCATACAACGCGGTGGCCGCGGCAAACAGCTTTCCATGGAACAGGCCCGATATATATATCGACCAGAGCCCGATATTCTCCGCCGACAGGATCAGCACACCGCTCCTGCTGTTACACGGCGCCAGTGATACGAATGTCCCCCGGGGCGAGAGCGAACAGATGTACACCGCCCTGAAACTGCTGGGAAAGAACGTTGAGTATGTACGGTTCTCCGGGCAGAACCACTTCATAGTCGACTACGAGAAACGGATCGCCTGGTCCAACGCAATAGTCGCCTGGTTCGACCGGTGGCTCAAGGGACAGCCCGAGTGGTGGAATGACATGTACCCGGTCCTGGAACCGGAGAAGAGCGTGGCGATAGAGGATATCGGGATGCAGAGCTTCGAGGTAGTGGATTGGGGAACGGTCCTCTTTGGAAAGATCGAGTGGGAAGATATAATGATGAAGCTGCCGGAATGGGTCGACGAGTACCACGGATACGAACCGGACGGGGAGCTTCTGGAGGAGCTCGAGAAACGAATCGGTGACGTGCGGATAACGGTTGTCCTGGGAAGCTGGTGCAGCGATTCCAGACAGGAGATCCCCAGGCTGTGGAAGCTCCTAGAGACACTCAACTTCCCGGTGCATGAAATAGAGATGTACGGGGTCGGAAGCTCCAGATTCACCGATGAGATGCCGTTTCCCCCGGGTGTGCTGGACTGGTCGACAGATCTCAAAAGCCGCTACGGTGTCGAGCGTGTTGCAACGATCATCATCTCGAGGCAGGGTGTGGAAATAGGCAGGATCATCGAAGCACCCATGAAATCCCTGGAGATCGACCTACTCGAGATACTCCGTAGATAGAAACGGCCGTCCTCCAGGCTGAGCGGAGATCAGCATAAAACGCTGTTCTCACAGCCCAGCGGTACCCGAGCAAATCATGATTCGTGAAGCGGAGATCGATATGAAGCGTGCCGGGCCCGGCCACAGATCATGCCCCGTCCGCAATCGCCTGTGCCTGCCTGCTGGGAAGCTCCAGGCCCTCCTTGTGTCTCCTGTCGAAGATCATCAGGAAAATCGCGAAGACGAGACCCGCAAAACCCAGCGAGGCGAACATCCACTCCATGTTCGTGTAATCGCCGCCGGAGGCGTCCACAACCTTGCCTGCGAGCCACGGGAATGCCGCCAGGCCGAAATTCTGTATCCATCCGATGATCCCGTACGCGGTCCCCAGGAATTTCTCCTTTACCAGGATGGGAACGGCCGGCCATAACGCTGCGGGGACCAGAGAGAACGAGATCCCGAGCAGAATGAATGAATACGCCGGCTCGAGCCTGGTCAAGCCGAGAATCAGGTGAGCGGGCACGATGATCAAGGATCCTATGATCATTATCTTGCCCCTGTGCCCGAACTTGTCGACGAACAGCCCCAGGATGGGTGTGAATATCATCGATGCCGTCATGATATAGGAGGTGTACTGACCTCCCATCGCCGCGCTCAGCCCCCACTTCACCTGAAGGAACCTCGGAGCATGGTTCGTGAAGGGGAAAACCGCCGAGTAGTAGGTGAAGCACAACAGGCTGATAAACCAGAACGCCGGGCTCAGTTTCAGTATATCGCTGAAAACGATCTTTTCGTCATCCCCGCCGCCTGCCTTCTCCTCCGTCTTCTTGTCCATAACGATGTAAATGAGGAACAGGAGGAAGCTCGCAAGCATCACGAACGTCCCGGTCCAGACGGACCAGCGCCAGGTCCCGGTCCTGTCGGCTATCTGCGCGGCGGAGTTGAGCGCGAGGATCGTCCCGAGCCTCATAACCGTGATATTGAGACCGAACGCGAAGCCCAGTTCCTTGCCCTTGAACCATCTCGCGATTACCTTGTTGACCACCAGAAGCGCGGCCTCGGAGCCGAATCCGAAGATCATCCTTCCGATGAGCATGACGGTGAAGCTCGATCCCGCACCAACCGATGTTACGACAGATCCCAGCAACACGAGAAAGGCATAGAAGGTGCCCGCCTTCCTGACACCGATCTTGTCGAGAAAGAACCCGGCGAAGACCACGAGGAAGAAGAGGTTGGGAATGGAATAGAAGGAGAAGAGCATGCCAAACCTGGAATTGTCCACTCCCATTTCCTGCTGGATGTAGTCATTGATCGGGCTCAGCGAATCGTAGACGTAGTACGATCCGAACATGACCATGCTGACCATTAACAGCACCAACCATCTCCACCACCGTCTTGCATCCCTGTCCGTTGATTCAGCCATTCATACTCTCCTTGGATGATCCATCCGTCTTGATTGACAAATAGTTGCGTGAATGATACACGTAACGTCCATCCGCGGCAAGGACTCATAACAGGAGCAGCGGCCCGCTCATCCCGCCCCGCTCATGCCCGCCCCTTAGATACAGTCTTCGTCCCTAGATGCAGGGTTCTTCAACCGGGCACCATGCCCAGAGGGGAAACCTCCCCCTCCGCTAGAACTTGCCCGTGTACTTGACCCATAGATGGTCGCCCAGATCCCAGTAGGCCCCTGTAACCCTTTCGGCGAAATCCATGCTGTACCGTGTCAGGTATCTTCTGGCCTTCTTCGGGTTCCTCTCGAACAATCCGGCCGCCTTCTCCTCTATCTGCGCCTGTTTCGAGAGTGCCTCCCGCTCGTAGACGATCCTTACCGAATCAACGTCGGCCCGCATATGTCCCCACTTCTGAGCGGACATATCCGCCACCCGGTTGAACGCCCACCAGGCACACCCCCTGCTGAAACTCCTCCTTCCGCAGACCTTCCACGAATCCGGCACGTCGTCGATCCCGCAGTAGATCGGCACATATGCCGTCATCGCAGGATTGTCCCATCCCAGCCAAACAACCCCACCGACGGGATCCGGCAGGAAATCCCTGGACTGGGTGATCGTGACATACGTGCAGTAGTAACGAGCTATGCAGCGCTCTCCCAGCCTGCCCCATCCACCGTTGATCTTGAATAGAGGCATCATATCGTAATCCATGAAGGGATTTGCGTACGGGCTCTTTACGAGGGAGCCTTCCTCCTCGCCGGGGACAAGCATGTACTTGGTCATGTCGAACTCGGTCCCCTCGTACGTGTCCCTGAATATCTCCATAAGCTTCCCGATGCAGAGAAGCGTATCCGGTTTGACCGAGAAGGGGTAGTTCTCCGCGTTCGGATCGAGCTCCAGCGAAGGAGCCACGAGGTCGAACACCCGCCATTCGCGGCGCCGTGCCGCGAGACTGGTGCGTCCCTCGGGATCGTAGGCGTACGCGAATCTGAACGGTTCGCCCGAACCCGGATCCCACCACCCGTTCTCGACCGACACGTCGAATACGTTATCCGAAGCCAAGAATCTGTCACGGTCATCGAGGTCGATCTCCAAAATACGGCTTGCGTTGGCCGTGACACCGACATGATCGTCCGGGATCCGGCGTGCCGCCCAGATCGCGCCGATCCGGTCCGTTCCGCACCCGAGGATCTCCAGATGCCATACCTCCTTCTTATCCGCGATCGTGAGGCATTCCCCTCCATCGTTATACCCGTAGCTCTTCGTCAACTCGTCTATCAACATGATCGCGCCGCGTGCGGTCTCCGCCCTCTCGAGAGCGAGCCTGCACAGCTCCTCGCACCCGAACATCGCCTCCTCGTTGCGAAGCTCCTCACGCCCCCCGAACGTAGACTCCCCTATCGCGAGCTGACGGTCATTCATGCACGGATAGGCCGTGTTGATGTACCCGTATGTCCTTGCGGCCTGCGGGATCAATCCCATGACCTTCACACCTGCCGTGTCCAGCGGATTCTCGATGAACCGCAACCCGCTGTAGACCTCACACGTGCTTGCATCCCTGTACCTCATTCCCGCTACTATATCCAGCCATGTCCTGTCCTTTCTGCTGTCGCAAGTATGGGACGTGATGACCGATCCGTCCACGGACGCATTTTTACCGACCATAATCGACGTGCACGCTATGGCCTCTGAGCAGAAACACAGGATAAGGAGAACGATCAACGGCGGCGCCGTTCGTGCGATACCGGACTTCATATCAGCTCCTTTTGCTTGTCACCGACCAAGAACGACCATTCCATCTGCAGGTAAATAAGATAACAGGAGAATAACTCCTTAGGCAATCGTCAAAATCGCAGGATGTTATATGCGCCCTACTCGCAGTAAGCGTGGATCCGACAGCCGTTCACCGTCTAAAATAAACTCCCACCATGTTGGCTCATCCGTATGAAAAAAAGTGTGGATTTCATGGACAGTTTCATGATATATTTGGTCGAGATTGTTATTCTATCAAGGAGTAGTGGCCCGACTAGTACGAAACAGATATGCAAAGATCGTCCCGGTTCAAGAACCCTATCGATACAGTTCCCGTTCCTGCCTTTTAAAACCCCAGGACAACTCTGAATCGATGTCTTGTAGAAGGGTGATAGAAGCCTGGACGCTGTCTTGGGGATCTGGAATACAGGGATCTTTGTACAGCAGGATGAAGGAGAGGTGATCATTATAGAGAAAGAAAAGCGCATGTTGTCCGTTATGTATCGATAGGTTCTTTTGAAAGGATTCAAGGATAATGTCAAAGAACATTTATGTTGGTAATCTCCCGTTTTCGACAACCGACGATGAGCTCAACGACCTGTTCAGCCCCTTCGGCACCATATCCTCGGCAAGGGTTATCCGTGACAAGTTCACCGATCGCTCCAGAGGATTTGGATTCGTCGAGATGGAAAATGATGAAGAAGCGGAGAAGGCGATCACCGAGCTCGACGGCAAGAGTGTCGGAGAACGCGTATTGAAGATCCAGGAAGCCAGGCCCCGCCAGGACAGGGGGGGACGCGGCGGCAGGAACTTCTAGCCCGTATTACCAACCCGTACAAATACAATTATCGAGGCGTGGAGGCTTGATGCCTCCGCGCCTTCTTTCATCTGCGACCCCGTAAGCAAAAAAAAGCGATCCTCCGGATTCAGGTTCCGGTGAATCGCCCTGGTGGCTCTGGCGGGGCCGACGAGACTCGAACTCGCGACCTCCGGCGTGACAGGCCGTCCGAGGAAGAAAATGAAAGTGCATGAAATAGCAATAGTTGTAGTGATGGTAGTAAGCTGCCGGGCTTTTATTCAGTCTATTCTATTCCCTTTTATCTACTGAAAGGAAACGAGACCCGATCCGTAGTGGCACCAGAAGTGGCATCTATTCAGGAGGTATTTCGGCAGCAATTGCTGCCAAAAAATGGTTTGATTATTGCACCCATATTGGTTACGTTTGTACCCAATTGTGGTACAAGGAGGACGCATTGTGGGATATGAAGTGACCGGTCTCGGATCCGCACTATTTGGTAAGTCGCGTCTGGCGATTCTCTCTTTGCTATATCTAAACGCTGACCAGCGCTTCTACCTCCGTCAGATCGTGGACACGACCAAGCTGGGCATGGGTGCCGTTCAACGCGAGGTGAGGCTCTTAAGTAACGCCGGACTCATTTGGAGGGAACATGAAGGCCGCCATGTCTATTTTAGAGCCAACCGGGACTGCCCCATTTTTGATGATTTGCGAAGCATTCTCGTAAAGACAGCGGGGCTTGCAGATGTTCTTCGCGATCGTCTTTCGCCACTTGCTGACCGGTGTCGTGTGGCCTTCGTCTATGGATCGTTTGCGCAAGGTCTAGACAACGCTGAAAGTGATGTTGACGTGATGGTCATCGGCGACGTGACTTTTGCCGCAGTTAGCGATACCCTGAGTGATCTGCAGACAGACCTGCGTCGCGAAGTCAACCCTACCGTCTATGGTGTTACCGAGTTTAAAGAGAAAACTTCAACGCCGTTTATTGCATCGATATTACGGAAACCCAAGCTGTATTTGATAGGAGACGACGATGAGCTTGCGCGACTGGCTAATTAACCGGTGGCTTGACGAGCACGAGACGAACGCTGAGGAGATAGAAAATCTCCTGGCACTCGCGGATCGCGACTTGCACGACGCTCAGGCGACCGAGCTCAGTGTGGACTGGAGATTCAACATCGCCTACAACGCTGCTCTGCAATTGGCGGGAACTGCTCTCGCGGCGTCTGGATACCGGATTGTTCGAAGCGGCCCGCATCACCATCGCACCATCCAAAGTCTTTTGCATACAATTGGAGCAGATGACAATACCGTCCGACTGCTCGACCGATTCCGCAAGAAACGCAACGTGGCTGAATATGATGTTGTGGGTACGATTTCCGAACAGGAAGCGGCCGAAATGCTAGAGCTGGCGCGCTCGCTTCGGCAACAGATCTACGATTGGCTTTACCAGAACCACCCAACCCTTTTGTCGGGAGAATAATCCAATACTTAATGGTGGCATAATCGGAACTGGATCGCACTTATAGAATGGCACCCCCAACGGGATTTGAACCCCAATAATTCAGATCACCCGATTCAGCAAGCACAAACAATACTGCCCTGCAATGCAAGCCATTGCAGGGCAATCTATTATAAACTGGCGGGGCCGACGAGACTCGAACTCGCGACCTCCGGCGTGACAGGCCGGCGTTCTAACCAAACTGAACTACGACCCCGTATTATTGAACCGGAGGCTTCCGATGAAGCTCCGGCAATCGATTCAAAAACCGTGCAAGGCCTCGCAAGCCGTCAGCTACGGCCCTGCTAAAAACAAATAAGGCAGGATCTAACTGCCAAATCAACCTATTTATAACAGATGCGGAAGGGCATGTCAATCGCTTTCTACCGCTCGATCACCGGGCTAAGTGCCCAGCCGGGCAAAGGATTGCGGCAGCGAGGCGCAAGATCAGGCTATGTCCGTCCACCAGAGAGAATATCACAGATACGATATGCGGCCGCGTCGTATATTCCAAATGACACGATGACGCATCTATCCTCTCCGATGTACATCTCCGCATACGGCCAGCCCGCTACCACGGAAACATCCGTCCCGTCCAGTAGTCTCAGCAGGGCTTTTTCTTCTACAGCACGCCTGTTTAGCAGGAACGATACGGTCGGCGCCCCGCCGCGCGCACGCCCCGCCCTGAGCGCGTACAGATCCGCCTCGCCCGATATCTCTTCCTCGATACGTTCGAAGACGGCATCGCCGTTATCGATCACGGGAAGATCTTCTTCCACCGGCATCGACAGCTCCACATCAGAGCCCAACCGCCGGAGAACCGACTTGATGAAGCCGAGCGTCACGGGACTGCCGAAGTCGCCGCGAGCGCCCAGGAATGACAAGCTCGGACCTGCGCCTGCCGCCATCGGAAGAACGGACTCCGGATCACGAAGCAGAACAACCGATGAATCGGCCGCTCTCCTGTAGATTCCACCCGTCCCGTCCACGTCCCCGTATGATACCCCCGCACTCCCGGAACCGGGGAACCCGGTCGCGAACCCAGGAGTCCTGTAACCCGGAACAGCAGCAAGGTCAGCCGCCCTGCCTTGCAGCAGCGAGATTCTCTCGAGGGAGCGTTTCGACAGCGAATGGAACGGGGCATCCCAGAAGCCGCGCGAACCTGTACGCAGAAATTCCGCCAGTTCCCGGTAAACCGCTTCGACCGGCCTCGAGAAGAGAACCAGATCGTTCCCGGCCGACAACGATGACTCGACCAGGAGGCCCGTCTCCCCATACGAGGAATCAGCGGCCGGTGGAACCGCCGATGATATGCCGGACGCCTCCCGGACCAATCTCGCTCCGGCCATCTCCAGCGCATCCGTTATAACGACCCCGCCGAAACCGAGTGTGTCACGCAATATACCGGAGACGACCTCATGATCCATGGAGGCCGGAAGCCGGCCTCCCCGGGCCACAATGTGCCCCGTCATCACCGCGTCCGCCCCCGATTCTATGCCTCTGACGAAAGGGGCGATGTCCTCCGCCATCAGCTCATCCATCGTCTTTCCCAGTACCGGCAATGTGAGATGAGAATCCTCGGATGCAGACCCATGACCGGGGAAATGCTTCAGGCAGGTGATCAGCCCTTCGCCGCGTACGGCCCCAACGGCCTCGGAAACCAGCCTGGAAACCCGATCAGGATCATCACCGAACGACCTTGTGCCTATTACGGGATTGTTGATCTGCGAGTTGATGTCGGCCAGCGGGCCGAGAAGCGTATTGATCCCGCAGGACCTGAGCCTTCCCGCCGTCTCGCGGAACACATCAGCGCATGGTATACCGGCGCTATCGGCCCTCGCGACGGCCATCTGGGGCGGAGGGACCCCGAGTGCCTCCGCAAGAACGGAGATCCTGCCGCCTTCGTGGTCGGCCGCTACTACGGGGGACCGGCCCGAGGCCGATATGCACACCTCCACGATGGAGCGGGTCAACTCTGCGAGCTGCTCGATGCTGTGCGCGTTGCGGGAGAAGAGAATGACCCCGGCGGGCGCGAATCCGCTCAGCAGGCTGCGTTCCTCGGCCGTAAGCGCAGCCCCCTCGATCCCCACGATCAGATGGGGGGACAACCTGCCCAGCATCTCGACCGCATCATCGGTCAGGGGCTCCGGCCCCCTAAGTTCATCCATATGAACACACCTCGCATGCGTTGTCGATCCACAGAGCGGCAATGCCGTAAATACAAAGCCTAAGTCCCCACCCTACGGTTGCAAACGACCGGAATGGGGACTTGCCGGTTCTCCTACTTGTAATACTTGCAGATCTGCGTTCCGGGATAGTAATGCTCGATAATCTCCTCGGCCGTGTAGCCGCTCTCCGCCATCCTTATAGCCCCCGACTGGCACAATCCCACACCATGCCCGTTACCACCACCCTTGACTGTGACCGTTTGCACCTTGCCTCCCGATTTTACGGTATTGAGCTTGAAAAGCGTGCTCCTGAGAATAGCGCCCGACTTGTGGGCGGGACGAAGTACCCAGCGCACCTTATCACCCTCGATAAGGAACGTGTGCCGGTCCGTAACGACCTCGAGGGCTTTGATCCTTCCATCATCCGAGATCCCCGTGACCTTCAGGTCTTTAATGTTGCCTACGGCCGAGGGCTTGGCGCCCGTGACCTCGGGGATATTCTCCTTCAGTACCTTCCTCAACTCCTGCCCGCTCCAGCGTTCGCTCCAACGGAAGTTTTTCGATCCCCGGCAGAACGACCTGCCGCCCCCGTCACCGGAAGCATCCCTTACACCGTAGAGATAGGGATACGGTGTTTTCCACGGCCAGGAGACGCGTATGTCCGCCGTATGCCCCCCACAGCACGAGCAGTAATACGCCTTGATCGGCTCTTTTTGCCATATGGCGACAATGCCCCTGGTCTCGTCCACGGCTCTGGACGCTTCGGGGTGCTCGCCGTGCTTGCCCTTGTACACCTGGTCCATGATCGTGGCCCTGAGATCGTAGATCTCCCCGCTCTTCTCGGGCAGCTTGCTCAAGGCATAGGAGCGTGAAGCAATGGCCTGGGCCCTGTAGGCCTCGTACTGGTTCGGTCCGAGATACCCTATCTCGGCGGGCAGAACCCCCTTGATATAATCATCTATCTTCAGAACATTGATCGTTATGAGCCCGCCGTCCACCGGTCGGAAGACCATATCCCCCCTGTAAGGCTTCCCGTTTATATAAACGCTCGCATCCGAGACCGTTCTTATCGATATTAGATATGCGCGGTGAACCGCTTTTCCACCCTCGCTCAACTCCAGGCCGCCATTGCTGAACCGGACGCGGAAATCCCCGCCGTCCTGAAACCTCTTCAGGGGCGCCTCTGCAAGATCCTCACAGAGATAGAACTCGGATGAGATGCTCATCCTTACACTTTTCTTTCTCTCGAGGATCAACACCCTGACCGAGGGGGCCTGGTCGAGCATGGAAGGTGCCAACGGCTCCATGGGCGGTTCTGCCTCGGGCGGCGGTTCCGTGACGACCCTGGGGCCTCCGCACGATGCCAGCAAGACAGTCACCACAACGGGAGCAAGCAGTAACGATTTAACGAGTCCCCTCATCTCAAAATCCGCCTTTCCATCAATTGAATACGCATTACCCGCCGATCAAGCCGGGAAAAAGAACTCTCCACACAGGCAGGCCTGCCCGCCGCCGTGTTTCACGCCGGTCTCCTTGACCGAGCGTATGCTTCGCCGCCCCGCTCCGCCTTCCCCGCCCTCGAGACCGTTTCCCGCCTCGATGTCCCTGTGAAAGAGCGATTCGTTCGTGAGAAGCGCTACTACGACCGCCTCACGCCCCCCACCCTCCAGATCGAACTTATCCGCGATCTCCCCGACAATGCCCTGCAGAATAGACTCTTCGACCGGCAGAAACCCGCCCTTCCCGTTATCGACCCCTATATAGAAATGTGTCGCCACGATCTGCCCCGTCATCTCGCTGAGGGAGGCCGGATCGTCCGGGACGACCTTCCCTCCGATCTCCAGGCACTTCAATCCTATCAAATCCACCTCTTCGTCTTCGATCCCCGTCTCATCGAGTATCTCCTGATAAAGCTTGGACAGATGATGCAGGGCCAAGAAGTTTATTCCCACGATCTCCTCCGAATCGAACTTCTCGTCGTTCGCGACCGCGCCGAGCGTCGTTCGGAACTCGGGCGGGAGGTGATACTCCCGCAAGCCGTGCAACTCTATCACCGTACCATCTCCGTTTCCAACAACCTCAACGGCGACGGCGACAAACCGTCCGGGAGACTCCCCCGTCTCGATCGCAATAATTATCTTGCTCTCCTTGTCCCTTATGGCGTCAAGACGTGCTTTCAAAATGAAACCTCCGTACGATGAATGATCACACAGGCTATCGAGGACCGATCCGGGATACCGCATGTACGGATCCACCCCGGGCCGTACACCTGTCACAACGCCCCCGGCGCAGCTCCTGCCGCATCCAGGACGATTCTAATTAATAAACGAATTTGCGGTAAAGCGATTTTTAGCGTATACAGCCCTATTACGAAAATAATCTGTTAAATAACAAACAATTACGCAAAGAGGACCATCGAGCGGAAGATTCGTTTATCAATGGAGGCGGTCACACGGCGGGCAGCCCCGGCTCCCCGAGTTGGATACAACTCGAACCCGCTTGATACGCTTCACGGAGCGAGAACTCGTTCGTATTCAAAGGCTTGAAAAGCTGGTGGCATGAATGTGCTCCATCTCGGAGGACCAGAAGGAGAGCCATTTCTATACAGAATGACCCGGCCCCGAGTAGTGGATCCTCTCCGGGGCCGAATCGCTACTTTGATTCCTGATTACAGCTACCGCTAGACAATATAGATCCGGCTGGACTCCGTTAATTTTCGTGGGTTAGTCTGGGACTAACAGTGTTCCAACTAGAGCCACATGAGTGTTTCTCGACACTCAACAAAGAAAGGAGCCCAGCCATGAGTGAGTATATATGGGTTGGACTTGATGTGCACGTAGAATCTATCACCGCAGCGATACTCGAAGGGGACGGGCAGCGACGCCGAGGTGGTGAAGCTAGGCGGTGACTTACACAAAGTTAGGCGTCTCTTTCGCCGGTTATCGAAGAAGGGGCCGGTCCGTTCCTGCTACGAGGCATCTGGGGCGGGTTTTGTGCTTCACCGTCGTTTGAAGCAGGACGGTTTTCACTGCGAGGTGATCGCCCCCTCGCTCATCCCCCGTAAACCTGGAGACCGCCGAAAGTGTGACCGGCTTGATGCGGTGATGCTCGTAAAGCTCTGGGGTGCGCTCGATGCCGATATTGACCGGTATGCCGGGCAACCTCCGTATCGGGGCATGGTGGAGGCACTGTGTTGTCTCAGAGGCGTGAAGACACTGACGGCCATGACGCTGCTGAGCGAGATCGGCGATATCAACAGGTTCCCC
>Ga0180431_10001000_pt1 | contig 39568 bp, 38 predicted proteins | sample SS_ome_11_FD_132459 | JGI IMG/M metagenome (GOLD analysis project Ga0180431, IMG submission 132459) | Hypersaline lake sediment archaeal communities from the Salton Sea, California, USA - SS_1_MS_1 metaG | ecosystem: Environmental > Aquatic > Non-marine Saline and Alkaline > Hypersaline >... | reverse complement strand
TTACAGCGGCTGCGGATATTACGACAACTGGTGGTAACATTGAGGTAGATATAGGAGATATTAATGTTACGTTAGGTGATATTACTGTTGGTAATGACGTTACTGTTGGTAATGATCTTACTGTTTCTAGTTTATCTAATGGGGTTGTTCAGAGTTCAGCGGCTGGATTGTTTAGTTCTAGTGATGGAACAGTTGGTCAGTTATTGATAACTGATGGTGCTGGAACTATTGCTTGGGCTAATTTAACTGCTGGTTCTAATATAGCGATAGATGACAGCAGTGTTCCGGGTCAGATTACAATATCTGCAAGTGGTGGTTCGAGTGGTGTATCTCAGGTAGATGGTGGAACTAATATAACAACGGTTGACCCTACTGGTCCTACTGTAACTGTAAATTTGGATGATGATGTTACTTTAGCTGGTTTTTTAAACGCGGCTACAACAGTAACAGCTGGCACAGGAGTGACTGTAACAACTGGAGATGTGGACATAAGCTCAGGTAGTCTTAACTTACCGACGACAACGGCTACAGATGGTCAGATAATACAAAATTCATCGCGTTTATTACATAGCTATGGTAGTGATAATTTATTTTTAGGACCTGGTTCGGGTAATTTTACATTAACAGGAGATTTTAACTTAGGTCTAGGTCAATCATCGCTAGACGCTTTAACTTCAGGAACCCGTAATGTTTGTATGGGAAGTGACGCTGGCGGTAACTTAACAACAGGAAGTGCTAACAATTTATGGGGTGTTTCTACTGGGGGCTCGTTAACTTCAGCGGTTTATAACACTTTTATTGGTAAGACAACAGGTGTATTCGTAACAACAGGCTCTTATAACACGGCAATAGGATGTTCCTCAGCCTCTAACGCTGACGGAACTGGTTATGGTGCTGGTGCATCACTTGGAACAACAAGTAGCAGTAATATTTTAATTAGTAATGACGGTGCAAGTGAGTCTAATACTATACGTATAGGTATAGATGGCTCTGGAGATAAACAGCAGAATCGCGCGTTTATAGCTGGTATCTATGGAGTAACTCCTGTTGGTGGAATAGAAGTTGCTATAGTTGATAGTAATGGTCAGCTTGGTTCAGTAAGTACAGGGACATCGGGCTATGTATTAACGTCTAACGGTCCTGGTGTTTTGCCATCATTTAAGGTATCCGGTGGTGGTGGAGGTGGTTTATTAACTAACCCTACTGATAGTGGAACAGCGACTATTTCTGGAGCTAATGCAATAACATTGCATGGTGGCACTAACATAGGAACTGTAGCAAGTGGAGCTAGTGAGGTTAGTATAAACTTAGACCCAAGTATAATTTTAACTGGTTCGGTTACAGCTGGTACAACTCTAGCGGCGGGAACTTCGGTTACAGCAGGTACTACGATATCGTCTACAGGTAATATCACGTCTATTTCTGGAAATGTGTCATCAACGGCAGGGTCTGTTTCTGCTGGAACAACTGTAACAGCTGGTACATCTATAAGTTCAGGAACGTCTATTACAGCTGGTAGTACATTGGCGTCTACAGGGGCTACGACAGTAGGAACAGCGTTGACTGTTTCTGGTTTAGGTCGCGGCGTTGTACAGAGCTCTGCGGCTGGACTGTTTAGTTCTAGTGAAGGCACTGATGGTCAAGTATTAATTGGATCTAGTACTGGAGCGCCTGCGTGGGCTTCTTTGACTGCCGGATCTGGCATTTCTATTACGCCTGGTGCTAACAGTATAACTATCACTAATACTGGTGGTGGAGGAGGAGGAATAACCACTATAAGCGGTGGAGATAATATCGTAGTCAGTAGTCCAACTGGACCGACTACTACGGTTAGCTTAGCCAATCCAATTGCATGGAATTATGCTGGTCAAATAACAATGCAGGGAGGTAACTTTTTAAGTGGTCCTTTAAATGGTCGTAGTGTTGCATTGGGTGCTGGATCTGGCGCTGCTGATTTTAGTGTTTCTGTTGGAGCAGGATCATTGCAATTAAGTACTGGAGGTTATAATACAGCTGTTGGATACGGAACTGGATCTTTAATAACATCTGGAGATCTTAATGCTTTAGTTGGACATAACTCTGGGGCCTCAATAACAACAGGAGGAAGTAATACACTTGTAGGGTATAGAGGCAGACTTACATCTGGTACTAGAAATGTAGGTATAGGCATCGATAACTATGGAGGTCCAACAACAGGAAGTTACAATACTCTTATTAATGGTGGTTTCGATCTCGCTTCGTCGGAATCTAATAATGTTTTAATATCTAATGATGGAGTTGTTGGTGACAATAATACGATAAGGATAGGTACAACCGGAACTGGTAATTTTGAACAAAATAAGCTTTTTGTTGCAGCTACTTATGGAACAAATATAGGAACAGGTTCGCTAGTTTACGTTAATTCAGATGGGCAGCTTGGAACAGTTACATCAGATGCTCTTCCAAGATCTGCGTTTAGGGCGTATCAGGCAAGTAATAGAGCTAATGTCACTGGAGATGGTAGTACGTATTGGCTTGGTGCTAATATCTCAATGGTAGAAGAGTATGATTCTGGTGGTGATTTTTATCCTGGAAACGGAGCTGGATCTAATGCAGTATTTACAGCACCTATAACTGGATTATATAATTTTACGTTAAGTATTTTGCTTACTAACCTTCAAGAGCCGCCTCCAGATCCGCCTGTTTATATTTATGTATATACTGATCCATTAAATATAGTGACAACATCTAAAACTTATCAATTGATTAACCCTGCCTTAGTTTATAATGATGAGCAAACGTTGTTTTATACGGTATTTGCGAGGATGTCTGCTGGTGATACTGCCCAGTTTAACTGTGCTATCATAGTTGAGCAGGGAACCAAAACAGTAGGTGTTGGAGCTACCCATACTTGGATTGGTGGATTTTTAATAGCTACTTAATATAAGGAGTTTTAATTATGAAAATAAAGATAGATGACAGAGTTATATTTGAGTTAGATGATATAAAGAAAGCCATTTTTAAGGATATTATTTTTGAGGAAGATTTTGAGTCTGAGATTGAGAGGCTTGTTAAGTGGGTCTTGGAGCATAATTTGAGTAATATAACTAGATCTTTAAGGGAAAAATGGATGCCTTTATTGGGTGAGATGGGTATTGATTCTATACCTACTAGTGATGAGGGTTTTGCTAGGGTTATATTTAAGCATAAGAGTTATAAGAATAGATCTAAGCGGGATAAGAAATTTCCGGATAAGATAAAAAGTATAAGTGATCTTCCTCCGGGTAGATAATTATAAAAGGGGCCTTCGAAGGCCCCTTAATGTTTTAGCACAACTGCTTCATGGGTTGTTTTTTTGTTTTAGTGAGGTCGAGGTTAGTAAGGTCTAATGTATCTTTTTTTATTATGGCTTCTTTTGTTATTTTGTCTTGTATTATTTTGGATGTGTTTTCTGGGTCTAGAATGAAGTATACGTTTACTTCTTGGGTTTCTGGTTCTGGTTGATGGCTTGTGTAGTGGTTAATTATTAGATACGACATGATGCCGGAAATGATTGAGAGTATTATAGCGGATACCATTTTTGAGTAGCTCATTCTTTATCTCCTTAATATTTGAATAAGTCTTTCTGTGTTTATTTGGTCTTTGTTGTTTATTAGCTTTAAGCATACATCGATAAACTCTTCATTAGAAAGAAGGTTACTAAAAGTCATGCTAAGTATCATTTCTATAGGTTTCCATTGCGGATGTTTTAAGCTTGTTGATGTTTGTACGTAGTAAACATCTCGCTCTCCTGAAATTACTTTTATTATTGTTCCATAAGGTTCGTGTGTAAGTTTATTGGGTGGAGTATATCGTTCTATCATTATCGTCCGAGTTTATTTTTTATTTCTCGTATTCTGTTGAGTGCGGTTCTGTATTTAGATTTAGGTAGGTCGGTTATGCTTTGTATTCTGTATGCGTCAAGTATTTCAGATCGGAAGTCATCGAGGTTTACCATTTCGTTTTCTATTTCGGCGACTTGGTCTTTAGATATTGGCTCGAAGCTTTCTTTTTTGGAGTCGTAGACGTTAGCGCCTGATGCTGCTCTTGCTATTATCTCTCTTGCGGAAGCCATTTGTCTTACTGCGTTGTCATCGTCAGGGTTATTAATTACAGTGATACTTAAAATGGCCATGATCTGAGTTCGTGTTAGGTGCATAAGCGCTGATGAATATGTTTGGGTGTCGTTCTTGGATGGGAGTAGTCTAGCTCGGGATTCTATCCATTGACCTGAGGAGTGCCATAATCTGGTTTCTAAGATAGTTTCTCCGCTGTCTAGTATGATTGTCCTAGTAGTGATAGAAAGATCGTTCTTAGAGAGTAGTGGTCTCATGTTAGTTAGGATTAGGTCTAGGTCTGCGTAGTCGTTTCCGAAGTAGCTGTCTTTTCGGTTATATTTTATTTGAGGGTATTCGCTAAAGGTTTTTGCAAGTGATGCGTTGAGCTCGTTAGTTTGTTGTGACTGGTAAGATTTGCTGTATGGTTTTTCTTTATTTATTTTATCTATTTTTTTAGTTAGCTCTTCGATAGATTTAAGCAGTGTTTCGTTACTTATATTACTTTCCATCAACTCTCCTTAGGTATTAAGACTCGTTGTTAACTAACTTATTTTTAGGCTTTCTTCCTGGTTTTTTCTTGTTGTGTAGTTTATCTAGTTCTTTTCTGATGCCGTCTGTTGCCTTGATTATTGATTCTTGGCTAGAGATTATATGGCCTACCGATTTCCTTGTAGACATTAAAATTTCAAGGGTTTTGTTCGTAAGATCGTATGCATCTTGCAGCGCATTACATGATTTACGGTAAACTATGGATGATGTTATTAGCATTGCTCCACATAATACTACTAAGTAAAAATCTATCATTATCTCCCTTTCTCGTTTTTATGGTTTATCGCCTTTATTACTCTTATTTATATCCATTATTATCGTCTTCTTTTGCATCTACAACTCCGGTTATATCTTGGTAGGAGTATCTTTTTAGGTATGATCTTGTTGACCCAAACTCTTGTTGTTTAGATAGTCGTGTGTTGGGGTTTATGTAATCCAAGATGCTTACTTTTGAGCTTATCCATTGTCCTGATGAATGTAAAAGTAAGGTTTTAAGGTTTCCGTTAGTATATGTCTGAATAACGGATAGTCCGTTTTTGTTTAAAGAAGGGTCAGCTGCTTTTTTAAGGTCTGCAAATGTAGCATAAACTGAGTTATGAGCTCTTGAGTCTTTTCTGGCTACAGACATGGTGGCCTGTGCCGCAGCTAAGGCCTCTGCAAGCTTATCTATTTCATCTGAGCGGTATGGCTCTGATGGCTCTTCTTGTTTATCGTTAATTACTTCTTTTACTGCAGTGCTAAGTATTTCTATTTTTTTCATAAAATACTCTTGAAGTTTTTTTAGGTCGTCTCTTGTAACTTGCTTGTCTTCCATTTTTATCCTTGAGGGCTAGATCTTAATTTGTTTATGTGATATGATATATAATATCACGCTTAATATTATAGTCAACAATTATAAATAAAGGAATTAATATGAATTTTAGTGAAGATATTTTAGATAAGCTTAGATTGATGACTGACGATGAGAAGATGGAGTTTATTCAGGATAATACGCTTACATCTGGAGGTGCGGCCAGGTATCTAGAGATAAGTAAGCAGACTCTTGTTCGCTGGGATACTATTGGGAAATTAAAGCCTGATCTTGTATTTGAGAATGGATATAGGTTTTATTTTAAGTGGTCGCTAGAGAAGTTTAAGAAGGGTATAGAATAAAAATGAACAAGAAAGAGGCCATAGAGCATATAAAGTTAGCTGTTTAAAAATAATAAATTACAAGAATAGAATAGGAAGGAAAATGTTTATATATGAAAGATTTAATAGAATAGAGGCTGCTAAATATTTAGGTGTGTCAACAAGTTTTATGAGGCGCATTGAGGGTGAATCAAAAATTAAATACTCAGGAAGCAGATGGCACGGCGATAGGTATATTTATTTTCTCAAAGAAGATCTGGATGAATATATAAAGTTTTACAAGGAAAGTTACGATGGACAAAAAGACTAAAGAACGTAACAAACGGTTGTTAAAATATATTTGGGAGTTTAGGAAGCAATCTGATGTCACCCCTTCTGATTTTATGCCTATAAAAATGATGGTCTTGCTCGTGAGGAATTTTTAAAAGATCTTAATCTAGATACTTTTAGTTTATGTAAAAATATTAAAATAAATGCATCTAGTATAGATGTGTTGGTTTATAAACTTGAAATAGTCTACCCAGGACTTATAGATAAAATATACGACAAAATAGATCTGTTCCCGCATAGATTTGGAGATAAATTATTTATTGTTAAAAGAATACACAGGAAGTCAGAAGAAACGTTTGCAGAAGTTTTTGTAACGTCAATAGAATAAAAATAGCTCGCATGGCCTAGCGCTACGAGCTATTTTTATTTTGCAATTTCTTGCATATTGACTTAAATTAAATCTTTCAATCCGTTATAAAAAAATTTAACCATCAATAAAAGAGGACCTTATAAAGAGAATTTCAAAACCCCGAAGTAGAATTTCAAAATCCCTTTAAAAAAGAGGACCTTATAAAGAGAATTTCAAAACCCCGAAGTAGAATTTCAAAATCCCTTTAAAGAGGACCTTATAAAGAGAATTTCAAAACCCCGAAGTAGAATTTCAAAATCCCTTTAAAGAGGATTTTATGTTATAAAGAGGATCTAATGTTAGCAGAATGCATTGATAAATCAAGAGTTTTAGACAGAAACAATAAGATAAACTACAACTTTCTTCGTGAGCCTGGGTTTTCTATACCGGCTATAAATTTAAAGCACCTTCTTTTTGGTCTTTCAGATGCCAAGCGCGGCATATTAGATTACATTTTTTGCATGCTTCCACGTCAAAATGGAATATTCTCTAGTCAGGCCCACATAGCTGATAATGTTGGCATAACTAGAGAGTGGACTAACAAGTGTATAAAAGATCTTGTCTCTTTAGGGTTGCTTAAGAAAATTTATCGCCACAGGAAGACTTGTATCTACATGGTCCCTGAAAAACTATTTGCGGCTAAGAATATCAAGTGGCTTGTAAGGCTCTTTCCATCGATCTACAAGTTATTAACAACTAACTTCACACCTAACTATAAATATTTAAATTACTTAAATATGAAAAAACTTTCTATACAGATATTGAGTCAATTAGGGTTAAATATGTTCGGAGAAGAGAACAATAAAGTAGAAAATTCCTATGAATTTATTGATTCGGTAAAAAATGGGACAAAATTGGACATAAAGGCTCTAATTAACTTCAGGGGCCTCACAAAATGCCTAGGAGTATTCTGTCTAACTCAACATGGCATTATAAAACTTATGGGTTACTCTAACGAAGTTCTCTTAGAGGCCCTAAAGGTTTACGAAGAAACTGACATGAGCTTATTTGATGACTACTTTGAGCAATTTACTGTAATCTGCGACAGAATATCGCACATTAATAACCTAAAGGTTGATCACTTTTTGGTTAACTGTCTAAAGAGTATGTATGGTATAACCCACTTTGGTTTAACTATAGGCAATAGCCAACACGATTCAAAAATTACTTCTTTTTTGGAAGCTAACGGGATCGCAAGAAACCACAAAAGGGAAGTTAATAAGCAGTTTAACAATAGACCAGCCCGTAAAGGGTATAAGCAAGTAAATGAAATTAGGTCTATGGATGACGTATGCGCTAAGATTCTTACTTACAGTCCTGTTACACTAGAACATGTAAAAGCTGACACTGAACGTTTAGATAGGGAGCTACAAACTGAATTTGGAATTGTACTTGAAAAGACAAAGCCACATCTTCATCTTTGGACCCATCAGCTTAAGATGGCGCGCCTGAAAGATGAGGTAGCAAGTGAGATATACCGAGTTGGAACTGCATTAATAGCTGGTCATGCGTCGATGTACCTGACTCTTAGGACTGTATTGATAAGGTATATGATATCAAAGGGTATAGATGATCCGTGGGAAGATGCTAGAACAAGTTTTTATAGAGCAAAGCTTATGGCCGTGCTTGCACTCAGGACTATATTCGCAGAAGGACTTCATGTTGTTACTCTAGACATTTTGGCTATTTGCGAAAAGCTGTTAAAATAAAAAAAGCGAAGCAGGGAAAAAAAATAAACTAGCTTCGCTTTTTTAAATAAGGTCCTCTAGAAAATATCACTAGGAACATTCGATGTCTAATATTACTGAAAATAAAAGATGGGAGCAGTTTTTAACTGACGCTAAACAAACAACCAGAGACGATATCTACCAAATCTTTTTTAAGGCTACTTTTGGTGGCACACATGCACAAAGACGCAAGATAATGCTTTTCTTGTCTCCAGAGCATGAGCGTCTTCAGGACTCTGTTGTTTTTTCTAATGCTTTATGGCAAGAGCAACTATCAAGCAACTTTCCAGGGATAGATGGGTTTCTGTTTGTAACCAATAAAAACAGGTCTTTACACAGTATCTCAGAAGATGAATATAAGCTTTACGTTGGAAGCGCTAAGCCCATGAATTTTAAACAACGAGCAAAGTCTTTATGGGATGTCTTTTTACTAAAAATAGAAGACGGCTACGATCAGATGGCGATAGATATTATTAAAAGAGCTACGTACCTTTCATGTAATATTTCTGAAAAGACTGTTTATATATCTCTTGCTCCAGTAGATACTGGGTATTATGGCCACCATTTTGTTCTTCATTACCGTTTTTTTTGGTCAAGCTTTCTGCAGGAGGTGTTTGATGGATGTAATCGCTTTATGTTTGTGTCAGAAGGTTACAGATATACAAAGAAAAACTCTTTAACATCAAAAGATTATGTAGATAAGCTTAACGGCAAGGAGATTGTTGGCTCAGATAATACAAGTTCAAATATTATCCTTTGGGGTACTTTTGTAAATGATATTACAGCCTCACTTTCTCCTATAGAGTACAGAGTCTTTACTGAAGCTGATTTTGTTGCATGTCACGGTAATACGGTATATATAAAACTAAACGAGAATCCAAAGGTTAAGCAGTCCGCTAAGGACGGTTTTGCCCGCAACCTTCCAGCCGTAAGAGAATATCTTGATTCAGTTTTCGGTCAAAAAATGAATATAAGCATAGATGTTCCATCTTCTGATACCTTTGAATACCCGGCAGAAGATGTAAGGGATAGCCGTAGTTTTTCTTACTGGTTTTGTGAAGATATCCAGTCAGTGTTAGATACTGTAGACGGGTATAATAATTTAGAATATAAACCCTTGGCTATGCTAGACAAGGAACAAGCTGTTATAGAGAAGTCAGAACTTCCACTTTACTGTCTTTCAAGGTATAGAACAAAAATAGTATCTAAAATCGTTAAAGAACTTAACTTAACTCCTCATGGTGAAGCCAGACTTGCGGCTTATGCTGATGAAATGAAAGAATTGATATTTAATGACCTCAGAAAAAAGCATGACTCATTCTTTAATATTTATGCGTTTCTAACTACCTGTAATGCCCTATATAATAATGGCGGCGTAGGTCCTGACTTTAGAATATATAACGAAATTATTAGCTTTGAGGGTATTTCTAAAAACGATCCACTTAGCTACCCAAAGCTAGATAAATACAACTTTCTTAATATTGAGTCTCACACAGATAAAAAAAATAAAGCTATTCACCATATGGGCAGAGTAAGCTCTTACTGTAAAGCAAGATCATCCAGATTAAGACAAGAAGACTCTTTAAACTTAACTAAACTTCAGAAGCTAACCAATAGATTTAAAGGCATTGCTGTGGGAGGTTTATCAGAGTATATGGATTTTGATGAAGTAAGAAGTAATGTATTTACTTTTAATGGTGATTGCATAGATCTTAAAAATTCAGTAAAAATTATACATGACGTTGCAAGCCTAAATAACAACTACAAAGATGTTTCATACATGCTCAGGATTTTAAATTCCAAACTGCTTTAATTAGTAGTGGCGCGGGCTGTAACACAATCCCACGCCGGCCAGTAATAAGTATTATATTTATAACATCTTTTTCTTAAAGGAGAAACGTGAGTAGTTATAAGATCATAATACCAGGTGAGCCAGGATCTCTGATAATGGATGGTGAAAATAGGTTCTGGTCGTCAAGTAAACAACGCAGATGTAACGCTAAAATAGAAACAGAACGGCAGTTTCCTCACGATAAGCTAACTAGCCCACTTGCTCTTTATGTAACCTTTTTTTTTAGGCCAAAAAGACAACTTACCCTGGAGCCGCTCATCGGTAAACAGAATGTTTCTAATCCCAACATACATGCTCTTTTGAGGTATGTTTCTGATATACTTTCCGGCATAGTCTATTTTAATGATAATATTATTTATTCAATATCTGCTGATAAATACTATAGTATAAACTCCAGAACTGAAGTTAAAATCATAGAAAGAGAGGTATATCATGTTGACAGAGATAAAGAAATCCAAGAATACAAAGAACGTAAAAAAAGTAACAAAGTCCTCGCCGAAAAAGCGTACTTCTAGGACTAAAAAGCCTTCCAAAATAAACCCTACCAAAAACGACTCAACAAAAACAACAACTAAAGGGCAGTTTGACTACTTCTTCGAGCCCTCAACACTCAGACAAAAACCAATCTCACTTTTTGATATTGAACGTCTAGCCGTCAAGCTAATTCACTGGTCACAGGACGAAGAGCAAGAAGCTTTAAAGATAACCCAGTTTTACAACCTTGTGGGTATTCACGCTTCTGATTTTCATAGATGGCTTAAACGTAGCGATAAGCTTAAGATAGCGTATCGTAATGCGCTCGATACTATCGGTACAAGAAGAGAAATAGGTGCCATAAAGAGAAAGTACGAAGTCACTATGATTAAGTCAGCTATGCCCATTTATGACCCTGAATGGAAAGAGCTTCTTAAGTTGCAAGCAGAGCTTAAAAAACAAAATGATAATAAATTTAGCGGTGATCTTACTGTTGTTATGGATAACTTTGGACTAAAAAAGGATAAAGAGGAGTAGCTTTGGCAGAAAAAGAGAAGAAAATAGTAAAGCTTGATAGGTTTAAGCCGCGTTCCTATCAGTTACCCATTGTAGATGCTATAGAGAATAAAGGGATGAAGAAGATTATTGCAGTGATGCCGCGCCGCGCCGGGAAGGATATTGCTGCTTTTAACATTGCTGTTCGTCAGGCTCTTCGTAAGCGCTGTATAATCTACTACCTTCTTCCCACATTTTCTCAGGCTCGACGTGTAATATGGGATTGTATAACCATAGATGGAAAGAGGCTTTTAGATTTTATACCTGAAGAGCTTATAGTTAGCCTTAACTCTTCTGAGATGAAGATAACTTTTTTTAATGGATCTATATTGCAGCTTGCTGGTTCTGATTCTTACAACAGGCTTGTTGGAACTAATCCATACGCAGTTATATTTTCTGAATACTCAAGGGCGGATCCAAATGCGTACAAGTTTATATCACCTATCTTGGCAGCAAACGGAGGGTGGTGTTTATTTATATCATGTGTTGCGCCAAATACATTAGTAATTTCAGAAAAAGGTCTTAAAAGGATTAGTAAGTTATCCGATTCAAGAAAAGAGTACACCAAGTTTAATTCACCTATTTTTGGTCTTAATGGATTTAACAATGCTACCGATTTTTACTATGGAGGAAAGCAAGAGACTTTAAAGATAAAGTTAGCTTCTGGATTTGAGATTGAGTGTACTAAGGTCCATCCATTATGGAATGGGTCAGAGTGGATTAAGTCAAGAGACCTTAAGCTTGGCGACTTGTTACCGATTCAGTACGGTCAGAACGTTTTTGGATCTGGGTTAGATATAAGTGATTTCGTTAATAATGATGACTATAGAATACGAACTAATGTATCTGATTTAGACCTTAATAAAGATTATTTTTATCTTTTAGGCTTAATTCATGCTGATGGAAGTTTCGACTCTAGTAAGGTAACTATTACAAAAAAGAAAGACCACGAGATTGTAAGTTTTATAAATAAGTTTGGTTTTAGGACTCAAAAAGATGGTATTCATCATGTGTTATCGGCTACCAACCTAGTAAATTTTCTTGAATACCTTGGTTTTAAACGCGGCGCTAAGAATAAAACCTTTCCGGAAAAATTATTTGAATGTACGAAAGAGCAATTGGCTGCGTTTCTACAAGGATTATTTGATGGTGATGGTAATAGTAATACCAACCATAAAAAACGTAAGAGGGGTCATATAACGTTCGCCTCAGCTTGTGAGGGGTTTGTTCTTGATCTTCAGGTGGTGCTTCTTAATTTTGGAATAGTTTCTTTGGTTAGCAAGAGAACTAATCCGCCAACTAAAAAGGTAAAAGCTTCAAGCGTTATATTTATTTTAGAAATTGAGGGTTACTTTGCTTACAAATTCTTTTCTGAAATAGGGTTTAGGCTAAAAAGAAAGCAAAAGGTTGCTAGGTATATTTCAGAAAAGATACGATCAGGGTCGGGCAATGTATACCCGGTAAATGCAGATATATTTAAGTTTAACGTTACGAATCCTTCAAAAATTAGAAGGCGTACTTTAGAATCTATTTATTTAAAGCATCCAGGTAATGAATATTTAAAATCACTGCTTAAAGAGAAGTTGTTTTATTCAAGGATTGTATCAATAACTAATTCAGAGTCAGAAGTCTTTGATTTTGTTATTCCTGAAACGCATTCTTTTTTTAGTAATGGATTCATAAGCCACAATACGCCATTTGGGCACAATAGTTTTTATGATTTATGGAAAATAGCTAAACAGAATCCTAAGTATTGGTTTGCTTATAGGTTGACCTGCGATGATACTAAACACATATCAAAAGAAGTTATTCAGCGAGAAATAGATGAAGGTGTGATGTCTGAGGACTTAGTGCAACAAGAGTATTATTGTAGTTTTGATATGGGTGTGGAGGGGTCATATTACTCTAAGATAATGAATAATCTTAGGCTTAAAGGTCAGATAACCAACGTTCCTTATGATCCTGCTTTTAAGGTGCATACAGCTTGGGATTTGGGGGTATCTGATGCAACTTGTATAATCTGGTTCCAGATTAAGGGACAGTCGGTATCGATTATAGATTCGTATACTAATATTGATCTCGGGTTAGATCATTATGCTAAAATTATTCACAGCAAGGACTATGCATACGGTAAACACTGGGCGCCGCATGACATACAGGTTAGAGAATGGGCTGGAGGAGCTGTAAAGAGAATAGACAGAGCCAGACAGCTTGGAATTAATTTCCATGTTGCGCCCAAGTTGCCTATATCAGACGGCATAGAAGCCGTTCGTGCTTTGCTTCCTAGGGTTTGGATCGATGAGCGTAACTGTGACAAGTTAATTAAGGCTCTTGAGTCTTACAGGAGGGAGTATGATAATGAGAGGAAAGTTTATGCGGATAAGCCTTTTCATGATAGCAGTTCTCATTTTTCAGATTGTGCACGTTTGCTTGCAATTAGCGTTCCTTCGTCGCGAGATGAGGCTACACAAGAAGATGTTGACGAGTTATACAACCAGGCAATGTACGGATCGTCCTCGGGGTTGCCAGACGTTTTTAGATAGTTAATAATTGCATGGATTCTTTCGTTCCTGGGTCGGCTGCAAGGCTGGCCCTTTTTTTATGCAGATAACATTTATTGCCTTTAGGTCCGTCTATTAACTACAATGATATAAATGTGTGAATGTATTGGTTGTTGTTAATGAGATAGGAGAGTTAGATGGCAATATTTCCAGAGGTTCCTTATGAGGTTAGAGATCCTGAAGATAGAGCTCGTTTAGAGGTTATGGAGGATAGTTATACTAGGGTAATATCTATTAATGAGACTATGTGGGGGATGGCTGATAGAGATTCTAGGGCTGAAGCTGGAGATCCTAATCTTTGGTCAGAGCTTTATAATAATGTTCCTGCTTCAAGGCGTAATCTATTAAGTCTGAACCATATTAGAACTACCGTTAACATGATTCATGGTCATCAATGTAAAAATAGAAAGTCTATAATTGCTATTCCTGTAGAAAATGCTGACCAGGAAACAGCGGATCAGTTTAGTAAGATCTTGATGTGGCTTGATAGAGGTTCTGGGATACTCGAAACTTTTTCTGATTCTTTTCATGATTCTGTTGTTGGTGGTATATCACTAATTCAGGTAACAATGGATTATAGGGCAGATCCTGTTTCTGGAGATGTTGTTGTCGAAAATTGCCCTTATAACACCTTTATTATTGACCCTTTCTTTAAGAAAAAAGATTTATCTGACTGTAACTTTATATGGAAGAGGACTTATATAACTCGCAGCGAAGCTTTGTCTTATTTGCCAGACAAGAAAGATATTATCATGTCTCTTTCTACGTCAAATTCTAAGGATGGCAAATTTAATTACCTTCCGGAGACGTTTGATGCCGCGAATAATAATCTTATGTCTTACGACGAATATTATTACCGTTCTTTTAGGTCTCAAAAATTACTTGTTGATAAGCAGACAGGTGAGTCTATGGAATGGGACAAGAACGACCCCGAAGGTCTTGAGAAGTTTTTAAAGATGTATCCTCAGGTTTCGGTGGTAGAGCAAGATATTCCAACAGTAAGACTTACCATAGTTCTGCAGGGTAAGATTATGTACGATGGACCTAATCCTTTAGGTATTGATTCTTATCCGTTTGTTCCTGTTTTATGTTACTTTAATCCTCAAATTACTGATTACACATGGAGGATACAAGGTGTTGTTCGTGGGTTAATAGATGCTCAGTTCTTGTATAACAGGCGTAAGGCTATAGAGCTCGACATGCTTGAATCTCAAGTTACTTCTGGCTGGATATATAAAGAGGGCGCTCTTGTTAATCCGATGGATGTATTTAAAACCGGTCAAGGTAAGTCATTGGTTGTTAAGTCTAGTGCTCAAATGACCGACTTACAGCAGATACAGCCGGGAAGTATACCTCCATCAACCTTGGAAGTATCTAGGGCAATGGGTGATGAGATTAACAGTATTTCAGGTGTTTCTGAAGAGTTGTTAGGCTCAGCAGTAGATGACAAAGCCGGTGTACTTGCGATGTTAAGACAGTCTGCTGGTTTGACAACATTGCAACCTATTTTTAGTAACGCTGATTACGCACTTAAACTTTTAGGCTCTAAACTTTTAGGTGTTATTCAAAACAATTTTATGCCGGGTAAAGTTAAGCGCATATTAAACGAAGAGCCGTTGCCTCAGTTTTATAATAAGGCTTTCGGTAAGTATGACTGTGCTGTTGAAGAGGGACTTAATACTACAACTCAAAAACAAATGCAGTTTGCTCAGTATATTAAGCTTCGTGAGATTGGTGTTCCTATACCTGATGAAAGTTTAATTGAGGCAGTAACATTACAAAATAAATCAGATCTTATTAAAACCGTTCAACAACAACAGCAGCAAGAACAGCAAATGCAACAGCAACAAGCTCAAGTTCAGATGGCAGAAATACAGGCTCGTACTGATTTGGCGCACGCAAGAGCAACAGCTGATAAGGGTCTTGGCTTAGAAAGAGTATCTCGAATAGAAGAGAATAAAGAGTTAGCTGAAGAACGTAAGGCTGAGGCTTATAAAGACAGGGCTGCTGGTTTACTTGATCTGTTGAAGGGTATGCAGGAAATAGATAATGTAGACATAGATCAGCTACAAAAGCTTGTGGCTTTATCTAAGTTGCTTCAGGCTCAGTCTGAGGCTAACGAAGATGGTCCAAGTGATGTTGCAAAGGCCACTGTTGCTTCAAAAATATAACTATGTTGCAAATGATATGTTATTGGTTCATAGTTATATTGGAGTCTGGTTATAAGAATAGTTTTTATAGCTGGTAGTTAGAGTTTAACGCTTGCTATTTAGGTAGCAGTTTCTACTAGGAGAGAGTTATGGCAAAAAAGTATTATAATTCAAAGGCTGCGGCTGTATCATGTGATGAAAGTCAAGATTGCAACCTTCCTCAAGGAATAAAGATGGTCAAGGTTGGAAATATGAACAATTTAGAGAGTGTTCCTTATCCTGATACAATGCAGGGCATGGATATGGCTTTTAATGAAGATCTTTCTAAGCTTAATAGCAAGAAGCATCCTAAAAAATAAGGATTATTATGGCAGTAATGATGATTAGGCCTAAATCTAAGGCTACTAAGATTGCCTATAATATTTTAGGAAAGCCTGCTAATATAGCTAATCCTAAAGTTAAAAAAGAATTTAAAGATTCTGAAAAAGAGCAAGTGCGTACTAACGTATATTACTCTTATAGATAATATTCATTACTACTACTTTTCTTTATGCCGGGCTGTTAACTCCTTTCTAGCCCGGCTTTTTTATTTATATGGAGTATTTATTATTAGTTTTTTATGGTCTAATATAAAGAGATACTTTAGGAGAAGAAGGTTAAGGAAGAAGGTAGAGAAGATAAATGATAATAAAAGATAATGGTAAAAATACGCCTATAGGTAAGATGGCGGCAGAGCTAGCTAAAAAGGACGTTTCTGGGCTTCTAGTTGGTGATGTATCGAGTTCTCATGTTAAAGAATTATTTAAATTACTTATGGATCAAGTAGAGGCTACTAAGAAGAATTGGAAAGATGAAGATTTTTTCATTGAAATAGCTATACGAAAGGATCCTATCACAGATATAATCAGAAAGCTTCCACAAGCACGTAGAACATGTCCTGAACCATTTTATGATCAGCAGTTGTTTTATTATGATCATCATAAGTGTGAGTTAGAGCTGTTGTGGGTTGTTCCGGATATAGAAACTTGTGCTTTGTTTATCTCTAATCCTTTAAGTTATTCTAAGACTGATAAAGCATTATTGGATTATGTTTTAGACTTTAATAGTGGAGCGCTGGATAGGAAGATGTATGAGTTTAGTAAAAAGAGGGAGAAGGCATGTCAGAAGATCTTAAGGGTCAAGGAGTAGATTTAGCGCCGTTGTCTATGAGTGGTATTGATGTTCCAGAAAAAACCGAGGAAGAGGTTGTCTCGCAAGCAGAGCCTGAGTTAGAAGTATCTGATAATGATTTGGCTGAGGGTGATGAGGTAGTTGCTCAACAGGAAGAGGTCAAAGAGAAGGTTTATAGGCCTAAAGAGGATATTAATTTTGTTGCTTTAAGGAAAGCTAGAGAGGCTGCTGAGAAGGAAAGAGATGAGTATCGTAAAAAGTATGAATTCATGGAAAAAGCGTATAATCAGCAAACTGGTGAGCTACCTAAAAGCCCTGCTACTAAAGAATCCGTCCCTGATGTCGACATGGAACTGGATCCGGATAGCTTGGTTGAGGGTAAGCATATTTCTAAAGTCACTTCTAAGATAAAAAAATTAGAACAAAAATTAGCAGAGCAAGAGTATAGAGCCTCTCAGAATCAAACAGAGATGGCTATTAAGGCGAAGTATCCAGATTTTGATAGCGTTGTGTCAGCTAAAAATATTGAAGCTTTAAATCTCGTTTATCCAGAGATAGCTAATTCGTTAGCACAGAGTCCTGATTTGTATAACAAGGCATGTGCTGCTTATACTCTTATAAAAAAGTTTGGCATAAACATGGATAACAAGTTTGAGGCAGAAGAGGCTAAGATATCGAAGAATACAGCAAAGCCTAGAGCGTCTGCTGGAAAGGCCAGTTCTTCGCCGTTGACTCATGCTTCAAGCTTTAGCGATGTAAGTTCTGAGGAGCAGAGGGCTGCTATTTACAAAGAAATGCTTGAATTATCACAGGGGTAGTAAAAAAGACTTGCGACAAATTCTCCTTTACTATTCTCTTTGGGCAGCCTGTTCCTCGCGGGTTGCCTTTTTTTTATTAGGATTAATATGAAAAAAATACTTCTTCTATTGTCTTTCAGCTCTTGCTTATTTTCTATGGAGCAACCGCATGTCATAGAACTCCATAATGTATCACTAAATACGTTTTCTTTAAGGAATTATTATTCTCCCGAGTCTAAAACTTTGGATCTTAGTAATCTGCCTGTTGGAGACGATGGTTTTTCGCAGATATTTGAACATATTAAACATTTTATTCAGCAATACGAAGTTAGTAACTTGATCTTAGAGAATATGGATCTAACCTCTATTCCTTATGGAGCTATTTCTTTTGCGCTACTTAATCCTAAAGTAAGATATATGTCGTTTAAGAATAATAGGTTCAATATTTCTATAACAGATCCTAGTGAGAAAGAATTTAGGTTAACTTTGCCTGAATTGCATAAATATACCGGAATAAGAAAGTTTTCCGATCCTTCTATGCTTAGGCAAGATCTTGAGTTAACTCACCCAGAGCATAACCCAAGAAGTCTTTCTTTTATGGCTGATCTACTGTCTTCTGTATGGAAAAGCATAACTCCAGAGATTGAGAGTGAGTTAGATAGACTAAACACAGGATCTAATAGATTATGTTTTTTTAAGAAAATAATAGAGATCGACAGTAAGCTTCCTCCGCTTACTATAATAGACAGCTCTAAGCTTCCAAGGACTAAGGCCCAGACAATGTTTTCTTTGCTGAAAAAGACCGCTTTAATTCTTATAGGTGCAGGAATATCAGTGACTCCACAAATAATAATAGCATTGCTTGGCGAACCAGAATTTGAGTGTGCTGACTTAGATTATTACATTCAGCTTTGTAATTCTACATTGTAAAAATTATTCAGCTTGCTAATATCGTACAAGTTTTAGTTCTATTTTTCTGTTTATCTTAAAGGAGTTTTCACTATGTGGAAAAAGATATCTGCTGTATGTATATTCTTACTACTTGTATTATTTAATTATACTAAGCCAGGTGTTCCTAAGGGTTCTTTAGTAGCTACCAGAAATTCGAGTACTGGTTTTAAGCCTATAGAGAGATTTACTATTTTTGATAATGTAGCTTGCCTAAAAAATGGTGAGTTTAGAAACATTCAGGTAAGTAGCCTTTTAAAATTTAAATCCATTAACGTAATCATTATAAAAACCTCATCAGGGATTCTGTGTTGTTCTAGAGAGGCAAGAATATTCTGTGTTAATAAAAATAGTTTTATAAGCGTAAAAGAGTTGAGTGTTGGGGATAAGATATTGAGTCATGAGTTAAAGTCTTATGATATTGAAGCGGTAACTGACTTCCAGACTACAGGTCCTCCTATAAGTTTTTATATTTTGTCTCTAAATAAGGTTCATAATTACTTTCAGGCTGATAGTAATGGTACTGCATTTTTAATGCACAATGTTTATGATGCTGTAGTTGAGTTAGTGTTAGAGGCTCCAGAAGTTATTCCTGAGATTGTTAAAGCTGCTCCGGTAGTAGCCGCAGCTACGGCTACTGTGGCAGCAGCTGCGGCTACAGGTATAGCTGACGCTACTAAATTACTTACACATAAAGGACGGGTAGAGGCTAGAAGGAAAGTTGCTGAAAAAGGTGCAAAACTAGAAAAAGAGCTACATGATAATAAGCTTGATAAAATGCTAGATAATATTTATGCAAGGCAGTTTCCAGATAGCTTTGAAAATACACATAGTTATGAAGAGAGGCAAAATATTAAGTCTTATTTAGCAGATACTCCTGAAAAGCGTGAAAGGTTCGAAGTCATGCAGGCAAATGGTTATCCACTTGATCAAATTGCAAGTGAACTTGGTAAGTTTGCTCCTCCTGCTGTAAGAGAACGTTCTAGGAAAGATAAAACAACAGACAGAGAAGCTAAAAGAAAAGCAGAAGAAGATAAAAAGCAGACCGACAAAGCTGAGGCTGACCGCAAAGCCGATTTAGTTAGTAAAGTTAAAAAGAAGGCTGAGCATATAGCAACAAATACATCTATAGAAGAAACAATTAAGCAGGTTAATAAGAATTTAGATGCAACTGAAACGGTTACTGCTGCAGCTGTTTTGTCTTCGGCTCAAGAGTCAGCGACTCAAGAGTCAGCGGCACCTGTGTCCTCGACACCTGTAACTGATCAGGGGCCTTGTGAGACATTGGGTGATATTGTTGTCGAGCCGATAGTCACTGAAGAAAAAACAGATACTACTTCAACGGGTCCTGAGCCTATTCCTGATAATACACAGACCAATGAAGTTCCTGTTGATGTGTCTAACGCAAGTATACCTAAGAGCCAAGATAGACCTCGTATGGTACCACGAGTTACGCCTACATTCGTTCCAGCTTCATCTCCTCATGTTAATGTTCCAGAATTTACTCCTGCTCCTGCTCCTAGGCCAACACCAAAAGCGTCACATGTTCCGTCTGGTCCTACTTTTTTTGAAAACGCTTGGGATGCGACCAAGATGGCTGGAATAGGACTTGGAGGTGTTGCGTTGGGTGTTGGTTCTGCGTTGGGTACAGCGGCGATGATAGCCAAGCAGAAGCTAGACGAGAATGAAGAGAATATTGATGCTTTCTTTAAGTTACTTCAAAGGGCTCAAAATTTAGGTAAGTAAGTTTACTTTTTTATTTTTTTTGTAGGGCAAGACGGCTTGCTCTATTTTCTATATATGGCATACTTTTAGTAGGGAAATAAAGGCTTTTTTAACTTGCGGGGGAATCATGAAAAAGATACTTTTGTTATTATTTTTAAGTTTTAATGCTAGGGCTTCCAACCTTAACGTGCTTAGTTTGGCTGATGTTGATAAGATGTCGCCTATAGATAAGCATGTTCTTATGAACAAGGTTGAGAAATCGGCTAACGCTATCGTTGATGGCTTTGATAGCTTTTTGTCTCGCAAAGGTGCTATTAGGGCTACATTGGTTGGTTTACCAACAATTATGCTTTACTGCTACCTTTTCCCACCAGAACCTGTTGGTGAGCTTTTGGGTAAGATCTTTAATTATGGGATTGATTCTGTTGCTAATGTTGGTTCAAGGGTCATATCTAAAACATTTAGTAATAGTGATAATCTTTCTGTTTTAGTTTCAAGTATAGGTGAGCTTGAGGGTAAGTATCACCTTAGTAAAGAGTTGGGTCACACTCAGGCAATGTGGGATATGCTTTATGAAAAGCCTCTGGCTACTATCTCTCTTATGGCATCATCGGCTTCTGATAAAATATGGAACAGTGGGTTGCCGTTTCTTTCGGTGATTTTGGCTAATAAATTATTTAATGTAAGATGATCTAGCATTGTGCCGTTGTTTTTTTAACTAAAAGCAAAGTGTTTATATATTTTAATGATTTCGGTCTATTTTATTTGTTGGCACAATGCTATACTGCTAACGTTTCTTGTAGGCGTTGTAGGGTTTCTAAAGTTTCCTTGCGGCGCCTCTTTTAATATCTCTTGAATATTCATTCATAATTACTCTATAATAATCTTGGCGTAGGACGTTAAAGTCCCGAGCTTCGCCAGTTCAAACCGCGTAGAGTGTTTCACTCCGGCCTCGCAAGCCATGACGTATTAGGCTTTAAGTCTAACAGGCTCGTCACCTTATGAAGTTGTTGTTTTAATTAAGAACAAATTAATAAGGAAATCTAATGGCAATAGTTTCTACTTCTACAATGCCACCAGCAATTCAATTAGCTTTTGATAATAAGATTTTAGCTACACCAACACAAAAGAACATTCACGGTCTTTTTGCGTTAAAGGCTACTAAAGCTAAAAGAACTGGTGAGTATTATCGTTTTAAAAGATATGAAGAACTTCCTACAGCATTGGTACCACTAAGTAATACTGGTGAGACCCCAGCTCCTGTGCAACCAGAATCATTATTTATTGATGCTAAGATTCAACATTATGGACAATGGATGTCGGTTAACGAACAAGTTGACTTAAATTCACAAGATCCTGTATTGAATCAGCTATCAATAAGATTTGGTGTAGCACTTAGAAAGACAGAAGACCAGCTTATCAGAAATATGCTTGCAACATCTGCAACATTGGTTAACTGTGTAGCCGGAACAAACGGAAATATACCAAGTAATATTACACGTTATGATATAGATCAAGCAGTTCAGACTCTTAGGGGTAATGATGCTGTTTACATTTCAGATTCTATTGAAGGTGCTAATAAATTTGGTACAGGCCCGGTAAGAAATGCATTCTTTGGAATGTGTGATACCGACTTATCAACTGAAATTAGCAATACATCAGGTTATATCGATGTTGCTAATTATCCATCTCAGGGTGGAATTTTAAGTTCTGAAATTGGTGCTGTTGGTGGTATAAGATTCTTAACTTCATCTGGTGGTTCAAAATCAGTTGGAGCTGGAGCTTTAACTGGAACTGACGTTTACAACGTATTTGTCACCGGTATGGAAAGTTATACTTCTATACAACAAAGCGGTGCAACGGCCAAGTTTATTTACAGGCCTCCAGAACTTAATGATCCGTTGGCTCAGAATTATACTTTGGGTTGGAAAATGTCTCACGCTTCAAGAATCTTAAATGATCTATGGATTTTAAGATTAGCTTGTACTTTAGCTTAATAAGGAGATTCTTATGTCATTTGGAACAACCATACAGCAAGGCTCTTTTACTAAGACCGATGCTCTTTCATATAATTTAGTTTTAAGATCTGGTTTTGACTGGATCAAGGTTGTAAATATTACACAAGCTGCAGCTACAAATAATGGCTATGGTTTTGAGTATTTTTGGCAATATGGAATGGGTTCTACAGGTGTTATGAAATATCATCCTGCAGGAGACCATACTGTAGCTGTTGATACTTCAGCCAATGCATTTACATCATTTGATAGCTCGGAAAACCCATTAACAGCATTAGTGGCTATTACAGGTGGTACTAACGCAACTCAACCTGTTTATTCCACTGCAAGCACATCAGGCCTTTCTGATGGTGATATTGTGCGTGTAACTGGTACAGCTCATACCGATATTAACGGTTTAGATTTTTCTATTGATACTGTTGTTACTAATACATCTTTTAGATTAGCTAATACGTTGCAACAAGCTCCTGGTGTAATAGCCGGTGCTAATGGTTATTGGAGAAAAGTTAAGTACGATCCTATCTTTTATCCAAGATCTCGTAATATCGCTAACATTACACAAGCTAACCCTGGCGTAGTTACAACTTTAGTTGATCATGGTTTTACCACAGGTCAAAAAGTTAGAATGACTATCCCTTCTGGCGGTGGAATGGTAGAGCTTCACGATCAATTGGTGACAGTTACAGTTGTTGATGCTGCAACATTTAGTATCGGTGTTGATACATCTGCGTACACTGCATTTGCTTATCCATTAGCTGGGGTAGCTTATACTCCATCTATGGTTACACCTGTTGGATTAGAAGCAACAAGTACATACGCAGGAACTTTAGGTGATGCTACATATAATAATGCTGAGATTGGCGTTACTTTGGCTGGAGGAACCACAGGTCCTGGTGGAAATAATGGTGATACAATTTACTGGATGGCTGGTAAATCGTTTAACATCTAGTTTCAGGATGCGTTTAGGCAAAAAATAAGCATGGGGGACGATGTCGTCCCCTCTATAAAATAGAGGAGAATAATGAAGGCAGTTAAAAAGGGTGATATTAATTTGAAAGCTTTGAGGGAAAAACTAAGGGAGCCTGTTAAAGGGCAGTTTAGGTATCATGAGTCGCCAGGGTCAACGTTTAAGTTTTCGTATGGCAGTAAGTTTAAAGGTATTCCTATTGAAACTTATATTATAGCTGACAATGAAGTTAGGTATTTGCCTTTAGAGGTAGCACAGCATTTAAACAGTTGTTCTTATTTAATTTTTGATACTTTTAAGGATGCTAACGGAAAGCCTATATCTAGAATAAAGAAAAAAGAGAGAAGGGTTTCGTTTGATTCGTTATCTTTTAATCCAATAGAAGATGTTGGAGACGACAATAATTTGATAGTTGAGGCTGAGCCTCTTGTTCAAATGAAATAGGAAGTTTAATGGCTATTTTTTCAGTTCCATCTAGTCCTAACATTGTGCCGGCAACAAAGCTTATTATAGCGATTACGCAGGATAATCCAGCTTTAGTTACGACTAGCGATGCTTATCCTACTTCTGTTGACCCTAATCATTATTATTCAACTGGTATGAAAGTAAGGCTTCGTATCCCAAGAGATTTTGGTATGTATCAAGCTGATAAGCTTATAGGGACTATTACGGTAGTTAGTGATGATACATTTACGATAGATATAGATACTAGTGGTTTTGATCCATTTTCTATTCCTACAACTTTAAGAAGAAATTTTGCTCAAGTTTTTCCCGCTGGAGAAATAGCCACTAAATTAGATGGGGCTACATATAACAATAGGAGTTCTAATGTCTGATAGTACACTTTCTACGTTGGAGCAGATAAGGATAAAGGTTAGAAGGCTTACAAGAAGCCCGTCTGCCAATCAGTTATCTGACCAGAATATAGACGATTATGTAAATACTTTTGTTCTTTGCGATTTTCCTGAGCATTTAAGGATATCGGCATTAAGAACAAATTTCTTTTTTTATACGCAGCCTTACAAAGATGTTTACGAGAATGATACGACTAATTTGTATTCACCTTTGTATAACTTTATAAATAAGTACACGACATTTCACCCTCCTATCTATGTAAACGGTTTTATAAGTTCATTAACGTTAAATGCTACTGATTTTTATGCATCTTTTCCTAAGACTTCGTATTCGGTTGATATAGGGACAGGGGATGGAGCCACAACTAGTTTTTCGGGTACCTTATCCAATGTTCCAATCTTGGTTAATAGTGTGCAGTTTAGTTCTGTAGATATTTCCAATGATGGTCTTATTGTGTATGACGATGGCTTGGGTAATTTGTACGAAAATACTCCGGCAGCTCAAGTTAATGTGGGTAACATTAATTACCAAACAGGCGCTTATACCTTTACCTTTCTGTCTGCTGTTAAGGATCAGACTTCTGTTTATGCTCAGACTTATCCATTTACTCCATCTAAGCCAACATTAATTCTTTATTACGATAACAAGTTTACTGTAAGACCTATTCCTGACCGACCTTATAAGATAGAGATGGAAGCCTATATAAGGCCTACAGAGCTTTTAAGTTCTGCTCAGTCTCCAGAGCTTGCTCAGTGGTGGCAGTATATAGCTTATGGAGCAGCTAAAAAGGTATTTGAAGATCGTATGGATCTTGAGAGTGTTTCGTTGATTATGCCTGAATATACTAAGCAGGAAGAGTTGGTACAAAGAAGAAGTATTGTTCAGCAATCTGATCAGCGCTCTGCGACTATATATTCAAATCAGACTGAGGTGGGTCCGTTTAGCAGTAATAAAAATGATGGTAATCCATGGATATGATATTAATTTTATTGGCATCATTTGCCATTTTATATTTAGTTTTTGCATATTTAATGTTTATCTAGAAGGAGAGTGTAATGGCATGGCAATCAGGAAAGCCAGAAGCAACAGATAAGCTTAGGCTGTCTCAGGACGACTTAAAGGGTAATTTTACTGAACTTGATACTTATTTAAATGTTGATCATGAAGATTTTAATGCAGTAAATGGTCAAGGAAAACATAAGCAGCTTACGATGCCTCAACAGGCTGCGGCTACTAGCACTGGAGCAACAGAGTTTGCACTTTATACTAAAACTAACGGCACTAATCCGGCTTTATTTTTAAGAAAGCCTAGTGATGGAGCAGAAGTTGATCTAACTACTCAACCAACGGTATCTACAACACTTCCTAACGGATTGATTATGAAATGGGGTACCGGAAGTATTGCGCTTGGAAGTTATTTATCTGGAGCTATAACGTTTGGTACAGCGTTTCCTAATGGAGTTTTTATTTGTCAGATATCTGCTAACGCAGGTAACACTGGTGCAGCCCAAGATTATGTTTTTTTTATTAATACGTTTAATCAAACAACGCTTAATGTCCAACGGAATAATTCTTATGTAGGTACAGTTGGATATTTTAATTATTTAGCCTTGGGGTATTAATATGGGATTTGATCGTTTTTTGATAGCACCATTTGAAGCTGGTCTGCAAAACGACTTATCTCCATGGTTGCTTCCCGAAAATGCCTTTGCTGAGTTAAAGAATGCTTATGTAAGGCACGGTGGAGTTAATAAGCGGTTTGGGTCTCGGTTGATGGGCAACGGTACTGGAGAAACTGCACAGCTAAACTCTAGAGTTAGGGTTTATCTTACTGATACTGATGGTGCCGGAGCAGCTGCTGGTAATATACCTTTGTCTACGGGCAATATAGGGCAGGCTTTTTCTATTGGTTCTGATATTTTTACCGTTTATCAGGCTACTGGTGCTGTTTATTCTACTGGTTCTGGTACAGGGACATTTGATACTACAACTGGGGCTTATACATTTACTGGAGCAAGCGCTGCCGCTGCGATTTACTGGTATCCATCTACTCCTATAATGGCATATTTTAATTACGAAACTAAAGATATTTCTAATACCCCGCTTTATGCTTTTGATACTAATTTTGTGTATTCATTTTCTAGTAATTCTTGGTTAAGAAACGGAACAACTGTCTGGCATGGAAGTGATAGTGATTTCTTTTGGAGTACTAATTGGACAGGCTCTACGGTAAGTGAGACTTATACATTTGTTTCTAACTTTCATGTAACTAATAAGACTGGTGCGGCTGTAGGTGCCACAGATGATCCTATTTATTATTTTAACGGTGCTTCTACATGGACAGCGTTTAGTCCTGAGATAACAGCAGCAGCCAATGTGGCAACAAACAAGGTTTTTACCGCAAAAATAGTTGTTCCTTTTAGGAATCGTTTACTTCTTTTCAATACTATAGAGCAAGATGCCGCTGGTACTACAAATACTCAGTATCAGAATAGATGTAGGTTTTCTCATAACGGTAGCCCTATAGTTCCTCCGGTTGCGGCTGGAACGTTTAATCATCCTTGGCTGGAACCTAATCAGACTTATATTAGTGGTGCAGCAACATATAAAGCTTCTGGTGGTGGTTATATAGATGCGCCAACAAAAGAAGCGATAGTTTCGGCTGAGTTTATAAGGGATAGGCTTATTGTTCACTTTGAAGATAGTGTCTGGGAGTTAGCTTATAATGGTAACCATATTTTACCTTTTGTGTGGCAGCAACTAAATACTGAAATAGGAAGTGAGTCTACATTTTCCTCTGTGGGTTTTGATAAGCATATATTAACTGTCGGAACAACAGGTATTCACTCTTGTAATGGGGTAAATGTTGACCGTATAGATGAGAAGATACCGGATGATATATTTAAGTTAAGATACTCAAATAATGGAAGATTTAGGGTATCTGGAATAAGGGATTTTAATACTGAGTTAGTGTACTGGGCTTTTCCAGATACGAACGCTGGTCGCTATTCTGAAACTTTTCCTAATAAGGTGCTTGTTTATAACTATAAAGAGCATTCATGGGCATATAACGACGATACATTCACTACTTTTGGGTATTTTGATACTCAGCCAGAGAAGACTTGGGCTGATATGGGTGATATGACATGGGAAGAAGCTGATTTTGCTTGGGATGAAGGAGTTAATCAGGTAGGTGCTAAAAAGATTGTTGCTGGAAATCAGCAGGGATTTTGTTTTGTAGTTGAGCCTACTTTAAATAGCAATGCTCAAAGCATGCAAATAACCAACTTGACTGCTGGTTCTGTTTATACACGATTAGTGATAATAAATCACACTTTAAAGGTTGATGATTATGTTTATATTACGAATATTAATGGGGCTGTTTTAGCTGATGGTATTTATAAGGTCATAAATGTGACTGACGAGGATACTGTTGATATAGATATAGATAGCTCGGGGACTTATACTGGTGGTGGAACTGTTTCAAGGGTATCTGAGGTTGATATAAAGTCTAAAGAGTTTAATCCCTATATTAAGCAAGGTAGGGATGTTCATTTATCTAAAATATCTTTTTATGTATCTAGTAGTACGGCTGGAGAGGTTACTGTTGATTATTATGTATCTTCATCAGGTTTGCCATTAATAAATGAAGGGAATGCTAGTGGTGTATTATTTGGAGATTCTCCTAATGTGTTGGATTTATCGCCATATTTTTTGGAGCCTCTGGAATACACTCAACAACGTTACTGGCATAGCTTATCTTTTGAGGCAGAGGGTGAGAATGTCCAAATAAGGATACATCATTCAGAGTCTCAGATGAAAGATCCAGCTATATCTCTTTCAGGGTTTACGTTGCATGGTATGATACTTTATACATTGCCTACAAGTGAGAGGGTTAGATAATGAGTTATAAAGATGCTGGTTCATTTGTTCCCACTACTCAGTTATGGGAGGCTTCTAGGCTAAAAGAAGTAAATGTAACTAGCCCTGAGTTTAAAGAGCTTTTAGTTAGGCTTTATCAGAATATTAACCAGATAGCCATTGGCTTGAACAATAAAGAGACTGGTATCTTTGATACAGAAGAGTTTGTAACAGGCTCTACGTTCTTTCCTAATACCTCTTTAAGTTCTTCTGGTAGTACGACTGCAATAAGAAGACAAGTCTATCGTAAGGTTATTAATATTCCGGCTATGAGATCTTCTGCTGGAGCTACTACTTACGCTCATGGCATAACATTTGATTCTAAACTTACATGGACTCGTATTTATGGAACAGCTACTGATTCAACGGGTTTTATTGGATTAACTATCCCAAGTTATAGCGCGGTAGCTGCGGACATTGTTACTATGAATGTGGACGCTACAAATGTTAATATAACGGTTGGTAAGGACATGAGTGCTTATAAAGCGTTTATAGTTTTAGAGTGGATTATAAATTAGGAGAGTAGATATGGCATTTCCATTATTACCGGTAATTATGGGTGCACTTGGTGCTACAGGTGCTGGTATGAATTTATTTGGTAAGTCTAATCCTGAACGCCAAATAAGGACGGACAGATACACTGAGGGACAAAATACTGGTTTAGATCAGTTGATGAATATGGGGCTTCAGAACATGGATATGAAGGGCGTAGAAGACTATGCCATGAATAAGTTTCGTTCTGAGGTAGTTCCGTCCCTTGCTGAGAGGTTTTCGGGTATGGGTTCAGGAGGAGCTCAAGGTTCAAGTGCTTTTGGTGCACAACTTGGTGGAGCTGGTGCAGATCTTATGGGTCAGTTAGCAGCAATGAGACCACAGGTAGGTATGCAGCAGTTACAGATGGGTATGCAGCCAAGGTTTGAGAGTATTTTTGAGCCTAAATCACCGGGTAAAATGCAGCAGATGGGAGCAGGTTTGATGCAAGCTGGAATTGGTGGTTTTATGCCTGCTATGCAGATGGGGCAACAGCAAAAACAGTTTAATTCACAGAACAAAATTTCTCAGATGATGCAAGATCCAGATTTTCAGGCATTTCTAAAAAGTAGAGGAATGTAATGGCACAAATACTAAAAAAAGATCCAGATATAGGGGCTCAAGCTTTTAATACAGGGTTGTCTACCGGTTTGCAGCAGTTAATGAATATGAAGATGCAGGATTTACAACAAAGAAGACAAAAGTTTGATAAGTCTCAAGCTTTTAGGTCTATGGGTATTCCTCCAGAATTGGCAGAAAATTTAGGAAGTTTAGATCCTAAGGTTCAGCAGATTTTTTTAAATGAGATGATGCCAAAATTTGCGGATAATATGCAGCAAGGTATGGGTGATCCAGCTCAGCTGCTTCAAGAATTTCAAGCATATAAACAGCAACAGGCACAAGCTCCACAGGAAGATGAGCTTTCTAAAAGTATGCGAGCTTTAGGTATGTTTAATTACAATCCAGCAGATCAAGGCGTAAGAGCTTTAATGGGAAGCCAGTCACCTTCTAGTGAAGCTCAGCCGGATCAAGGTTTAGAAGGCATAATGAATTTAATGGGTTCTTTGTCTAATGGCCAGCAGCAAATGGATCGTGACGATGTGAAGGTTGATAGGCAACCAATTTTATCGCAAGAAGATCCAATGAGGGGTATGACTCGTTCTCAGCGTATTGCTTATGACAATAGGCAAAAAGAGCTTAAAAAAGAAGAGCGTGAGAATCGTAAGGAGCTTGTTGCGGCTAATAATAGTCCTAGTAATCAAAAATTTATGGATAAGCAGTCAGACTTAAATAAAGACGCTATAGAGAATGATTATAGATTATCTAGAATGAAAGAGCTTATTAGTAACAAAGATTTAAATAGACCTGCATTTGTTAATTTATTGAATACTCTGAAAAAGGGTATATTTGGATTTGGAGCAGATTTTAAGTATATGTTGTCAAAAGATTCTCAAGAGTTTGATAAATTAAGTAAAGATATGCTTAAAGGTGCTAAGAATATATTTGGATCCAGGCTTACTGATGCCGATATAGGTATTTTTATGGATATGGTTCCGACTTTAAGTCTAACTAGAGATGGAAAAAACGCTGTTATAAGAAATATTGAAATATTCAATAAAGGTGTTTATGCCAGACAAAAAGCAATGGACGATATAATGGCTGAAAATAAAGGTTATGCTCCAGCAAATATGAAATCCATAGTTGAAAGAAGAATTAAGCCTGAATTAGACCGTTTAGCTGAAGAGTTTAGGTCTGGACCAGCTAAAAAGCCTAAAAAAGACTATGGAGTGTTTAATCCTAAAGCTGTTGGTGGAGTTGGATCTATCAAAGATGTTAGAAATGCATTATTTGGAAAAGCTTAATTAGATCCAAATATAGATTTTAGTATGTAATAAATAGCTATAAATGGTAGGAAATAAATAAATAATCCTATCTCTATTACTTTTATGATTATTAGGGCAAGTGTTTTTATGGTAGCGCTTGCTCCTTTAAACAGGTTTTGGTTTAGTTTTTCCATTTTTAGTCCCACCGAACTGTTTTATTGGTTATCTTTTTTTAGTAGTGCAGCCATTAGTCGTTTTATTAGAGTAGACATTGGTATATTATGTTTTGCTGCGTATGTTTTAAATCTTGTATGTAGTTCTGCGTCTATTTCTATGGTCATTTTTTTTTGTTTACTGGTTGAACAATTCTCCATCTAGTTCGCCTTTAAGTTTTGGGGTGATTTTTTTTATATGCCATCCGTATTTTACTTTTTTTCTGTATTGTTCGAGGTTTAGATTCTTAAGTTCAGGAATTAATTTATAATCTATGCTTCCTTTTTGTTCAATGGAGTAGAATACAAAGTTACTGCTTCTACAGCTTTTATACTCAGAGAATGCTTTTAGTTTAGATGTTAGTTTTAATTCTATACCTTGAAGGTATCTTCTTTGTTCTTTTATTTTGTGAAGTTCTTGTGCGACTTTTTCCCATTGTTTATCACGTATCTCGAATAAACTAATATTCATATTTTGCCCCGTCCATAAAAATTATTATTTAGATCCCTAATCTATTAACAGTATAGCTGTAAAACTGTATTAATGCAACTATTTTTATAAAAGACTTCAAAAGAGGTGTGTTAAGGGTTTAGGGTTGTATTGGTAAGTGTGAAGGTATTAAGATTTTTTAGGAGAGAGTAATGGCTTTTGATAATAGGTTTAATCCGTTTGATGTTACGCAGGATTTGTATGTTGGTCCTGTGCCTATAGTTGCAGAAAGAGCGCCTACAACTGCTGATAGTAGGAATATAGAGCTTGGTACTGTATGGATAGACAAGACTAATAATGATGCATACTTCTTGACTAGTGTTGTTTTGGGAGGAGATGCTACATGGATTAATGCTGGGGGTGGAAGTGGTTCATTTTCTGCTATTACAGTAAATCCTGGTAATTTAACTGTTACTGCGGGTAATTTTGAGGTTTCTGCTGGCTCTGTAACTTTGGGTGCTTTTGGTCATGGCATTTTACAGTCTGATGCTTCTGGTGTTATTTCTTCTACTACTGGAACTAATGGACAAATATTAATAATGGGTACAGGTGTTGCTCCTGCGGCGGCGCTACCTACATGTGATGATGGTTCTATAACTATTGTTCCTGGTTCGAACTCGCTTATTTTTAGGGCAACAGGTGCAACAGCAAGTACTTTTGTAACTGATGTTGCTGGTCCTGTTTCTCCGTTAGCTGGAGCGACAACGATAACTGGTGGTACTAATATTTCTACAGATGGAACAGTTGCTAATACAATAACCCTTGAGCTTACAGATGATATTATAGCTGCTGCTTCATTAACAGCCACAAATGACTTATTTATGCTTGCTGGTACATGTACAGTTACCTCTGATGATAATGCTGCTCAGGCTATTTATTTACACACTGACGCAGGTACATTAGAGACAATAGATATTCATGCTGATCAGGGAACTGACGCTGCATCTATATATGTTCACTCTGATGTTGGTGGTTTAACCTTTGCTTCTGGTCTTGCAAGTGCAGATGCATTAAACTTTAGTGCTTCTGACGCTGCAGGTGGAATGGATTTTGATTACGGAACAAATGGAGCCTCATTTGTTGGTGCAAATGGAGCATTCACAGTTGAATCAGGAACAGCTGCTGTAAATATTGGTACTGACGCGGTAGCGCATACCGTCACCGTTGGCTCGACAACAGGCGCTGCAAGCACCGTAATTCAGTCTGGTACCGGTGATACTCTTATTACTTCAACAGGTGATGTTTTAGTAGACGCTACTAGTTTATTAGAGTTTAACTCTTCTGGCGGAGTAATGTCATTTGGAAATGATGCCGTAGCTCAGAATATGAATTTTGGCACAGGGGCTGCAGCTAGAGTTTTGACTTTTGGCAATACATCTGGTGCATCTAGTTTTATTGTAGATTGTGGAACTGGCGGTGTGTCTATTGGTGAATCAGCAACCGATCACTCTACCACTATTGGTGGAACAACCGGCGTTTCTGCGCTTACTTTACAGGCAGGAACAGGTGCAACAACTATAACAGCTGGCGGTATATTTGATGTTAATGCTGTGGGTGATGTAACAATAGATACAGCTGGAGTAGTAGAGCTTAACTCAACAGCTGCTGCTATAGGTATAGGTAACGATGCTGACGCTTTTGGCGTAAATATAGCAACTGGGGCTGCAGCACGTGATGTTGTAATTGGCAATATTACAGGTGCAACATCATTTACACTAAATGTAGGAACTGGAGACTGTCTCTTAGCAACTTCAGCAACAGACCACACAACAACACTTGGATCTACAACCGGTGTTTCTGCACTTACCTTACAGGCTGGCACTGGAGCAACCACTGTAACAGCTGGTGGCGTATTTGATATTAATGCAACAGGCGATGTAACGCTTGATGTATCTGCAGGAATATTTGATTTATCTACATCCGGTGCTATAACAGTTGATTCTTCTGGTGGAACAATAGGTGTTGGTGTAGACGATATTGATCAAGCTATAAATATTGGTACAGCTGGTGAAAGAGCTATTGGAATTGGTAATGCAACAGGTGCTACTGCTGTTACATTAACTGCTGGATCAACAAACGGTATTGTGTTTGCAAGTTCTGGTAATATTAAGCTTACACCTGCTACGGATACACAAGCTGCTGCTGCAGTTACAATAAATGCCAAGGTTGGTGTTGCTACATTTACTGGTCTTACAACAGCTGCTGCTGGAACACAAGATTTAACTATTACAAACAGTGAGATTTCTGAAGGTTCTGGGGTTATTGTGACTGTTTCTAATTTGGGAGCAAATGATGCTCAGATGATTGCGACAAGAACGCTAACGGCTGCTGGTTCGGTAGTAGTAACGGTTCGAAATGATGGCGCAGCTTCATTGAATGGTAATATAATTCTTTCCTTTATAGTATTGAATTAATTGTTAATATTATTGTGTGTTAATAATTACATAATTATATAAATAAAGGGAAAAGTATGTCTGAAGAAAACAGCAAAAAACAGCGTGATCCAATAGTAAACTATATTCCGTTACTTAATTTAATTATTAAGGATAAGCAGTATAGTTTTTTATTTCCTCATGGTTCATCGGTTGAAGAGTTAGAAGAGGCCGTAAAAGGTTTTCAGGCTAAGTTAGACCTATTAAGGGTTGAAATCACCGAGGCAAAAAAAGCTCAAGAAGCTAAAGAGGGATCTGATTCGCAACCTACTGAACAGAAATAAATAACACGATTATTAAGACACGATATAATTCAAGGGCTGCTTCTGTAGAGGAAGTGGCCCTTATTAAATAGGAGAGAGTGATGTCGAAAGATTTAGTAAAACCTGAGGTGGTGCAGTCGTTTAACAGTGCTGGTTTAACGGGTAATTTTCAGGCTGTTAATGTAAATGGTTTTTCTGGTGCGGCTTTCAAGATTCGCATAATAAATGATAGTGACGTTCCGGTTTCGGTTAGTTTTAATGGGATAGATGCTAATGATTTTGTTTTAGAGGGTACTGATTTAACGTTAGATTTTCAGAATAACAACCAGCCTGGCAATAATAAGTGTGTTTTTCCTGCTGGAACTATAGTCTATTTGGCGGGTGGAGCTGGAACAGGGTTTATATACGTTACTGCTTATTCTCAGGAGGTTTAAATGAAAAATAGTGTAAGAATAGAGTTTGATGAAATAAGAAGCCTTGCTTTTGGGTCTATTTTAGGTGGTACGTATACAGCTGTTGGTTCGGCGTTAAGTTATCCGGCAAGAATGGTAATGATTCAGAATTATACTGATGCTTTGTTGATGTTTTCTACTGATGGTTCGACAGATAATTTTGTTTTAGGTGCTTATAGTCAACTGATTTTAGATATAGCTACAAACAAGACGGATGATTCTGGCTTATATTTATCTGCGGGTTCTAAGCTCTATGTTCAACAGGAAGATATACCATTAGTTGGTAAAGTTTACTTCTCGGTTCTTTATGGTTCGGAGGATTAATAATGTCACAACTTTCTAGGGTTTTTTTTTCTAATAGCTTACTCACTACTATTACTGGAGATGCTGGTGGGGCGTTAAGTCCTGATGGTGCTGGTAATATAAATATAATAGGTGATGGAACTATAACTACATCTGGAGCGGGTAATACGTTAACTATAAACTTAGGTGGAGCGTTAGCAACTTCATACTTAACGGACGATGCTAACTCTGCTATTCCAGCTTTAAATGTTTTAACTGTTGCTGGTGGTACCAATATAGGTACAACGAGTGCAGGTAGTACTGTAACAATAAATTTAGACGATGTTATTACTTTGGGGACGATTAACGCTAATATTTTTCAGACTAGGGTAGCTGCTACTGGTCTTGCAATGTCTGGAAATAGTATTGTAGCGAATGGAACCGATGCCGACATAGACATAAACATAACCGCCAAAGGTACAGGGAAGGTTGTTATAAACGACTTAAGCCTTGGAGCTGCCTTAGATGTTCCTAATGGTGGAACAGGTGCAGCTATGCACACACCTTTTGCTTTGCTTTCTGGTGCAGGAGCAGCTTCTCTTTCTCCTATTGCTGTTGGAGATAGCGGAAAATTGTTGATGGGTGTTAGTGCTAATTATCCAACATGGACTGCTTCTACGTATCCAGATTCTGTTGCTATAGGTGATGTACTTGTAGCATCAGCGGCAGATACGATAGGAGTTGTAACAGGAGCGGCTATATCTGGGTATTTATTAACAGCAAATGGAGCGGGAACAGCGCCTACGTTTCAGGCACCGGCTCCTAGTGGAGTTCTGAGTGTATCGTCTACTTATCTTGATGTAACTGATGTTGCAGGAGCAGTAACTGTAGATACTTATGCTGTGTTGCAAAGTGATACAGGGTTTGAGTCTTGGTCTGCTGCGGGTCCATATTTTGATGATACTGTTTTAGGTGATTTTGAGCTTCTAGTTGGTGGGACTGGTTACATAAAAGGTGTACCTGTAACATGGGCTGGAGGTCAAACAGTAAGTGGGTTAACAGCTGGTAATACGTATTTAATTTATATCGACGATACTGGAACTATAGGTAAGACAACTTCTTTTGATCTAGCTACATTCCAGGATTATATTCCGTTATTTCAGTGTATGCGTGATAGCACTTTACCTACTAATAATCAGGTTACAGTTAAAGAGAACCATCCTTATGATTTTCCTGTTGCTGTATCTATATATGCTCATAATACTATAGGCTGTATAATAGAAAATCACTCTGGTGGAGCTAATATAACTCTTAATGGTACTCAAAAAATAGAAATAGTTGGTACTGATGAGTTAAGTGATCATGGGTTGTATACAACTATTCCTGATAGTGCGGGCGTGGCAGTTGATTTTGTTAAGATGCATACAGACGCATCGGGTAAATGGGTAAGGCAAAATTATAATGATACATTTACTGGTTATTATAATAATGCTGGTACGGCTACTGTATTAGATGCCAATAAATATGGTGTTTATACTCTTTATGTTTCTAAGGATAATCTTAATTCATCTATTCCTGTTTATGGAGCTGTTTTAGACACATCACAGTATAGTAATTTAGCTGCTGCAGATGCTGCCATATCTAATGGGACTACTGCTGTAGCGACAAATGAGGTTGCAAAGCTAGAGAATTCAAGGCTTGGATATATAATTTACCAAAAGAGTACTGATTCTATAATAGATGTAGTTATCTCTAAGGAAACTTTAACAACTGGCTCGTCGTTAGGTGGAACAAATCAAGCTTCGTTAGTGGTAACAAATGTAACTAATTTTGATGGTATTCTGGATTCTGCTGATACTACTGTTCAGGCTGCGCTAGAAACTATTGATGAATGGGGTAAGACGACAACAGATCATGCTTTGCTTTTAGGCAATGGAACAGGTGTTGCTATAGGATCATTAGCGGTTGGCGCGACAGGTGAGACTTTAATGGGCTCAACGGGAGCTGACCCAACATGGACAGGAAGTCCTTCATTTTCTGGTTCTGTAACATCTGGCACAGGAGTGACCGTAACTACCGGAGATGTAGATGTAAGTTCTGGAAGTTTAAAGTTACCGACTACTACATCAGCTGATGGTCAGATAATTCAAAATGGAACTAGACTTATTCATTCTTATGGATTAGCAGCTGACTATAATGTTTTTATAGGAAATTCTTCGGGTAACTTCACGCTAACACCTGGAACAGCGAAATATAATTTTGGATTTGGTTATAATACATTAAATGGTTTAACATCAGGATCTAGAAATGTTTGTATCGGAACTAGTTCTGGAGCGAATATATCGACTGGTGAGTATAATACGACTATCGGAAATGCAACTTTTTCTAATGGCGTTAGTACTGGATCTTATAATACGTGTATTGGCCAAGCTTCAGGATATAGTTATACGTCATCAGAGTCTTCTAACGTATGTATCGCTAATACTGGTACGGTTTCAGAGTCAAACACTATACATATTGGAACACAGGGAACTGGTAATGGACAACAAGACACTACCTATATCGCTGGTATTTATGGAGTAACACCTACAGGAGGCAATGATGGACTTGTTGTTACAGATAGTAATGGTCAGCTTGGTTCAACATTGACACCTACAGTGACATCTTTGACTACAACTGGTTCTGTAACAGCTGGCACTGGAGTAACAGTCACCACAGGAGATGTAGATGTAAGTTCTGGAAGTATTAATTTACCTACTACAACGGCTACTGATGGTCAGATAACCATAAATGCTAGCAGGTATCTTCATGCATATGGAACTAACAGTGTTTTTTTAGGCAAAGAAGCGGGTAATTTTACATTAACTGGAAATAATAATTTGGGGCTCGGATATCAATGCTTAAAATCTGTAACATCTGGTCAGGCCAACAATGGGCAAGGATCGCAAACATTGCTGGATTTGACGTCTGGGTCGTACAATACCGCGATTGGCCAGTCTGCGCTATTTGAATTAATTGATTCTGATCACAACGCTGCCCTAGGAAATAATACTTTAGGTCAATTATTGCATGGGTCTCATAATTTAGCCTTGGGACGAGCTAATACATATGCAGCTGGATATCTTTATACTGATTCTGAGAGTTATAATATATGTCTTTGCCATGAAGGTGTAGCTGCAGAATCTGGAAAAATAAGAATTGGTAATTCTACTAATCATAATGCTTGCTATATTGCTGGTATTTATGGAGTAACACCAGGTGGCACATTAAATGTAGCCTATGTTGATTCTAATGGTCAACTTGGTTCAGTGGCTTCACTAGGGGTTGCTAACGGTGGTACTGGGGCTGCTACATTAACTGACCATGGAGTTCTTTTAGGTTCTGGAACTGGAGCTATAACAGCTACTGCAGTTGGATCTACAGGGGAAGTTCTAATAGGAACCACTGGAGCTGACGCTTCTTGGAGTTCAACACCTACAGTAACAACTATGAATGCAACAACGTTTGATACTAATGTTGCAGCAGCTGGGTTAACGCTTACTGGTACTACTTTAGCTGCTGATGGTACAGATGCTAATATTGATATAGTTATTACACCTAAAGGTACAGGAACGATTCAATCTTTACCTGTTTATGGTAAATCAATAGGTGGTACTAATGCGGCTGTATTAGTTGATGATACTGGACTATTTGGAACAACTACATCATCTAAAAGGTTTAAAGAGAATATTTACGATATGGATTCGTATAGTTCTTCTATTTTGGATTTAAGACCTGTTGTATTTAACTATAAGAACGATCTTTCTAAGCGTAGGCAGTATGGTTTGATAGCTGAAGAGGTTATGGAGCACATGCCTTTGTTGGTTAATTTGGATGATGAAGGGTTGCCTTATAACGTTAAATATCATGATCTTCCTCAGTTATTATTAAATGAGCTTATTAAGCAGTCAAAAAAAATATCCAGTCTTGAAGATCGCCTTGAAAGCTTAGAAGCTATCTTAAAAGGAAAGGGTTTTTGATGACAAAGAAGTTTACGGGACAAGGAGTTTTAAACTATCGGGGTGTCAATGCGGTGGCGCCCCCTGATTTATCGTCGTATGAAAGAGCTCCTTTGACTACTGATTATAGAGAGTTTGATATAGGTCATTTGTGGTTAGAGTCGGGCACTGAAAATATTTGGATGTTGACAGATAAGGAGGCTCACGTTGCGACTTGGACTCTTATAACTGGAGGTGGAGTTGGTTCTATAATTCAGGTTAATGGTGGAACTAATATAACTACTGTTAACCCTACTGGTCCTACGGTAACAGTTAATTTGGATGACAGTGTTACTTTGGCTGGTAGTTTAACTATTTCATCTTTAGGTAAGGGTGTATTACAGACTAATGTTTCGGGTTTGGTTTCTACGAGCGCTGGCACTGATGGTCAGGTTTTGGTTGGCAATACATCTGGGGCGCCTGCCTGGTATACGCTTACATCTGCTGACGGTTCTGTGGTGTTTAACCCAGGTCCTGGAACTCTTGATTTGCAGGCTACTGGAGGAGGAGGCGGTGGAGGATTGACCTCTATGCCAACTGACAGTGGTACAGCGACTGTTTCAGCTACTGGAACTATAGATGTATTAGGTGGTTTAAACATTAACACGGCGGCTTCAGCAGCTCATGAGGTTACCGTTAGCCTAGACAACAGTATTTCTCTTTCTGGAACGATTACGTCAGTTGGAGATATTACGACAACTGGAGGCAACCTCGAGGTAGATACTGGAGACATAACGGCTACGTTAGGATCTATAACTGCAGGAAATGAGATTACAGCGGCTGCGGATATTACGACAACTGGTGGTAACATTGAGGTAGATATAGGAGATATTAATGTTACGTTAGGTGATATTACTGTTGGTAATGACGTTACTGTTGGTAATGATCTTACTG
>Ga0180431_10000999_pt1 | contig 39621 bp, 30 predicted proteins | sample SS_ome_11_FD_132459 | JGI IMG/M metagenome (GOLD analysis project Ga0180431, IMG submission 132459) | Hypersaline lake sediment archaeal communities from the Salton Sea, California, USA - SS_1_MS_1 metaG | ecosystem: Environmental > Aquatic > Non-marine Saline and Alkaline > Hypersaline >... | reverse complement strand
TTTGAATTTGCTTAACAAGTCTCTTTGGCATGTCATATGCTTCAATAAACTACATGGGCCAAGCGAAGACGGGCTAATATTACATAATATCACGCCAAAAAGGCTGTTTATTGGGATGGATGCCAAAGCCAAACCCAAAAAACTGCTCGACCAGGTCAGGGATGCACTTCGAGTAAAGCACTACGCATACAGGACGGAAAAGACCTACACTTTCTGGATTCGCAGATTCATCCTCTTTCATCAAAAGAAGCACCCCTCCGAAATGGGCTCCAAGGAAATTCAAGAGTTTTTGACGCATTTGGCTGTGGAGCGTAACGTCTCCGCCTCCACTCAAAATCAAGCCCTGAACGCATTGGTCTTTCTCTATAAAAAAGTCCTCCAAATTGATCTAAAAGATCCTATCGATGCGGTCCGTGCCAGACGGCCGACGCGGCTTCCGGTCGTGCTTTCCAAACAGGAGGCCCTCAAAATCATCGATCTCATCTCCGGTGAGCCTCAATTAATCGTGAAGCTCCTTTATGGGAGCGGGCTTCGTTTGATGGAATGCTTGCGGCTCCGTGTAAAGGACATTGACTTTTCCATGAATCAGATTGTCATTCGTCACGGAAAGGGCGGAAAGGACCGTGTCACCGTGCTGCCGGCGAATGTCCTCGAACCTCTTCACCTGCATTTGAAAAAGGTCAGGGCTATTCACGAAGATGATTGCGGCCGCGGATTCGGCCATGTCAATCTGCCCGGAGCCCTCGCAAGAAAATATCCGAATTCGTCACGCCAATGGGCATGGCAGTTTGTTTTCCCATCCAGATCCTTATGCAAGGACCCTCGCTCCGGTGAAATCCGGCGCCATCATTTGCATGAAAGCTGTGTCCGAAAGGCCCTTAAAAAGGCGGTGACCCTTGCCGGCATCCATAAGCCAGTCGGGTGCCACACGTTTCGGCATAGCTTTGCAACGCATCTCCTTGCAGACGGCTACGACATCCGAACGGTGCAGGAACTGCTCGGGCACAAGGACGTGTCTACAACCATGATCTACACCCACGTTCTGAACAAAGGGGGCCGTGCCGTTCGGAGCCCGATCGACTGAGTTGTCTTCTCGACGTTTCAAAGAGCGCTAAGGGGAAAAGCAAATTCACACATCGAGGCCGTCCAGATGCCTCTAAGACACCCTATGCCTTATTATCTCCTTGCCCGGACCAGACGGCACTTTAATTCCATCCATTTGATGTGATCTTGTTTCCTGGACAGGACAGGGCACTTCCTATCAGAAACGGGATAAGCACAATTTGAGAACCGCTTTCATGGTTGGAACCCTGTAAACCCCGTAGTTGCATCAAGGGCGCTTAAGCATTCGGCAGGCATTTTGTCTTCTACGGCTCCAATGCCGCTTTTGGTATTTTAAATCTCAAATTGACCAATAGTGAGATCCAGGTTCTGGATGGAAAATGGCATAAGCAACTTGTTTGACTGTATCTATATCTCAAGGAAGTCAGTCCGTTTTCAACAACGGGGTAAACAGAGGGAACGGTTTGAAGGGAATGTGAACCCCGTAGTTGCATCAAGGCACTTAGGAATCCGCCATTTTGCTTTCTACACCTTAAAAGGATTTATGTCTCAAGTATGTGAATGCGTTTGTAACAACGGGGTGAATTGAGAAAACCATACAAAAAGCGAGCCAGAAGTCAACGAAAATCCACTACTTTTTCATTAAAATCTTACTACTGGGAAATAGGGCAAAAATACTGGGAAAAACCTGGTAGTGGCGCTGAAAAGGCGCTGGGGACAACCGTTTTGGAGGCACTGATGGTACCAGGGTCTTGGGGAGTTTGCACAGTTTTTTGTGCACATGCCCATTTTCCTGTGCAGATTTCTCGCCCGGAAGGGCACGCTTGCCTGTGGACGGGCAGATTATATGGCACACATCTCCGGGTCAGCCCATTCGGTAATCGGGATTGTAAATTCTGCCGGCCCCTTCTTTCCAGGCTTGATTTCTTTGAACTTATCTTTCATTAGCTGCTTGATCTCGCTTTGAGCAATACCTCTAAAATTTGAATAGGCCAAACGGATTAACCTGTCATTGGTTGCTGATAATACCTGATTATCATTCTCCCACCGGGAAAGGGTGGACCGGTCTATCCCCAGGACCTCGGCAAAGCCTTTCGCACTCATACCGATATTCTTCCTTAAAAATCGGATTTCCTTCCCCGTAAGGGGCCTGTCTTTTTTGATGAGTGCCGTGCCAATTATCTTGTGAAGTTCCATTATCGCCGGAATAGATACGGCGGTCTCTCCACAATGGCACTTGTAAATCTCCACCCCCAGCAGATACACGTTATCTAAACCGGATTCCGTATACCTATACTTGCCCGTTTTACGCTTCATTTCCCTGCTGCACATTGGACATTTCATTTCGTAATGCCCCCACATTAAAAAACGGTAATACCAATCACGGTTTCCGTTTCTTCATCTAATGCCATAATAACGGTTAAATCGTCTTCTTCAATGTCCTTGCCTGAGATCGTGCACTTCCAGTTATTGTGTTCGGAATCTTTCTCAAGGCCCTTGAGTTCGCCCCACATGATCACCCATAAAACATCATCCATAGTAACATCACGTTTTTTCATGCGTTTTCTGAAACGATCAGTGATAACTACACACTCTCGGGTGATCCTTTTGAGAAGGGATTTTGCTTGTCTTTTGTTCATACTATTGGCAGGTGGCAGGGAAAGTAAAGCAAAAAGTTGACGAAAAATCAACTTTCTTAAGGGCGTTTCTTTATGCCATGGTTTGATAAGTCAATGTTTTTATATACAGTTTTTAATTGCGAAGTCAATAAGTCATAAGCATCCAAAAATTTTTCCGATTTGCAAAAACTGAGATCAAACTTGCCCCCTATTCAATCTTGCCCTTCCTTGCCTTTTTGTCCCCATTCCATTATTTTGAGATTTCAACTGGAGGATGAATAATGCGGGACTATCATATTAATATTTTCTATTCAGAAGATGACGAGGGTTACATCGCCGATATACCCGATCTTGAGGCGTGCTCTGCATTCGGTGATACCCCTGACGAAGCATTGCGTGAGGTCCAAAAGGCCAAAAAACTATGGTTGGAAGCTGCCCGGGCGGAGGGCAAGCCTGTTCCGCCGCCAGAATATCGTCCGGTTATATACCAGGCTGCATCACGTTAATATTACAGAGAATATTCATTTAATTAAAAGGCGGGGTCCACCCCGTGAGGTGACACAGAAAGGGGACATCCCCTTTTGAACAAGGCGGTCAAAAAGATCCGGCGGGTGCTTTCCATGCCCATCAGCGGGCTAAACCTGGTGTTACTCCTCTTCCTGGTCCTGGCCCTCTCCTATTGCTTTTACCCCAGGATAGAAAACTTCTTCATCTTTTATCCGGAAGCAGAACTTGAGGCCGCGCCTTCCGCCTGGGGCCTCGACTATGAGGATATCGTCTTTCCCACCGGAGGTGGGAAGAAACTCCACGGGTGGTTTTTCCCGGCCCCGGCCCAGGCCCCGGTCATCCTCTTCTGTCACGGAAACGCGGGCAATATCAGCCACCGCCTGGAGAACATCAGGCTCCTGGTGGAACAGGGGTTCCAGGTCTTTATCTTTGACTACCAAGGATACGGAAAAAGCCAGGGAAGCCCTTCCGAAGGCCGCCTCTATGAAGACGGCCTGGCCGCCTATGACTTCCTCACAAAAGACAAGGGCTTTCCCCCGGAGAGGATCGTCCTCTTCGGCCGGTCCCTGGGCGCGGCCGTGGCCGTGGAGATCGCCGTGAATAGAAAGGTGCGGGCCGTGATCCTGGAAGGGGCCTTTACCTCCACCAAGGACATGGCCAAGACCCTCTTCTTTTTCCAGGTCTTTGCCTTTGCCGTGCCCCTCCACTACAACAACCTGGAAAAAATCACGCGCATCCCCGCCCCCAAGCTCTTGATCCACGGAAAGGAAGACGCGATCGTGCCCTTCTGGATGGGCCGGGCCCTGTATGAAAAGGCCAAGCCCCCCAAGGCCTTTTTGGCCGTGGAGCGGGCCGGCCACAATGACACCTACCTGCTCGGGGGCAAGACCTACCTGGAGACCCTGTCCTCTTTTATCCAACAGCCCGAAAAGTTTTCCGGGCCGGGAACCGTGTCACAGGGCCCCGAATGACCTGGCCGAGATCACCCTTTCAAGGAGGGAGCCCCGGCCCGATCCCTGCCCCAGGAAGAGATCCGTCACCTCCACCCGGTTGATGACCCGGGTTTGATCCCCGAACCAGAACCGCTCCGGATAGCCCCAGGTGGCGTGGATGGCGTAGGGCCGGCCCTCCTTCATGCCGGTAAAGAGCATGATATGGCCCTTGAGGTAGAGGAGGGTCAGGCCCCCCAGGGCCTTGCGGGAAAGGATATGAAGCTTTTCCTCCGCACTCGCCCCCTCGGGGACCTCCATGATCAGGCCCCCGATCCTGCCCTGGTCCGCCGAGTTCCTGGGGAGGCAGAGCCCCACCGTGGCAAAGACCTCCTTCATAAAGCGGGAGCAATCCTGCTCCCCGGTCCTGCCCCCCCACCCGTAAGGCTCATGGAGCCCGGCAAAGGCCTGCTCCAGGATGTGGCGGGCCGTAAAGGGGAGATATCCCTTACGGGCGCCCGTCCTTTTGATATAGCCCCTGCCCTGGACCAGGGAGCCGTCCCGGCCACGAAGGGGAACCATGACCTCAAAGGCCCGGGCCCCTTCCCCTTTTAAGGGCAGGCGCACGCCCATCCTGGCATGGTCATAGTGTTGGGTCAGGTCCGGGTCCAGGTAGATGTCGGCCTTTGCGGCGGTGACCACCACAAAGGAGGGGCAATGGAGGGCGTCTTCCAAGGCCTTCTTGCTGCACAGGGCCACCTTGCCGGCCCTGACCCAGCCCGAGCTGGAAGGGCCGTGGCCGTAAAGCCAGTTTTTATCCCGGCTCTGGTGCAGGACGGCCAGGGGGGTGCCCAGGTCCAGGCCGCTGTTCTGGAGCCGGTCAAAGGGACCGGCCTCGGGCCCGGAAAAAAGGCCCCCCCCGGTGGGAAGGAGCCTCTGGTTCGCGTAATGGACCACAAACCCGTAGCGGGGGATAACCTTTTCGGGCACCTGGTCCAGGGCCATTTTCTTATTCATCTTTTTATAAAAGGCGGGGTCCGCCCGGGTCCCGTCTCCCAAATAGAGGTCCTTCTCCTCCAACCGGTCCTGTTCTTCTGTGAGGGCCTGGATCACCGCCTCACCAGGGCAAGAAGGCACCAAGGTGATATCCCTTGTGAGTTCAAGGTCGTCTCTAATATAGGCATTCAGGAGGTCGATTGCCTCCCTGGTGAGGGCCACCCGGTCCGGACAGGGGTGGCGGTCGATCCAGAACCCGGGGGTCTGCATGGCACGTTCCACCCCGGGGAGGGGCCACGGTGCGGCCAAGTATCCCCATTCTCCGGGGCTGCACCCGGTCCCGAGGCACAGGAGGGCACCCAAGAGCGCTCCCAGCCAAAGGGGTCTTAAGGGACCGGACTGCTTCAAACCCCTTACCCCTTGCCCAGCTCTATGGACCGCTGCCAGGCCGCCTTAACGGCCTTGATGACCAGGGCCTCCAGGTCGCCTTTATCCAGGGCGTCCAGGCCCGCGGCCGTGGTCCCGCCAGGGGAGGTCACCTTTTCCCGGAGACGGGAAAGGGGCTCGCCGGATTCCTTGGCCAGGGAAGCGGCCCCCACAAAGGTCTGGAGCACCAGGCTTTCAGAAATATCCCTTTGAAGGCCCACGGCCACACCCGCCTCCACCAGGCATTCCATGATGCGGAACACATACCCGGGCCCACTCCCGGAGAGGGCCGTGACCGCATCCATCATTGCCTCTTCCACCTCCACGGCCTCCCCCACGGCCTGGAACATGCCCATTGCCGTAGCCATGTGCTCCCGGGTCACCCCCCGGCCCCCGGCCAGGGCGCTCACCCCCTTCTGCACCAGGGCGGGCGTGTTGGGCATGACCCGGATGAGGGGAAGGGGCCGGTCAAGGGCTTCAAGGATCACGGCCCGGGGAATCCCCGCGGCGATGGAGATCAAGAGGTGGTCGTCGGTAAGTACCCCTTTGATCTCCTCGAGAACATCCTTGATGATCTGGGGTTTCACACAGAGGACCACCACCCCGCTTTCCTGTACCACGGCCTCATTGGAGGGACGCACTCCCACCCCGAAGTCCCTGGAGACCTTTTCCAGGGCCCCCGGATCCTTGTCTGAAGCCAGCAATTGCTCCGGCCCATGGAGACCGCTCTGGATGAGTCCCTTGATGAGGGCCGTGGCCATGTTGCCGGCCCCCAGAAAACCCAACTTTTCCTTTTTCCCCTTCATAGATTCACGCTCCTTCAGACCGCAGGCCGTCCCGGCCCCGGACCTTTTTATACGGCTTAAATCGGGCGGTGGACCAACCTTCCCCCACGCGGTCCCTACCATATCACCCTGCCGGGAGGGATCAAATAAAAAAGTCATTAACCTTTTGAAATCCATGCAAAATATTTATTATGATTGCCCTTGACGCCTCCATTTTTTTGTGGTAGGGAGAACAATTCATCGTAGAAGGCCCTGGCCTTGGCATTTGTATATGGACGCGGCGATGTTCCTGTTTCTGAAGCCGCACTATTTGTCGTTAATTTATTTAAAAGGAGGTTGAAAGGATGGCCTACAATGCAGTTGAAATGAAGGACTGGCAGATCTCAGAGGCTGCCGAAGCGAACATGCCGACGCCCGAAGAGTGGCAGGAGAAGCTGGGGCTTCAAAAGGAAGAAGTCCTTGCCATGGGAAGACTGGCAAAACTCGATTTCTTAAAGATCATGGATCGCCTCAAGGACAGACCGGACGGCAAATACATCGAGGTGACAGCCATTACCCCCACCCCCTTAGGCGAGGGCAAAAGCACCACCTCGTGCGGTCTCATGGAAGGTATGGGCAAGCTGGGCCTGAACGTGGGCGGCGCCCTCAGACAGCCCTCGGGCGGACCCACCATGAACATCAAAGGCACCGCAGCCGGCGGGGGCAACTCCCTTCTCATCCCAATGACCGAGTTCTCACTGGGCCTCACCGGCGATATCAACGACATCATGAACGCCCACAACTTGGCCATGGTGGCTCTCACGGCCCGTATGCAGCACGAGCGCAATTACAATGACGAGCAGCTGCAGAGGCTGACCAGGATGCCCCGGCTCAACATCGACCCCACCCGGGTGGAATTGGGCTGGATCATTGACTTCTGCGCCCAGGCCCTGCGGAACATCGTGATCGGCCTCGGCGGCCGGATGGACGGCTTCACCATGCAGTCCAGGTTCGGCATTGCGGTCGGTTCCGAGTGTATGGCCATCCTCTCCATTGTCAGGGACCTGGCGGACCTGAGGGAGCGCCTGGACAACATCACCCTGGCCTTTGATAAGGCGGGAAAGCCCGTGACCACCGGCGACCTGGAGTGCGGCGGGGCCATGACCGCATGGATGCGCAACACCATCAACCCCACCCTCATGTGCACGGCCGAGTACCAGCCCTGCATGGTCCATGCCGGGCCTTTTGCCAATATCGCCGTGGGCCAGTCCTCCATCATCGCCGACCGGGTGGGCCTGAAGCTCTTCGACTATCACATCACAGAGAGCGGGTTCGGCGCGGACATCGGCTTTGAGAAATTCTGGAACGTGAAATGCCGCAACAGCCTGCTGAAACCCCATGTGTCGGTCCTCACCAGCACCATCCGGGCCCTCAAGATGCACGGCGGCGGCCCCAAGGTGGTGGCAGGTATCCCCCTGGATGAGGCCTATACCAAGGAAAACCTGGAACTGGTGGAAAAAGGATGCGCCAATATGGTCCATCACATCAACACCATCCGCAAATCCGGGATCAACCCGGTGGTTTGCGTCAACTGCTTCCATACGGACACCAAAGACGAAATCGCCATCGTGCGCAAGTATGCCGAGGAGGCCGGGGCCCGCTGCGCGGTCTCGACCCACTGGGCCGACGGCGGTGACGGGGCCGTCGAGTTTGCCGAGGCCGTGAAAGAGGCTTGCGAGGACGAAGTCAATTTCGATTTCCTCTATCCTCTTGAAATGAAACTCCGCGACCGGGTGGAAAAGATCGCCAAAGAGGTCTACGGGGCTGACGGCGTGTCCTGGACCCCTGACGCAGAGGCCAAGGCCAAGATGCTGGAAGGGGACAGCAAGTATGATGACTTCTCCACCATGATGGTCAAGACCCACTTGAGCCTGTCCCACGATGTGGGACTCAAGGGCGTGCCCAAGGACTGGGTCCTGCCCATCCGGGACGTGTTGATCTATTCCGGGGCCAAGTTCCTCTGCCCCTGTGCCGGGACCATCAGCCTCATGCCTGGTACGAGCTCAGACCCGGCCTTCCGCCGTGTGGATGTGGACACCAGCACGGGCAAGGTGACCGGGCTGTTCTAAGCTGAAAGGAATAAACAAAAAAAGAGGGCTCAAAAGAGCCCTCTTTTTTTGTGAGGATTCGAGGGGTCTAGGGGTCGAGGGTTCCAGTGATTCGGCGGGTACGGTGCCCCGTCCTACGTGGCGTAGCCGCCGGTATCGGCTATTTGAAACCGCCCGCTCATCCTGCAGATTCGCTAGATTACCGGGAAGCACAAGACCATGCCCCCTGGCGACCCCGGCGGAAAAGTTCCTGTCCTGTTCGTCAAGTGAGCACCGCGAACGGGCGGTTTCAAAATCCAACCAGACAAACGAAATAAACAAGATAAACGCTCCCAACGACCCAACCAATGGCGGGCACCGGTCAGGTCTCTTTTTTTGGTTCGGGGGCTTCCAGGGTGGTCAGGAAAAACCCGCCCTCGGGCTGAGGGATGACCTGGAGCCCGAACATGGTGATGGTCTCGGTCAAGGGCCGGCCCAGGAGCAGGTCCATCTCGGCCGGATCCATGTTGACCTTTCGAGGAATCAACAACCGCAGGTTATGATCAAACCTCAGGAGCTCGATCACCTCCTCCACCGCGGGCTCTCCCTCCGCCGGGATCCTTCTCACCTTCTGTTCCAGTTCACGGTAGTTGCACCGCTTCTCGTGCTCCGCCATGATCTCCAGCAGGACCCTGTCGCGGTAAAGGTCCCTTCGGTCCGCCTTGGGCCGGGCATAGACCCGCATGAACTCCCTCTCGTCCCAGCAGGCCAGGGCCCGGCACTGAATGGGCCTGTTCTCGTAGATGGTGCAGGCCTTTTGCTCATCGTCATAAAAGATACAGCCCCCGCCCTCTTCCCGCTCCCGGATCTTGATCAATTCCTGGTTGCTGACCGTCAATTCCCCCCGCAGGTTATCCCGCACAAGCTCGCCCACACGAAGGGTATAGAGCTTGGACCGCTCGATGGGTCCTTCATAGACAAGGGAGAGATCCGCGGTCTGGATGCTCGGGCTGGACCGCAGGCAGCACTCCCCGCAACGGATACAATGGGTTCTTGGTGTTGTCACGTCCTCCTCGGTCATAAGATTAGGATTCAAGGGTTCAAGGGGTCAAGGGTTCCAGTGATTGGGCGTGTATGGTGACCCGCCCTACGTGGCGGCGCGAGCGCCGCTTCTTAAACCACCCGCTCATCCTGCGGATGCGCTGGATTACGGGGAAGCACAAGACCATACCCCCTGGTGATACTCCCAGGGGGCATCCTCGCTTCCGGTTTCACCGGAGTTACAGTCTGTCCAATGAAAAAACCTTATGGCTCTTAATTGCACTACCTACTTACAAAAACCCTACCCCCCAATGGACCTATTTCCGCCGGGGAGGGTCGCCCGGCGGAAAAGTTCTTGTCCTGTTCTTCAAGTGAGCACCGCGAACGGGCGGTTCAAAATCCAACCAGACAAACGAAAATAACGATCCTAGCGTTCCTAACGCTCCTACTTCACCCCGGCCACGGCCTGGGCGATGTTGTAGCAAAAGTCACCTATTTTTTCAAAGGCGGTAAGCATATCCACCAGAATGAGACCCGGGTCCACGGTGCACATGCCGCTCTGGAGACGCATGAGATAATTCCCCCTCATGTCCTCCCGCATCTGATTGATGTGGTCCTCCAGGGCCTGGGCGTCTTCCATGATCTCCGCATCCTCTGTTTGCATGGCCTCCACCACAAGGTTCAAAAACTTGAGCACCTCCTGGCTTATGACCTCGTAGTCGTGCATGCCGCCCTCGGAGAGGAAAACGTCCTGTTCAATGAGCTCTTCGCCCAGTTGTGCAATGTTTTCTATGGAATCCCCGATTCTCTCCAGGTTGTTGACCATGCGCATCAAGGAATTGGCCTCCTTGGACTCCTCGTCACTGATGGGCCGCTGCACCAACTTGACCAGGTACTGGGTGATCTCCCTTTGAAGGATGTCCAGCTCATCTTCCCTTTTTCTCCATTTGGAAAGCTCTTTGAGCTTCCGCTCTTTGACGGAGCGAACCACATCATCATACATCACCTGAACGGCCCGCCCCATGCGGATACTCTCCGCCCGGGCCTGTCCAAGGGCCACGGAAGGGGTGTCAATGTATTTGTGATCCAGGTATTTGATGTGGTGCAGTTCCTCCATTTCCTCCTTCTTCTTGTGGGGGGTACACCACACGGCCACCCTCACCAGATAGGGGAGAACGAGCAGAAAAAAGGTGGCATTCACCACATTGAACATGGTGTGGGAATTGGCGATGTATCTGGCGATATTCGGCTTCTCCCCGCCCACCACCTGGTCGGGAGGGCCGATATTGAGCAGGGAAGAGGTCACCCACAGGACGAGCTTGATGAAAAAGGGAAAGAAGATGATGATATTCGTGACGCCGACCACGTTGAAGAGGGTGTGGGCCCGGGCCGTCTGGTGGGCGTTGATATTGGCCCCCACACTGGCCAGTTCCGCTGTAATGGTGGTCCCGATATTATCCCCCAGGATAAGGGCCACACTGGCCTCAAAATTTAGGAGTCCCTGGCAGGCCAGGGCCATAGTGATACCTACCGTGGCACTGGAGCTCTGGAGAAGCATGGTCAGGGCCGTGCCCACCATGACACAAAGGAGGATGCCCCCCGTGCTGTCGGCATTGAATTTGGTGAAAAAGGAGATAAAGGTAGGGTCCTGTTTTAGCGGGGCAAAGCCGGCCTTCATGGTGGCCAGGCCAAAGAAGACCAGGCCGAAGCCCAGCAGCACATCCCCGACATAAACCCATTTTCTGCGGCCCAGGAAGAACTTGAGGACCACCCCGGCGGCAATGGCCGGGAGGGCGTAGTCCTGGATCTTGAAGGCGATCAACTGGGCCGTTACGGTGGTCCCGACATTGGCCCCCAGGATCACCCCTATGGCCTGGGTCAGGGTCATGAGCCCGGCGTCTACAAAACTGACCAGCATGACCGTGGCGGCACTGGAGCTCTGGATCACGCTGGTCACCAGGGCCCCCACACCGCAACCCACAAAGCGGTTGTTGGAGACCATCCCCAGGATCTGACGCATTTTCCGCCCCGCCACTTTCTGGAGGCCCTCTGACATGATCTTCATGCCAAAGAGGAACATGCCCAGACCGCCGAGGGACTGAAAAATAACCCACTTCATATGTTATCTCTAAACATCCGCCCAGCCGACCTAACGGGTATCGTGGTTTCTTTCTTGGATGCGACCCCACTCTGTATGGTCACGAATGGCCGGGCCGAACAACCCGGCAACAAAGGAGGGCTTTTTAAGGGTTCCTCATGCAGAGGCCGATCTTGCAGGGGTACGATATGATAATGAACGCCCTCCGTCAACGCCTTAAAAAAGGACCCTTGCGTGTCTCGCGAAAGGGTCCTTTTCACTGTTGGTCCGTGGGTTTGTGAGGAGGCCTTCTTAACCGATCTTGAAGATGATGCCTGCCCCCGTATCCCCGGCTGCACAGCCGGCCCAGAGGAAGTAGCCGCCCCCCTTAAGGGCGGTCTCTTCAATGCCCTCGATGATGATCCGGCCGGCGGTAGGCCCCTGGGGGTGACCGTAGACCAGGGAACTCCCATAGTTGTTAAACCCCAGGGCGTCCGTGCCGTAGGCGTCTATGCCCATCTCCTTGGCCATATAAAGATCATTGACAATAAAGGGATTATGGGTCTTGAGGACCTTGACATCCTCCACCTTGAGCCCGGCCCGGTCAAGGGCCATCCTGGCCGCCGGTACCGGGGCCATGGCCATGTATCCCCTCTTGGCCCTGGAAAACCCATAGGAGATCACCTGGATAGGTACGGCGGGATCGGCGCTCAACTCCCTGGCCTTTTCTTCGGTGGTGACCACCAGGGCACAGTTTCCGTCGGCAGGGTGGGTCTGGGCCCCAAAGGAAACCACGCCCCCCGGCACCACCGGCTTGAGGCCGGCAAGGCCTTCTTTGGTGGTGGGGGTGATGCCTTCATCCTCTTCCACCGAAAGGATCTTTTTCCTGGAGAGCTTCACCTCCGCGGGAAACATATACCGATTTTGAAAGGCCCGATCATCGGCCACGGCCATCTGGTATTGCTCGTATCTTCTCAGGGTCAGGTCGTCGCATTGTTCCTTGGTAAAGCCCGCATCCTTGGCCACGTTTTCCGCGGTCTCCACCATCTTCAGCCCCACATTGGGATCGCTGTTGAAATTGTCCATGAGCCAGTTCTCGGAGATCACCTCTCCCCCCGGCCCCAGGGGATTCGGCCATACCGTGTGGGGACCGTTGGAACACCGGTCGGTCATGAGGGTGTAACAATTGCCGTAGAGGCCTGTCTCTATGCCCAATGCCGCCTGGTAGATACAGGTGGTTGAGGTGGTGCAGGCCTGGCTCAAGGTGAGAGCCGGGATCTCTCCCGCCCCCATGAGGGCGCCGGCCCAGGGGCCGGCATAAAACTGGTGGATCTGGCTGATGGTGATCCCCAAAATGAAGTACTCGAACATCTTTGGATCCCAGTTCTTCTCGGCAAGCCATCTCTTGGAGGTGTTGGCCGCCAGGACAATGGAATTCTCAGTGGCCATGCTGCCCTGCCACCGGCAAAAGGGGGTTGAGTAATAGCCCTTGTACGGTATGAATGCCTTTTTCAACATACGCTTTCTCCTCCGGTGATATCAATTTAGGGGTTAGTGGCCCGTTCCCTCCTGGGGCGGAGCCCTTAATGATCACTCCACTTGCCGTACCGCTCCCTGAGAAGACGATGAAGGATCTTCCCCGTAGGGGTCCTGGGCATCTCTTCATCGCTCACAAAATCCACGGTCTTGGGCCGCTTGAATCCGGCCACCTTGCCTCGGCAGAAGTCCATAATCTCCTTGCCCATCTCGTCGCTCGCCTCGTAGCCCTCGTGAAGGACCACCACGGCCTTGATCGCCTCGCCCCATTTATCGTCAGGCACCCCGATCACGGCCACATCCTTGACCGCTTCGTGGCTCCCCACCGCATTTTCCACCTCCGAGGGGTACACGTTTTCACCCCCGGTGATGATCATGTTGGCCTTTCTGTCCACCAGGGTATAATAGCCGTCTTCGTCCCGTCTCACCATGTCCCCGGCGGAAGACCACTCGCCGTCAAAGGCCTCCTTGGTCTTTTCCGGCTCTTTCCAGTATTCCTTGAAGAGCATGGGGGTCCGGTAGAAGAGTTCCCCCACCTCCCCGTCAGGGACCTCGTTGCGGGTCTCGTCCAGGATCCTGATCCTGTCCGTCCCGTAAATCTCCTTGCCGATGGATCCCAGCTTCTTAAACTGGTCCTCGGGCCTCAACAGGGTGACCAGCCCTCCTTCGGTGCTTCCGTAGGCCTCCCACAGCTCGGCGTTTTTAAAATAGTCCATGATGGCCAGTTTCAGGTCCTTCCTGGCCGGAGCGGATGAGATCAACAGTTGCCGGATGCAGGACACATCCATTGCTTGCTTCAGTTCCTCGGGAAGGGCCAGCATCATGATGTAATGGGTCGGCACCAGGGAGGTGAAGGTGATCCTGTATTTGACGATGGTCCTCAAAAGGTCCTCGGGATCAAAACTGACCATGTTGTACACAAATACAGGGGCCGTAATCAGGGTATAGGGGAAAGAGTAAAAGATGGAATTGATATGGCACATGGGCATGACCAGCATGACCTTGTCCGTAGAACGGACCCCCATATTGATGTCGTTGAGGTAGTACTGGGCCATATTGGCTTCATGGGTCCTGACCACCCCTTTGGGCCGTCCCGTGGTCCCCGAGGTATACATAATGGTCCAGATGTCCGCCGCATCCACCACCTCTTCCGGCTCCGAGGGGGAGGACTTGCCCAGCCACTCCTCATACCCTACATACCCTTTGGGCGCCGGACCGTCCCCCAGGTAGACATAGGCATCCTCGGGTACGGGGAGTTTGTCCCTGATGCTGTCAATGAGTTCCACAAAGGGGGCCTCCACGATAAAGGCCTTACACTCCGAGTGGTTGACGATGTACTCAATGTCCGGCCCGGCGAGCCTGAACATGACCGGCACCACGATCTGCCCCCCCTTTGCGCAGGCCGCATAGATGTCCATCCATTCTCCCCGGTTGAAGGCGATAACGGCAAACCTCTCCTGGTGCCCCACGCCCAAGTCCTTTAAGCCGTTCGCCAGTCGACAGGACCGCTCATTCCATTCCTTAAAGGTAAACTCCTGGTTCTTGTCCTGCCATCCCAGCTTATCGGGTACATTGATGGCATTCATCTTTAATACCGTGCCCACCTGTGTCCACTTGCTTTGCAACATCGCTTCTTCCTCCCTCTAGGAAATCAAATTGACCCAGCCCTTTTCCCCTGTCCTCAGGCGCCCGCCTCCTGCATGGCAAAAAGGGCCGCCCCCAAGGCACCGGTCAACTGGGGATGCTCCGGGACCAGGACCTCTCTCCCCGTAATCTCCTTAACCATATTAACCAGATAGGGATTATGGGCCACCACACCCCCTGTCATCACCACCTTCTCGGTCAGGGAGTCCATCTCCAGGATTCTCTTGATGACCGAATAAAAAAGGCCTTTCACAATATCCGGGACCTTTTTCCCCTGCCTGATCTTCTCCAGCACCTCTGTGGCCGAAAAGACCGTGCAGTAGCTCCCCAGCTCCACCATTTCTTCGGAGGCCCGCGCCAGGCGGTCCATGTCTTCCAGGGGGATATCCAGACGCAGAGACATCTCCTCCAGAAAGGCCCCTGTTCCTGCGGCGCACTTCCGGTTCATCTTGAAGCTGAGCCGTCTCCCCTGGTCATCCACCTTGATGATCTTATTGTCCTGGCCCCCGATGTCCACGATGGTCATGGCCATGGGGTAATAGTAGTAACACCCCTTGGAATGGCATGCAATCTCCGTCTTGGTATCGTTGCTGAAGGGCACGTTTTTTCTTCCATACCCCGTAGAAAGGGAAAAGGCCACCTCTTCTTGAGAGGCCCCGGCCATGGCCAAAGAGGATTGAAGGCACCATTGAGCGGTCTCTTCAAAATCCGTCCCTGATTTTCGAACGGCGTGGCCCACCAGTCCCTTTTCCCGGTCGAACAGGGCCACCTTGGTATGGGAGGCCCCCACGTCCACCCCCACGAACATCGGTGCCCCCCTGCCCTTCATGCCCCTCTCTCCTAACCCTCTTCCAGTTGCTCGATAAAGGCCTCGATGTTGGTCTTTGCCTGTTCCTCGGAATAGCAACGGAGGTCGTTCAGGTCGCCGTTGATGGTGAGGACGGGGATTCCCAGCCTTTTACTCAGCCTCTCCGGCATGCCGTAGCGGTTGTTGGAATTATTGGGACAGGTCTTGGCATCATGAAAGAGGAGACCGTTCACCTTGAAAAGATCGCAGCACTCCTTGATGTATTGCTCTTTATAGGGTTCGTTTCTTACGATGAAGAGTTCCGTATAGGCCACCCCCATACTCTCAAAGGGCTCCTCCGGGTCCAGTTGATCAAATATCCAGCTGTTGCAATAGGTGGAGGCCACGATACAGGTCTTGAGGGAGGAAAACTGCTCTGAAAGGGCCCTGAGCTTGCCCCAGATAGGCATGCCTTCCCAGTACAGGCGGTGCCTTTCCCCTTCCACGGCGGCGATCTTGTCTTTCACCCTCTCCTTGAGTTCCGCCAGGAGCAGTTCATAGTAATCAACGGCCTCCTGGGTGCCCCGGGATACCACGGCGGGCCCCATGTGGATGGTGGCGTCAAAGAAGGTCCAGGGAGAAGGCACGGCGGCGGCCGACTCAAGGCACGCCCTCCAGAGCTCTGAACAGCGCTTGGACAGGGCGACCGCCTCCTTGAAGCGGTCCATATCGAATTTTTCGCCGCTCACCGCTTCCAGTTCCGGGACCAGGTCCCTGATCTGATTGGCGATATCCGTGATCTGGTAGGGATGGATCTCGCCGATATCCCGGTGGGTGTGCACCCCCACGATGGGGACATTGAGTTCCCGGGAATACCAGGCAAACCAGTCCTGCACATCCCTGCACTGGTTGGTGTTAAAGACGAGCACGTCGGGCTTGGGCACGGAATCGATGTTATAGGCCTTGGTAAGGGGGGTCCTCCCCTGTACATAAGAACCCACATCGCTGGTCAGATAAGAGCAGATATCCGGGGAGTACCCCAGGGCGTTGGCATAGGGGATGAGTTCCGAGGCCATCCGGGTGGCCCCCAACATGGCCCCGTGGTTTTCAGGGTAGTAGACCAGAAAGCCCATTCCCCTCAAAAGCTCGGCCGGGCCCACACTGGTACACCAGGCCACTTTCTTTGAGCCGGTCCGTGCGGCCTCGTCGAGCTCATAAAAATGATCGGCCATGATCTTTTTACAGACCTTGGCCGCTGCAATTTTTCTTCTTGATGACTCTTGCTTTTCCTGCGCCATAAACGCCTCCGCCCGAGAAGTGATGTGCGACCCCTGCCCAGATCTCATATCTTACATGAGGGGTTTGAGGATTCAAGGATCTTAGGGTTCTAGGATTCAAGGATTCTAGGGTTCCAGTGGCGCAAGCGCCAAAACTCAAACCGCCCGCTCATCCTGCGGATTCGCTAGATTACCAGGAAATACATGGAGCGTTTCCGCCGGGCCGTGTGGGGTCGTAGCTCAAAGAGCGAAGCCCCAAGCATCGCGAACGGGCGGTTTCAAAAAACAACGAGACAAACGAGATAAACGAAAATGACGAAACTAACGTTCCTAACGATCCTAACGATCCTACTCCATGGCCTTGGCCACGGCCTCTGTGATATCCATGACCTTGATCTTTCCCCGCTCCTGCTTGGGTATGGCCTTGGCCCCCTTTCTCAGGTTGTCCTTGCAGGCGGCACACCCGGAGACAATGATTTCGGCCCCCACGGCCAGGGCGTCACGCACCCGTTCCGCAGCCATCTCCACGGCCATTTCCGGGTTGTAGGCCACCACGCCCCCGCCCCCGCCGCAACAACGGGCCTGGAGCCGGTTTCTGGCCATTTCCACAAATTCAAGTCCCGGAACGGCCTTTAGGATATTCCTGGGCTCTTCAAAGACCTGAAAGGTCCTGCCCAGGTCACAGGGATCGTGGTAAGTCACCTTCTTGCCCAGGTCGCCCTTAAGGGTTAATTTTCCCTCTTTGATGAGCTTTTCCAGATAGTGAACCGAATGAAAGACCTCCACCCCAAGGTCGCCTATTCGGGGATAGAGTTTCTTGAAGGTCTTATAACACCCGGCACAGGGGGTGACCAGCTCCCGGGCCCCGGTGGCCTTGATACTCTCAATCACCTTCTGGGCATGGGTCTCAAATTCATCCGTACCCATGAGAAACAGGGGAAATCCGCAGCACCCCTCTTCCGTGGCCAGGGTGGTATAATCCACGCCCGCGGCGTCCAGGGGCTTGATCAGGCTGGGCACCATCTTCATATCCAGGTAGCTGGGCACGCAGCCCATGAAAAGGAGGGTCTCCGCCTCCTTTTTCAAGGTCCCCTCTTTCACCTTTTCCTTGAGGGCGGGAGGATAGATATCGATCCTGTCCGCCTTGGCACTAGCGTACACATTTCCGGTCTTGAGGATATTGTCCCTTACCGCCAGGATGGACTCCGGAGCATACCCGCTCTCATAGAGCTTTTTTCGAACCCCCTCTACAATCTCGTCCACCTTGATCCTGGCCGGACAGAAATAGGTGCAGGCCTGACAGGTGGTGCAGGAGTAAAAGGCCCCCGCCAGGTCGGCCGAGGGTTCCACGGATCCGTTCAGAAAGTAGTAGGCCAAGGCATTCCGGCCCCGGGCGTTTCGCGACTCCCGCTGGCTCACACTGAAGGTGGGACACCCCAGACGGCAAAAGCCGCAATGGATGCAGGCGAGGATCTCGTTATCCACCTCCTCGCCCAGGGAGATCATCTCCTCTGGGTGTTCGATAAGGGGTTTAAAAGCGAAGTAGTCGTAGATGTCCGCCTCCTCGGAAGGTTCCTCAAGGGCCATCTTGCCCGGGTTCAGGATGTTGTAGGGGTCAAGGGCTTTCTTGATATTGCGCATCACCTCCATGGCCGGCCCCAGTTGCCGTTCGATATGGGGCGCCCGGGCCAGGCCGGTCCCGTGCTCCGCACTCAGGGTTCCCTTCATCTCCATGGCCGTATCCACCAGTTCCTCCACAGCGGGTTTGAGGCGGTCCCAGTCGTCCCTGCTCCTCACATCCGCCACAAAGGTGGTGTGCACATTGCCGTCCCCCACATGTCCGAAGGTGGCAATGATGACCTGGTATTTTTCCGAAATGGCCTGGGCCCTCCGGATGGTCTCGGGGATTTTGGTAGAAGGTACCCCCAGGTCTTCGGCAATGGGCACCAGACGGTTGAAAGGCTTGATCCTTGAGAGGGTAGGCACCAGGCGTCCCCGGGCCAGCATCATCTCTTCCCGTTTGGCCGCATCATCGGTCCAGTCAAACTCCTGAACATCATGTTTGGAGCAGATCTCCTGGATCCGGTTCATGTCCCGGACCACCACTTCCTTGGCGCCGTCCCCTTCCATGATCAAGAGGGCCTCGATCTGGCTCACATCCCGGCCCAGGGCCTCTTCCACCACCTTGAGACTGAACCGATCCAGGATCTCGCAACCCGCCAGCTTGATCCCGGAGGTGATCACTTCGGTGACGGCATCGCCCGCCTTATTGAGGTCCCCGAAAATGGCCAGGGCCAGGGCCCCATAATCGGGCTTGGGCTCCAGTTTCAAAATGATCTCGGTGATGATCCCCAGGGTCCCTTCCGCGGCCGTGAACAGGTGGGTGAGGTCGTAGCCCAGCGAGGTCTTCGGCGCCGTGGTCCCCGTCTCAATAATGGTGCCGTCCGCCAAAACCACCTTGAGCCCCTTGATGTAATCCCGGGTGGTGCCGTATTTCACGGCCCTGTGCCCGCTCGCATTGGTGGAGACCATGCCTCCAATGCTGGCGATGGCCTCACTGCCCGGGTTGGGGGGAAACATGAGGTTGTCCCTGGCCAGGACGTTATTCAGGGGCATACAGGTGACGCCGGGCTCCACCCGGGCGTAAAAATCCTTCCGGTTGATCTCAAGGATCTTGTTCATGTTATGGAGGTCCAGCAGGATGCCTCCCCTCACAGGCAAAACCGCCCCGGTCACGCTCGTCCCGGAGCCACGCGCCGTGACAGGGATCTTTTCCCGGTGGGCCAGTCTCATGATGGCCGACACCTGTTCGGTGGTCCGGGCAAAGACCACCACGTCAGGGACACCTTGATGGACAGACATGTCCCGTGAGTTGCACAGGCATTCCACCCGATCAGAGAAGACATTCTCCGGGCCGACGATTTCCTTGAGTTCAGGCACCATCTCCATGAAGGGACCTCCTGTCAGGTTGTGGATCAAAATGTGGCTACTATTTAGCTATAAAGTAACTTTACAAGGCCCTCAAGAATTGTCAAGGAAAACCTCATGCACGCCTTTTGTACCAGGCTTATTCTTTTAGAGTCTAAAGGACCTTATGCGGCTTTTCAAGCCCCTTTGCTCGGCCTACCCAAGGAGACACAAATAAGGTATAAGTCAGAAAAGGTATCCTTACCCTGGTGGCGTCCCCAGGTATCAGGGGATAGGCCTATGTCAAAAATCTAAAATGTTACGTAGGATTTCCGGAGGGGACCCCGGTGAAGAGGTGCCCTTGAGGAAGGAGAAATCATGGCAACCATTACGGACGTGACCCTGAGGGAATACGGGCAGAATGTGCCCGCCGCCGGCCTGGATGTCTTTACGCCCCAAATCCGGATCGAGATCGCCTCGAGGCTCATAAAGGCGGGTATCAGCCGGTTGGAGGTCCTTTCCTGTGCCCACCCCAAGGTGGCCCCGGCCATGAACAAGGCGGCCCTGAAAGAGATCGCCCAAGGGCTGGGCAAAGTACCGGGCGTGGATTTGATCACCCTGGTCCCCAACCGGGGGGGGTACAAGACTTTCCTGGATCTGGAACTGGGTCCCGAGGGCTTTGACCACATATTAGGCGTGTTTTTCTCTGCTGTGGAGGCCCACAACCTGGCCAATCTGGGGAGGACCCTGGAGAAAACCATAGAGGAGTACGCTGAGATCTTGCAGGATGCCAGGGAACGGCGTATACGGACCGCAGGGTATGTGTCCGCCGCCTTTGGATACCTGGACCCGGATCAAGGCGCCCTCATCCGCCCTGAACCGGCACAGGTGAACGCCTATATCGACCGCCTCTTGCACTGGGGCGTGGAGACGGTCACCCTCTCCGATCTCCAGGGGGTGGCCGACCAGGGGCAAACAGCCGCTTTTCTCGAAGCCCTCCTCTCGGGAAGAAAGGGAAAAGACACGGAAAGGCTCGGGTACCACCCCCACCATGTCCAGGGAAAAGAGGCCGTCAGCAACAGCCGCGCGGCCTATGACCTGGGGATCACCCGCTTTGACGCCTCCCTGGGCGGTACCGGGGGCTGCGTGACCGGGGCCCCTGGCAATCAGCCCACGGAAGGGCTGATCGCCCTCTTCAAGGAACTGGGGGTGGAAACGGGCGTGGATGAAGGCGAGCTCCACGCCCTGGTTGACCTGGTCCAAAGGGAACTCTACAGCCGGATCCCCCTCACCCGGAACCCTTCCTAGGCCCTCTCAAGCAGGGCCGGGGGCACTTCCGCCTTTTCAGGCCACCCTTCCGGGAGGATCTGGCCCGGTTTCTCTCCAAATTTCTCTTTGAGCTTCGGGAGCTTGGGCCGTTTAAAGTCTTCCCGGGGTTCCTTGGGAATGCGTCCGTTCAGGATGGCCTCTGAACGGAGCCTCCTGCCGATGGTCTTTTCCATGAGCCGTCCCAGTTCCAGGATGCGGTCCACATTGACCCCGTCGATATCGATGCCCATTTCATCGAGCATGACACACATGTCTTCAAAGGTCACCAGACCCACCACGTTGGGGTCCTTATAATAGTAGGATCCGGTGCCCTGAACCGGGGTCCTTTCCAGGAAATTGGCGGGTTGTCCACCCGTGCCCCCGATGGTGCCTTCAAAGATCTCCACCCCGGCCTGAAGCGCGGCCAGGACGTTCGCCAGTCCCCAGCCCCTGGTCACGTGAAAATGGCCCACGTGGAGATCAGGGTTAGGGAGGGCGTCCAGGAGCATGGAATAGTAGCGGTAGACCTGATCCGGCGGGGCCGAGCCGTCGTGGTCCGCGTGCTCGATGTCGTCGGCACCGATGCTCAGCCATCTCCGGGTAAACTCGATGGCGTCCTCCAGCTTGGTGGGCCCGGAGATGGGGCTCCCCCAGATGGTACTCACCGTCCCGCACATCTTGATGCCCGCGTCTTTGCACTTCTTGATGCACCGTTCCGCCTCCTTCCAGTAGTCGGGCAGGGTGGTCCCGGAGTTGGCGAAGTGATGTTCCTCGTCTGTGGAGACCATCATGAGGACCCGGTCGGGTCCGTATCCCTTCTCTTTGAGCTGGATGGCCCGGTCCACGGAGGGCTCCCGGATGGTGACCGCGGTCCATTCAATATCCGCGGGGTTCATCCCCCGTTTGTTCAATCTTTTTTCGAATATCTCATCCCTGATCCCCTTCAACACCTCGTCGGCGTCCTTGAACTGGGGCATGATACGGGGATTACCCAGGTTGGTCACCTCGAGCCGTTTCACCCCGGCAAAGGCCAATTCTTGGAGGTAGTAGATCTTGGCCTCCGTAGGAATCCAGATCTCCTCATGCTGAAATCCGTCCCTCACGGTGATATCCGCGAGCCTCACCTTTTTGGGCATCCTTGGATGGACCTTAAAAAGATCATATTCGCTCATGATCCCATCTCCTTTCTAACCCTTAATGGATCTTGGAAGCAGCATCTGATGATGGGGACAGATGCTGTCCGGGTTTTGATAGCAGCTTCCCGCAAAAGCCACCATATAGGGCCTCATCTGGGCCATGGACACGATTTCGTCCACCAGACCGGTCTTGGCGCAATACACAGGCCTTGACTGGTCATAGTACTGCTGGGCAAGGGCGTTCATCTTGTCGATCACAGGGTCAAGCGGGTTCCCCGCATCCTTTTCCTTGACCAGCCTGCGGGCAAAGGCCGCCGCGGCCGCCGTCTCTCCGTGCATCACATAGATCTCCGTTGTGGGCACACCCAGGGTAAAGGCATTGTTTCGGGTGGCCTGGGGCCCTCCCATGATGTAATGGGCCGCGGCTGTGCCCTTTCGGAGGACCACACACATCATGGGCACGTGCGAAGCCTCAATGGAGTAAATCAGGGACTGTCCCAGGCCCAAGAGCTCCGCCTGTTCCGCGATATCTCCCACGTCGATGCCGCTGGTGTCCTGGAGCCATACGATGGGGATCTTGTCCCTGCCGCAGAACATGACCATTTCGTTCATCTTAATGAGGCCTTCCCGATAGAGCTTGGCCCCTATGCCCATATATTCGCCCTCGGCATAATAGGGATAGTGCTTACCCAGGAATCCCTGCCGGTTTGCGATAACCCCCACCAGGACCCCCCCCATTTTGGCAAGGCCGCAGTAGACCTCCGGCCCGTAGTCCGGTCTGAATTCCATGTGTTCGCTTCCATCAAAGAGCCGGGCGAGGACCTGCTCAATACTGTAGACCCTCCTCTGATTGGCCGGAACAATAAGATCCAGTTCCTCGGGCGGGTACAGGGGCTCGGCCGGTTCCGCCACCCTGAAGGCCGATGGGCCGTAAACGGGCATGTCGGCCATGCATTTGCGAATCGCCTCCAATACCCCTTCCTCGGTATCAAAGACCTCTCTCATGAACCCGGTCTTATCGTGGTGGATCTTCACGCCTCCGGGGGGCTCCTGCTTGAAATGCCTGGTGGCCTCGATGAGGGTCTCGGCCCCTTCCAGGTCAAAATACCCCTTGGGGGACATGCCGCTCACAATACCCCCGCCGCCCACGGCCATGTTGGATTTGACATGGGCATAGATGATCGCGGGGCTGATGGCATGGTATCCTCCCCCTGCCGGATTGGTCCCGTACATACCCACAATCACCGGGATTCCCTTTTCTGCCAACTCGGCGTGCCTGAAAAAGGTCCTGCCCCCGGATCTTCTGCCTGCGTAAACCTTTTCCTGCTCGGTCAGTTTCACCCCGCTGCAGTTGAGGATCCAGACAAGAGGGATACGCAGTCTCTCGGCCAAATCCTGGGCACGAAACACATTCTCCCTTTGCCCCGGAATCCAGGCCCCGGCAAGGACCTTATTATCAGAGGCGATAATAGAGGCATATCGCCCTGATATCCGTCCCAGCCCGTTAATGACCCCGGTGGTTCCCTCCTGGTTGAACTCGGGATCATAAACGGTATTCAAGGGCATAAACGACCCGGAGTCCACCAGGAGCTGGATCCTCTCCCAAGCGGTTTTCTCCCCCCTCTTGTGAATCTTTTCCTCAGGCAGGCCGGCCTTTTTGACCTTTTCTACGGCCTGGACCACCTCTTCCTCTATCTTTGCAATCTCCTGGGCATTGGCCTGACCCTGTTTCCTCTCATTCTCCTTGAGAGGACTTCCGATGGGTGCCATCTTTTCAAAGTACGGTCTCATTTTCTTACGCCTCCCTGTTATCTGCCAACTTTCTTTTGCATCTTCCACCCCTTCTCTGCGGCGTGAGTCCGATCATGGGCTCGCTGAAGCACCTTGCGCACCGTATAATCCCGGTTATCGCGCATAATCTGCGGACCTCCTGAACCTGGCCCCGCCGCTCTCTCCAGCGGCCCACCTGATTCACGGGGTCCCGGGATCCGCCCCCCGGGAGGGCGTCCCCTCTCATTTTCCTAATAAAATTATGGAGAAAAGGCAAGGGATAAAAAGGGCACGTCTCCGGGCACCCTGAGAAAGGCCTTGACATGACCGGCCTATTCCCACACCTTTGGTTCCTAAATACCCTAAGGCCTTGATGGGACAGGGAGGAATGGGGGAGGAAACCATGGACAGAGGACCCTTGAAAGAGCATTTTTTCAAAGGCGCTGCGGCATGGGGTTCAAACACGGCCATCACTTTTTTGAGGGGAGGTCGCAAGGAAACGGAACTCACCTATCTTGAACTGGATGCCCATGCAAACCAGGTGGCCCACCTTTTTTGGGACGCCGGGGTCCGTAAGGGGGACAGGGTGGTCTCTTTCATGGATAAGTGTCTATTTTTTGTGGTGGCCCATGTGGCCCTTCAAAAGATCGGCGGCCTCGGGGTCCCCCTGAACCCGGGGTTTAAACGATCCGAGATGGCCTACTTGCTCCAGGACGCAGATCCCAAACTGGTCCTCACCGGATCCGGTCAGGAGCCCCTGGTCCACGATACCGCCCCCCGGGTCAAGACCTTGACCGTCTCTACCGAGAGGCCTTACCAGGACCTGGAATTTTTCCGCGCCGCCCCCCAGGAAGTTCCCCGGGTGGATCTCGCGCCACACGACCCCGGCCTCATCGTATACACCTCGGGCACCACAGGCAAACCCAAAGGGGCCGTGCTCACCCAGGGGAACCTGGTCCATGATGCGGAGAATATCATCGCCGCCTGGGAGATTTCAGACCGGGATGTGCTCTGTCATGCCTTGCCCCTTTTTCACATCCATGGCCTCTGTTTCGCCCTCCACACCTCCCTCATGGCAGGGGCCCGGGTGCTCATGCTGGATCGTTTCTCCCCCCGGGCGGTGATTGAGGCGCTCACCGGGAAGACCGGCGGCCCCCCGTGTACCCTCTTTATGGGCGTGCCGTCCATGTATGCCACCATCATGGATGTGGCGGGAGAAAGGGATCTGGATTTTCCCCGCATGCGGCTGTGGACCTGCGGCTCAGCCCCGCTCCTCACCAAGGACTTTGAGAGGATCAGGGAGGTACTTGGCCAGGAACCGGTGGAACGGGAGGGCATGTCAGAGACGGGGATGAACTTTTCCAACCCTATCAGAGGCCGGCGCAAACCCGGATCCATTGGGCTCCCTTTGCCCGGATTGGAGGTCAGGATCGTGGACCCTGTTACCCATCAGGATGTGGCGCCCGGCCAGACCGGTGAAATCCGGCTCCGGGGCCCGGGCGTAACACCGGGCTATTGGAGAAAACCCGAGGCCACGGCCGAGGCCTTTGAAGGGGGCTGGTTCAAGACAGGGGACCTGGGAAGGCGGGATGAGGAAGGATACTATTACCTCACCGACCGCATCAAACATATCATCATCTCCGGGGGGGAAAATATCTCACCCAAAGAGGTGGAAGGGGTCATCAACCGGATCCCCGGGGTGGTGGAGTCCTCTGTGGTGGGGGTGCCGGATCAGAAGTGGGGGGAAAAAGTGGTGGCCGCCGTGGTAAAGGACCCCGGGGCCCCCCTTGGGGGCAAGGAGATCCAAGAGACCTGCCGGGACCACCTCCACAAATGGAAATGCCCAAAAGAGATCCGGTTCCTGGAAAAACTGCCTAAAAACGCCATGGGAAAGGTCTTGAAAGAGGAGGTCAAGAAGGCCTTTGAGCCATAAAAGAGGCCTTCTCTCCAGGCGTTAAACGGAGAGAAGGCCTCTTCAACCACCAAAAGGGTTATTCGAGCACCACCAAGACGGCCTCCGCCTCCACGGCATCGCCCTTGTTACACTTCACTTCCTTGACCGTGCCCGAAGCCTCGGCCACCACGGGCAGTTCCATTTTCATGGCCTCGAGAATCACCACCTCGTCTCCTTCATTGACTGTATCTCCAACCTTCACTTTCACATCCAGAATCTTGCCCCCCATGGGAGCCATAATATCACTCACGGTACCTACCTCCTCTCCTATTTTTGATTTCCTGAGGGCGTGCCTTTTTGGAAAGGCCTTCCGGGCGGACAAAAAGCGCTCGCCTTATGCTTTGAGGACCCGGAACGGACCCCCTTAGGCTTTCTTAATTAAAACCCTTTTATCAAAACTTGAAATAAGACTTTTTGTCAAGTAGAATATCTCATTGATTCTCAAGAAAAGGCCTGAGGGCTTCGCACGTGAACCGCGGTCGGGAAAAGAAGACTCATACAGGACTTGACAGGCCAATCTCGATCATCTAAGGTTTCGCGACCGTGTTACGGGCTATCCGCCTTAGCGCCGGCCAAGGCCCTGGAAAAAACAGGACCCTGGTTGCGGCAGGGTTAAATTCTCAAACACGTAAGGGTTTACAAAGTCATGACGTATAACCGAATCACTTTGGTCTTTCCCGGACAAGGGTCTCAGTACGCAGGGATGGGCAAGGATCTCTATGATGAATTCCCCTGTGTCAAAGAGCTCTACGATCGTGCCGACGAAGTGCTCGACTATAATCTGAGCGAGCAATGTTTTAGGAAGGGCACTATCCGGCGAAAGTTCAGGCACTGGGATGATCTCAATAAGACCGTTAACACCCAGCCCGCGGTGCTCACCACCAGCTACGCCTGTTTCCAGGCCCTGCAAAAGACCTGCAAAGACGGAAAGATTGAGCTGGAGATCGCCTTGCTGGCCGGCCACAGTCTGGGAGAATACACGGCCCTGCTTGTGGCCGGTGCCATGGATTTCAAGACCTGCCTGGAACTTGTCAGAAAAAGGGCCACCTATATGACCGAGCTGGGCAGCGGTTATCCCGGGGCCGGGCTTATGGCGATCATAGAAAAGGACGGGGATCTGGACTACGACAAAGTGGCCAACCTCTGCAACAATTACGAAGTGTACATCACCCTGAAAAACACCAAGAAACAGGTCGTGGTGGGAGGCTCCAAGAGGCAGCTCTCGGAAATGGCCAAGGAACTCAAAAAGGAAGGCCAGATGGCCACCATGTTAAAGGTGGAGGGCCCCTTTCACACCCCCATCATGAAACCGGCGGCAGACAAGTTCAAAAAAGAGCTGGACAGAACCCGCTTTAAAATCGCCACAAAGCCCATCGTGGCCAATGTGTCCACAGACGCCATTGTGGACCCCAACCACATCAAGCAGGAGCTCTATAACCAGATCTTTAACGTGGTCAACTGGCGCCGCACCGTAGAAAAGATCATTGAAAACGGGGGAGACCTCATGATTGAGGTGGGCCCCAAGAAGGTCCTCACCAACATGATCAAGGACATTGATCCGAGCATCCCCAGGTTAAACGTGGAGGACCTGGAGTCCCTTGAAAACACGGTCGCCGAATTGGCCAAACAGCAGTAAGGGTCACTGGGGAGACAGGCCCATATCCCTGTTCTCAAGCCCCTTGATGCGGTCCCTTAACCTCGCCGCCTCTTCAAAATCCAGGTTTCCCGCGGCCTCTCTCATCCTTCGGGTCAGATCCTCGATCATCTCCTGGAGGTCTTCCCCCGCCGGATAGGGGGCCTCCTCTTCCGCCACAGCCGGCACGGTGACATAATCCGCTTCATATATGGAACCCAGGATGTCTTCGATATTTTTCTGGATGGTGGTAGGGGTGATCTTATAGATCCGGTTATATTCAACCTGGATCCGGCGCCGCCGGTTGCTCTCGTCGATGGCCCGTTTCATGGATTCGGTCATCCTGTCCGCATAGAGGGCCACGGCGCCGCCGACATTTCTTGCCGCCCTGCCGCAGGTCTGGATAAGAGACCTCTCTGAACGGAGAAAGCCTTCCTTGTCCGCGTCCAGGATGGCCACCAGGGAGACCTCGGGCAGGTCCAGGCCCTCTCTCAAAAGGTTGATCCCCACCAGGACATCATAGACCCCCAGCCGAAGGTCCCTGATGATGGCTGTTCTCTCAATGGTTTTAATGTCCGAGTGCATGTACTGGACCTTCAGACCCAGGTCGGAATAGTATTCCGTGAGGTCCTCGGCCATCCTCTTGGTGAGGGTGGTCACCAGGACCCGCTCGTCCCGCTCCACCCGCTCCCGGATCATCCCCAGGAGGTCATCCACCTGATTGGCCGCCGCTTTGACCACGATTTGGGGATCGGTCAGGCCCGTGGGCCTGATAATCTGTTCGGACACCTGCTGGGCCCGCCTGAGCTCGTAGGGGCCGGGTGTGGCGGAGACATAGATGATCTGCTTCACCCGTGATTCGAATTCATCGAACCGCAGGGGGCGGTTATCCAGGGCCGAAGGGAGGCGGAATCCGAAGGAGACCAGGGTCTCCTTTCTGGAGCGGTCCCCCCGGTACATCCCCGTAAGCTGGGGAATGGTGATGTGGCTCTCATCAATAATGACCAGAAAATCCCTGGGAAAATAATCGAGCAGGGTGGGCGGCGGCTCCCCGGGGGCCCTCCCCGTCAGGTGCCTGGAGTAGTTTTCGATGCCGTGGCAATATCCCATCTCCAGCATCATTTCCAGGTCGAAGCGGGTCCTTTCTTCAATGCGCTGGGCCTCCAAGAGCCGGTTCCGGGACCGGAAGTACTGGATTTGGGCTTCCAGTTCCTCCTTGATGCCCTCAATGGCTCGCTCCCTGATCTCCACGGTGGTGACGTAATGGCTGGCCGGGTACACGGTGACCCGATCCAGGTCGGCCACCGCCTTTCCGGTGAGGGGGTCTATCTCCTGGATGGATTCCACCATATCCCCGAAAAAGCAGAGACGCACGGCCCGATCTTCTTCGTGGGCCGGGTAGATGTCCACCACATCCCCCCTGACCCGGAATCTTCCCCGGTAAAAGTCATAGTCGCCCCGCTCATAATGGATTTCCACCAGCTTTTTGAGGGCATCTTCCCGGGACAGGGTGCCTTCCTTCTCCACGTAGAGGAGCATATTATAGTAGGCCTCAGGGGAGCCCAGCCCGTAGATGCAGGACACGCTGGCCACAATAATGGGATCGGGCCGGTCCAGAAGGGCCCGCGTTGCCCTGTGTCGCAACTTGTCGATCTGATCATTGATGTGGGCGTCCTTCTGAATATAGGTATCCGTTTGGGGGATATAGGCCTCCGGCTGGTAATAGTCGTAGTAGCTGACGAAGTATTCCACGGCACTGTGAGGAAAGAGCCCCTTGAGTTCCCCGTAGAGCTGCGCGGCAAGCGTCTTATTGGGGGCGATAACCAGGGCGGCCTTTTTCACCGAGGCAATAACATGGGCCATGGTAAAGGTCTTGCCCGAGCCAGTCACACCCAGCAGCACCTGGTCACGGAGACCCTCTTTCACCCCCCGGGACAGGGCCTCAATGGCCTCGGGCTGGTCCCCACAAGGACTGTAGCCGGTCACCAGGTCAAACATCAAACCTCCAGTTGGTGCCCTGGGGGCCGTCTTCCAGGATAATGCCCATCTCGCCGAGCCGGTCCCGGATCTCATCCGCCTTGGCCCAATCCTTCCCGGCCCTGGCCGCAGCCCTTTCCTGGATCAACTTCTCCACCTCCGCTGCATCAATGGGCGGTTTCTCCTCGGAGAGATCCATGAAGAAACGCTCCGGGCTTTCATAAAAGAGGCCCAGCACCCGGCCCGCCAGAAAAAGGTGGTGACGATCCCTTTGAAGGGTTGCCCGAAACGCCTCATCCATGGGCTCCTGCGCCGAATCCATGGTCCGGTTCATCTCCTTGACCCGTTCAAAGACCAGGCCGATGGCCCCGGCCGTATTGAGGTCGTCGTCCATGGCATGAATGAACTTCTCCAAAAAACCGCCGTCGGGCTCGCCCGCCAAAAAGGCCTTCTTGCCCCCCTCCTTTTCCGCATCGTAAGGCCCGACCAGTTCCTCCAGTCTCTGAAGGGTCCTGTAGATCCGGACCAGTCCGGATTGGATATCCAGGACGGCGCTCCTGGAGAGATCCAGGGGGCTCCTGTAGTGTTTGGACAAAAGAAAAAGGCGCAGGACCTCAGGGTGGTAAATCTTGAGGGCCTCCCTGATGGTCAGGAAATTGCCCAGGGACTTGGACATCTTCTCCGATTCCACGGTCACAAAGCCGTTGTGAACCCAGTACCTGGCAAAAGCCCCCCCGAGGGCCGCAATGGACTGGGCCCGTTCATTTTCATGGTGGGGAAAAAGAAGATCCCTGCCGCCCCCGTGGATATCAAAAGACGCACCCAGGTAGTGATTGCTCATGACCGAGCACTCGATGTGCCACCCGGGGCGTCCGGGTCCCCACGGACTGGGCCACTGCGGCTCACCGGGCTTTGCCCCTTTCCAGAGAACAAAATCCATGGGGTGCCTTTTCCTTTCATCCACGCTGATCCTGCTCCCCGCCTGCATGTCTTCCAGCTTTCTCCCCGAAAGGCGGCCGTAGTCTTTAAAACTCTCCACAGAGTAATAGACATCCCCGCCTTCCGTATAGGCATGACCCTTTTCCATAAGGGCGGTGATCATGTGGATCATGCCGTCGATATGCTCGGTGGCCCTGGGCTCTATGTCGGCATTGAGCACATGGAGCCTTTCCATGTCTTCGTAAAAGGCGTCGATATTTTGCTGCGCCAGGACGGCCGTTTCCACGCCCAGCTCATTGGCGCGGTTGATAATCTTGTCGTCCACGTCCGTGAAGTTCCGCACATAGGTGAGATCATAGCCCCTGGCCCGGAGATACCTGGCCAGAACATCAAAGATGATGGCCGATCGGGCATGACCTACATGACACAGATCGTAGACCGTGACCCCGCACACGTAGAGGCCGACCTTGCCCGGCTCCAGGGGTTGGAAAGGTTCTTTTCCTCGCGTAGCCGTATTGTACACTCTAAGCGCCATGGCGTACTCCTTGTTGGGGGATGGGCGATGGGGGATATGCGATGTGCGTCTTGCGATGTGTGAAGGCGTGTAGCCGCCGGTATCGGGTATTGGGTATCGGTCTTTACGGCGCAAGCGCCGGTACCTCGCCTCCGTATGGGGCAATGGTCTAATACCTAATTCCCGGTAACCAATAACCAAAACTCAATCGGTGACAAGGCTGGCCACGGCAAAGGCCTCAATCCCCTCTTCACGGCCGCAAAAGCCCAGCCTCTCCGTGGTGGTGGCCTTGATATTGACCCGGTCCGAGGGGGCCTCCAGCACCTCCGCAAGGCGTTCACACATGGCGGGTATATAGGGGCCCAACCTGGGGGCCTGGGCCACCACGGTGACATCCAGATTGTTGAGCCGAAAACCCCTTTGCCTCACCCAGGCGACGACTTCTTTCAACAGGGAAAGGCTCTCCACATCCTTATATTCCGGGGCTGTGTCCGGGAAATGACGACCGATGTCTCCCAGGCCCAAAGCCCCCAGGAGGGCATCCGCCACCGCATGGGTCAACACGTCCGCATCGGAGTGGCCCTGAAGCCCGAAGGCGTGGGGGATTCTGACCCCTCCCAGGATCAGGGTCCGGCCCCCGGCCAGCCGATGGACATCATACCCATGACCGATCCGAAACACGCCAATTCCTCTCGCCGGAAATCAAAAAGATTAGTGGCAACCGCTGCAGTTGGTGCTTGAGCAGGAGCCACAACCCGAGGTCCCGGTTGAGGGGATAAAGCTCCCACTGCTCTTAAAGCCGCAGGCGGACATGAGGCGTTCCAGCTTTTCTCCCTGGCAATGGGGGCATGAGACCTTGTCGCCATTTCCAAAGACCAGGGCTTCAAACTGCTTATCGCAATCCAGGCACTTATACTCATAAATAGGCATTTTTTCACCTCTTTTAACCATTAAAAAGGGCCCCCCGGGTATCCCGGCTCAGAAGCCGACCCGGTGGCCTCCACCCACACACCTTTATTAAATTAATCATTGTTCCCGGCCCCGCAACTCTCCTCCAGACCCTCGATCAGCGCGGCGGCCAGTAAAGGGAACATGATTTCGTGGTGCCCCACCAGGTTGAAGCCTTTGCCTCCCTGCTGTGTGGGCCTTTTTACCACATTGGTCATGGGCCTGTATTGGGGGATAAAATCCATGTTCAAGGTGGTGAGATGGCGCACTTCGTAACCCAGATTCCGCACCAGGGTCAGGGCCTTGAGAAACACCTCGGGTACAATAACCGCGGAGCCCAGGTTGATAAACACCCCCCCTTCCAGGGAGGCCGCGAGGCGGGCGAAGAGCCGAAAATCCAGGTGGGACGTCTTACCGATGGCTGCCCCGTCTACGTTGGGATGAAAATGGATAATGTCCGTTCCCACCGCCACGTGCACCGTAAGGGGGATATCCTTTTCAACCGCCTTGACCAGGAGACTCTGGTGGTTAAAGGGAAAGCCCTCCCGCATCAGGGCCTCTCCCACGGCCCTTCCCATTCCCAGGTTTGCTTTGGCCCCCTCCTTAACGGCCTCATTGAGAAACCGTCCTGTTTCCTCGGCCATGCCGAATCTTCCCTGTCCCAGGTCCGCAGCCACATCCTCAGAGGTATGTCCCACCATGGCCAACTCCGCATCGTGGATGATGCCGGCCCCGTTCACGGCTATTCCCTTGATGACTCCCCGGTCCACAAGGTCCAGAATAACCGGGTTGAGGCCCACCTTAATCGGGTGGGCACCCATGCCCAAAAGGACCGTCTTTTCTTCTTTGACCGCTTTCACGATCCTCCGGACAAGTTGGTCGAACTCTTCTCCGAGGAGAATCTTGGGGAGGGACCCCAGCCATTCCCTAAAAGACCCCCCCGGCCGCCACGGCCGGCCGAAATCCTCCACCTTGACCTTGCTCACCCTTTGCTTGAGGGAGTAGGTGCTGATCTTGTCCAGAGATATGGGGCCTTGCCCGGTCATGGCGTCTCGTTTCCGTCTGTTTTCTCAAGGCCGAGTCCGCAAAGGGGCCGTCCACGGCCCCCTTTAGGCGTCGGAGAGATGCCTCTGGAAGAGCACGTAATCCACCAGATGGCATAGCATATGGCCGGCCAGGATATGGGTCTCCTGGACCCTGGGCGTATCGTGGCTCTTGACCACCAGGGGCAAATCCACCAAGCCCCCCAGTCTGCCCCCGTCCCTTCCCAGGAATCCCACCGTGTAAAGCCCCTGTCTGCGGGCATGGTTCACCGCGTTGACAAGGTTCTTGGAATCCCCGCTGGTACTTATGACGATCAGGATGTCGTTTTTCAGGCCCAGGGCCTTGACCTGTTTAGAGAAGACCTCGTCAAAGGAATAATCGTTGCCGATACTTGTGATGATCGACGTATCCGTTGTGAGGGCCATGGCGGGCAAGGGAGGCCGCTCCAGGGTATACCGATTTACGAATTCCGCGGCGATGTGCTGGGCGTCTGCGGCGCTTCCCCCGTTTCCGCACAGGAGCAGCTTGTGATCGCTGGTAAAGGCCAGGGCCACCTTTTCGGCCAAGTGGACCAGTTGGGAGGCATTCTCCCGGATGAAGTCCTCCTTGATCCTAACGCTCTCTTTGAGGATTTTTTCGATGATCTCTTTCACCCGTCAAATCCTATACCCGGTCTTGGTCTCACCCGAACGCCACAACGCTAAATTTTCCAAAAAGATTTGTCAACTCGACCCTTCCGTATATCCTTTTCTCCGCCCTTAGGTCCGATTCACTCCGGCCAAGGTCCTGACGGCCTCGGCCACGGTATTGAGTTCCCTGTCCTGAATGGTCCGCACGTCCAGCAACACCCTTTCCCGCTCCACCCGGGTAATAATGGGGGGCTCATGGGACCTAAGCCAGGCCTCCATAAAGGGAGACGACAGCCTTCCCGGAACCAGACAAAGGAGGCGACTTGGCATTTCCAGGAGCGGTAGGGCGCCCCCTCCTGTTTTGGAAGAACCGTCCACCAGATCCAGGGAGAAATTGCCCCGGTCCAAAGGCCCGATCATTTTGACCAGCCGCTGGGCCTTTCTCGCCACGGAGGTGTAGGACTGGCTGATCATCCGCAGGGTAGGGATCTCCTTCATGGCCACGGACTCGTCCCGGTAAAGGCGGAGGGTTTCTTCCAGGGCCAGGAGGGTCAGTTTATCAATACGCAGGGCCCGGTTGAGGTGGTTTTTTTTGATCCTTTCCACCAGGTCCTTGCGGCCCAGGATGATCCCCGCCTGGGCCCCGCCCAGCAGCTTGTCGCCGCTGAAGGTGACCATATCCGCTCCCTGGGCCAGGGCCTCCTGGACGGTGGGTTCCCGGGTGAGCCCATATTTTGAGAAATCCACAAAACATCCGCTCCCCAGGTCCTCCATCACAGGGATCCCGTAATGCCTTCCCAGCCCGGCAAGCTCGGAGAGGGGAACCTCGGAGGCAAAACCCACAATCTGGAAATTGCTGGTATGGACCTTGAGCAAAAGCCCTGTCTCAGGGCCGATGGCATCCTCGTAATCGTGGAGGTGGGTCTTGTTGGTCGTCCCCACTTCCACCATCCTGGCGCCGCTCTTGCGCATGACTTCCGGGATCCGGAAAGACCCCCCGATCTCCACGAGCTGGCCCCGGGAAACCACAACCTCCCTTCCCCCGGCCAGGGTCTCCAGACAGAGGAATACCGCCGCCGCATTGTTGTTGACCACCATGGCCCCTTCGGCCCCCGTGAGCTCTTTTAGGATATCCTCCACGTGGACATAACGGCTTCCCCTCTTGCCCTCCCCCAGGTCATATTCGAGGTTGCTGTATCCGCCGGCAATGGCCCTGAATTTCTTCAGGGCCTTTTCCGGAAGGATGGATCGGCCCAGGTTGGTATGGACCACCACCCCTGTGGCATTGATCAAGGGCCGGAGGCTCGGACGGGCCAGGGTCTTGAGCCGGTCTCTAAATAGCCCGGCCACGGCCTCCAGGCTCAGTTCGGATTCATCTCTTAAGCGCCCCTGGTTGATCTCCGCCCGCACCTCATCCAGCACCTGGTGGATGGTCTTGATAATCAAGCCCCGCGGGTGGACACGGGAGGCCTCCTCCACCACGGGGGACTCCAGTAGACGATCAACTCCGGGGATCTTCCTGTATAGGGCGTTCTTATCAGGGTCCATAACCTTCGCATTCTCCTTTTCAGGGCCCGTTTTCCTGAGATCGACGTCGTGTCAGGGCCTTATGGCCTCAAGCCTGGACTATAAGAGAGATTTCGCACAGAGTCAAATGACTATATCCTCCCGGTCCTAAGGGTCCTCACCCCGGGCCTCGCGAAAATAATGGACTTGCCAATCTTTTCTGTGTTGTGCTAAAAATATAGGCATAAATGGTGGGTGTAGCTCAGTTGGTAGAGCACTGGGTTGTGGCCCCAGCGGTCGTGGGTTCAAGTCCCATCACTCACCCCATAAGCGCCGAACAAAAGAAAGGGTCGGGGTCCAGATGCCTGGTCTAGGCAGGGGTTCCGGCCCTCTCATTTTCATGGGAAACCGCCGGTTTCAAAAGCAGTGTTATGCCCAGGGCCACCAGACTCACACCGGTAAGGAGCAGAAAAACCAACCTGTAACTGCCTGTCATATCAAATATATGCCCGGCCAGCACCGGCCCCACTGCGCCCCCCACCGTGCCGCTGAAAGCAACGATGCCGAAAAGGGATCCATGGGAGCGGATGCCGAATAACTCCGCCACAATAGGGGAAATGACCGTGAAAAACCCGCCGTGGGCGAGACCATAGGCCACGGCAAACACATAGAGCATCCACATTTCCCCCGCCACCTGAAGCCAGAAGAAGCTGGCCACAAGGAGAATGAAACACAGAATCATGGAGGTTTTATTGCCGATTCTGTCAATGGCCATCCCCGTGGCCATCCGACCCACCATGCTCACCCCGCCCACAGTGGATAACACACCGGCCGCCTTGATGGGCCCGATACCCATATCCGAGGCATGGGCCACGATATGCACCATGATAATAAGGAGACAAAAGACCACCAGGAGTGTCATGGTGCAGACCATCCAGAAGGAACCGCTTCGCAGGGCCTCCTGAAGAGACAGACCGCTTTCCATGACAGGGGGTCTCCCTGGTGAAGAGGGCCCGCCCCCCTCCGGAGAGAGTCCCATCTGGGCGGGATCCCGCCGCAGCAATTGTCCCGCCCCTGTCACAAAAACGAGCACCAGAAGGCCCACAAACACGGCGGCATACCGCCAGCCGTAATTGGTGATAAAGATGCCGGCCAAAAGCGGCACAATAAGCTGGCCCGCACCGGTACCCACCTTAACCAGGCCGGTCATCATCCCCCGGCGCCAGATGAACCACCGGGCGGTGGTGGTCAGGGGGATAACATCCGTGGAACTAAGGCCTATACCCACCACCAGACCGTAGACCAGGTAAAGCTGCCAGGCCGAATCAATGCAGGCGAACAGGATATAGCCGGCGCCGTAAAGGACACCCGTCACCGCCATAATGATGCGGGGACCAAACCGGTCATTCAGGTGACCCACAAGCATTCCCAGAAACCCCATGAGGACAAAAGCCATGGACGAGGCCAGAGACACGGCGGCCCGGGATGAGTCGAATTCGGTGGCCAAAGGCTTCAGAAAGACGCCAAAGGCGATATAACTTCCCACCCCGACCCCCTGGATGATAAAGCAGGCCAGGACAATGACGTAGCCGTAGTAGCGTTCACGGGATTTCATGGGGGTCATATTACCGATCCCAGGATTCGAGGATTCAAGGATTCAAGGGGCGTAGCCGCCGGTATTGGGTATTGGGTACTGGGTATTGGCTATTAGACCATTGCCTGAGAGCGTCAACGGAACATTGACCTGATTACTGATCACTGAACACTGATCACTTTCCCTCCAGACCCGTTGACTTCTCAAACCCTCAATCCTAACGATCCCAACCATCTAAACGACCTAAACGTTCCTAACGATTATAACGGTTATAGGAGGCCCAAACAAGAACGCCTCCTTTGCGGAGGCGCAGGCCCGGGACCGGGTCCCGGGCGGAATTCATGGGATTTTAAAGGCCCTCAACCTTTAGGCTTCCAGTTTGCCCATGAGTTCGGCCGAGACCTCTTTGACCCCCGGCCGGCCGTCTATCTCGATGATGCGAGGAACGCCACCGTTCTCTTTGGACAGTTCTTTAAAGAAATTGATGGCCGCCATGGTGCCGGTTTCCGTATCGTAGTAAATATTATGGCGCTGATCTATGGCCTCCTCCTGGTCGTCCGAGCGGGTCTTGAGCTCCCCCCCGCAGACACGGCATTTGTCACCGTCCGGCTTGATGGCATCAATGTAGATGTTGTTGGGATGGTTGTTGTCGTTGACGCACAACCGCCGGCCCATAATCCTGTTCTTTGCAATCTGCCTGTCCAAGACCACTTCAATGACGATATCCAGGTCGATGCCCTCCTCTTTGAGGGCCTTGTTCAGTTCCTGGGCCTGAGCAAGATTTCTTGGAAAACCGTCCAGGAGCCAGCCGTTTTTGCAGTCATCCTCTTTGAGGCGGGCCAGAATCATGGGAACGGTAATACTGTCGGGCACCAGTTCGCCCCGGTCAATGTAGGCCTTGGCCTCTTTGCCAAGCTCTGTTCCCTGCGAAATATTCTCCCTGAAGATCACGCCGGTCTCAATGTGGGGGATGCCATATTTTTCCTTGACGATAGCTCCCTGGGTCCCTTTCCCACTCCCATTCGGGCCGAAAAAAAGTATCTTCATCTCTTCATCTCCTTTTTCTGGATTTTTTCTGCGTCCCGCCTTTCCAGGTCGCGGCAGCCACGGGCAACGTAGTTAAAAAAAAGGGGCATGTCAAGGGCTTAAGCGAGGCCCAGAAAGGCAGGCATGAGGTCAAAACCCCTTTCAAAAAAGAGGCCCGAGTCCCCGGCGTTCCCTTCATGAAAGCCCGGGCCCCCGGTCCGCGATTCGAGCTGCCTGCGGCTCCCCCAGGCAAAAGGCGTCGGTTCAGCCGTATGGGTCTTCTTGATCACCGGGGTCAGATGGTCGCTGGCCACCATGACCCGGTAATCATCAAAACGGGACAGGCATTCAAGGATCCCTCCCACCACCTTTTCATCAAAGGCCTCAATGGCCTGAATCTTTTCTTGATAACTGCCGTTATGGCCCGCCTCGTCCGGGGCCTCCACATGGACAAACATAAAATCCAGACGCTCCAGCGCCTTAAGGGCCTCCTCCGCCTTGCCGCGATAATTGGTGTCCAGGTACCCGGTGGCCCCGGCCACATGGACGGGCTCAAAGCCGGCGTAAATGCCTATCCCCTTCAGGAGGTCCACCGCGGAGACAACCCCGCCGTGGAGGCCGTATTTTTCATAAAAGGAAGGGAACTTCGGGGCCTTGCCCTGCCCCCAAAGCCAGATGGAATTAGCCTCCTGGAGACCGCTGCTCCTTCTCTGCCTGTTGACCGGCTCTCCCTCTAAAATACCCCAGGAAAGACGAATCAGGCCCGGAATGGGATTGTCTCCAGAATGATTAAGGTAGGGGGCCATATTTTGATCCAGCACATCATGGGGCGGGATGGTGTGGGCCTTTTCGGGTCCCTGGTCCCACACCAGAAGATGCCGATAGGCCACCCCGGGGTAAATGGCCACACCGGGCCGTGTCATGGCCCGGCCCAGGCTCTCCACCAGGGGCTTCGCCTCTTGGGTGGTGATATCCCCTGAGCTGTGGCTCTTCATGAGGATTTCGTGCTCCGATCTGTGCTCCAGGGTAACCAGGTTCATGCGAAAGGCCACATCACGGGCAAGGAGTTCCACACCCATGCTGGCCGCCTCCAGGGGGGCGCGGCCGGTATGATAGATGGAGGGATCATACCCCAGGAGAGACAGGTTGGCCACATCACTGCCCGGCTCCATACCTGCGGGAATGGTCCGGGCAAGCCCCAGACCGCAGGCCGCGATGCGATCCATGTGGGGGGTATGGGCCGCTTCCAAAGGCGTCCTTCCATCCAGTTCTCTCAGGGGATAATCGGCCATTCCATCCCCTATGAGCACCACGTATTTGATCCCCTCAGGCCCCTGTCCCGCCACTCGATTCCCCTTCCACACGAACAATGACCGTCCCATCCGTGAGGACGTCCAATCTGTCTATCAATGAAATGGCCTCCTGCACATTGCTTTCCCGGGCCTCGTGGGTAAGCATCACAATGGGGACGGACCCTTTCAGGTCCCGCCCCTTCTGGATCACCGAAGAAATACTGATCTGGTGTTCCCCCAAAATTCCCGCGATCTTTGAAAGGACGCCGGGTTTATCCAGGGCTGAAAACCGGAAATAGTAAGCCGCAACCAGGTCCTTGAGCGGCCGGATCACAATCTCTCTCCGGGAAGGTTCCACATGGGCCAAGGGGGGCAGGGGGGTCTTCAGTCCCTGCCTGATGTGCCTTGCCAGGGCCATGATATCGGAGACCACCGCACTCCCTGTAGGTCTCTTTCCGGCCCCCAGTCCATAGAAAAGGTTGGGGCCTACGAAATCGCCTTCCAGGTAAATGGCGTTATAGGCCCCGTTCACGTTGGCCAGGATATGGCCTTGAGGGATCAGGGCGGGGTGAACCCTTGCTTCCACCTGCCCTCCCATATCCCTTGCCACGGCCAGGAGTTTCAAAGAGTACCCGAATTCCCGGACGAACTGGATATCTTCCGGCGTCAGCCGATCGATGCCCTCCCGGTAG
>Ga0180431_10000998_pt1 | contig 39623 bp, 45 predicted proteins | sample SS_ome_11_FD_132459 | JGI IMG/M metagenome (GOLD analysis project Ga0180431, IMG submission 132459) | Hypersaline lake sediment archaeal communities from the Salton Sea, California, USA - SS_1_MS_1 metaG | ecosystem: Environmental > Aquatic > Non-marine Saline and Alkaline > Hypersaline >... | reverse complement strand
CCTATATGTCGCAGCGGCCCTTTCTGGGACTTAATTTTTCATGTCTGAAATTGATATTTTGGAGTTGACACCCCTAAACCTCCCCCGGTTTGTTTTGAAAAATGAGGTATTTATCACAGAACAAGTACGCGGCCCTGGTGGGTGTGAGCCCCCAGGCGATCAGCAAGGCGATCAAGGAAGGCCGCGTCATTCGGGCGGAGCGCGGCGTGGATCCGGGACACCCAACAAATCTACATTTTCAGGAGAACGCCGCCAGGAACTCCGCCAAAATAAAGCGGGGTTTCCCTAAGAAGAAAAAGCGCGGGCCGAAACCGGGCGCGAAAAAGAACAGGAAAAAGGCCAAGACCACCCAGGGGGAGGAGGACGGGGATCGCGGCGAAGGCTACACCCCGGAACAGGACATTGACTGGGAAAGCGGGGAGCTACCGGCGAACGTGGGCGCCCTGTCCAGGGCCACCACGGACAAGCTGAAAACGATCGAGCAGATCCACGCCCTCCGGATTAAAACGGACAAGGAGCGCCAGGAGCTGATCGATCGGGATCTGGTCCGGCGTCTGTTCTCGAAAATGTACCTGATCGACACAAACGAACTCAAGACACTGGCGGACAAGCTCCCCGCCGATATCGCCGGCCTGGCCGGGATAGATGATCAGAAGGTGATCATGGAGATCGGGGAGCGGATCGAGCGCGAAGTATACCGGAGCCTGGCCCACATTAAACGGCTGATAAATGATCTATTTGAGGAAATAGGGGCGGAGGTGATCGAGTGACGGAAAAAGCGTTCCGGGCGGTTATTTATCGCGCCAGCGATCTGGCGTTCCTTCGTGCTGAAAATGAAAAAAAACCAGTGGAGCCCCCCAGCCGGCTGATCTCTGACTGGGTGGAGGATCGGCGCGTCATGCCACCCTCCACGCCTTTCCCCGGGTTCTATGAAAACAGGCGGACACCGTACACGGTGGAGATCATGGACAACATGGCGCCGCACAGCCACATACAGCACACGGTTGTAATGAAGGCGGGCCAGCTGGGGCTCACCGCCGCGGCGGAGAACGTCCTGGCTTACTGGATGGATGAAAGCCCCGCGGAGATCCTGTTCATTTCAAACACCGCGGACCAGCTGGAAAAGTGGGCGATCAAGCGCCTGGAGCCCCTGATCGACAGCTGCGGGATCCGTTCAAAAATTTTCGCGCAAACAGAAAACAGACTTTCCAGGCGGTCCGGTGACAAAATTTTTGTTAAGGAGTTTTCGGGCGGGTGCCTGGACATGGCCAGCGCCCAGTCCGCGGCCTCCCTCCGGGCCGATTCGAAACGGGTTTTGATCCGGGATGAGATCGACGGGGCCCCGCTCATGCTCCGGACCGGGGAGGGTGATTTTTTAAGCGTGTCCTATGTCCGGACAAACGCCTGGGGAAACCGGCGCAAGGTTTTGGATATTTCCACGCCAACCGTGGTCGGGGACTCCGCGATCTTCACGCTGTACGAACTGGGGGACCAGCGCCAGTACTTTGTCCCGTGTCCACTTTGCGGGAAAGCCCAGATCCTCACCTGGGAGGCGGAGCACGCGAACCACGGGATCAAGGCGGATCGGAAGGCCGGGCGCCTGGAGCGCGTTTACTATCTGTGCGAATTTTGCCATGACGCGATCTTCAATCACCAAAAAACCGACATGCTGATCGCCGGGGAGTGGAGGCCCACCGCGGTGAGCCAGTCCGCCGTGTTTCGTTCCTACCAGCTGTCAAGCCTTTACAGCCCGGTGGGCATGCTGTCCTGGTTTGAACTTTTCGAGGAGTACACGAAGGCCCAGCAAAAACCGGAAGGCATGCGGAGTTTTAAAAACCTTTATGAGGGCCAGCCGTACATCGAGCAGGGGACGCGCCCGGACTTGAACACGTTGATCGATTTGCGGGGCGCGTACAAAATGCGGGACGTCCCGGACGGCGTCCTGTATTTGACCATGGCCGTGGACGTCCAGGAGGGTACAAAGCGGGACGGGGATCCCGCGCGCCTGGAGCTGGAGGTGTGCGGCCATGGGATCGGGTACCGGACGTGGCTGATCGATTACCGCACGATCGAGGGGGCGATCGATGATCCTTTTGGCGGCGCGTGGGAATCCCTCCGGGAGTGGGGCCAGGAAACGCGGATCAAGTACGCGCGATCGGACGGGCGCGAATTTATGCCGTTTTTGATCCTGGTGGACTCCGGTTTCAAAACGGACGTGGTTTACCGTTTCTGTGGGAGCGGGTGGCGTGGGTGTTTCCCGTCCAAAGGTTTTCAGGCCCTGAAAACCCGGAAGGCGGAAAAAGGCGATCCCGTCACCGCCTCCAATTTCCGGAGGTTCCGCGCGGCCAGGATCAGCCCCGAGATCACGCTGTACGAAATCAGCACGAACTATTACAAAACCCACCTTTACAACAATTTGCGGATCAAGCGCCAGGACCGGGATCCACAGCGCCCCGGGTTTTGCGATTTTCCACGGGACACCCCCGATCACTATTTTGAGATGCTCCGCGCGGAGGAAAAACGGAAGGACGGATCCTTCCACTGTCCCCAGGGCCGGCGAAATGAGGCACTAGATCTCCGGGCCATGAATTTGTGCGCCGCGGATGTTTTCCTGGAGGGTGAAGTTTTCGAATTTAGGCAAAAACTAAAAGAGCGGGGCGCCACCCTGGACCAGCTCCAAACAATCACCAGGCGCACGGTTTTGGATTACATGATCAAGGCCACGGCCAGAAAAAAGGTTCAAAATTGACACCGGATCTGATTTGCGGCGATTGCCTGGAAGTCCTCCCCACCCTCCCCGCGGAACACTTCGATCTGGTGATTGCGGATCCGCCCTACTTTGAAACAAAGGGGGACTTTGATTTCCAGTGGCCGGACTTCGCGGCGTACCTCCAGGACGTGGACAGGTGGGCCAGGGAGATCACCCGCGTCCTGAAAAAAACGGGCTCCCTGTTCTGGTACGGGCACGCCAAAAAGATCGCCTATTCCCAGGTGGTCCTCGATCAGTATCTGAACCTGGAAAATGTTTTAGTGTGGGAGAAAACGGAGTGCCGCACGCGGATCGGTTCGGAGGAGTTCCGATCCTTCATGCCGGTGACTGAGCGGATCCTGTTTTACTCCAGGGAGGTGAACAGGACAGGCCTACAGGAGATCAAACTGGACAAGGAAAACTTTAAGGAACTGCGGGAATATTTCCGGGGGCTCCAGGAGTGGATCGGCCTGTCAATCAAGGGAATAAACCAGCGCCTGGGCCACCGCCGCGCGGAACATGCTTTTTACTGGGGATCCACCCAGTGGGATCTCCCCATGGAGGAGGTTTACCTCCAGCTGGTGGAGCACTTCGGGATCTGTGCCTGGCCCGGGTACCGCCAGTGGGCGGACTTGAAACAGGAACACGATCGGTTCATGGGGCAATACACCGGCCTGATCGAAGGGTACGAAAGCAAGCGCCGCCCGTTCAATAATGCGCTAAAATTGACGGACGTTTTAAAGTATTCCCAGGAGGCCCACGAAACCAGCCGGGAGGACCACCCCACACAAAAACCGCCCACCCTCACCCGGGCGATCGTCACCACCACCGCAAAAAAGGACGGGCGCGCCCTGGTCCCCTTCATGGGTTCGGGTGTGGAGGTGGTGGAGTGCCACCTGGCCGGCATGCAAACCACAGGGATCGAAATAGATCCGGATTTTTACCGGGCCGCCTGCTCCCGGATCGCCAAGGACACCGCCCAGCTGGCCCTCTTTTAGTCTTGGCCCTTTTGTCACACTTGATCGCCTCACCTGGTGCGGTAAATGCGCGGAATTGTTGACAAAACGCCGGTGGATTAATACAGTTCCCCTAATATGGCTTGTTTAACACCTGCCCAGCGGGCCAGGATCCTGGCCCGGATTGAACAAAAAGAAGCACAGCTGGAGATCGTCAACACCACGTACACGGAGGCCCTGGCGGACGCCTCGGAGCAGTACAAATTCGACAGCAACGAAGGCGCGCAAAGCCTCAAAAATCGCAAGCTATCGGAGTTGAAGGAACAGATCGACAGCCTACAGGGTGAGATCGATCAGCTGTACCGGCGCCTGAATTGCGGGGGCCTGGTATCCATGAAGCTTAGGCGGTACGGATGAGCACACCAGCGGAAAAACTAAACCCGGACAGGCCGGGAACCGTGGAGGCGGGAACAGAATTTTTGCGGATCGTCCGCAGGGGGGACACCGTGCGGATCCCCATGGCGCCCCCAGACCCTCCAGGCTCCCAGGGCCGCGCGCGTTCAGTTGACACAACCGTCCCCTTTTCTTTTGGCGTGGGTTCAGACGGTTCTAAGTATCCGAACGGGATCAGCGCCACCGGATACAGCCCGGCCCTGTACACCAGCGCGATCCGGCAAAATTGCCGGAACATTTACCACGACAGTGTAGTGGCCCACGCCATGGTTGAGCGGTGGGCGGACGTGGTGATTGATACGGGCCTAATCTGTCAACCGAACCCGATCGCCAGTGTTCTGGGAATTACGCAAGCCGCCGCCAGCTCCTGGGCCATGGACGTGGGGCCAAGGTTTCACGCCTGGTGTATGGACAAGCGGGCCAGCCGGGACGAAACCCAGAACTGGTACCAAATGCAAAGAACGATCGAGGTGTGCGCCCAGCGTGACGGTGAGGGGTTCCTCCGGTTTTTCTATTCCATGCGCCGCGATCTCCAGAACCCCCTGCAGCTCCAGTTGCTGGACCCGAACCAGATCCGCGGCGGCGGCGTGGTGTCCACCACCGGGTTCAACGCCGGCCAGGTGGACGGGATCGAGCGGGACGCCGCGGGCCGTGCGGTGGGGTACAAGGTGTGGGTGTACGTGCCGGGGCAAAAGCGGTACGTCCCCCGGACCGTGCCGGCCTGGGGCCCAAAGTCCGGGCGTCAAATGATGGCGCATGTGTTCCAATCAATCTACCCAGGCCAGGGCCGCGGGATCTCCCGGCTGGCGTCCATTGTTCAGGATTGCCAGGCCCTGTCCGATTTCACCCTGTCCCAGATCCACAAAGCGATCAATCAGTCCACGATCGCGCTGTACACAAAACCCAGCCCGGACAATCCGGCGTCCAATCCCATGGGGGACATGGCGCGGCGTTATGGCGCCGGGCCGGAGGACGATCTGGTGGAGGGGGAGGCGGAGGGCGTAACGCCTGAAAGTGTGCTCCCCCTGTCTGAATACGTCAAATATGTGGAACTCCCGGAGGCCACGTTCCGGCAACCTGGATCCGTGGGTGTTTTCAACCTCCAGGAGGGTGAGGATCTAAAGTCACTGGAGAACACCAGCCCGGCCCAGGCCTATGATCGATTTGTGGAGGCTTACACCTCCCACCTGTGCGCCGCAAACTCCATGCCGCTGGAAGTCCTCCTCCAAAAATTCAACGCCAACTACAGCGCCAGCCGGGCCGCCCTGGTTATGCTGTGGAGGGTGGCGGAAATACTCCGCCACGAAAAAGAAACCGATTGTTTGACACCAGTTTACAGGGCGTGGCTGGCCGGGGAGATCGCGGCGGGGAGGATCAAGGCCCCGGGGTGGGCGGATCCCCGCCTCCAGGCGGCCTGGCTTAACGCCACCTATATGGGATCGCCGGTTCCAAATATCGATCCCTGGAAACAGGCGCGCGCCGCGCGTGAAAACATGGCGATCGGTGTGAGCACCGGGCGCAAGGAATCCAAAAACCTGGATCGCGGGGACGTGGCCGCAAACCATGAGGAGCTGGCCAGGGAGTACCAAACCTTGCCGATCCCCTACTGGGAGCAAAAATAATGGCGGATCCTTTAATTGTCGATATCACACCAGCGGACACCTGGGTTTTGGTGGCCCAGAACGTCCAAAGCGGCCAGCTTTTTGAAAAGAAGGGGGCCAAGTACATTTACACCACGCGGGACACCGGAAACCCCGGCCCACCCGCCAGCCCCCTGACTGATCAGGCCCCGCTATTTGATGACACCACCACAGCGGTGATCAGCTCCTCCTTTGCCATAGATGTGTACGTTCGGTGTATAGGTGAGGAGGGGAAAGTCATGGTGGTGATCCCATGAGTGTGAACCAGGGAAAAACTGATCTAATAGGTGACGGTGGCGGGGCCGCGGCGGGCCCGGTGGGGCCCCACGGTGAGGCCTCCCACGTAGGCCAGATCGGTGACGCCTCCCAGGTGAACATTGAAAAACTGGGGACGCCGGCGATCGATGACGTCCAGGACGCGATCCGCCTGGGTGGAGGAGCTGGGGCCACGGGCTCCGGATACATAACGGATGCGGGCGGAGGCTCGATCGATATCGCAGCCGGCGCGGGGTTCATTCGTGACACCGCCAGCCACACGGGCGATCTGAAATCTTTTGAGTGGTCCGCCCTGGCCGGCCAGGCGATCCCCGCGGACACCGTGCGCCATGTGGGGATCGATTACAACGCCGGATCCCCCCAGGTGCTGATCCAGGCCGCGGACTCATGGAACTGGACCACCACCTTTAGGCTGGGATCCGTTGTGAACGAAGGCGGAACACTTCACATAGTGAACAACCCACAGCGCGCCGCGGACGCGATCACCCTGGCGTATGAACGATTTTATGAAACAGAACCGATCAGGCGGGCGGACCGCCTGGGCGGCCTGATCCTGGGTGAAACGGGCACAAGGAATCTCACCGTGTCCGCTGGTGAATTTTACGACGGTCTAAACGAGTTTTACCAGGCCGCCAAGGACACCAGCGGGGCGGACACTTTCGATTACTATTACCGGGCCACGCCCAGCGGTTTCACGAAGGTGGCCGCACAAACCCAGTGGGACAACACCCAGTACGATGACGGATCGGGAACCCTCCAAAATTTGGGGGTCAACAACTTCGGGATCGTGTGGGTGTATCTGGAGCTGGACAACTCCCTGGTGGCGCTGTACGGCCAGGGGAATTACAACACCCAGGCCGCGGCGGAAAATGCGCCGCCCCCGTCCACAGTTCCGCTCCGCCTCCAGGTACACGGCAAGCTGATCGGGCGCCTGATTTTTCAGGAATCCCAGGCCACCGCGGCGGCGATCGAATCTGTTTTTACTGTCGATCTAAACCCGGCCCAGGTGACAAGCCACACGGAGCTGGCGGACATTGGAACGAACACCCACCCGGCGATTGACGCCCACATAGCGGCGGCGGTTTTCGGAAAAGATTACCAGCGCCAGGAGTCCCTGGCGGAGTCCCAAACCACCCTGGCCGCGTACCAGGACAAAGTCACCCTAACCACCCCGGCCCTGACTGGAACTTATCGGATCGCCTGGGGGGCCATGGTCACAAACACGGACAAGGTGGGCCAGGTAAGGCTCTATAACTCCACGGACGCGGCGGTGGTGGGGGCTGAAATACCCTACAGGCCCAAAGTGGCCACGGATAATTACCCCACCCGCGGGGCGGTCCATGAGGTGACGTTCACAGGGGCGGCGAAAACTTTTATAGTTCAATGGAAGGACGGCGCGGGCGGTAATACCCAAAGCATAAAAGACGCCTGGATCGAAGTTTGGAGGGTTTCCTAATGAGTGAGGCGATCAACTATTCAATAACGGGCGATTTTCCGGATCAGGTTGTGGGATCGGACGTCCTGGAGGGACAGATCAAAAACTCCGCGATCGTGGCCGTCCTGGAGGGCGTGAACGTGAGCACGGAGGACAACGAGTGCGCCTGTATTTTTGAGACACCCCCCAGCGGCGGGGACGTCACGATCCTGGACGGCCTGGTGGCCGCCCACACCCAGGCGCTGATCACCCAGAAACACACGGAGGCGATTTTAAAGGAACGGATCCTCCCGGCTGATTATGCCCACGATCTGGACGTGGAAAGCACCGCGGAGGGCCTGGTGATAACAACCGCGATCGCGGAACTCCAGATCACGGACGAAACCACAGTGACCGCGGATCCGTCCCTGACTAAGCACGTTTTGATCTCCCTGGTGTACGATGAGCCCGGGGACGTTTTCGAAATCATGGCCTTTGAAAAAACCAGCGGCGAATATGCCGATCTCCCGGCTGGCCACTACCTGGTCCAGCAGGACGTATCCGAGTGGTATGTGGTGGCCGGTGGTGACACATTGATCGAGGTTTGAACATGGCGAACATAAACCCACAGATCCCAAACAAAGCAAAAGAGGCGAAGCAGGCCGCCCAGGCCGCGCAAAGTGTCCCGGATCTCCGGGTGGCCGTGGTGGACAATGCGGAGGCGATCGAAAACCTCCAGGAGCTGGTGGCCAGGCTCCAGGAAAAAGTAGGGCGATAAATGATCGTCAATTATTTTAGAGTTTGGGACACGGACGCGGACGCCTGGGATTTTGGGTGGGGAGTTGACACTCCCACCCAGGCCTTCACGGACCCGGCCCACGCGATCGATCCGGACAGGATACTCCTGATCAAAAGCGTGGAAACCGCGGACAACCTGGACAACCTGGATCCAAATAATTTCACGCTAGAACAGGCGCGCACCGTCAAATGCGATTCGATAGACTACAGAACGCGCCAGCTGATCGGGGAGGGTTTCACGTACAGCGGGAAAACCTTTTCATTGAGTGACGCCGCGCAGCTGAAAATGTCCGGCCTAAACCAGGTGAGGAGTGAGGCGGCGATCACGTATCCGGTGAAAGCAAACACGATCGATGATCAGGACGTGTACGCAATCCCGGACGCGGCCACCTTTTTGGCCTTCTATCTGGAGGGAGTAACCACCCTCCGGGGCCATGTGGACAGCGGGACGGAATTAAAAGACCAGGCGCGCGCCGCCGCCACGGTGGCGGAGGTGGAGGCCGTGGTGGATCCAAGATAGGGGATCAAATGTTTCAAATCTGGGCATGTGAAACGGAATTTGTAAAGGGATACATTGAACGGGTGATCAATGCGTCCCCCGCGGACGTACAGGCGGCCAATGAGATTTTCCACGCGGCGGAGCAGCCGGAGATCCTGGCCGCGTCCGGCAAGGAGGCCACGATCACGATCAAGGGCCTCCTGTCTCAATCTGGACCATCCCCGATCGATCGCTTTTTTGGTTATGAGGGGACCAGCTACGCTGGGATCATTCGTTCCATTGAAGCGATCCGGGCTGATCGGAATATCGAAACAGTAAGGCTGCTCCTTGATACTCCGGGCGGTGAGGTGAAAGGCGTGGACCAGGTTTGGACCGCGGTTTATAACCTCGCCCAGGAGAAAACTGTTATTTCTGAAAACCTCGGTTTAATGGCCTCCGCGGGTTATTGGATCGGGAGCCCGTCCGATCGTATTGTGGCCGACTCACCCACGGCCCTGACCGGATCGATCGGGGTGGTCATTACTTATATCGACACCAGCAAATTCGAGGAAAGGATCGGGATCAAGTTTGTGGAGGTGGTGAGCAAAAACGCCCCGAACAAACGGCCCGATCTTTCCACAAAGGACGGTTTAAAAGTGGTCCAGGAGCGGGCGGACGCCCTGGAGCGCATTTTCATCAAACGGATCGCCCAGGGGCGTGGCGTCACCGACAAAAAAGTGGCCCAGGACTTTGGGCGGGGCGCGGTCCTCCTGGCCGCGGATCCGGACGCCAGCGCGCCCACAGCGGTGTCCGTGGGCCTGATCGATTCAGTACGGGCGGACAGTCCCGCTCCTACCCTCCAGGACCAGGAGCAGGCCGCCACGGCCCAGGAGGAGGACACCACGGACGGGGGCGAACTCAAAAAGGACGAAAAAAAGCAGGGGGCCACCCTGTCACACCCTGATCAGGGGATAAAAACAGAAAAGGAGATCAGAAAAATGGACGACTTGATCAAACTCATGGCCGAAAATCCGGCCCTGAAAACACAGCACCAGGAGCTGGTGGACAAGGCGATCGCGGACGCGGTGGCCGGTCCGGAGGCCAAGCTCCAGACGCTGGAGGAAAACGTGGCCGCGTGTGTTCCTTACCTGGTGGGGAGTGCCTACCCGGAGCCGGTCCAGAAATTGGCCTGTGACGTGCTCCAGGGGAACGCGGAAAAAGCCGCCCTCCTGGGTGCCGTAACCGTGATCGATTCCCAGAAGGAAACGGACAACACGGCCCAGGCCGCGGAGGAGTCCACCCAGGCCGGTGAAACCCCCGGCCAACAGGCGGGTGAGGAGCCCAGGGCGGACGGTGAGATCCACAACGAAAATGACTACCAGGCCCAGCGCGCGCGTTTTCGTGCGCTCCGGGGATAGGAGGAACCAATGGGAGTCGAATCAAGACAAGACGTAACAAACGTTGCCTTTTTTCTGGACGGATCCGAAAAGTACAAGGACAACGAAACGATCGCACAGGACGCCGGGCGCTCCGGGGACATGCTGGCCAAGACCGTCATGGCCCGGGATCCCTCCACAAAAAAGTGGGTTCCCTTCACGGACGAAACCGCCGCGGACGGAACCCAGTTTCCCCGCGGGATCCTGAAAAAGGATATCGCGGAGGCCGATATCCAGGCCGGGGACGTCACGGGAGTTCCGATCACCATAATCGGCGTGATCGTGGACGTTCAGCAACTGGTGATCGAGAACAGTAAAACCCTGGACACCGTGATCAATTCCCCAGCGGGGATCAATCTCACCGTGGAGGACAAACTCCGCGAGGTGGGGCTGGTGGTGGAGTCCACGATCGACATTGACGAATTCGAAAACTAGGAGGGAAAAAAATGTTTTTTTCAGCAACACCACAGCCCCTGGGAACCTACAGCCGTTTCATGATGGACGATTTCCAGGATCGGAACATTGTTTCCGTTAAAACCGGTTTCATGGCGTTTTTCGGGCGCCCGGAGGCCGGGGGCCGCACAAGGTTCAACCCGGACGCCGCCGTGTTCGATTACGACATTATCAGGGGGAACCGCCGCCTGGGCGCCCTGGTTCCGCGCGGGATGGACGGGCGATCGGTCGGGGACAAGCAGAAAAACACCCGGGCCCAGCGGTACACCACCACGGCCCGTGTCATGCCACTGGGTGAGGAGGAGGGCGATATCCAAGCGTCCCAGCTCCTCCTCCGCCAGGCGGGTGAAACCCCGCAGCAAACCCAAACCAGGTTGGACCGGATGCGCTCCCTGGCCATGGATCACCACGATGAGCACGCGCGCCGGTTCACCAGAACCATGGAATATCTGGCCGCACAATCGGTCCTGACCGGCAAAATGCCCACCCTTTTGGGTTCCGGCGTGGCCGCCGATCAGATTTTCGACTGGCGGCGCTCCGCGGGAAATATCTACAGCGTACCCACCGTGTGGACGGACCCCGCCGCGGACATTTTCGGCAATATCGATTACGCCTGCGAACGGGTGGACGTCAAAGGCATGGCAAACCCGGATTTTATCGGGTTCAGCTCCAGCGCGATCGTGGCGTTCTTGAAGGACGCGGACGTGAAGGAGAAAAGCGACAACCGCCGCTGGAACCTGATCAACGTGGGGGACAATCGTTTCACGCTCCCGGATCGCTTCGCGCGTTTCGTGGAGGGTGGCTGGAAGGCCCGCGGGTTCCTCCAGACTCCGAACGGTTACGAACTGTATATGTTCACCAGCAACTACACGTACGACGACGACACCGGATCCTCCGAAAAGTACATGCCGGACGGGTCTGTCATTGTGGCGGACTCCCAGGCACGGTACGATCGGATCTTCGGGCCCCCGGAAGTCCTCCCGGACATTCCCCAGCGCCAGGAGCAGATGCGCCAGCTTTTCGGTTTTTCGCCAACTGATCCCCAGCTCCCGGACAATATCGCGGGCCTGGGAACCACGGTTCCACCCGCGGCGTTTTACTTCGACGCGTACATGCCGGACAACTGGAAAAGCGCAACGATTCGCACCCAGATCTCGCCGGTGTTCGTGCCGGTCCAAACCGATGCGATCTGTACCCTCACAGACGTGACGCCATAGGAGGAAAAAAAATGTTGATATGGAAAGGCCCAGGAGTTCTCGGCATGCCGGGAAAAGTTCAGGACGTAGAACCAGGTGATCCGATCCCGGAGGGTGTGGACCCGGAGCGGATCGCACGCCTGAAAAAGGCCGGCAAGATCGAGGAGAAAAAAGCGGCCAGCAAAAAGAAAAAGTGAGGCTAAAACATGCCGGACGAAAACAAACCAAAGGACAAGGCCGCGTCCAAACCAAAGGACAAGGCCAAGGAGGAGCCCAAAAAGCCGCTGATCCAGATCCGGAAAAAGAAACCTGAAAAGGTGATCTACCGTGGCCGGCAGCGTTTTGTGGGCTCGATCCCGGAGGACAAAAAGCCCAGTAAATGATCAACCTGCGGGAAAAGATCGAGGCCGATTTGTCCACCACCCTGGAAGGGCGTTTTGGGCTCCCTGTGGTTTTGCTGTCCCCGGACGGGGAACGGCAAACACACTCCAAGAACGACCCGGAACAGCTCCTCCAGGCCCAGGTGATATATGACACGCTCCAGGACAACCCGGACAGCGGGGCGGAGGTGATTGTCCACAAACCGGTGATCACCCTCCGGAAGTCCAGCCTGGACCGCGTACCGCTCCCAGGTGAACGGTGGGCGTTCTCCGTTCCGGAGGAGCCCAGGCGGGACGCCGATCAGGTTTGGTACCTGGCGGAACGCCCCAGGGAGGACGGGAGCTCGATCGGCTTCGTTCGTTTGTACGGTGTCAAAATGTCGGAGGCTCCACCTTGATGAATTTCCGTAAAATACGGGACGCCCTCAAGGAAACCCTGGCCACCGCCGCGGCGGGCCGGTTTCGTGTTATTGGATACCAGCAACAAGGCCAGGACGCCGGCGCCATAGTGGACAGCGATCGATCGGTTCAGGTGTATTTTTTCCGCGGGGAGTTTCCCAAAGGAAAGGGGAGCACCACGGGCCCGGTTATGCACGATCTCACGTTCAACCTGGAGCTGGCGGTGAGCAAGGCGGCGGAGGGCAATCTCACCCCGATTCTTGATCCTGGGGCCAGCGGCCCGGAACTCAAGGCGGCGCTGGAGTCATTCAAGGAGGCCAGCGGCCTGGCCAATGAGTCCCTGGACGAACTGGCGGACGTGGTTTTCAATATCATAATGGACGCCCGGAACATTGATCTGGGCCACGATTCTGTCGTGGCTGATCGGTGGGTTCCGAACATTCAAAAGGACCAGCCGATCCCGCGTGGCGATCTGGTAGTCCTCACCGGGACCATGGCTGTGACTTGTGGAATTGATGAGCAGCTGGACGGCGATCCGGGTGTGGAAATGACGGAAGGCGTGGACACGGAATTTGAACACTGGGATCAAGCTGGTGAGGAAAAGGACACCGTGCAAAAAACAGGCACGATCAACAAATAAAGGAGACAAGGAAAAATGCCTTTAGATGCAAATTCGAAAGCCGCCGCCGTGGGTACAGGGGCGGAAAACAAACAGTTTGCGCCCAGCGCGCAAAACGTACCCAGAAAAGCCGCGATCATAGGCCTGTTCGATCCTTCGATCACAACGGTGGTCCCGGGAACCCCCCAACTGGTCACAAGCGCGGAGCAGGTGGGCGCCCTTACGGGTTTTGGTTTCCCCCTCCACCGGCTGGCCAAAAAATTTGAACGCGGATCGAACGGGATCGAAATGTGGATCAGCCCCACCCCGGAGGACGTGGCCGCGGCGCAATCGGAAGGAAACGTGGACTTTGCCGGGTCCGTTCCGGAGGAGGCGGGAACCATGCCGCTTTATGTGGCCGCGGAGCGCGTCCCGGTGTCGATCACCCTGGACGATGACGGGGACACGATCGCCCAAAAGTTTGTCGATGCGGTGAACAATGATCGGGATCTCCCCGTGACCGCGGCGGTAGACGGCGTGACCACCTCACAGGCAAACCTCACAGCCAAGGCGGGATCCGCCGGTGGCGATGACATAACCCTAACAGCCGCGTGGGGATTTCAGGAGGAAATCCCCGCTGGCGTGGTGGTTTCCGTAACGGAAATGACCGGGGGCGCTGGTGCTGTTAGCCTGGAGGACAATCTCAAGGGTCTGGGGATCAACGATAACCAGAACGAGCGCAACTGGACCGCGGTTGTCCTTGACTGGACGGCCCACGCCTTTGACACCGGCCTGGCGGAGGTGAGCGCGTACAACGGGCTGGGAAACCTCCTGGAGGGCGACTTTGACAAAATTGTGGCGCGCCCGTTCCGGTGTTTGTCTTGCGCGCCCAGGGAAGCCGTCCTGGGGGATATCGTGGCCTTGACGGACGCCTATAAACTGGACCGGACAAACGGAATTCTGGCCGCCCCAAACTCCCCCGCTATGATGTGTGATATTTCCGCCACCGTCATGGGGATCATGGAGTCGATCAACAACAACCGGGCCGCGGAAAACTACACGGGCCGGGTGGTTCCGGATATCATCCCTGGCCTGGCGGACGAGGGATCGTGGGCCGGCGAACGCTGGACGGATGATTATAACGCGCGCGATCTGGCGGTGAAAAGCGGGATCTCCCCGCTGTTTGTGGAAAACGGTTTTTTAACCGTCCAAAACGTCCAGAGCTTCTACCGCCCGGACTCCGTGCCCTCCAATTCAAACGGGTGGGCCAGCCAGCGGAACATGTCCGTGACACAAAATATCCTTTTCAACCACAAGGCCAATTTTAACCGGGAGGAGTGGAAAGGGAACAGCGTGGTGGCGGACGTCACGAAGGTGACGAACTCGATCGACAGGGAAAAGGTGAAGGACCGGGACGCGGTCCTGGATGATCTCCTGGCCCTGGCGGACGCATATGAGGGGCGCGGGTGGATCTTTTCCGCGGCCTGGACAAAAGAAAAACTCCTGTCCGAACCGTGGCGCGTGGCGCTACGTCCGGACGCCCTGGGGTTTAACACGTTTTTCCCGGTTCAGTATTCCGGGGAACTCCAGATCCTGGACAACCTGATCGAGTTTGACGTGGCGATCTCCACGCAACTGTAAAGAGGTGAAACAATGCCAAAAGACATAGCAGGGAGCCTGCGAAAACTCACGATCAACGGCCAGCCGTTCCGCGTCATGGCGGACGTGAACATGACGGAGATCGTCACGGCCTGGGAAAACAGCCACCTCCCCACCACGGGGCGCGCCATGCGGAAAATGGTTAAGCGCGTCCCCTCCCGGGAAGGCCTCCCCCTGGCCACTAACTCCGCGGAGCGCGCAACGCTCAAAAACTTTGCGGAGGGCCTGGACGATCTCAAATTCCTGTACGAAAACGCCGCGGGCGATAAGTACAGGTGCACAGGATCGCTAGAGGTAGAAAACAACGAAACAGAGGAAAACCGCACGAACGTTCAGATCCTCCCGTACCTGGATTGGGATCTGGCGCAAGGCTAAAAAACAGGTGGGTGAGTCATGGGAAAAAAACTTTCCAAGGAAATGGCCGCGGAGCAGGTGGCCAAGCTGTTTGATTATTACGAGATCGATCCGGATGATTATGAGGACGGAGATCAGCGGACCGCGATCCGCGCGGCCAGAAACAAGCTAACCCGCGGTGTCATGAATCACCGCGTGGAGATCACCGGGGACGAAGTGATCAAGGTTGTCCAAACCTTGAAAAAGCCGATCGGGAAAGATGAGCCGATCACCGCCCTGGACTACCGGGAGGTGGACGCCAGATCGAAGGTGGGCGCCAAGGAGGACGACGACGATCGCACGCGGTTGTACATGTTCCTGGGCAACCTGTCCGAGGTGGGGCTGTCCAATATCCTAAAATTGAAAGGTGTCGATCTAGGAATAGCGGAAACCCTGGGTACAATTTTTTTACAAGTGTAACCCCTCGGATCGATCAGTGGGTGCTGAACGTCTTTTCTGAGGGGGTGCAACCTTCGGAGATCAAGCGCATGGGATTTCACGATCTCAAATACTGGAACGATTGCCACAAGATCCTCGAAGGGGCCCGAAAACGGGCGATCAAAGGTAAAAAATAGCATGCCCACCTATCCAGTCAAAACCGATTTTGTGGCCAAGGATAACGTGTCCGGCGCCTTCAAGCGCATGGGAAAAAGTGCGGACATTTTCGGCAACAAATCAAGCCGCGCATTTAAGAAGGCCAGTAAGGGCGCCACGGGTTTTAAATCCATTGTGGGCGGGATCCTCACCGCTGGAGCTGTCCAGCGCGGGACCGCGTTAATGGCCCAGGGGATCCGTGAAGTCACCACGGAGTTCCTAAACTTCGATGACGCTGTGACAAAGGGCGCCGCAAAATTCCCGGGAAAAATCAGGAGGGGAACAAAGGAATTTGAGCAGCTGGGGACCACGGCCCGGGATATTGCCAAAACCACACGCTTTAGCGCCGCGGACGCCGCGGGCGGCCTAGAGTTTTTGGCCATGGCGGGATTCAACGCCCAACAGGCTATGGCCACCCTCCCGGGGATCACGGACTTAGCCGCCGTGGCGTCAACCGATCTCGCTGGGGCAAGCGACATCGCCAGCGATGCGCTGGGGGCCTTTAACATGATGACAAAGGACACCACCCAGCTGACTGAAAACCTGACTAAAATAAATGACACGTTTGCCGCTGGAATAACCACTTTCAACATGGATTTGACCCAGCTTTTTGAGTCGGCAAAAATGGCGGGCCCAGTTTTCACGAACGCCTCCCAGTCCTTGGCCACGTTCACCACCGCCGCAGGGGTGATGGCCTCCGCAGGCATTAAGGCCACAATGTCCGGAACTCAGCTACGGACAGCTATGCTCAACCTCCAGGCGCCGGTTCCCGCGGCCCAAAAGCGCCTAAAGGAACTGCGGATCGAAACAGAGAAAAACGGAAAAATGCGGGACTTTTTCGATATCCTGGGGGACGTTGAAAAAGCCACCGCAAACATGGGGGACGCACAGAAGGCGGCCACCTTAAAATTGATTTTTGGAAAACGCGCGATCGCCGGCGTTTCCGTCCTCCTGAATGAGGGCAAAAACCGCTTAAAAGATTTCCGCAAAGGTTTGGAGCAATCCCAGGGCCGGGCCAAGGACATGGCGGACGAAATGAACAAATCCCTGGGGGCCCGCCTGGACAAGCTCAAAAACAACCTGATCGAGGTGGGCCTAAAAACCTTTGAGACTTTCCAGGACAAATTCCCCGGGGCCCTGGACCAGGCCACCGCCGCGGTGAAAAATTTTGACGTCACCCAGATCACGGACGGGATCAAAAGTGTCATAAAACTGATCAAGGACACGAAAAAGGCGATCGAGGTTTTGACGCCTTTTATCTGGGGAGCGGTGACGGCCTGGGGGGCGTACAAGCTGATCATGATGGGAGTCACCGCGGTTCAGTTCGTGAAGTACGCCATGGCCGCGGCCAAGGCCGCAAAGGCCGCCAGCGTGGCCCAGTGGCTGTGGAACGCCGCCCTTTTGGCAAACCCCATAGGGATCACCGTGGCGGCGATCGCGGTTGCTGCGGGCGCCCTGGTGGCCGCTGGGTACACGATCTGGAAAAATTGGGATTATATCCTAGTGCTATTAAATGAAGGGTGGCAAGGCGCAAAGGATACATTCTGGTGGCTGGTGGGCTGGGTGGAAAAAGGGATCGCTTTTATGGTTGAAAAGTTCAAGGCCCTTTTTGGAGGGATCACGGGTTTGATCGATGCGTTCCGGAAGGGCGGGATCTCCGGGCTGGTGGACGCCTGGAAAAACATTTTCCAGGACACTGGGCCGGCCAAGGTTCCGGAGCAACGCGCGCCAGCTCCTCCACCTCCACGCCAGGCCCCGAACGAAGCACGGGAGCAGGCGCGCGCGTACGATTACATGCGCGGGGTGATCACGGTACAAAACCAAACGGATCTGGAGCTGGGTGTGAACCAGCAAACACGGAACGCGCCGCCGCCGATCCGGCTGGAACTAGCGGGGCAAAATAGATGAGCACACCACTAGATCGCGTGGCTGAACTCCTGGGCGTGGGCCCGGACAACTGGCGGGAAAGGGTGGCGAACTCGATCCGCCTCACCTCCCCGGACGGCAATAATTTTTCAGCCGGCTGGGTGAAGGGCCCCCGCTCCATGGACAAAAAGGTGGGGATCTTCACGTTCCCCAAAGTGCGCGGAAACCCCACCCAGGACATGGAGGTGGACAGCTCCCGGTATGACTTCACGATCTATTTTTCCGGCAAGGACAACGATCTGGAGGCGAACCGATTTTACGCCGCGTGCCGGGAGACCGGGCGCTGGGGCGTGTTCCACCCTGTCCACGGGTTTTTGGAGTTGCAACTCCTCACCGTCACGGAGATGGACGATCCGGTGGACTCCGGGAACATAACGGAGATCAACACCAGCTGGATCGAACCGATCGATGACGTCACACTAAAAACGGGCCGGGAGCTGGCCGGCATTATTGACAGCGGCGTAAACGATCTGAATATTTCCGCGGCGCAACAATACGCAAACACCCTCCGGGCTGGAACTGAAACCCTAAGAAACACGATCAAAAAGGCCACGGAAATTAACGCCAAGCTAGTGGACAAAGTTCTGGGGCCGCTGTTCTCCACGGTGGACGCAATCGATAACACAATGTGGGCGATCCAAACCGGGATCCAGGACACCCTTGATACCGCGATCGGTCAGCCCCTCCTCCTGGCGGCCCAGGTTCAACAGCTCACCCAGTACCCGGTCCTGGCGTCCAATGACGTGATCAGCCGGCTGAACTATTACGGCACGCTGGCCGATCAGGTTTTTGACAGCCTCACCACCGGGGACAAGGACACGGATCTAAACCTCCTGGCCACCTCGGAGTTGTCACTCACCGCCACCCTGGGGGCCATGGCCCAGATCGTCACCACTGGAACGCTGGAAACGCGCGCCCAGGGGGTGGAGGTTGCCACCGGCCTGGCGGACTTTTTCGATCGCGTGGTGGCGGAGCTGGAAACCGCCCAGGAGCGGTTCGCGGACAAGGACATTGATGATCAATATTTTTCACAGTCCCAGGCCTTCGCGGACGCCGCAAACCTCACCGGGAACGCGATCCGCTACATACTTCTGACCGCCTTTGATCTCCGTGTGGAGCGGCGTTTCCGCCTGGATAGGGCAAGGCCCCCGATCTGGATCGCGTTCAAGGAATACAGCACCGGGGATCTTGACTCTAATTTTGATCTTTTTGTGAAAACAAACGGGCTCAAGGCGGAGGAATTGCTCATGCTCCAGTCCGGGCGGGAGGTTGTCATTTATGAGTAGGCCCACCCCCGGCAAACCGTACACGGTCCAGAAGGGTGACACCCTGATCGGGATCGCCAAGGCCGCATATGGGGACGGTGGAAAGTTTACCATTATCTGGAAGGCGAACCAAAGCAACCTCCGGGGGAGCACACCCGATCAGGTTTTCCCTGGTGAGGTTCTGAACATACCACAGGACCAGGACAAGGAGGCCCTAAAACGGGAGATCCTGGGGGATAGTATCCCCGGCAAGGATCCGGACGACTTCACCCTGGTGATCAACTCCCAGGAGTTCCCGGCGATTTCCGGGACCGTCACGGACAATCTGGACATGGCCGCGATCGGGTTTTCCGCCGTTCTGTTTTTTGACGCGGAGGACAACCGCCTCCGGGAGGTTTTGCGCCCGTACGGATACACGCCGGCCAAGGTGTACCTGGGCGGCGAGCTGGCCGCGGACGGCGTGATCTACACCCCGGAAAACTCACTTAGTGATCAGGGCCTCACCTCCACCCTGGAGGGCTGGAGCCCCACCGCGGACGTGATCGACAGCTCGATCAAGCCCCCATATGAGGCGAAAAAGATCACCCTTGAACAGCGCGCGCGGGACTTGTGCGCCCCCCACGGTGTCAAGGTGGTTTTTGAGCTGGACAGCGATCCGCAGTTCGATCGGATAAACGCGGATCCGGATGCGACAATTTTTGACCACCTGGCCGACTTGGCCACCCAGCGGGGCGCCCTGCTCACCGCCAGCCCAGCGGGTGAGCTTATGATCACACAGGCGGCCACTGGGGCCCCTGTGGGGACCATTGAGGAGGGGCGCCCCCCTTACACGTCCATGGCCATGAGGTGGGACGGGAGGGCCCGCTGGAGCACGTACAGGGCGATCGGACAGTCACCCAAAAAGAAAACCAAAACGGCGATCGCCAATGACGAAAACGTGGGACGCGCCAGGCTCCACACTTTCACCGCGGACGAAACCAGCCTGGGGGAGATCCAGGCCGCGGCGGACTGGAAACGCTCCAAGGCGATCGCGGACTCCATGGCCTTCGATTTTCCGGTTCACAGCTGGTACGATCCGAACGGGAACAGGTGGCGGAAAAACACGATCGTTTCTGTGGTGTCCAAGTCCATGTTCCTGGCGGACGGTTTCGATTTTTTGATCAAGGGTGTGGAGTACACGTTCAGTGACGCCGGAACGCCGGCCAAGCTGTCCCTGGTCCCCCCGCAGGTGTACACCGGGGAGGCCCTGGTGGACCCATGGAGCTGAAAAAATGATCTACGTGGGAGAAGTAACAGGACAGGAGATCGCCCAGAATAAGGACGGCGATCACCCCGTGCGCCTGCTCCAGGTAGAATTCGCCCCGGATGACGTCCAGACCGTGGAGCACGGGACCAGCGGACCGGGGGAGGACAGCGCGCCCCCGATAGGCTCCCGGGTGGTGGTCCTGGCCGTCACGAAGTCATACCGGATCACAATCGCGGTGGATGATGAGATCGATCCGGAGGTGGAGGAGGGCGAGCGCAAGGTGTACAGCTCCGCGGGCGGAGCGATCAAGGCTTTTGCGTACTTCAAAAAGGACGGCGTGATCGAGTTGAACGGGGCGGACGACTTCGCCGCCAGGTTCAACGAATTAAAAAGCGGTTTCGACAAACTGGTGGACGACTTCAACGCCCACACACACGAATACAGCCCCGGCCCAGGAACTCCCACGGACACGGCGCCCACCCTTCCGGCCTCCACAGCTTCGATCGACGGGGCCAAGATCGACGAAATAAAGGTGCCATAATGGTTTCAAGGTTCACAGGCGATCCCGCGGTTTTTATAGATGAGAACAAAACCCACCTAATTTTTCGAGGTGGCCAGCCCCTCATGGATCCGGGCCTGTACAATGCCGTGATCCTGTCACTGTTCACCAGATATGAGGAGGACGGGAAACCGTGGCCGGGGAACCTACTTTTTGACACGGAGGCCCAGCGCGTGGGATCTGATTTTGAGCGCGCCGCCTCCCAGCCCCTCACAATTTCCGCATTTAACGATATCAGGGACGCCGCGGACAAGGCCCTGGCCTGGATGCTGAAACCCGAGTCTAGGCTGGCGAGCAAGATCACCACCACGGTTTCCAATCCCACAGGGCGGATCCTCCAGGTGGTGATCGCCATTGAACCGCCAGGGCGCGATCTCCAGGTGCTCACCCTCCAGAAACATGGCGAAAACTGGGTGAACCAGATCAATGATCCGGTTTTTGAAAAGGTGTAAAAAATGGCCTATGTAGTCCCCACCACTAAAGAAGTTTTTGATCGAAACCTGGCCTATTTGGAAAACAGATTAAATCAGGAAAGCCCCCTAAATGAGGTGGCCTTCCTCCGCGTCCTGGCCGCTGTCACCTCCATGGATTACACGGAGCTGAACCGCTATGCGGCGGAACGGGCCCGGCAAAATTTTGCCGTAACCGCCAATGAGGACACGCTGGAAAATCCCTTCGGTGTTGAATTAGACACCCCCAGGAAACCAGCCGAGGCGGCGCGCCTGGAGATCGAGCTGGAAAGCACGGTCCCGATATCGGCCCAAACAGAATTCATAGGGGACAGCAACGGGGCGCGGTACTTTTCGGAGGCGGAGGCGATCCCGTCCGGTGGGGTGGCCGTGATCAATGTGGCCGCGGAGTTTGCCGGCGTGGCGGGGAACCTGAACGTGGGCGAAACCATGACGATCGGCAAGGAGATCGCCGGCGCCGGACGTGTGGCGGAGATCACGGACGTCCTGAACGTGGGGGCGGAACGGGAGGACGTGGAGGCCTACAGGCGCCGCATTTTGAACGAACTACACGCCCAGGGCGGTGGGAGCAACGGGCGCGACTTCCGGGTGTGGGGTGAGGCGGTGGCCGGCGTTTTCCGCGTGTTCCCATATTCCGGGGCGCCGGTGGGGGAGCTGTCGATCCCTGGCGATGTCACCGTGTACGTGGAGGCGGACGCGGACATTGATCCGGACGGGATCGCACCCCCGGCCCTCCTCCAGGAAGTCCGGGAAAATATCCTTTTCGATCCGGACACTGGGATCGCACGCCCGGCCCTGGGGACCACGGACGAACAGCTCCACGTCGAGAGCATTTACCGCACAGGGTTCTACGTGGAGATCAGGGATCTGATCGTGGATCCGGCAATCGAAACAAAAACAAAGGACGCGGTGGAGGCCGCCCTGGAGGAATACTTCCGATCGATCGTTCCGTACATGGAGGGCCTGGATCCTGAAATTGACAGGACGGACACGATCACGGATCTGACACTTTCGTCCGTGGTCCAGGACCAGCTCACGCCCCTGGGCGCCGCCGCTGGCGGGATCGGGTTCGGGCTGGAGGTGGACACGTTCCTGGCCAGTTACACCCTGGGCCTGGGTGAGCTGTCAAAACTCATAAGCGTGATCTATGTCTAATCGACTAATAGACGGAAACATGGAGCAGGCGGGAACCGCCGCCTGGAGTGAATACCCAGGAGGAGGGATCACGGTCCTGACAAAGGATCCCACCGTGAAAAAAACGGGGGCGCAATCCCTCAAGGTGGATCTGAACGGGTTCACCGATCCCCAGTATGTTGACTTTGGACAGCCGGACGCCCTGATCCGATCAATGTCTTACCTGTACAACTCCGGTAGCGTCATGCCAAACTACGCCTGGAAAAATCTACTTCCAGATCCGGGCTGTCAAAAGGGATCCGCGGGCGATTGGACAGCATTAAATAGTGCCATATTGAGCAAGCCGATCGAACCCCTAGACGCCTTTGCACCCAGACGCCTGGACGTGGCTTACAACGGAACCGCAGGCGCCGCCGCCATGACAGCGGCGGACATTTTCGAAGTGGGAAAAACGTACAGAGTTCTGGGGGGCGCATTTAATAACCCAAGCATAGAAACAGGAAACGCTGGATCCAGCACAGTGAGGGCAACCGGTGACGGTAATTTTGATTTTACATTTTCACCGGCTGTAGGGGAAACACGCTTAATTGTTCGCCACACTGGGACAACCTCCACCGAAGCAAACCGGATCGGGATCTACGATATCACCGCGGGGCCCTCCTCCCCTGTCCTGTGGGCGGACGGCACGGTGTACGGATCGCAAACAAAAATTTACAGCGACCTGGGGCGGTCCATACAGATCCAGGACCAAAACGATTATGTCAACCTGGGGGAGTCCTTTTTTCTCCCGGGTGACGCCCAGATCGTTTACCTTTGGATCAACTATTTAAGGACGCGATCCAGTGACGGGATCCTAAATTCCCAGTGGGATTCTGGGGACGTCACCCGTTTTACTTTTGGCCTTGAAAACGGCGTGGCGGTGTACAGAAAACCGGGGATCGGCCTGGTGGTGAAAGGGACAACGCGAGTCGATGACGGGCGCCCACACCTTGTGGCGTGGCAAAGAAAACCGGACGCAAAGATCGAAATCTGGATTGACGGCCAGCTGGACAACTCGCCGGGGCCTATTGACGCTGTTGTTTTCCCCTCCGTGGATACCCAGATCGGAATTGATCCGGCGCTGGGTGGCGGTGTTTCCTTACCGTGCGATCTGTCTATATCTGGCGGAGCTTGCGCCAACTGGGATCAAATATTTTGGGAAGGCACCTATGATGCGCTTAGAAGCGTTGCCCTGAATAACGGAAACGCCTATCAGCTGATCTCGCCCTCCACCACAACGCCCCAGCGGGTCCGCGGGTGGGCATGGTCCAACGGCTGGCCCGGTTCGGTTCCTGTGGTGGCGGCCCACGCTCCAGGGTGGGCCGACAATGAGATCGTATGGTTTGGGGTGGACGGCCAGCCGGAACAGGAGATCGATCTGGTACTCCCGGACGGGGTGGACGAACTGGTCCTGGGCGTAAAATTTTCGGAGGACGGTTTTTGTAATTTTGACGATTTTACCGTGGAGGATGACACCCCCGGGCCCCCTTCAAATGCGATCGTAAAAATGCGGGACGTCCTGATCGGACTCCTCCCACCAGGGGAGGCCTGGAAACCGGACATAAAACGGGACTTTTACAAGCTCCTGGACGGCATGGGGGACGGGGCGGACGCGGTTTACCTTTTTCTAAAAAACCTGGCCACCCTCCGGGATCCAGCGGCCACGGAGCAGCTGGAGGACTTGGAAAAGGATCACGGCATTGTTCCCAATGAGGGGATCAGTGAAACGATCCGGCGTAATTATTTAAAGCTGTTAAGGTACGCCCGAAACCTCACCGGATCGGATGACAACCTGGAAAACGCCCTCCAAACCTCCGGTTTCAATTTAAAGGTTTTCAGAAACGATCCAAAGGTGGACCCGGCGATCCTCTTGTGCGAAGAGCTGGTGGTGAACCCGGACATTTTTGATCAGCGCCCCGCGTACGAAATGCAGTGCAACGGGGCGATCGCTTTTTGCGGAAATCAAAAGGCGGTTTGTGGTTTTTTCAGAACCATGGAGCGCACGCCCAAGGAGTACGTGATCCCGGACGATCCGGATCTGTGGGGATACTTCTTTTTTGTTTGTGAGGACCGGGCCCCCGCAGTGGAGGCCAATATCCTGGACGGTGACATGGAGGATCCCGGGGTGACAAACTGGCCAGCCGGCCCGAACAGCGCCACGGCAAAAGACACCGCGATCAAACAGGCCGGCGATCAGTCCCTGAAAGTGGAGGCGGTGAGCAACACCGATCCACAGATCCCGGTGTTTCCACAACCGCTCGCGGAAACCCGGACCCAGTGGTGGCCCTTTACCCTCCAGGGGAACGAAACAGAGATCCCAAGCGCGGCCTGGAAAAACCTACTTCCAGACGGCCCCATGTCCTCCCCCTCCGCGGATCACTGGCTACCGTTGAACGGCGCCAGCCTGGCCAAGTTTTTAAACGCCCCGTACACGGGAACATCTCAACACCTGCGGATCGCCCCAAACCCGACAAACAACCCGGGGGCCTATCAGAACGTGATCGAAAACGGGAAAACGTACAGGGTGATCGGCCTTGGCCGCGGAGGGAGTGGCGGAGGCGGTGTTCCACAAGTCGAAACAGGACCGATCGGATCCACAACTGTGAGGTGGACGGGAACCAGCGCCTTTACGTGGCAACCTTTCGATTTTTCATTCACGGCCACCGCGGACGGCGCCCTAGTCCTCCGGGCCCTCACCAGCCTGATCAGTGATAACGCTTTTTTGTCCTGGTGGGGCTGTACGATATAACGGACGGACCCGCCGATCCTGTGAGGGCGGCGGACGGGACGCTGTACGGTGGACACTACGCGATCCAGGACTGGGGGCGCTCGATCTATCTGGACGGGAGCGCCGGGGACTATTTGGACACCGGCGAAAAGGCCCTGGACGCCGCGGAAACTCAAAGCGTTTACCAGGTGTTTATGCTTGTCAAAACCACGGACACGGACGGGGTTTTCCACAGTCAGTGGCAAGCGGGCGATCCGGATAATTATTGGTTTGGGATCGAGGGTGGAAAGCTCACCTATGAAAGGCCGGAACGTGGGATCAAGCTACAATCCGCGGCCCAAATTAATGACGGACTAGCCCACCAGGTGATCTGGCAAAAGCGGGGAGGCCTGGGAGGAAATCAGATCCACCTCTTCATCGATGATCTGGAGGACACCCCGGCCACCGTGATCGATAATTTTCTTTTTTCAAACACGAACACGCGGATCGGAATACAGCCGGGAACGGGCCTGCGGACAGCTGAATTTACGCTCCAGGCGGCGGGGGTAAATACTGGCCGATATTTCGATCTGTTTGAACTTGTGACCGTGTGGGGTTCGCTAAGATCCTTGCGCGAATCCGGATCATACGCCCAGCAAGCGATCGCGCCTCCAATAACAGAACAGCGCCCGGTCCGTGGGTACGTGTGGGCGGACGGGAACGGAACGATCCCGGCTGTCTATATTCTCAATTCAGCAACCGGCCAGTGGGAGGCCCTGTGGTTTGGAGTAGACAAAACCGGGCGCCAGGTTTTCAACGTGGAAACCCCACCAGGCGGCCCGAACGTGATCCGCCTTTATTCAAAATTTGTGGAGGACGGACACGCCAATTTTGATGAGGTGGATATCAGGCACCTGGAGTACACGCGCGGAACGGTTCCCGCGGAATTGCGGGACAGGTTGCGCCGGATAATTCTGCAATACAAGCCCACCCGGTCCTGGTGCTGTTTGCTGGTGGACTTTGTTTAAAAGGAGATCGGAAAAATGATTCTTTACGAACTGATCGCAAACACCCTGGGAACTTTTCCGGACGTGGAGGCCAAAAACACAACCGGGCCCACCGCCACGGACGGAACGCCGATCCTAAAAAAGGTGGTGGACGATCTGTGGGGTTTCAATCAAGCCCTAATGAAAGCCGCACACCTGGAGCCCAGCGGAAACGATGAAGCCGCGGACGACTCCCAGCGCCTCCGGGCCCTTGATCGCCTTTACTCCTCCCAGACTCTCCCCCCAGCCCTCACAAACGAAATGATCGCGTCCAGGAGATTTCAGGACAATGGGTGGGCGCACACCTGGAGCCCGGGAAACCTGATCGAGGTGGGCGGATCCACGGAACTGATCGCGCTGGAACTAGGTTTTGACGGTGACAAAAAGATCCTTTTAGTATTGGACGCCGCCACAACGGAGATCCACAAGTACGATCTATCAGTCAACCCCCCCACCCTGATCAGCTCCAGCGGCGCCGCCCTCTTGGCGGGCCTGGACACCAGCGGAACACAGGACTGGAAGCCCACCTCCTTTTGCAGTGACGGATCTTTTGTTTTCGTCATGTTCGTGGACGTGGACGCCAGCCCCGAAACTCACGTGGTCCAAAAATACAAGATCGCGGACTGGTCCACGGAGGGGCTGGTGGGGTGGCCGGTCGGTGGTAGGACTTTACCTGGAACCGGTTTAAGTCCCGATCCAGAGTCCCCGCAATCGCTCCACGATCGGATCATTATCGCGGACGACGATCACGTGGCCACCCTGAACAGCTGGACCAATATTGTTGCGGCGTCCTCCGCCGCGGTGTCAATCATTACCAGGGCCGGGGGTGTGATCACCGCCAGCGGGGCCGGGGACGCTCCCACGGGGGCGAACAAATACGGATGCGGGGCCGGGATCGTAACGGACGATCAATACATTTATTTTTGTGGGGTGGACTGGGTTACAAATGACGGGTTCACGGCCTCCGTGGACATATCAAGCCCCACCACCGGTCTGGGTGGCGGGGGCTGGCCCAGGACGTCCACAGGAGATCGCCCCATGGGGCTGGCCTACGATGGACACTACATTTTCACGGCCACAACTTACATTTCCACAAACACAGCCAGGGTGTGGCAATCCACCAGGACGGACGACTCCGCCGCGGTTTGGGAAATGAACCTGGCCAGCTATAACCGGTTAGTGGATTTTATCCCCGTGAACATGGCCCACGATGGTTTCAACCTGTGGATGCATGGCTGGAATGAGGGTTTTGGTTCTGAACAAATCTTTGCTTTTAGCTCCGATTGTGGCGGGGCCTCCATTGTGGGCAACATACCGGACGCCGCCTTCAAACACATGGCCTGGACGGATCCTTATGGGATAGGAACCCACAGGAACCGGATAGGCGGATCACTGTATGATGGCCGGGATTTTTGGTTCATACAGGACAAGCGCGCGGGGCAAACACAATCCGGAAAAATTGGCCGCGTTCCCCGGTCTATGACTAAATGTTAGTGCGCTTTTTTTTCCCGGTTCTGTTCCTTTTCTTCACCCTCCAGGGCCACGCCCGCGCCCAGGGGCCCCAGCGGCCCGCAGGTTCCCCGGAACAGGACACCGCAGTGGACCAGGTGGGCGCGTACATTTCCTGGTTCAAGCGGAACGTGCGGCCCTCTAAACGGCAAGCCGCGATCCTCCTGGCGCCTGAAATTGTGAAGGCCGCGCGGGCCCACGGGCTGGATCCGTTCCTGGTGGCCACCACGGCCCGGTTTGAATCTAGTTTCTGGCCTTCCAATCCGGGAAAAAAGGGGGAGTTTGGTTTAATGCAAGTCATGAGGCTACACACCCTGGCCAGTGAGGCGGAGCAGCTGGACCGGGGGGCGGCCCACCTGGCCCGATCTCTCAAAAAATGTGGGAGCGTGGAGGGCGCGATCAGTCATTACATGGGGGGGCCTTGCCGGCCACCCTTAAAGCGTGCGCGGGGGCGGTTCAGACATTTTCTGTGGGCAAAAGGGAGGTTTTCAAAATGACAAAAAGCACACCACCGGGGATCACAATTTCGGCAAAAATACCATGGAAGATATTGATCGTTATTTTGTCCGCCCTCCTGGGCGGTGGCGGGACGTGGTGGGCCATGGATTTCTATACACGCGCGGAGGTGGACCAGCGGATCAGACAATCCCAGGAGGCCCTAAAGGAGCATGGCCACCAGAGCGCCAAAAAGCTGGAGCAAAAAGTCCAGGCGAACACCTCACAGATCGGGAAAGTCAAAAACACCGTGGACAAGATCCAGGCGGTCCAGATTAAGGACATATCCCGCGCGGAGGCCCGGAGGGTGACTTCCGGGATCCGGAGCAGGGCGGCCCGTGAACAAGCATATGATCGCCTGGTGGATCGGAACGTCAAAAGATTGAAACGCGGGGCGGATCCTTGCGCGTCCGTTTCCTGTGACTGAAACCGACAGAATAAAAGCGCGCCTCCTGGAGCTTCCCCCCTCGGAGCGCCTGTTCCGGATCAATGCCGGCCTGGGCTGGCAAGGTGACAAGATCGAGCGGTCCGGAAACGTCATGATCATTTTGAACCCCCGCCCCCTCCAGGCGGGGCCCACCGGCTGGCCGGACTGTGTGGGCTGGCGGACGGTGGAGATCACCCAGGACATGGTAGGCCAGCGCGTGGCCGTGTTCCTGGCGGAGGAACACAAGCGGGACGCACGGGACAAGCTACGCAAGGAGCAACGCCGCCTCCGTGGACTCATGGAGCGCATGGGGGCGATCTACAGGGTGATCACTGGTTAGCGGTAAATTTTCCGCGTTCGTCTTTTGGCATTTCGCCCAGGTGGAGGCGGAGGGCGAATTTTGATTTGACACCGTTTTTCCTCACCGCCTCATAAATGCGCTGACTTTCCCCGTACTGGAATTGTCCATGCTCCAGGAGATCACCCGCGGAGCTGGAAAGCAGGGGCGCCAGGATCGAAGGCGTCCAGTCCGGGTTCAAACAGTGGGCACAGATCCACCGCCCACGAAACCGGACCAGCTCCCCGCGTTTCCTTTTGCACTCCGCGCACCGGGTCCGCTTTTTTGCTTTTCTTTGTGGCATGTATCACCCCCAATACTTGGCCGTGTACCGCGGATCCCAGTCCTCCGGGATCGGCCTCCCTGATCCCGTACACCAGGAGGGGCCCCCGTCCGTGGCGTACAGCGTATTGATCCAGGGGATCCCGATCTTTTGCCATATTTCCGAACCCGGATCGCCGGCCCTGGTTCGTGAGCTTTGCCGGTGAGCCTGGACCCTGGACCAGGTGGCCCCGTTTTCCGTGAACTCCTGATCCAGCCACTGGAACACCACCTCCAGGGCCTCCAGCTGTTCCCCCGTCAATTCAGCCGCGGGGCCGCCGCCCTCCCACAGGGTTTTCGTGTATCCGGCGATCCCTTCAAAATTCCCCTCGATCTCAATTCCGATCGTTTTCTGGGATAGGCCCTGGGCGTGCCAGATCATGTCCGTGGGATCATTCACCAGGGCGATCCGCCCCTCCTGGGTTACGCCCACGTGGGCGTTCAGCCGGCGCCACTTTTCGGGATCCTGGGGCATGTTGCACCCGGTCTGGTGGAGGGTGACGCCCTGGATCCGGTTCCACGTCCTTTTCCTCCCAAACAGTTTGGGGCGCTTGTGCTGTCCTCGGATATCCGTGATTGTCCCCGGGGGCTGGATCTGGTGGTCCGCGTCCAGGCGCCCCAGGACAGCGGCCCAGGTGGCCGGGCCACACACCCCGTCCACCTTCACCCCAAGCGCCGCCTGGGCGCCCCTGACCGCCTTCTGGGTGTCCTCCCCGAAGATCCCGTCATTGGGGCCCCAGTCATGGCCCAGGACGTCCAGCAGCTCCTGTAGGCGCTTGACGGCTGGCCCGTGCATCATTGGGAATTCTAGCCTTAGTGTTTCCATGCTTGCCTCCGTTTCCTTTTCGCCGGGCCCCAGTGGCCCGGGTGTTTGCCTGGCCGGAGGGCCAGGATCGTGTCCGTTTTCTTTTCCACTAAAAGGGTGAAGTCACCGCCCTGAAAATAAGCCACCCACCAGGTGTTGTCCGTCCCCTCCAGTCCGTCCACCGGGCCCCACTGTTTCAAAATCCAGGCCGCGCGTGGGTACAGGTACTGGGAGCCCACCAGGTGGGTTTCTAGCTCCGCGTGTGTTTCCATTTTCGGAGTTGAAAAAACTGGGAATTTCATTTCCGCCCCCTTTCCTCCAGCTGTTCCAATTTTCGATCAATCCACCACGGGTGGTAACCCTTCACGCCGGCGATCGCCTCCAGGAGCGCCCTGTCCGGTTCCTGGGCGGCCAGCCGGTGGTACACCCACATGGGCTGGAGCTTCACCAGGCGCGCGAGCTGGAGCAGGCGGGACAGCGGCCCAGTGGGGATCCTCCCGTTCGTCCTGGTGGCCCTGAACTCCTCCAGGGACTTGTCCAGCTCCCGGGAAAAGTGGCGGCGCTCCTGGGGCGGCCTGTCCGCCATTTTGACGGGCTTTCCCACCTCCATGAGTTGTGCCTCCACCTGTTCCAGATCCCCCCGTCCACGGCCTCCCCGCGCATGCTCACAGCCTGTACAGGTGGGCCGGGGGCAATAGAGGTAGTCAAGCGCCGGACAAAGGCGGGCGATCACGCCCCGATCGGGCTCCTTGCGCCTTTTTCGCTTGTCCCTCCCGTGGAAATCCCAGGCCACCGCGTCCAGGGGGTGGCCATGCTCCTGGAGGTTCCCCACGTGGTCCAGGATCACGCACTCCGTTTTCCCAGGGAACGGGCGGAGGCCGCGGCCTATCATTTGAAAAAACAGCGCGCGGGACAGGGTGGGGCGGAGCATGATCACACACTCCACCCGGGGAACGTCCAGCCCGTACGTGATAAGCTCGCAACTGGTAAGGCCGTGGAGAGCTCCTGTGCGGATCCCGGCGATCAATTCCCTCCGTTTTCCGGCTGGCATTTTGCCGTCCACGCTGGCGAACCGCCACCCCGCGGAGTTGAAACGCTCCGCGGTTTCCTGGGCCGCCTTCACACTTCGACAGTAAACCAGGGCGGCCTTCCCCGGGGCGTGCTTTTCGTAGTGCTCGATCGCGCGTCCGTAAACCTTGCGTTTTTGGAAGTAGGCCTCCAGCTCCGCGGGGACAAATTCCGTCCCGCGGACGTGTAATTTTTTGAGCCCAGGGACCGGGGGGCAAAAGTACCGCAGGCCGGACAGCCTCCCCTGCTCCACCAGCTCCCCCACGGTGGGCCCCAGGACCAGGACGCGGTACAGCTCCGCCAGGCCCCGCCCGTCCAGGCGCTCCGGGGTGGCCGTAACCCCCAGGAGCTTGGCCTCCGGGAACCTGGCCGCGATCTCCATGTAGCGATCTAGGGCCAGGTGGCACTCGTCCACGATCATGAAATCGGGGGGCGCCTGGATCTTGTCATAGCGCCGGATCAGGGTGTCCTTTGATACCACGTGGACGGCCTGCTCCGGATCCTCATGGCGCCCGGGGGCCATGATCCCATGCTCCACCCCGTCCGCCTCCAGGCGCTCCGCGGCCTGGTCCAGCAACTCCACCCGGGGGACCAGGATCCACACCCGCCGCCCTTTGTCCCTGGCGCTGTGTGTCATGGCTGTGAAAATGTGGGTTTTACCGCTCCCGGTGGGCGCTTGCATACACACAGCCGGGGACGTCCGGAAGGCTTCCCGGACCGCGTGAAACTGGGCCGCCTGGTCCTCCCACAGACTCAAAACCCGTCCCCCTCCGCGCGGTCCGCCAGCTCCAGATCAAGGACGTCCTTTAAAACCAAACAGCGGCGCAACTTGCCGGCCATGCGGGTGGGCCGGTTCTTTTCGACTAGCCCCGCGTGCCGGTGTAGCTGGCGCTGGTATCCCCGGCCCCGTCCTGTGATCCTCATTATTTCGTGGTGATTTGTGGCCACCGCCAGGTGGCCCTCGGGCGTGACGGCCAGCCCGTGACGGGAGCCCACCGCCTTGAGGTGGTCCTGGTCCAGCGGGGTTAGATCCCCGTCACCGTACCGGCCCCGGAAACTGGCCTGGAGGACTTCCCGGAGGCTCACCTGTTCGATCTTCGGTTGCTGAACCTGGACACGTTCAGACAAAAGGCGATCCAGCATTTCGTCTGTTTGGTCCCGCTGGGTTTCGATCGGTTGCATGGAATAGATCAGATCCACAATGGATCGGATCTGCTCCAGTTTCATGTCCTCATATTGTTGATCCCACACCTTAAACCAGGTGGCCAGGAGCAGGCCGTCCGCCAGGGCGTACCTGGAGGACTTCCCGGTGATTTCCTGGATCGTGGGGATCAGGTGATCGGCCCCCTTGATAATGTCCCGCAGGCGCGCCCAGGTGAGCGCCCGGATCCCCGCGCAATTTTTAGGGGTGATCAGCTCCCGGATCCCGGACCGGATCGGGGCCCACGGGTTTTTCGGCGTGGTGAGGTTCACACGAAAGATCCTGTTATCATCGGCAACCGCGGACACCTCCGGGCTGATCGCCACGAACGCAAACATAGAACGCATGACAAAGGACAGGCCGGCCTGGTCCTGTGAACCCTTCGCAACGATCGGGGCCTGATCGCTGGTGCTTTGTCTCATTAAGCTGAAAATGTCCTCCCTTTTGGCCGCCTTTTTGATCGTGTCCCCCTCCAGCTCCTCCACCACGATCGCGGCGCTGTCCTCCTTGATTTTCTGGCGGATCCCGGGCTCCGTGGTTTCACCGCCTGAAAAAACCACAGGGAGCGCGATCGGTTTGATCAGGTGGTCTACCATGGTACTTTTTCCGGACTCACTGGGGCCGGTTATCAAGATCGCCGGACGCCAGGGGAGCGCGCCGGCGAAGGGCGCCAGGGTGGCCCACGCCAGAAGGCGGATCGTGTCCGCCAGGGTTTCAAAGCTCATACGCTCCACCACCTTGGCGATCGCCTTCGTGGTGGCCCCGTCCACGTGCGGATCCACAAGTCCGATCGGTTTTCTGGTTTTCCGCAAATACAGCCGCCGCGGTGAGGGATCCCCGTATGTTTTGAAACCGTCATGGTAACAGATCGATCCGTCCGGTTCCCTCCAGGCGCCACGGCCCCGGATCACGTCCGGATCGAAGTCCACCGCCCCCGCGGCCTCAATGATCGTGTCCGTGGGTTCGTCCCAGCTGATCCGGTTTTTGTACCCGAACACGTCCACCCACCAGGCCTTCGGGGCCAGCGCCAAAAGGTGGCCCTTTCCAATCCCGGTCAGTGGGGTGGAGATCAGGCGATCGTTCCGGCCCAGGAAAAAAGATCGGTTGTCGTCCGTGGTCCCCAGGATCCTGAATGGAAAATTGTTTGCCTGGGCCACCTCCTTGGCGGCCTTCTTTTTGCTGTCCGGGGGCTCCACGGGATCGCTGTTTGTTATGTACTCCGCCAGGGCGATCGGGCTCATGATCTCCATGGCCTCTATTATGTCCGCCCCGGAAGCTTTCAACTCCCTGGCCTGCTCCAGGGGCTGGACGATCTTTGCGTCCGGGAGTTCCTTTTTTATCGCCAGGGCCGCGGCCATCCCGTCCTGTTTGTCCCAGGGTTTGATCTTGCCGTCCTTGTAAGTGTGGCGATCGTCGTCTGGGTATATGTACACCCGCCGCCCTTTTAGGATCTCCCAGTTTACGCCCTTTGTCTTTTTCGCGCCCCCGGGCCAGGTGGTGGGCACGAAGTCCCCCAGGGCCTCCGCCGCCTTGGCCGATTTGCACCCCTCCACGATCAGGACAGGCGCCTCCGGGGAGGCGGCCAGCTTGTCCTCGTTGAACAGGATCCGGGGGCATCCCTTCGCCTGGAGGTGGTCCCCGGTGTAGAAAAAGCTGATCACGTCTTTTCGGTCCTCGGACTGGAAACGGACGTCCGCGATCACCACCTGGCCGTCCTTGTCCAGGTACGGCCACACCTTGACAGCCTGGCCCCACCCAGCCTTTTTACCAATGCGATCCAGCGCGTTTTTGCTGTACACCTCCCGGGCCTCCGCCTTGGAGATCCGCACGGGGGAGGGGGACGCCTGTTTTTTTCGTTTTCGCTTTTTCGGAGCGGGTGGAGGCTCGATCCCCAGGGTGTCCTGAACGTCCCGAAGCTTGTCCACGAATTCCGTGTGGCCGTGGAGCAGGCCCGCCAGATCCAGGACGTCCCAGGACTCCGCGCACACGGGGCAATAAACGTTATCAGTGTACAGGCGCGCGCTGGGGTGTTCGTCCGCGTGGTCCGGACTGGGGCAACGGAGGAGGGGCGGACGTTTTGACGTGTCCACCTCCACGCCCTGGCGCTGGAGGTATTCGCCCACCCGGGGCTTCAGGGTTTTTAAATCGGTTTTCATTCGTCCCAGAAACCGCCTTGATCATTTTCCTCCTGTGCCGGGTGTTTTGCTGGTTTTTCCTGGAGCGCGCCGGCGAAGGCTCCAAACTCCAGGGGGAGGACTTCGGGCAGCTTGCCTGTCCGGTCCCCCGCGTCATAGTCCTGGTGGGGTTTCGTCTTGATCACCCTAACCGTGGACACCTGGCCGTCCTCCGCCGTGCTTTCCTCCAGATCGCAAAACAGGATCAAATCCACCAGGCCCACAAGGAGCTTCCGGCACCCCTCCGGAACCGTGGGCACAATGCGGGTCCGCTCGCCGCGTTTTGTTTTCACGGTCCGCTCCTGGGAGTGAGACACCAGGATCAGGCCATAGGGGAGCAGGGCCACACGGTTTAGGATCCGGTGGAACTCATTATTGATCAGGGAGTACCCTTTCCCATAGTCGAGATCGCCCGGGTGTTTGATCCCCAGTTTTCCGCACATGTGGTGCTCGCAGGCCTTGTAAAGGTTGTCCACCGTGTCCACGATCAGCGTTCTAAAAGTGTGATCCCCCTTGGCGATCTCCGTGCAAACTTCGATAAAGCGATCCCAGGTTGTGACCGGAACCTGGAAAACTTCCAGGTGATTTAGGCCGGGCTCCGTGGCCATAAAGATCGCGTTTTCCGCATGGCTACACCAGGTGGATTTTCCGATTTTTGAAGGGCCGTAAATAAGGACACTTAGATCGCTGATCGTGCCGTTCGGTTTTGTCTTTTCCTGGGGCAAAAACCGGGGCTTTTTGTCCGGTTGTTTGTCCTGGGGCGGTGGGTTCTTTTGCTGTTTTTCGCTTGTCATTTTTCCTGCTCCTTTTTTCGGAGGGTGGCCACAATACCAGCCCCCCAGTTTTTCCAAAAAAGTTCCCGGCCCTGGTCCGTGTTCCGATCGAAAAGGCGGACAACCCGCTCCGCCTCGGAAGGCAAAACAGGATCAAGGGCCAGGAGTCCAGCCTCCACGCCCAGGGCGCGCGCGGCCCTCCTGGTGAAGGCATACACGAAAAGGTTAAACCGCTTGACGTGGGGATCCACGCCCTCCCGGTGTTTCAAAAAGTGGAACGTTTCCCCGCAATCATGGCAAAAGTGGACCACGCCACACCGTGGCACTTCGTGAGCCTCCAGGAGGGTTTCGCACGTGGGGCAATAACGCGGGGCCGGTCGATCAGGCGGAAACGCGGGCCAGCGGATCCGATCGTCCATAGTGTCCTCCCTATTTGACAAAAAAGCGCGCCCCCGGTTACATGGGGATCGCTTGTCAGTTTCTCTTTTCCTTCGTGCGCCAGCTCCCAAACTAACCCCCCCCAAAGCGCGGGGGCTGGCGCACACCTTTTAGATCCCCGGGTTTGTGCGCTGGACACGTTCGATCGTCTGTTTCAAACGGCCCACGCTCCACCCTATTTGTTCCGCCTTCCGGCGCAGGTATCCGTGATCCTCAAAAAGGGCGGTTTCCAGATCGCCCTCCAGGATCAGTTTTTTGACTTGTGCGTTCTCCTTGCGCTTGCGCTTGTCACTCCGCTGGAGCCTTAACTCCTCCAATTTTTGGCGCATGTTGATCCCCTTCGTTTCCAGCAAAAGCTCAAGGGCCCGGGCCGTCCTCCTGGACACCAGGCGCGCGCCGGATCTCCACTTTTCCACGGCGCCCACACAACACCCCAGCTCCTTGGCGATCTCATTATTTGAAAGCCCCAGGAGTTCCTGGAGCGCGCGGAATTGTTCCACAGTCAGTGACATGGCTTGGCCTCATATACCAGGATCGTGGACGGATCCGGCAACTGGATCACGGCCCCGGGTTTGTCCAGGATCGAGCGCCAGCCGGCCAGCTCCTCCCGTGCGTTTTTGCACTTGATCACCGTCAACCTGTACCACTTAGTCACGATCGTTTTTCCTTCCACTGGTCGCCCTCCTGATCTCCTCAATGTGAAGTTTTGCAGTCCGCACGGCGATCTCGTAATCGGGCCCCCGGGCCACCCCGTGGGCCAGGTGCCACCGGCAACGGTCGCAGGCCGCGTGGGCCAGGTAGTCACCGATCTGGGTTTCGTGGGCCTTGATCTTGACTGTACAATCACAGCCGGGGCACGCCGCAAAGATTCGCATTTTTTGAACTCCCAGGGTTCACACTAGATCACTAGGTGCGGACTTGTCAAAAAAAAGCCCCCAGGGCCCAGGACAGGCCCGTGGGGGCTGGAGGAGGGGGCGGCGCTTAGTATCCCATGCGGCGCTCCGCCAGGGCGTCCATGGCGGCCTGGGCTTTTTCGCGCTGGATATTGTGGATCATTTCCCGGACGTACGGATCGCACCGGTCCGCGTCAACCTCCGGAACCACCCGATCGCCGCCGCAATCGAAGCAGGGGACATCATAACGCCCCGCCCTGTACGCCTGGGCGAACTCCGGATCGTCCGTGAACTCCTCCGGGGTGATCCCGTGGGAGTCGATCGCCGGGTCCACATGGCGCCCCCGCCCGTGGCATGTGGGGCAAACCTCAAATTTAAACGGCACTTTGATCTCCAGCTCCTCCCCCTCCTGGTCCTCCAGCTCCACAGTGGCGATCATGGCGTCCACGTCCAGGGAGGCCCACCACTTGTCCCGCTCCTTGGCATATTCCCGGCTGTCCATGTTAGCGCCTCCCTTCACAGCTGGCCGTGTGGCTGGACTTCATGGCCTCCGCGGCGCCCCAGTGGCTGTGCTCGCCACACCAGTGATCGGGCTCTACCTGGGGCCACATAAGCGGGGAGTTTGTGGCGCACGGTCCGTGGCGCCTGCACTCCAGCGGGCCCTCGTAAACCATTTTTCCCACCTGCTCCGCCTGGGGCCGGTTAAGAAATGAGCACGTGGAGCAGGTGAGCCCGTGGCCCCTGTCCCCCTCATGGCTGGCGGCCTTCATGCGCGCCACCAGGGAGGCGGCCAGATCGGGCCGGCGCTCCATGAGTTTTTCCAGGGCGGACAAGCTCCCCAAAAGATCCTCGGTGTTGCACACCCGGAGCAGGTGCAAGTACTCCAGATACTGGGCCCGGGTGAGGTGTTCCTCCATGGCCAGGAGATCGTCCACCTCACCCACCAGGAACCCAGCGGCGCCGCTGTTTTCCATGGCCAGGGTGTGGAGGTGGTTAAGGCGCTTGATCTGGCCCACGCTGTCCGTGGGGACTGGAAGGACCGGGAGAGCATCCCCCATGTACGGGGTGGGCTGTGGTGTGGTTTTGATAATGTCGGGAACGTCCGATCCGCGATCGTGAAAAAGGCTGGTTCCTGGGAGCGGACACTCCACCACGATCCGCTGGAACTTGAAAAGCAGATCCCAGAGATCGAACAGCTCCACCGCCTGGTCCGGATCCAGGTAGGCCTCCGCCTCCGCCCGGTCCTCCTCCACGGCCAGATCGGGACAGTACCGCGCGGCCTTGGCCCACATGCCGTACAGCTCCCAGTACCTGGCGCGCATGTCGATCACGTGCTCCAGTAGCGTTTTCAATTCACGCTCCAGCGCCGGGGCCCGGCCCTTTTCTTTTAGGTGTTCTTTTGTCGTTTTCATGTTCCGATCCTCCTTTACCAGGTGAGGGTTTCCGCCACGCCCTGGAGGGCGCCGCGCATGGTTTTTTCCAGCTCCACGGACTTGGCCCAGGTGTCCTCGTCCCGCAGCTCCAGGACCGCGTCCTGGACCAGGCCGGCCAGCGCGCGGGGCTCGATTGCGTCCAGCTCCCAGGAGCTGTGCCCAAACTGTTTGATGTACTCCGCGGCCCGGCTGTCCGTGAGCTTGGCGGGGTTTTCCGGTGGGTTCAGCTCCTCCACCTGCTCCCAGGTGAGCGCCACACGCTGGACCCTGATATGGCCATAACCAGCGGAGGCAAACATGGTGAGCCTTTCCTCCACGTCCCGATCCATGTCCAGGCCGCTGGGATCGTGGTCCCCCAGGTACAAAATGTGGACACGCTTGTCCGCGCAGAGTTTGTCCTCCAGGCGGGCCCCCATGCGGTACATGAAGGATTGGGACGAGTACCCTTTGTTGGCGGTGAGCCGGACGTCCAGCTCCGCGCACACGGGTTCCAAGACGCCCTCTAGCGCCTGTTTTTCGATCACCACCTCCACGTGGTTTTCCTGGTCGTTCCACTTTTCGATCCGGAACTGGGAGGCACAGACCCGGACGATCTCCCGGGGATCATCCCAGTGGGCCGCGTACGTGGTGGAGCGCCCCCGGTCCACGATCATGTTCCAATCAATGAGGCCGGCCAGGCGGCCATTGGAAACCAGTTTCCCCAGGGTGGTGTAAGCCTTCTGGGTGTTCGGTATGTGGTCCCGGCTGACAAGCTGATAAAACAACTGGCGGAGGGTGAGATCAAAGCCCAGGTTTTCGTACTCCTCCAGGATCGAGTTCACCAGCTCGATCTGCTCCATGCTGGACGCCCTGAAATTTTTTTCTTGGAATTTTTCCTTCATTGTCATTTCTCCTTTTTAGATTTCCACCCCGTTTATGTGAGTGATCTCATTCAACCGAACCCAGAACCGGGAGCACCCCGCGCACCGAACCGCCACCGCCCGATCGGTGGTTTCCTTCACCTTGCGCGGCCCCCGCTCCCAGCCCCACCGACAGGCCACGCGGAACCGGATCGTGTCCCCGTTTTTCACGTCCGTGGCCTTGATCCTTTTTGCTTTCATTTCCTCCTCCTTTGTAGACGTTTTTCCTTTTAGTCTACCTCACTATGTGGGGGGATTGCAACAAAAAAGGGCCTTGCCCACATTAGACGTTTTGGGGACGGCTTTAGGGACTTTGTGGACATGAGGCCCTAAACGCCCCGGCCCAGTGGTGGCGCGCGTTTCCGGCGCGGCCCCGCTCGAGGTGGCTGTGTTTTTGGGGACGGTTTTAGGGACTTTGGGGACGCGGTGGGGGGCCTTGGCCCTTTTAGTTGTCCTTGTATCCCTCCGTGGCGGCCCAAATTCCCACCGCCCCGATCACCAGGGATTCGGCCACCACGATCACCCAGGGAACCCAGGCCAGGGCCCTGGATTGTTTTTGCCAGGCGGCCAGCTTTTTGTGCTCCTG